>Ga0206941_10008_pt1 | contig 58194 bp, 40 predicted proteins | sample Alteio_BWOrgHeat_9_FD_153251 | JGI IMG/M metagenome (GOLD analysis project Ga0206941, IMG submission 153251) | Enriched cells from forest soil in Barre Woods Harvard Forest LTER site, Petersham, Massachusetts, United States -... | ecosystem: Environmental > Terrestrial > Soil > Temperate forest >...
CACCGTTTGTTCCATTCAAATCTATACTTTTAGTTCCAGCAGAAGCCGTCCACAAAGTATTTGCCCAGTTAATACCATTTCCTCCAATGGTCCATCCCGTGATGTTTCCACTTCCTGAACTTTGTTGCTGTGATGCACCACCACCATAGCTTCCGTTTTCGAAACTTCCGTTTGTAAAGCTCAACTGATCGTTACACGTAATTCCATTAAGACCGCACTGCCAGAACTGAACGGGGCTTAGCAAACCTGCTGGTGAAAGTGCGTTTGCAGTTGGCATAATCCAATTCTGTGCAGAAGAGTTGGTTCCGAATGTAAATCCTGTGAAGTTCGACTGTGTTTGCATCTGTGTCGTTGTGGTGTAGGTCGTGAGTCCCGTCAAAGTTTGTGCAGGGACACTTCCGTTCTGATACATATAGGCATTGGTGATTGGACTCGTTGTGTCACCCACAAATCCTTTGGCTGTCCATGTTCCCGGAGATATAGAGGGGTTTGCAACGTAGGACGAGGAAACCGTTACCTTGGACTGAGCAGCCCCAACTAAACCCCCAATGTCAGAAGTATTAAGACTAGAAGGTGTGGAACTGCTAACAGTCATAGTCGCCATAGAATAGGAATTTGCAATAGTTATAGAATTTGACGAATACCCTAGTATCCCACCGATACCAACGCCATAACCACCAAAGACGGTAATCGCTACACTCGAAAGCAAATACGTTCCCGAAGAAAAACACCCCGAAATACTTTCTCCAGTAACGGTCCCATTTGAGTTTTGCAGGCCGATGATCCCTCCCAAATAAATAAAGTTATAATTTGCTGGACCCACTGTGAGATTACCCGTGGACATGGAATTCACGATACTCAGAGGACTTGTATTCTCATAGGATCTACCTACCAAGCCACCAATTGACAATAGTTGAATTGTTCCCGTCGTACTGTTCGTTACAGTTATAGATCCTGTGTTAGTAGAATTTGAAATCGTACTCGTAGTCTGGGAGTCGAAACGCCCAACGAGGCCACCTACTGGTCCAGTGGGAGCGACCGAGCTTGATCCCACTAAGCTGATATTTACAGACGAGGATGAGGATGTGATTGTTCCCCCTTGGTGGAAACCCACTAAGCCTCCCACACTGTCATCTACACCTGTTATCGTTCCACTTGCCGTAACGCTCGTTATAGAGGCTCCCTGAGAGGCTTGTCCGGCAATCATTCCAACGAATAGACCCGAAGTGGTCAGATTGATAGTTCCAGACGTTATGTTCAAATTCGAAACGCTTGCACTGCCTCCGATGCTGCTAAATAATCCGAGAAAACCACTCGTCGCATTCACATAAAGACCCGTAATCGAGTAACCCGAACCGTTGTACTGTCCACTAAGCGAGATGGGAGTCCATGTTTGACCTGAGCCACCCCCAAGATCTATGTTGTTCATTTGAAGAAAATAAACCGTCGATGATACGCAACTTGCAGTGTTTATCAGAGTCTGACTGTCATAAACCTGATAAGGACTTCCTGAAGTTCCTGAACCCCCACCAAAGTAGGTTCCACATGCACTTACAGTCGTTGCAGCAAGGGTTACATTCACATAGAAATACAAATACGATATCACGTTACCGCTTGCGTCTTTGTATCGAAGCATGAACACGCTATTCGGATTCAAAATCATTGAGGTTCCGTTCGTTAACGGAGACGAATTGCTTGTATAGAAGCCACCATTCGTTAAAGTGTTTCCATTCAAATCCGATCCACCTTGTCCAACTTGGTTTCCACTTGCTACAGATGTGGGTGTATTTGCACCAAATGCTGCATTAACTTGTGCTACGGTGATAGCACCTTGTGAGTATGCATCGGGAATTAATATATAATCCATCTGACTTTGAGTTTGACTCGAACACAGATAAGCTCCTGCAGAACCTGTTACACCGGCACCACATTGCAGTGTGAAAGAAAAGTTATCGGAACCGTTTGTATTCTGTGAGAGAATTCTTGAAGCTGTGACGGTGTAGTTTGGTGAAGGTTGACCGTTTACAGTAAGAGGTACTGGAGTTTGAACAACTGCTGTACCAAGATTTTTTGATGTACCTGTACCAACATCCGTGAAATTGTAAACCACAGTATCCGTCCCAAGAACTCCACTTGCAGTGACTTGTGTTTTTACGAAGACTTTAATTGTGTCGGTGGATAGGACAGTGTTTGCAAACGTTGCAACACTTCCTGCTGTCCAAGAGCTGAAGTTTGTCGCACCTGCTGCGGTTGCAGAGTAGGTGATGTTATTAATAACTAGATTTGTAAGTTTAACAAGACAGTTTTGATCACCTTTATATAGAGGAATCGTACTTCCTGCTCTTAACGTTTTTGAAAACGTATTCGTAGTCGCACATCCTGTTACAGTTACACTCGCAGTCGTTGCGATCAGGCTGGTTAGATCTAGGCCTGTTGAGGTTTGCTCGACGCTGAAGGGAATATTAATTTGTTCTGCTTTTTCTGAACTGTGTGTAAGAGGAGTGAATTCACCACAAGATGTGAGTGTGATGAGCATTAAGGCTTTCAAGCAGAGCCCGAAGAGCTTAGCAGGAGATCCCTCGACTACCGACGCGCTACGCTGCGTCCTACCGCTCGGGATGACGGGGAATCTTAGTGCGCTACGCTGCGTCCTACCGCTCGGGATGACGGGGAATCTTAATGCGCTACGCTGCGTCCTACCGCTCGGGATGATGCGGAATCTTAGTACGCTTGCGCTGCGTCCTATCGCTCGGGATGACGAAAATGTAAAAATTATGGACATGTTATTCCATTGCTCCCGCATTGCCAATACTGCACAGGACTTAGCAAACCTGTTGGTGAAAGTGGGTTTGCACTCGGCATTTTCCAGTTCTGTACAGACGCGTTGGTTCCAAACGTAAATCCTGAAAAATTCGTCTGTGTCTGCATCTGTGTTGTCGTTGTATATATAGTCAGACCCGTAAAGGAATCGGTTGGAACGCTTCCATTCTGATACATATACAAATTCGTATGAGCCGCAGATCCTGATGTGCTTCCAAAAAAACCTTTAGAAACATTATTGCTTCCACCTGTCACACTAATAGAGGGATTTGCTGCATAGGAAATTGTGGTGGGATTCTGGTCATTACCTGCGAGAAATCCACCGACAGTCATCCAAGATGTGTTCGTTGAACTTATTGTGGCCATGGTATAGGAATTTGAAATGGAATTCGTAATAACTCCAGTACCTATGAGTCCACCAATCCATCCTCCAGAAAAAAGACTGCTTGAACTACCTACGTTGGAATTTGAAACGGAATAGGTTCCCGAAGAAAAACATCCGGCAACGTTGCCTCCTTGTGCACCTGCTCCTCCAACCGTTCCAAACATTCCTATGCTGGTACCAGCCACGGTGTTGGAACTAAATGTTATATTATTTGTCGACATGGAGTTCGTTATGGTATCTCCGGTGTACAGTGAGCCTCCTATTAAGCCTCCTACAAACACTATGCTACTCGAAGTTAGGTTTGAAATGTTGATGTTTCCACTAGCAGAACTGTTTGAAACGTTGATTGTGTCGGGCGAAGCGCCATTCACCTGCCCAATCAAACCACCTGTATAAACATTCCCCGTTGAAAGGGACCCCGTCTCGCTCACAGTTACGGACGAAGAAGACGAGGTGAGTGTTATGGTTGAACTCGTACCACTCGAGTTCACGAATCCGACTAGACCACCTATAAAGTAGTTTCCTCCTGAAGTTTGAATAGTTCCGCTTGAAGTGGCATTGGATATACTCGTAGTCGCAGTAGCAACAGCACTAACTTGTCCCGCAAGGGCACCAACATAAGAACCTCCACTAGACAGAATGATATTCACTGCGGACACATTGATATTCGAAACACTTGCTCCTGAATTGATAATGCTGAACAGACCGAAGTTTCCAGTGGAAGTCGAGTTTATGTACATGTTCGAGATTGTGAAATTAGCCCCATTGTAATTGCCGGACAGTGATATTGGCGTCCAATTTGCAAATCCTAATCCACCCAAATCTATATTCGCTGTTTGAATAAAATAAATGCCAGCCCCGCAAGCTCCCACATTCGCAAGTCCGGTTGCGTCACTCACCTGATAAGGATCTCCCGATGTTCCCGAACCCCCTGAAAAATAAACCCCACAAGCACTCACCGGATTTGTTGAAGAAAGTTCTACATAGAAATAAAGATACGAGAGCGTGTTTGAACTCGTGTCTTTGCGTCGAAGCATCAGCACATTGCTTGTGTGAAAAGAAGTTCCCGAAGCGAGTGGAGACGCATTGCTGGTATAAAAACCACCATTCGTTACGGTGTTGCTATTCAAATCTGATCCACCCGGAGCAACAATCAAAGTTCCTACTGTCGTGGGTGTATTTGCACCAAATGCTGTATTTGCTTGTGATACTGTGATCGCTCCTGTTGAATACGCGTCAGGAATTAAAATAAAATCGATTTGCGTTTGTAAGAGATCTCCACTGCATGCGTAGGTTGGATTCGTAGAACCCGTGAGTGTTGCTCCACATTGTAGTGTGAAGGATAAGTTCGGAGAGCCGTTTGAGTTGACAGAGAGGAATCGTGATGCAAGCATTGTAAAGTTCGGAGCTGCTTGTCCGTTGACTGTTAGGGGAACACCCGTTTGCACAGTTGCGGTACCTAGATTGTCTGCTGTTGCTGCTTGCACATCTGTGAAGTTGTATTGAACGGTATCGGTTCCAAGAACTCCACTTTGGGTGACTTGAGCTTTTACAAATACTTTTACTGTGGCAGTGGAAGTTGTATTTTGAAAGGTTGCAATATCGTTTGCGAGCCATGTTGAAAACTGAACGGAGCTTGCACCTATTGAAGCGTAAATCGCAGAACCGATGGCAAAACGTTTAAGTTTCACTAAACAGCTTCTATCACCTTTGTAGAGATTCACATTACCGGAACTCAGAGGTTGAATTCCAGGAGCATTACCACTTGCACACCCTTCTACAGATACGAAAATCCCTGTTGCGACAGTTGGTGTAAGATCTAGTGTTTGGGAAGAGGAAGTATTCGTTAGAGTCACAGGAATGGAAAGAGTATCTGGATTTTTTTCAGAGTGTGAAGAAAAAGGATTGGGACCACAGTGAGTCAAAAATAAAAACAGGAATAGACCTGTGGTGAATACAAATATTCTTTTGTTAAGAACACTTCCCATTGTTGTTTCCTAACAAGTCATCTCATGGATTCCTTTATCAAAAAACACGCTTCCTAGATCCTCATCGCCCTTAAAAGCTTAAAAATTAAGGAATTTTTTAAAAACAAGGGTTTTGGTAATGTTTTAAGATAGTTAGCACATAAATACGGGTATATTTTTTAGGGAAGAAGTTAGGAAAATGAGAATACAAGTGAGCCCTAAGAGCTTAGTCTGAGATCCCTCGACTACCGACGCGCTTCGCTGCGTCCTACCGCTCGGGATGACAGGGAGGATGACGGGCAAAAGCTCGGCATGACACAGAGAGGATGACGGGCAAAAGCTCGGCATGACACAGAGAGGATGACGGGCAAAAGCTTGGCATGACACGGAGGATGACGGGCAAAAGCTCGGCATGACACAGAGAGGATGACGGTAATTCTGTCCGTAACTCTCCGTCATCCCGAGCGGTAGGACGCAGCGAAGCGCGTCGGTAGTCGAGGGATCTCAGACTAAGCTCTTAGGGCTAGCGAGATGACGAAAATGCTACGGACAGGTGATTCCATTGGAACCGCATTGCCAGAATTGAACGGGGCTTAGCAAAGAATTAGGAGACAAGGGGTTGGCACTTGGCATTTTCCAGTTGTTTGTATTGGTACCGAAGGTAAAGCTTCCTCCGTTATTCACATCAAAGTTCGACTGTGTCTGCATCTGAGTTGTAGTAGTGTAACTTGTTACACCCGTTGTGTAGATGTTCGATGGTGTACTTCCACTGTTGAAAAAATAGTAGTCGCCTGTCACTGTCGGAGCTGTCGATACCTCAATTCCAAAAAATCCCTGGTTGTGCGCCGCACCCGTTACAGAAATCGATGCATTGGCAGCATAGGAATTAGAAACTGTGACACCTACACCTGCTGAGTTAATGCTACCAATAAAACCACCAACCGCACCGATGCCACTGCTAAAAGTCCCTGAAACGGAAAGAGTAGACATGGAGTAGCAATTTGAAATCGTTCCTCCCCCCTGTTGAAACCCCACGACTCCTCCCATATTTATATTTGTATTAGCGTTTCCTGTAATGGAGTAAGTACCACTGCTAAAACAACCATTCAGTATTGTAGTTCTCATGAGTGCAAGTCCCACTAATCCACCTATGTAGATACCAGAGTTGGTGGCGGTGCTTGTAATTGCGAGAGTTTGATTTCCCGTAGCATAGGAATTTGTAATGCTAGCAGTGTTTGGACTAAATCCATCATTAATAACACCCACCAATCCACCTGATCCATAGGTGGAATTGCTAACCGTACCTCCAGGTGTGCTAAGAGTTCCTGTAGCAAAGGAATTTGAAATCGAAACGGAACCTGAATTGTCCACGAGGAAACCAACAAGTCCACCGACTCCACCACCTTGTGTGAACGTTCCTGGATTCATCGTGACATTCACAGATGAGGAAGAAGAACTTACGTTCCCTTGCACAATTCCAATAAGACCACCAGCCCAAGAATTCACCGATGAATTGTTCATAGTCACGGACCCACTTGAAGAAACGTTTGTCACGGTGGCCCCAGCGCCAAGCTGACCCATAAGCGCACCCACTACGGGTTGTGTAAGCCCTGTTGCGATTGTAATGTTTACATTGGATAGAATGAGATTCGAAACGGAGGAGCCCGCAAAACCCTGAGTAAACAAACCTGAATATTGACCAGGAGCTCCATTGATATAAAGATTCGAAATCGTAAATCCTGCACCTTCGTACTGACCCAATAAGCCTATGGGAGTCCATGGATTTCCCGAACCACCAAGATCAATGTTTGCAACTTGAAGAAAGTACACAGAGTTAGAGACACATGCGCCTGAACCTACATTCGCCAACGCAGATCGAGTATTGACCAAATATGGATTGGAAGCTGTTCCTGAACCGCCTGCAAAGGTTGTGCTGCATGCACTGGTGCTTCCGATCGTGTAGGTTGTATTGAGAGTTACGTAGTAGTAAATGTAAGAGCTTGTATTAGAATTCGCATCTTTTGCTCGTATGAAAAAAACATAGTTCAGTGATGATGCGGCAAACGGAGTCGTACCCGTGACTAGTGGAGACGCATTGCTTGTGTAGAAGCCACCGTTTGTAACTGTGTTGCTATTCAAATCACTACCACCAGCACCGACTTCATTTCCACTCGCTACAGACGTAGGTGTGTTTGCAGAAAATGCTGCATTTGCCTGTGCTACAGTGATGGATCCTTGTGAATACGCATCGGGAATGAAGATATAGTCGAATTGAGTTTCGGGAATAGAAGAGCACGAATAAGCACCTGCAGAACCGCTTACACCTGCACCACACTGTGCTGTGAAGGAGACATTTGCAGAACCATTTGCATTGATGGAAAGAAAACGTGCTGCAAGTATAGTAAAGTTCGGAGCAGCTCGACCCTGAACGGTTAATGGTACACCGGTTTGAACGCTTACCGTTCCTACACTCTTTGCAGTACCTGCTTGAATATCTGTAAAAGTATACGCAATAATATCTGTGCCAAGAACTCCACCTTGTGTGACTTGAGAAATTAAGAATACTTTGATGGTATCTGTTGACAATACTGTATTTGCGAACGTTGCTATGCTTCCTGCAGCTCCTGGCGTTGTCCAGTTTGTGAAGTTCGTTGCGCCACTTGCTGTTGCAGAATAGGTTTTAGAATTGAAATCAAAACTCGTAAGTTTGACGAGACAGCTTCTATCTCCTATGAACAATTCTATATTGCCTACAGTGATTGCACCTGGACCAAATGTATAGCTGCTTATGCAACCTGTAATCTGAACATTAATGTTCGTAGCTACGGAAGGTACAAGTTCAAGTCCTGAGGAATTTTGATTTGTGAGCTTAAAAGGTATTTTAATCGTATTAGGCTTATCAGTTTCCGAACGACCATAAAATAAACCATCTCCACCGCAACTATATAATGATAATGCAGCAAGAATTGTAACGAGGTTTATTCTTCCTAAAAGATTCAAGAAATACCTCTTTAAATTCGTTACACCCTTCCTTTATCCCTATCGACTGCTTTCATTGAAAAAATAAGTAAATTTAGTAAGTATTGAAAACAATTCAGTAATTGCAAAAATGTATAGAGAGGGGAATTTCGGTCGAAGTATAGTGGGGCTATGCAGGAGATCCCTCGACTACCGACGCGCTTCGCTGCGTCATACCGCTCGGGATGACGGGGTCAAGATTAGTAAGAATTATTAATCGTAATATCTATGTAGAAGTATTGGAAACCTAATACGTTACCTAAAGAATCCTTACCTCGTATGAAGAGTACGTAGTTCTGTTGCGATCCTGGGAAGATCAGTGTTGTAAGCGCACCGGTTGAGCTATTTGCTGAAGCAGTATAAAACCCACCGTTTGTAAGTGTATTACCGAATGTATCTATGCCGCTTGTTCCGACAATTAAGGAACCCGGAGTCGTCGTGTTATTGTATTGGAACGCAGTTGTTGCCTGAGCGTAAGTGATTGCACCTTGTGAGTAGAGGTCAGGGACAAAGATGTAATCTATTTGACTTTGAATGATGTAGCTTCCACACGCATATGTTGAAACCGAAGCTCCTGTTACGGAACTTGCACAAGGGAGTGTGAACGCAAACTCAAGCTGACCTTCCGTCGTTGTGCCGAGGTAGTTCACTTGCTGAATGGTAAAGTTCGGAGTTGTGATGCTTGTAAGCGATGGTAAGGACACTCCACTGCCGACACTCGCTTGAACAAGGCTTTTTGCAGTTCCGGATTGAATATCTGTGAACTTATAAACGATGGTATCGCTGCCCGTAACTCCCGTTTGTGTGACCTGTGAGCTTACGAAAACTTTTATAGTATCTGTTGAGGAATTGACGTTCGCAAATGTTGCAATGTCACCAGCAAGCCAGGTTGTAAAGTTCGTAGCACCCGTTGCTGATGCAGAATAGGTTGTTGATCCGAGATTGAAGCTGAGCAATTTAACAAGACAGCTGCGATCACCTGTGTAAAGTAAACTGATCGTGCTTGTAGAAACATTGAACCCGCTTACAGCATTTCCACTTGCACAACCGGATACAGAAACAACGAGGCTTGTTCCCGTAGAAACTAAATTCAAACTTCCTGAGGACTCTTCACTTTTCGAACTGAGATTGAAATTGTAAGGAGTCCCGACTAGAGAGATCGGAAGAGAGATTTTATTATTATCGTGGTGACGATCTCGACCACAGTTTTGCAATCCGAAAATCGAAAGAAAAATAAAAACCGGAATCATCCAAGCAAACGACACAGGTTTCTTGTTGAGAGTCCTGTTTGCAATGTGACTCGCGATTGACATCTGTTTAGTCAACCCCCAGTTTTATTTAAAAAAGATCCACTCTCTTTATCGCCTTTCCAAGTCCAAAACCTGAGCCTTAACCGTATTTTTTGTTATTTTCTTTTAGAATCATGATCTTAGACCTCTTTTTGAGCGCAGAATTTCAGTGAAAGTTCCTACTCTGTTCCTTTCTGTTTTTTGGGATCTGAAACTTCATAAATTTCGAATCCTTTTCTTTGGAAAAAATTAAATTTCAGTATTTCTACTAACCCTTTGAAAGGGTTGGGAATTAAAAAAAGTGAAAAAAAGCCTAAGTTTTGAAGGTTAAATGAACGATGAGGATTATGGAGAAGTGGTTTGAATACAGGAGTCTAGATGAATTTTTATGTGAAATACATAATCATTCTCGCGACCATACTTACAGCGTGTGGTGAGATTCATCCTGTTGTTCCGTTTTCTTCATCTTCGGAAGTTGTGGAAGTTGTGAACATCAATGTTCTAGTTCGACCTAGTGGAGGTGGACTTGCAGGAGATGGTCAAGATGCGGATGCGTTGGGCCTTGTTAGTGCGAGTGCATTCAACGTGAGTTTAACGGGATGCAGTTCGGGATACACTGCTACGGTAACACAAGCGAATACAACTTTGACCGCTTATATCCATGATCGAAACTGTTTGGTGAAGCTAAATTCATTTACAGCAAACAGTGTTGCTTACACTCCTTCCACAACACACCCCTTCACAACTTGGCAACCTGGCGACTACACTTATTTCCAAGATGCGAGTTCGAATCTTATTTTTGTAACGATTGTGAGCACATTAAGCAGTCCTGTTCTTTCTACCAATACTGTTGTTATGAACTTCGGTGGTGGTCCTACAGCAGGTACAACGAAAAATGTTTTAACAGATTCGGAAAGCAGTTTGGGTGGCAACCACGTCGACTCCGGTGCTTACAACTCTCCAACATACCAATTGAAGGTTGCAAGTTTGAGTTCCATTTCAGGAACCAACATTGCAGGTCTTACTATAACACTTGCGTGCACAACTTTGATGTCTTCAAACAAATGCAATAGCGTCACGCTACCTTCCGGTGATGCGAGTTTTACAGTGACTTATGGATTTACTCCTGCGATTTCTCTCACTCAAACTTACACGACTACGCAATTGAACAACGTTACTCTAAGTACAACAGGTAGCGTGCTTGCTCCGGGTGCAAGTTCCGGTGGTGTTACAATCACGAATGGTGGTTTTGTAACTACAACGGGTGGTGTGAGTGTTGATCTGACAGGTTCCGGTTATGTTACGTTCATACAGAAAATAGTGCAGATTTCAGGTGGAGCCTACACATACAACTATTGGAACGTATTTGTAGGAGAGCAAAGCCCAGCTGGTTCTGTGAGTGCATGCAGCACAACGTTTTCAGGTGGGACTGGAACTTCGACGAATCCTTATCTCATAAGCAATGCAACACAACTGGGATTTGTAAATACAGGTGCGTGTGCTTCGAACTCCATTTATTTCCAACAGATAAACAATATCGATCTCGGTGGTGCAGCGTTGACCGCATGGACTTCTGTGAACCTTACGGGACAGTACAATGGTAACGGATATAGCATAACGGGTCTTTATCAAACACTTGCTTCAGGATCGGGAGGTGTGTTTGGTACTCTTAACTCTGGTGGAAGCATTTCGAATTTAACTGTTGCAAACGTCAATCTTTCGGCTTCCGGAAACGTCACAATGGGAGCGCTTGTAGGCACTATTGCTGGAGGAACGGTTACAAACTGCCAATCAAGTGGAAGTATATCTCTTACAGCTTTAGCAGCAACGGGTGGTCTTATAGGTTATATTTCAGGAGCATCGACGGTCTCCTATGCCTCGTCTTCAGTGAATATTTCTATTAATGACTCTTCAGGCACAACAACGAGTTATGGTGTCCAGGGTTCTGCCGTTGGAGGATTGCTTGGTGCTGCCGCTACATCTACTGCGACTGCTAATATTAGTAACTCTTCTGCTTCAGGAAACATAAGTGTGAGCAACCTAGGAACGGGAGGAACTCTTGTTGTTCAATTAGGTGCACTTGCGGGAAGTTTCACAACAAGTAGCAGCTCAACCATAAGCAATTCTTATTCAACAGGCAATATTACGGTTTCGGCTTCGGGTTCAACAGTTGGCAATCTCTATTTTGGAATGGTTGCTACCTTATCGAATAGCGGGACTATTTCAGGTTGCTTCTCAATAGGAACTTATTCTACCACGATTGCCTCGAATGGTCCCATTTGGGCTTCGGGTATGGTAGGTCTTGTTCAAGGATCCAATTCAGGCACTATTACAAACTCCTACACTATGGTTTCGGTCTCTGTTAACAACTCTGTCACTACGAGTTTTAATACTATCGGTGGATTCTTCACTCGAGGAAACGGTAGTTCAACCGTCTCGATTACTACATCCTATTCCGCAGACCCATCTATCACAGGTACAAACGAAACTCTGAATAGCTTCTACGGTTCCACTGGTGGAACACTGACAACTACGAATGACTATTACTATGCAAATGGTAGCGTTCCTGACAACCAAAACGGATCGGGAATTACACACCTAAGCTCCGCAGCTGCAATGCAAACTCAGTCGAACTTCACAGGGTTTAATTTCTCCACAGTGTGGACTATGCCGACAGCAAACCCAAATGCACCAAGTGGTTTGCTAAGTCCTGTGTTGCAATGGCAGTGTGGTTTGAACGGAGTTGTATGTTCAAGCATTTGCAACTCTTCGTCCTTTGCAAGTGGTTCGGGAACATCGGGAAGCCCTTATATAGTAAGCAACGCTTGGCAGCTGCTAGCAAGTACAAGCTGCACTTCAAGCACAACCTATTTCCAACAGTCACAGAACATAAATATCGGTGGCTCTTCCTTTCCTTCATGGGTTCCTGAACCATTTAGTGGTCAGTATAACGGGAACAACTATATGATTTCGAATCTTTATGTGAATAATAGCACTGGAGGAGTAGGCAGTGGCTTGTTTAGCATCATCAACGGTAGTGCTGCAGTTTCGAACTTAACGCTGTCAAACGTGAATATTACAGCTGTCCAGTATATTGGTGCACTTGCTGGATTGCTTGGAAGCTCATCAGCATCCGCATCTGTGACAAACTGTTCTTCAAGTGGAACAATTCAATTAAATACCACCGCATCACAATTTCTTCGTGCAGGGGGTATTATCGGAGAAGTGACCACGGGAACCGTGAGCTCCTCATCCTCATCTGTTAATGTGACTTGGGCTCCATCTTCATTAAATGGTGCAGATAATGTCGGTATAGGAGGATTGATTGGAGTTCTTCGAGGTGTATTTACGTCAAGCTCTGTCACAAACAGCTTTGCGACTGGAAGTGTCAACACATCGAGTGGAACCACAGCGACAGCACAGTTCGGATCAGGTAGCCTGATTGGTTTATCTTCTGGCGGAACAACAAATACAATTAGCATCACCAACTCCTATGCAACTGGAAATCAGACCCATTTAATAGATGCCACGACATCAACTGGCAAAATACAAGGTTATGGTGGAATCGTCGGTTTCGTATTGGATATGTCGAATACCACGGTCTCGGGTTGTTATTCTTCCGGAACGTATTCTGCAGTAGGAACTGCCAATAACAATATACAGATGGGAGGACTCATCGGTTGGGTCGCTGCGGCAACTTCAGGTGCGTCTGTTTCCAATTCCTATACTATGGCTACGATCACAACTTCGGGAACACATGGTTCGGGCATTGGTACGACAGGTGGCTTTATAGGCAATCCATTCGGAATAAGTGCAAGCTCCTTAACGATTTCGTCTTCTTATTCTGCAAATCCATCGATCACTTCAACGGGTGTCGCAGTGAGCGACGGGTTTTTTGGAGCACAAGGTTCCAACGCACCTACTGTTAGCAACAGCTACTACTACCATAATGCGAGTACCCCAGCGAACGTATTTACGACAGGTGTTACGTCCTACACGACTACAACGCAGATGCAGACGCAGACAAATTTCAGTGGTCTGACATTTGGAACAGCAAGTACTACAAACTGGCAGATGCCTGTATCGAACTCCATTGCATCACCGACGACTTTGTTGAGTCCGGTCTTGCAATGGCAATGCACAGCGAATGGAACAGTGCATACAGCAACGTGTCTCTAAGTGAGAAGGGACTATGAGAAAGGGTTTTGACATAGAAAGAAGAGACACCCGGATAATGACCGGGCTGCTCGTTCTTTGTCTTTTCACACTTACCACGTGTGGCAAAGACGAATTGTTTGGCCCTCGACCTGCTGGTGGGAAAGCCAATCAATTAGACATTCCTCTTTCTATAAACCCAAGAGCTTCCGCTTTAGCTCTCGACTATTCTGAGGGATTGAACTTACAACCCAACGTTGCGGCGACCCCTAATATCACAGTATCGGGTTGCACAAACGTAAGTACCTTCGGCCCTACAACCATACGTTCCGGTGGTACCATCAGATTATATACCGGAGATACAAACTGCATTGTGAAGCTCAATAGTTTCGTACTCGGTAGCACGAAGTATTGTGCAAGTTCATCTGCTACGGGTTGTTCGAGTGCAACAGGTGCTACGAATTTTTCAACCTGGCTTGCGGGTGATGTAGCAACGTTTCAAAACTCCAATGGTTCCACTACAGATAAAATTAAAGTGTACGTACAATCGCAAGTCACTCAAGGTGGTGTTCTTAGCAGCGACAATGTGGTTTACAATTTCACAGATATAAACGCAGCAACGAGTGATGCCTTATCTGCTGTTACAGTACAAACACCTGTTGGACTCACTGTAAATGGAAACCCTTCTCCGAATTTTACGGTCACACAAGCGAGAATTCTATCCACGAACACTAACGGCACCGACAATATGTCCTTCACATTACAGTGTGGCGCTAGCATGACGGGTTCTTCTCTTTCAACCTACGCATGCAGTGGAAACGTGCTTCAAACTCAGTTTGACTATATCTTTATCTCGGATGCTTATTCACAAGGTTCGATCACCGTCGCACAAGCCAACGCTGCTTTCAATGCAAATACTCCGACAACCATTGGGAATCTTATTGTTGCACCCGGTGGAACGGATTTGAATAGCAATACACTAGCAAACGGTGGGTTTTACACAAGTACTAGCACTCCGTTAGTCACAGGATCTTCTATCTCAACGCAACCAAACAATGTGCTGATGATTCGGCTTAAAGATCTCAGTGGAAACACGCAATCCTACCTCTATATGTATGTGAATTTGACTTTAGGAAGTGCAACAGTTGCTGCGTGTGGTGGTTATTTTGCAGGAGGAGCTGGAACTTCGGGAAATCCTTATCAGGTGAATGATCTTCAAACTTTTGCAAACACTGCTTTGTGTACGACGAGTACGACTTATTTCATTCAAACTGCGAACATCAACCTTAATGGTTCCTCCTCCAATCCATGGGCACCCTTCGTTCTTTATGGGCAATACAACGGGAATGGTTATACAATTTCAAATCTCTATTTGAACGATTCTGCAGGTACAGTTGTAGGTTTGTTTACTACTATCAATTCAAGTGCGAGTGTTTCAAATCTCACTTTAAGTTCAGTCACAGTTGCACTTAGCAATAACAATGAATCCGAGATTGGCGCACTAGCAGGACAAAGCGAAGGGACAATCACCAATTGCTCAGCGAGTGGCACAATCACTGGTGTCGATTCTATAGCAGGGGGATTAATCGGGTATATGGACGGTGGGAGCATAACGAACAGTTCTTCCTCAGTAGCTCTAACGATAAATTTGATAAGCGGAATTGGATTCGATTATCGTGCTGGTGGGGGCTTGGTCGGGTCGATCGCATCACCAGCATCTATTTCCAATAGCTATGCAACCGGTGCAGTGAATGCGAGTGGAACATTGAGCTCCACTGTTCCTTATTACGGAGGTGGTCTCGTTGGTACTAGTGGTAACGTCACCATAAGCAACTCATACTCTACAGGGAACCAAACGGTTAGTGTTGGTGATGCGAATTTAGGTTCAGGCACCTACATGGGTATGATTGGACTCAACTCATCTACCACCGTAACAGGTTGCTTCGCTACAGGAACATACTCTTTTACGTCTACGGACACTGGCAATAACCCTGCTATTTCGTTAGGAGGTATCTCTGGCGATGTAACTTCTACGACAATTTCCAATAGCTATAGCATGGTCACACTTAGCTCGAGTGGGCCTGTAAAATCATCTTTTGCCTTCGCGGGTGGTTTTATTGGAACAGAACATGGTAGTTCAACTGTTACGCATTCCTACTCGGCATCTCCATCGATGGCGTCCATATCTTTTTCAAACTCAGAAGGTTTCATAGGAGACGGCGGCGGCTTAACTACTGTGACTGGATCCTATTTGTATAACAACGGAAACGTTGTAAACCAGACTTTGACAGGTTTGACTTCATTAAACTCTACTCAAATACATACGCAGGGGAGCTTTACGAACTTCACCTTCGGTACTTCGAGCACTAACAACTGGTCAATGCCAACTGCAAACCCACTGTCTCCTGGTGCTGTGCTCAGCCCAGTCCAACTCTGGCAATGTGGTATCAAAGGGATTACATGCACAAGTACCTGCGTTGCTTCGTTCTTCGCAAGTGGTTCGGGAACTTCAGGAAGTCCGTATAGCATCACCAATGCTCAGCAACTTGCTGCAACATCGAACTGCACAACAAGCACAACGTATTTCCAACAGGCGAACAATATCAACCTCGGTGGTTCTACATTTCCACAGTGGGTTCCTATTACATTTTCCGGACAGTATAACGGTGCGAATCAATTTATTTCGAATCTCTATATCAATAGTACCACCGCTACGTCCAATATAGGCTTATTCAATACTATGGCAGCGGGTGCAGGTGTCTCGAATCTTATATTGAGTTCTGTGAACATTACATATTCGACAAGCCAAGGAGGTTCTATAGGTGCCTTAGTAGGAACGGATACAAACGGGAATCTTACAAATTGTTCTTCAAGTGGATCCATATCTGTAACTGTAGGACAAAACACAAGTGTCGGAGGTTTGGTCGCAAATATATCGGGGGGTACTGTTTCCAATTCCTCTTCTTCTGTTTCTATTTCTACGAGTGTTAGTGGTGGAGTAAATGCAACAGTTGGTGGACTTGTTGGGACTGCTAATAACTCTGTAGCAAATATCACAATTAGCAATTCCTATGCGACGGGCAATCTATCAGGCAATGTAGGTAGTCCAGCTAGCATCGGGTCCGGCGCACTCGTAGGGTTTTTGCAACCTGGAGGCGGTCTTCAGAATTCTTACTCTACAGGCAATCAAACTTATACAGCATCGAGTGGTAGTTTACTTGAAATCGGAATGGTTGGGGTTTCCGCATCAGGTGCAACGATCTCAGGATCCTACGCAACGGGAACTTATTCTTTCACTTCGGGAACGGTGACTACGTTCTACATGGGTGGAATAGTGGGAACTGAAGGTAACGGAAGCATAACAAACTCTTATTCGATGGTGAGTCTCTCCTCTTCAGGAACTGTGACGACAGGTTATGTCGGTGGTTTTATTGGAAATGAATCCAATGTTACTATTTCCAATTCCTATTCTGCAGACCCTGTGGTTTCAGGATCAGGCTTAACCGCAATTCATGGATTTGTGGGTATTAACTCATCAGGAACGTTCACAAACGATTACTTGTATACGATTGGTGGAACCATTACGGATTCACAATCCGGTGTAACTTCGCTTTCTTCCGCAGGAGCTATGCAGACACAATCGAACTTCACGGGTTTTACTTTCGGAACAAGTACACAAAACTGGCAAATGCCGAATTCGAACTCTATTGCTTCTCCAACCAGTTTACTCAGTCCAGTTTTGCAATGGCAATGTACAGGTTCCGGTGGGGTGAGCACAGCAGCTTGCCCATAATGAGGTAGGTTTAAAATGAGAAGGGGTTTTTACAAGATCAGAATGACGAGGATGCGTTCCTTCATCGCATTAGGAGTGATGATGCTACTCACAATGTGTGGCAGGAACGAATTATTCGGTCCTCGTCCAGTTGGAAACGCCAATACATTAAATATACCTTTCTCTGTCACCTATAATGCACAGGCTTTTGGTCTCGAGAATTCCCAAAACAATTTGGAACTTGCCCCAAGTACCGCAACTAATCTCAGTGTACAATTTACTTGCACAAATACCAGTACATGGGGCCCTTATACTGTGTTATCGGGAGCTACTATTCCCATTCCAACAGGGGGTACAAACTGTCTCGTAAAACTTTTAAGTTTCCAATTCAACTCAACAACCTATTCTGCAACACAAGCAGGTGCAACGAATTTTACAACATGGCTAGCAGGAAATGTTGCAACATTTGCAGATACGGCATTTGCCTCAACAGACACCATTACAGTTTTCGTTAAAAACCAAGTCACTCAAGGTGGAGTTGTTTCCACGGATACCGTGTCTTACAATTTTACAGATTTAAACGTAGCTACGCCTAATTCACTTCCTGCATCGAGCATTCAAACAGGTGTTCCTCTCACGGTGAACGGACAAGCTGCACCGAACTTCACTATTTTAGCAGCACGATATCTTTCGAACAATTCAAACGGTTCTGCAAATCTATCGTTTACTTTGCAATGTGGTGCAAACGTTACGGGCTCTTCCGGTGCTTACTCCTGCTCGGGAGTACCAGAAACTCAAGTCGATTATATTTTTATCGCAGATGCTTATTCACAAGGTACGATCAAAGTAGCACAAGCAAATGCAGCTTTTAGTGCGAATACTCCGACTGCAGTTGTCGGTGGAAATGAAGTCGGTGCAGGTGGTTCGGATTTGAATGCAAACGTTGTTGCGAATGGTGGATTCTACACGAGCAATGCAAGTCCTTTGAGCACAGGATCGGTACCGATTTTTCCAAATAACCTTAACTACGTTCTGATGATTCGGCAAAAGGATGCAAATGGGAACGCAACAGCATTTATTACTTTCTACATCGATCTTCCTTCGACTTGGAAAGTTGCTGCCTGTGGAACTTACTTTGAGGGAGGATCGGGAACTTCGGGTGATCCTTATCAAGTGAGCGACAGCACAACCCTTACAAATACTGCAAGTTGTTCGACTTCAACGACGTATTTCATTCAAACAGTGAATATAGCACTAAGCTCATGGACTCCTATACAACTTTTTGGACAGTACAATGGGAATGGCTATTCGATCACGGGGCTCTCGTATTCAAGCTCTAGCACAACGCAAAATGCCGGGTTGTTTTCGACGATCAACTCAGGTGCTGCGGTTTCAAATCTCACGCTACCTTCTGTGAGTGTTACAGGTGTCTTTAATACGGGAGCCCTTGCAGGTCTCAGTCTGGGAAATGTGACGAACTGTTCTTCGAGTGGAACGATCACAGCGAATGACTCGACGGTACAGGTAGTTGCTGGAGGATTGATAGGAAAGGTGCAAGGAGGTACTATAAGTTCCTCTTCTTCTTCTGCGACTGTAACTTTTAATACAGGATCGGCATCAGGAACTAATACTGTCGCGCTGGGAGGATTGGTGGGTTTTCTCATTAGCTCCAGTTCTGCTATTAGCGTCACAAGTTCTTATGCAACCGGTAACGTCAACACTTCGAGTGGAACGCTTGCTTCGAGTATGAATTTTGTATCCGGTGGTTTCATCGGTTTAATTCAACTTACCTCATTCTCAATCAGCGTCAGCAACTCTTATGCAACGGGTAGTCAAACACAATCGTTAAGCAGCCCATCGACCTCAACTACCATAAGTTTCGGTGGATTTGTGGGGGAGATGCTCAACGGTGGATCCATTTCAGGTTGTTTCAGTGTTGGAACAATTACGATGACGGGAACCACGACTACAAAAATATTTGCTGGTGGCATACTCGGATATTCTACAAGCTCAGGAAGCTCTGCAACCATTAGCAATTCTTACACGATGGAAACCCTGAACATATCGGGTACATTCACCGCTGGTGCTGGCGCCGCTGGTTGTATAGTCGGAGTTACTTTTGCAACGCAATTAACAATTTCAACCACTATTGCAGCATGTGCAGCTATCACAGCAACTGGTGTCTCAAGTAACAAAGGTTTCATTGGATTTGAGAATCAAGTCCCAACTGTCAACACCTCCTACTACGATACAAGTGGAACAGGTGTTCCTGCAAACACCTACACAACAGGTGTAACATCCTATACTACAGCACAGTTGGAAGTACAAACCAACGACACAAACCTCACCTTCGGGACCAGCAGCAACAACTGGGCTATGCCTGTGGTCAACCCCCTTGCTTCTCCTACAACGAATCTAGGTCCTGTGCAGTTCTGGCAATGTGGATCAAATGGGATTGAGTGTCAAAGTGCCTCTACATGTGGAACTTACTTTGCAGGTGGAGCGGGAACATCAAGCAGTCCCTATCAAGTCAACGATGCAAATAGTTTAGCAGACACTAGCAATTGCGCGACATCGTCAACATACTTTATCCAAACAGCAAATATTGCGCTCAGCGGCTCATGGAGCCCAATACAGCTTTATGGACAATACAACGGGAATGGTTTTCAGATCACAGGACTTTCCGTCACCGATGCCACGGTAGGAGCGAATATTGGTTTGTTCAGCATCATCAATGCGGGTGCTTCCGTTTCGAATTTAACATTGCCTTCTATAAGTCTCACGAGTGTTGGAAACGTAGGGGCTCTTGCAGGCACAATGTCGAATGGAACTGTAACAAATTGTTCATCCAGTGGAACCGTTACTGCAAATTCCGGTGCTGGAACTTTAAATGCTGGGGGCCTCATAGGCCTTGTTACAGGTGGCACTGTGAGTTCTTCCTCCTCATCTGTTACGCTTACGTTCAACCCTGCAACGGCTTCGGGAACAAATATTATGAGCGTCGGTGGATTGATCGGTAGTGTCAATACGACTGCGGCAGTTGCTTCTGTCACTGGCTCCTTTACAACCGGAGCAGTCAACTCCACAAATGCGACAGTGGGCACTACGGGAAGTGCTGGATTTTCTAATTTGGTAGGTAGCGCAACCTATACGACATACAACATAACGATCAGCAATTCCTACACGACGGGAAGCCAAACTCATCTGGCGAAGGGTTCCGCAACGAATCAGGTGGGGGGAATCGTGGGAGTGGTCAGTGCTGGTTCCGGTTTAGTCACTATTTCAGGTTGTTTCGCGAACGGAGCCTACACGATGACATCAGACACAAGTACGGACTACGTTAGCGGCAACATAGTAGGTCGCTTAGTTTTTGGAACAATTACAAACTCGTACTCAATGGGAAGCATCTCTGTAGGGGGAACAGTTTCTGCTGGAGTAGGAGCTGCAGGTGGTTTTGTAGGGGTATCTACAAGCAGTACAATTTCGAACTCTTACTCAGCAGACTCATCTGTATCGGGAACTGGTGTATCGTTTTTGCAAGGCTTTGTGGGGGTAAACACTTCCTCAACTTTCACTAACGTCTACTTGTATAAACCGAATACGAACGTTCCTGCGGATTCCACAACAGGAATTACAACTTACACGACAAGCACACAGATGCAGACACAGGGTAACTTCAATTTCAATTTCACAAACCCTATCTGGACAATGCCAACTGCAAACCCATTGGCTCCATCAAGTTTACTCAGTCCTGTACTCTTCTGGCAATGCGGTTCAAATGGTATTACAGGAGGCTCATGCCCTTAATTTACTGTTGGTTTGTAGAATTTGGAGAATAGGGATTCTTCAGATAATCAAAGAGATCGAATTTCCACTCACCGAATTCTTTTAGAAAATAAATCTCTTCTTCTTTTGGAACCGCTTTACCCGCAACGACAGCGTAAACAATAACTTTCACTTTTGCATTGCTTACGGGTTCGCTGCGTATAAATTCCAAATCTTCGGGAAGCCCTGAAAAGATTTCCAAATTCCTAGATTTCGCTGTGAGGTACATTTGACCACGTGCTGTAAGTTGTTCGAGAAGAGCTTTTGCATTTTTACTAGCTAAAGCAGCGCGAAGCCCTTCAACAGCAAGTTCTGGGGTTGAATTTCTCTTGCGAGAAGTTTTTAAGTCACGCAATGCATTTTTCTGCTGTTCGAGAGAACCTCCAATAATAATTCCCTTACGACTGTAATTCGCAGGCAGAAATACAGAAGCGAGATAAAACATAAAAATCACACCTACTAGAATAGACGCTGCTCCTGCATATTTGGGTATAGGTGAGTCATCGTGTTCGGGAGCTTTTTCCCCTTTCATCCAGGTGTTCGTACCTGCAAGCCACTGAATAAGCGTACGTCGATTGTATGTGAGAAAAGCGGATGAATAGGGAATAAGTCCTATAAGCACAGACGGCATAAGAAAATAAGCATGTATAAAAGCTTGCAGCGCATCAACTCTGCGTCTTCTGGAATCATCGATTTCACGAAGTCCATTCAAATACTGTCCTGGTGTTGCAGAAACAACAATCAAAGATACAAAAAGAGGAAAGGGTCCGAGAACAAAGAGATTAAAAAAAATAAACCAACTTAAAAACAGAGGCTGACCGAATTTATACGTCATAAAGGAAAACATAAGTGCACGAAACGTAAAAGAACTTAGAAAAAACAAACCGATAGTTGCAAAAATAAAAACAATATTGATATCGAAATTAAAAGCGAGTATTCGTTTGACCAAGCGAGACTGCATAGTCTTTGTTCATCCTTAAGATTGAATGGTTCTATTCAATGATAACCGAAGAGAGTTCCTAATGAAAAGTTTTCCCCATATATGCCTTGTAGAACCCGAAATTCCGCAAAACACGGGGGCCATTGCGCGTCTTGCTGCTGCAACTGCCTGCACTTTGCATTTGGTGAAGCCTTTGGGTTTTTCCCTTGAAGATCGCTATATGAAACGTGCTGGTCTCGACTATTGGCCGTTTTTGAAACTTCAGATCCATGAGAGTTTCGACGAGATGCTCTCTACTTTCCCACAAAAACCGACGATGGCTTTTTTTTCCACAAAGAGTGAAAAACCTTACTGGGATCTCGCACCTATAGATATGCTTGTGTTTGGAAAAGAGACCGCTGGGCTTCCCGATTTTATACGAGAACGTTATGCGGAAGATTTCTGCACCATACCGATGTACCATTCCAGTGTGCGGAGTTTGAATTTGGCAAACAGTGTGAGCATTGCTGTCTACCATCAGATTCAAATAAGAGTATGCGCTCAATGAAAGAGGAGTTTTCATGCAAAAAAAAGCACTGGTTACAGGAGCAAGTGAAGGTATTGGTCGTGCTATAGTTAAAAAACTTGCGAGTGAGAATTACACAATCACAATTGTAGCACGCAATTCAGCACGTCTCGAACAGCTTCACAAAGAACTTCCCCACTCTATTCACAAAATCATCACTGCAGATCTCTGTAAAAAAGAAGATGTCTTAAACCTTGCTAAACTTTTTTCCGAGGAACACTACGATCTTCTCGTGAATAACGCAGGAGCTGGTGTGTACGGAAAATTCTCAGAACTTCCTCTCGAAAAAATACTGACTATATTCCAATTAAATTGCGAATCTCTGCTGGTACTTTCTCACGCGTTTTTACAGAATGCAAAAAAAGGAGATGCGTTGGTTAACGTGTCTTCTACTGTTGCGTTTCTAACTCTTCCCGGATCTGCAACCTATTCGGGAACCAAATCGTTTGTAACCGCACTTTCCGAAGCTATTTGGTATGAACAAAAGAAACGGGATGTTTATGTGATGAACTTGTGTCCCGGTCTCACGAAAACAGAATTCTCAAACCGAGCAGGTGGTCGCAAAGTACAACCGCCCGAGTCCATGTATCAAAGTTCGGAAGAGGTTGCAGAGGAGATGTTCCAAGCTCTACGCAAACGTTGCAAACCCACTGTCGTTACAGGTATGAAAAACCGCTTTATGGTTTTCTTGACGCGTTTTCTTTCTCGCAAAAAAGCTGTGAATATAATGGGGTCCATTCCTTAATTTCTAACCGTATGACGGAACCCGAATTCAGGGCCTGAGGATAGATACTATGGTTGGCTGGACCTAGTTAAGAAGCAACAGTTAACTTCTTAGAAACTCTCATCAGCTTCCTGGAAAACCCAAATTTCCCTAACGAAATTCTTATGCTCGTTCTGCTAACAAATTAAAGCATTGCTGATTTTAAAGGTCTTTAGAGAGAGGATGTGCTATGCGTTTGAGCTTCGTTCTTGCTCCTATGATGGTTTTCTTTGTTCAGACGGCTTCCGCAATAGAAAACCAATCAACAAAGGAAAATGAATCTCCTGTCACATGCCGTAGTTCTGACCCCCATCAATGGGATGTCGCGCATCTTGTTTTCGAACTTAGAAACAACCTTGACTACAAAGACATCGTCAAAGTTGCAAATGAGATGGTGGAAGAATCCGATGATCCCGACATTCAACAGATCGAGGTGCTTCAATCCAAAGACTACCAATACAAAGATCTGCCCATACTTGTTTACGACACAGGGAAGTATAAAGTCTACCAGCACCATCCTGAGAAGGAATTGAAGTTCGTCGTCATACGTCCCATCGAAGACTGTTTCGATGAAGAAAACCGAACACACACAAGAAAAACATTCGTCTACTCTCGTGCATTTGAAAAAGAAGAAATCAATATTGCGGTTGTACGTCAACTCCTGAACGAAGGGTTGGAAGTTCATCCCCTCACCAAAAGAGGAATGGGTTGGATCTGTGCTGTAGATCCTAGGACCCCTGAGTGCGCAGCTTTGCTTCCGTAAATTCTTTCCAAGCAGGAGGAAGAGGAACTTTCTTTTTCTTCTCGTAATCAAAACTCACAACAACACCTTCCCCTATTGCGACTATATCTTGCTGGCTCTCACTCCAAACTCTATGTTCCACCGTGAAACGATCCTCTTCAATAGAAAGTATGCGTGCACCAATTGCGATATTGTCAGGATAATACAAAGGTCGACGGAAACGACAACTCGTCGACGCAAGTATAGGTCCTATAGAAGGATCGAATTTTCCTTTCAAACTCGTTTCCAAAGCACCCCAAAATGCCATACGTGCACATTCAAAATAACGAAAAAAAACCGTATTGTTCACATGTCCCAAAACATCCATCTCACCCCATTTCACATCAGAACGGTAGGGATTCGGATTTGATTTTGCAAATTCCTCGTAGGTCATTTTTGCCTCCTGTGATTTTTTTTGGCCCATTGATTGCTATGGCCAAACATCGGATGTAAAATATTATTTAAATATTCTTTAAGTCTATGTGTTTGTCATAAACCCAGGTCACACCAAGGAGTCTTTATGACCTCAGCTTTGCATTTTCTAAAAAAAGTGTCTTTAGTCTTTGCGGGTCTTGCACTTTCCTTCTCTGCTCATGCAGAAGATTACATCGTCAAGATCAAGCAAAATTTCACAACAGAAAACCTTTCAACCACAATCAGTCAAATCAATGGAATCAAAGTTCTCGATCAGCATGAGGTGGGAAGACTCATACTCATACAAACAGATTCCCCAGTAAACGAGGTTGAAAAGCGCCTCAACACAATCGACGGTTTTGAATACTTAGTACCTAACATCAAATTCCACATCATAGCAACCAATGACCCACACTATGGCAAGCAGTGGAATCTTGCAAAAATCGGTGCTGAAAAAGCATGGGAAAAAGAAAACAACACCAAACATCCTATCGTCGCTGTTATTGACACAGGTATCGACTACAAGCACGAAGATCTCGCAACTCAAATGTACCGTAACGACAAGGGTGAAATCATTGGTTGGAACTTCATTGAAAACAACAATGACCCCATGGATATTATCTCCACACAACCCCGAGGAAATCCAGGTCACGGAACACACTGTGCGGGTATCATTGCTGCTTCAAGAGATAATGGTATCGGTGTTTCCGGTATAGCTCCGAAAGCTTTGCTTATGCCTTTACGTTTCATTGGTCCTGATGGTTCCGGTGACTTGATGAACTCAATCAAAGCAATCGACTTTGCAATTCAAAACAACGCGCAGATCATCAGTGCAAGTTGGGGAGCTGCTGTTTCCCGTTCTGTTGTAAAACCTCTGATCGAAGCCATTGAAAGAGCCGGTCAAAAAGGCATAATCTTCGTAGCAGCAGCAGCAAACGATGGAAAATCCAACGACACACGTGAAGTGTATCCTGCAAATGCTGGTCTACCCAACGTGATCAGTGTTGCTGCTTCCGATAAAAACGATTCCAAACCCACATGGTCCAATTACGGTCGTGCAAAAGTAGATCTTGCATCACCAGGCGTTGGTATTCTGAGCACACTTCCTAACAACAAGTACGGTGAACTTTCTGGAACATCTATGGCAACTCCACTCGTTGCAGGGATGCTTGCTCTTCTTTTGGGTCAAAGTGTTGCGGATGGTCACAGCTTCAACGCTCCTGAGTTCAAAGCAATCATGCAAGCAAACAGTGCAAAAGTGCAAATTGAAACCGCTTGCAACTGCCGCATCTCTGCAGAGCAATCGATGAACGCTATTGTTGCAAATGATCTAACAGTTGTTCCGAATGCTGGAACTTTCGCCCCCGGTGAAGGAAGCTCATTCCATGCAATCGGTGGAAAAGGCCCTTATACATTCACTTCGTCGAATCCTTCCGTTGCAAGCATCACACCTGAAGGCCAGTTGAAAGCGCTTGCAGATGGAAACACCATCATCAAAGCAACAGACTCTTTGGGTAAAATCGCTTCGTCGGGTGAAATTTTTGTTGGCAAAAACAACACACCTGCTCCTGGGGGAGAATGCCCTATAGGGAATCCTGAACTCTGTGAACTGATTTGCAAACTTATGCCGAACGCACCATGGTGTAAGCAATTGGATCTTTCGAAACTGTTTTCTAAACTCTAAAAAATTCCCTGTCATCATTCACAGGGAAATCGCATAGTAGCAAAGCGTTCGTGCCCGCCATGATGTACAGTGAAGTGATCTTAGCCTCCGTCATGCCCAAGGAGCTGTCCCATTAGGGACAATGTGAGTGCCCGGGCATCTGAGTCGACCCACCAATCTTGTTTCGTTTCAGAGACCTTGGATTTTGCAATCAGAACTTACTTCACAACTTTAAGAACACCCTGCATCATTGCAAAATGACCAGGGAATGTGCAGAAAAACGTATATTTACCATCCGCCTTTAATTTCTTCGTGCTGATTGTAATCTTCTCTGTCTTGGGACCATCCGCTCCCAAGAGCAAATCTCCTTTTGCTAAAATCTTATTGAACGGTGCTTTTTTCATATCATTTGCATCGGGAAGATAACCTTTAGGAACAGGCCCTAATTTCGAAGCTTCATCTGCTACTGCTTTAGCATCTGCTGTTGCAGTGAGAACAAAGTCATGACCCATCACACCTTTAGGCAACTTGCCAGTGAAGTTCAAGGTGACGACGAATTCTTTGCAAGAAAGAGGTACGGTGATGCTGTCTACTTTTTTTCCGTCAATTTGGTACTGCATCATGTCGGTACCTTCGAGAGTGATATCACATTTTGCAGGTGCAGCTTTAGGTGCAGGCATAGGTTTTGTCGGTTTTGGAGCAGCGTTTACACTGTGAGAAGCAAACGTAAGACTAGCAAGAGCAACGAATTGGTGAAATTTCATACAAGATTCCTTTTCATAAAAAATTCATCGGGAGTATATTCCGTCATCTCTACCACCGCAATAAATTTGCACCCCATGTAAACCCGGAACCAAAAACAAGCGTCATAACAAGATCACCCTTCTTCAACACTCCCTGTTCTTCCGCTTCTGCCATGCAAATAGGAACCGTTGCAGCTGTTGTGTTTCCATAACGTTGAATGTTGTTGAAGACCTTCTCTTTAGGAAGACCCAACTTTTCTCGCACAGCTTCATTGATTCGCAAATTTGCCTGATGGGGAATCACGAGATTCAAATCACTTGGTTGAATTCCATTGCGTTTACAAAGTTGCTCTGCAATTTCCACCATTTTACTCACTGCAGCACGAAAAACCTGAGGCCCTTCCATCACAGGAAGAAACGCTTTGTCTTCTGTTTCCTTCACCGTAATCAGTTCACTGTTCCCCTTTGAAAACCCAGGTCTCAAAATGGCAAGCAACTCTGCACCAGTACCATCCGAACCCAAGATATGATCAATAAAACCCCGAACTTTATTATGTGCACTGGGCATTTCGTTTGTTGAACTTGCCTCTACAATCATGGCACCTGCACCGTCTGCAAAAAGAACAGCAAAATTGCGACCCCGCGTGCTCATTTCCAGAACACGGGACTGCATTTCAGCACCGACAACCAAAATGCGTTTGTACAAACCCGTCCGTATAAAGGCATCTGCCGTTGCAAGAGACCATCCAAAACCACTGCACTGACCTCGAATATCAATTGCAGGAATAAAGGGTGCTCCCAATTGGTCCTGAATCTGAACTCCAATTCCGGGGAAAAAATAGTCTGGAGACAAAGTCGCAGCGAGAATCAAATCGATGTCTTTTGCTTCCAAACCTGTTTTTGCGAGAACTTTCTTTGCTGCAGCAGTTCCCAACTCCGATGTCGAGGTATCGGTATTTGCAATATGCCGTTCTTGAATACCTGTACGTTCTCGAATCCATTCGTCGCTTGTTTCCATAAGTTTTGCGAGATCGTGATTCGTAACAACGTTATCTGGTACGTAAAAGCTGACACCTTTTACGGTGGCACAAGTGAGCTTCCCCATATTTTCTTCAACCCTTTGTTTACTTGCCGTTTAGTCTCTGAGCTCCGCTGATGATAATATTGAGGGAAGGAGGATGGAATGAAAAATTACAGTTTTTCCGTACGCGCTGTAAAATTCCTCGCCGCATCTCTCATATTCAGTGTTTTTTCGCTGCATAACTCCCTTCTTTGTGCAACGGAACTTGCCATTACCGTCGACGACCTTCCTATTCACGGTAGTTTGACTTCGGAAGTGGATCAGATGCGCCTGCTCGACCTTTTCCTTTCCGCATTTGACAAACATAAAATCACGGGAGTCTATGGTTTTATCAATGCTATTCAGTTACGAAGCAGACCCAAAGCCATTAACATCCTGAAAGGTTGGTTGGACGGAGGTCATCTTCTCGCTAACCACACGTTTTCCCACCTTGATCTCGAACATCCGAATGTGAGTGTGGAAATCTATATTAACGACATTCAAAAAAACGAACCCATATTGAAAAAACTTATGGGGAAGAAAAATTTCCACTACTTTCGATACCCCTATCTCGAAGCAAGCACTTCTTTCCAAAAGCACACCCGCGTTCGTGAGTTTTTAATTAAAGAAAAATATGAAGTCGCTCAAGTGACAAGTGATTTTTCAGATTGGGAATGGAACCACGCATATTACCGTTGTTTCAATAAGAAGAATGTCGACAAACTCAATTGGTTGAAAAAAACCTACATCGAGGAAGCTTTACGTGCTTTAAAAATCAGTGAATTGCTTTCCCAACATCTTTTCCATCGCAACGTAAAACACATATTGCTTCTTCATATGGGTGCGTTTGAAGGCCTTATGATGGATGAACTTCTGAGTCAATTCCAAGCACATGGTGTTCGTTTTATTAGTTTGGACGAAGCTTCGCAGGATGAAATTTACAAATTGGATCCTATAATTCCTTTTAAAAGGTCGGATGCCTTTCTCACGCAGATAAGGTTGAGTCGACGGGTTTTTCTAACACCTGAGCTGACTGCTTTGTACAAGCAGACGAACGAAGGACGTGTACATGCCGCATGTCGGTATTAAACTTTTTCCACTCTCCCACTGCTCAGAGATTTCTTAGCAGCATCTGCAATCAAATTAGCTTGCAAACCATCCTCCGCTCCAATAAGAGGCGCACGCTTATCACGCACCACATCTTCCAAAAAATGCATCATCTCTGCACGGAAGGCATCTGCATAACGTTGTGGAAAACTAAAATGGGGTTTATCCGCAGAAATCCCGTTTTCTGCGAATTTCTCCACATTTGTAAGACCCACGTTTTCACAACGCAGCATCCCCTTCTGACCAAACACTTCAATACGTTGATCATAACCATAAGCTGCATAACGAGAATTGTTAATCTGTGCAATTTTCCCCGATGCAGTTTTCAAAACAACGACGGAAGTATCCACATCTCCATATTCTTTTAAGTCCGGCATAAGAAGAGTGCTTCCTGTTGCAAACACTTCCACAACTTCTTCACCCAACAAAGAACGTGCCATATCGAAGTCGTGAATAGTCATGTCGTGAAACATCCCACCCGAAGTTTTCAAATAAGCAAAGGGAGGGCACGGATGATCACGTGAAGTGATATTCACCATGTGAACGTCTGCTATCTCACCGATTCGTTTTTTCAACGCAGCAAAATTCGCATCATAACGTCTATTAAAACCTAATAAGAAAGGAACCTGATATTCTTGTATAATTGCAAGACAGCTCCTTACCTGAGCAGTATCGATGGCAATCGGTTTCTCACAGAATATAGGAAGACGAAAGGGTGCTAAATTCTTAATCAAATCCACATGAGTTGCGGAGGAACTGACAATAACGAATGCGTCGACCTTCCTTCTTTCCACAGCTTCCTGCCAGGTAGAAAAGGAGTCACAGGAAAATTCCGATGCAAGTTTCTTAGCTGCATCTGCATTCGGATCCACTACGAATTCCAAACTTGCAATACGTGAGTTGCTTACATTCCTTGCATGATCTGTAGCCATGCGTCCTGCACCAAAAATCCCAATTTTCATAAACCGCTCCGAAGAATTAAAGGGACACACCGAATTTTTTAAAAAAAAGCTTTCGGTGTATCCCTCTAATTAACCGATTTTATTAAAGTAAGGCAACCTTCCTTCATGAAGTTGGTAGTGCAATAACCAACCCCTCTCATCTGGACGCAGTTCTTTCTCTGAACACAATTTATAATGGAACCAATAGGCTCTGCCTTCTGGTGTGAGTTCTAACTTCTGCTCGTGATTCAAATGTTGCAAAATACGACTTTGCAGATTCTTCGAAAGCCCTATGTACAGCACGGATTCGAAGTAATTCGAAATCACATACACACCACCACTTTGCGGCACTATGCCAACTTTGCGTCTACAAAACTCCACCCTCTGCAGAGGGACACCACTTAACTCACGAACATTCATAAGCGGATCAGCGATTTCTGATCTATGCAAAGTATGGCTTGGTTCAAAGCAGCAGAAAATTTACGTATCGATGTCGTGTTCAAGGAACTGGCAACGGAACCCTTCTTCCACCAACTCGGATCGGAAATCGCAACAAACTCATCTCCCAATCTATTAAATGCAGAACGCAGTAAAATCTCTATTGTCTCCACTCTAAAATCTTTCAAATTGAACAGCTGCGAAAACACAGTAGGCGAAATAAAGTGGAAAATATTAATCCCATTCGTTTTAAAAAGAACAGAATGTTTATCATCATCCCGTACAAGTAGATTCCGAAGAGAAATCCAGTAATTCAGCAAAATCTTATTGCGCATAGTCACATCGTCGGAATGCATCAGAGGATTGTTGGAACTGAGAATAAAACGTTTAATAGAAAGAGCGAAACTCTTCTGTTTGATCGTGGTTCTATCGAGATTTTCCGTCTGATTTGCCATTTCTATTTTCTGATACCATGGGGATTCGACCGTTCTGTTTAAATAACGGATAATGTTCAAAGCCTGCTGGTCATCTCCTCGGTCTACCTGATGCTGAATCCATTTGGGTAAAGAAGGAATTGTCTTGAAGTGAATCATGGTGTTGAGGCGAGCGAGAATATTTTGCTCTACAGCCTTGTCGACCGATTTCTGCGTAGTATTTACTATGAGAAAATGACACATCTGCGCAATTTCATCGACATTCACAGCTATGTTGCTTGCGATTTCGAATTCTTTAAGTGCAGGGAATTGTTTTGCTGCGGATATCAAACCCTGTATGCGGTGCTGTCCGTCGACAACGTTGAAAGGCCCTATCTTTTCGAGATCAAACTGTATTTCATTGGTAGACGGATTATAAGAAATAGATTTTTCCGTAGCAAGAAGTACAGAAGTGGGGAGAAAAGCATCTCCATCTTTCCATGCTTTCATGAAATAGCCCGAAATCTTCTTAGTGCGTCTGGTATCGAGCACTCTTTGATAGCCAGAGCTAGGTTCATCAGGATCTAATTTTTCTATGGAGTAAAAATTCGGTCTCATAAAATCGCCGACATTGAACGAAGTCGCAAAAATGGTGAGTGAGCCCTATTTTACGATAGCTGCTGGTTTTTTGAATAGCAATTGAGCACCTATTTGCAGTTTGTCAGAAAAGCCCTCTGCTACTTAGTGTAGGGGAATTTAACACCAGCAAAAGTAAAAATTTTCTTACGGTGTAAAATTAAGATTACTTTTTTAAAAGTCTGAATTTGGAGTTTTTCCAATAAATCCCGAGGTTTTACTCTTGGTCTGGAATTTGCAAAAGGTGCCTTAGTAACTTTATAAGGATTCAGCCATGCACTATCATATCCTCTGTTTTTTACTTCTTTGCACCCTTGCCTCCTGTGGCGCTCAGGGAGCTGTCTATAAACAAGACTTTAACAATAGCTCTTCTTATAGAGCGGAAGATCTCTACAAAAAAGACGAGCCATCATCCTCTCTTGAATTGACCAGCTATGAGAAATTTAAACTGTCTCTCTACTCTATACCTTTAGCAGCTCTAGCTTGGGAGTATGTTGGGGTTAAAATTTACAATAGATACCAAGAGTATAAAAACGAAAAATCCTTCCTTGAAAAAATGAAAGATTCTATTCGTAAAGCACAAAATAAAAACAAAATTAAAAAACCAAGTTCCAAAGCATATAAGAAAAACACTCTGGATTATTTTTATGACTATGAAGAAGAAAATGACGAGGACGATGATTTTTCCTCTGCTCCTAGTTTTGATTCTTCTGACTCCTCTAGTATTTCTTTTATGAGAGAAGGCTCCGGTTCTTTAGAAAAGCGTCTTCTAGCAAGTGCAAAAAAACGCATGAAACATGGATTGCAAACGCGTGAAGAACGTGAAGCTCAAATTCAAAATACTGTAAAAGTGGAATACATTAGCCAAGATATTGAAGTTCCAAATTTGCAAGTTCGTCAATCCAGTGTTTTTAGAAAATGGTATTCGCTTCTTTCTTTGAGTGAACGCATCATGTTGAATAATAAAATAGAAGAATTGCAGGAACAAAGACGCAGACGTGTTCGCACTTTCGCAGGTGGTGAACTTCAAGAGATAAAATTTGCATGCGGAATGCGTGTTTATTTTACTATTGAAGATAATGTTCTCTATCTGCTTTTAGGAGGAGATAAACACGGACAGAGTCAAGATATTGCAAAAGCTAGATCTATGATCCGAAATAAGATCTAACTCGCAAAAAAATCCGAGGGGAATCGTATAGGAAATCCACGGGAGTTGACAGTGACGATCTGCACATGTCCTGTAGCAAGTTTCTCATCGTCACTCTGCCTGTGAACGGTGTGATGTGCATGAACGATGACCGCATCGAATTCCATTCGAGTACGGATAACCATCACATCACCGTGACGCGCAGGTTTGTGGTATTGAATTTGAGCTTCCTTCACAACGAAGTGCTGACCTTGTGCAAACATATCCCGCAATTTCACCCGTCCCAGAATCTCTTCCCGAGCACGGTCAAAATAGTTGAGATAATTTGCATGGTAAACATAAGACGAAAAATCAGTATCTTCGTAGTAGACCGGAATATGCAATTCACCACTAACTGATCGCGTCACGTCTGCTCCTAAGCCCTATTATTAAACTTACTCAGCAAATCACTCACCGAGAAATTCTTGTCAGCAGCAGCGTTCTTATGAATCTTAGGCCTGTTGCTGTTTGGTGCAGGTCTGTTGTTATTTGCATTCCTCGAAGGTGCCCGACCCTGTACATCTCGCTTCTGTGGAGGAACACGAACCGTGTTTTCATCCACAGGCTTGATGACCAAACCACCCACACTCGGTTTAAGTGCAGGAGCAGGAGCTGGTTCGGCCTTACGTTGAGTGACAGGAGAAAGAACAGGACCATTGGATCTCTGCAGTTTCGGTTTTGCAGCAGCTTGCTCACTCGCATCTTCGGAGTCTTTGCGTGTGGAAAGACTGATACGGTTGCGGTCGAAGTCTATACCCTTGACGTAAACCTCAAGTATCTGACCTACTGCAACGACCGAAGCAGGATCTCCTCCCGAACGAGGAAGCTCACTCACATGCACGAGCCCATCCTGATGCACACCGATATCTACAAAACAACCGAACTTCGTTACGTTAGAAACCGTTCCTCTCAAACGCATTCCTGGTTTGAGATCCTGAATGGTCGTAACATCCGTTGAATAATGCAGACGCTCGTTATCCTGACGCGGATCACGTCCAGGTTTTGCAAGTTCCTTCACAATGTCCAGAAGCGTTGGCATTCCAATCTCATCACTCACATATTTTTCCAGAGTGATGGTTTTTACCAACTCGTCTTTACCAACCAAATCCACTACAGGAACTTTCAAATCCTCTGCAATCTTCTCTACAATTTCATAACGCTCAGGATGCACAGAAGAATTGTCGAGTGGATTTTCTGCTGTAGGAACACGGAGAAAACCAGCTGCCAGTTCGAAAGTTTTAGGACCAAACCCTACCACTTCCAACAAAGCTTTACGTGCTTTGAACACACCGGATTGATCTCTGTAGGCAACGATGTTCTTTGCCAAAGCAGGACCAATTCCCGAAACATAACTCAGCAACTTAAACGAAGCTGTGTTCAAATCCACACCGACACTGTTCACACAACTTTCTACAGTCTCTTGCAAACTCTTATCAAGTTTAGAAACCTCACAGTCATGTTGGTATTGACCCACACCAAGTGAACGCGGATCAATTTTAACAAGTTCCGCAAGTGGATCTTGCAAGCGTCGTGCAATACTCACCGCACTGCGTATAGTGGGATCAAGATCGGGGAATTCTTCCCGTGCAATTTCGTCTGTAGAATAAACACTCGCACCGGATTCGTTCACAATATAACGTTTGATATGGTCGAAACCTTCGGAACGGATCACATTCAAAATAAGCTGATCTATTTCGCGACTTCCTGTTCCGTTACCCAAAGCAATGCATGTGACTTTATGTTTTTCAAGCAAAGTTCGGAGCATCTGTTCTGCTTGTGAGATCTGAGGTTGAACAGGAATTGCGTCTTCTTTCTTATTACCGTCAATTTCCTCTTCCTCTGTTGCAGGAGCTTCTGCATGTTTTGCTTTACGAGAGTTTTTGGGAAATTTCGGGTAAAGAACACAGTGTTCGAGCAAACTTCCTGTTTCCGAAACGATCGCAATTTTTGCACCGGTTCGTAGACCTGGGTCCACTCCACACACTACATTTCGAGGTGTAGGAGGGAGGAGTAGAAGGTTACGTAGATTCGAAGCAAAAACACGTATGGCTTCGTTCTCGGAACGCATTTTGATTTCCATACGTATTTCTGTTTCAATTGCCGGAGCGAGCAGACGTTTGTATGCATCTGCAAGTGTGCGTCGGAACCATTCATCCAGTTCGAGTGGAAGTTCTTCCGCTTGTTTTTCTCTTTTAATAGTTTGGTAAAGGTCGTTTCGGATCGCTTCTTCATCGACTTCAATATTAACTACGAGAACTTTCTCCGCTTCTCCACGACGAACAGCCATCACACGGTGTGAAGGTGCACGTAAGATATCTTCGCGGTATTCAAAGTAGTTTTCGTATTTGCTTGCTGTTTTTAATGTCTCTTCATCAGTCGGCATACGCTCATTACGACGTGCAACGATAAAGCCGGTAGAATTGCTGATACGACGCACTAAGTTTCGGTATTCCGAAGTTTCGTTAATCTGCTCTGCAAAAATATCAGCAGCGCCACGCAGTGCATCTTCTTCATCAGCAACTTGTAAATTGGGAGCTAGACCTTCTGTTTTGACGAAGGGGCGAGCAAGTGCGTTGAGATCGGTGATGCTTGCCCATTGATCAAAAATGGCTTGGAGTAAGGGTTCCAAACCTTTTTCTCGGGCCGTCATAGCACGCGTTCTGCGTTTTGGTTTGAAAGGAAGGTAGATATCTTCAAGTTCTTGTTTGCTCAAGCACTTCGCAATTTTGGCACGAAGCTGAGGAAGTTTTTCGAGAATTTCAGGTTTTTCTTTCGCATGTTCCTCGATCACTTTGAGATAGCGTTCTTTAGTCGCTTCCAATTCCTGCATGTAGATGTAGCGATCACGCAACTTGCAAAGAACCACTTCGGACATTGAGCCGGTTTTTTCTTTGCGGTAACGGGTTATGAAAGGAACTGTTCCTTTTTCTTCGAAAAGAAGATGAATAGCATTCCGAGCACAACCTTCGTCAATTTGTAATTCTTCAGCTAACTGCTTGACAAGAACTGACATACCTAAGTCCTATTATCCGTGTTTGCGATTCGCACCGATTCTTTAAAATGAAAATGGGTGCAACAATTCCGCTTTGATTAGTTATAGATTTCTGTATTTGCGAAGAAATAGTTTACTTCGCGTTGGGCCGATTGTGGAGAGTCGGAACCATGCACACTGTTTTCGCCAATGCTTTTCGCATAGAGCTTACGGATAGTTCCTTCCGCAGCCTTAGCAGGATCTGTAGCTCCCATGATTTCTCTATTGTGCAGGATCGCGCCCTTACCTTTGAGAACCAAGAGAACAACAGGCGAAGCAGACATAGACTCGACCAATTCACCAAAGAAAGGACGCGCCTTGTGCTCTGCGTAAAAACCTTCAGCCTCACGTCGGCTTACCAGCTTGTACTTCATTGCTGCTACGCTCAAACCATTTGCTTCGTAGTGAGCGATGATTTTTCCAACGAGATTTCTTCGAACTGCGTCGGGTTTAATAATACCTAGTGTTAACTCTTCCATTTGTATTTCCTCCATGTTTTGTGGCCCCCATAGTACCCAATTTTCGCGTTTTGACAAGCCAGTACCGCCCGCCGCGCTAGCTTTTAAAAAGAAGATATCCATGAAAGACAGGCAATTGCCAGCACGGCTGCAAGTAAATCATCCACAAGGGTAGCAAGCGGGTCATGCCACTTCTGATCCACCCAACTGATGGGCCAAGGTTTGAGAATGTCAAAAAAGCGAAAAAGTGCAAAACTCGCAAGTGCATAAAACCAAGTCACAGGAAAATAAACCGTCGAAAAATATTGACCTGCAAGTTCGTCAATCACAATACGTTTGTCATCGTGACGCCATGTTTTCTCTATACGTACCGTAGCTTTTTGCGCAAGTATGCAAAACACCAAACCTAGACCCGTGCTTAATATGTAGAAATGCACAGCATCTAATTTCAAATAATCGCGTAAAAAATAGTGTACCAAAAGACCTAATAACAAACCGGGCACAGATCCGAAAGTTCCGGGCGCATAAGGGATTTTGCCAAGACCACCCACTGTGACTATATGTTCGACGAATTTCATAAGGAATAGCTTCTAAGTTTTAAGAGGAGAGGTTGAGAAGATCTCTTCACCCATATTGATTTTGCCCTGTTCCACTGCACTTACCGTTTTAACAATACCTGTCATTTCGGAAAGTATTTTGTTTTCCATTTTCATCGCTTCGATAATAGCAACCTGCTCTCCTCTTCGAATGGTATCTCCCGGCTTCACATAAAGCTTGAGAACCTTGCCCGTCAAAGGAGAAAACTGTCGAGCAACCCGTTTCTTCTTTGTCTTGCTACGTATAGCACGAGAATGACTCAACGGATTCAGTACCGCTTCAACCACCGTTGCATCTTTGCCCGACAGGTGAAAACGTATACGCTTCTCGTCTGTCTGAGGATCTATTTCAACCGAATAATTGCGAATGCGAAAACAATGTTCCAAAAGTTCCTTGGCTTCGCTTATGAAAAAAGTCTGGTGCAAAGGATTCCATCGCAAAAGAACCGTTCTACCATCAATCTTTGCGGAAATCACAGTATTCGCAACAAGGTAAGAAGGAAGATCCACCAAATGCGGTCTATCTTTAATACGTACTTGCCATTCCATACTTGCTCCTATGTCTTGCTTGAATTCACGAGACCTGCAACCAACGCGGAAAGATCTGCAGGCATGGCACCAAGATGCGAATGGAGTCGTTGTTCAAAATACTCTTTTTCCCTATCCAGAAAAGCAGTGCCGAAATGCCCCTTCAGGAAATCTTTGTGACGCAGCAAGGCTTCGTGAAAACTCGTCGTCGTCGGAACACCTTCAATCATCAACTCTTGCAAACTACGACGCATGCGGGCTGCTGCTTCGTCTCGCGTCTGTCCATGTGTAATCAGTTTCAAAAGCATCGAATCATAGTGCAGTGGAATTTCATAACCCGCATACAGATGGCTATCCACACGAACATGAGGCCCTGTTGGCAAATGCAAGCGGGAGATGCGCCCGCCCTGTGGCATAAAACCTTTTGCAGGATCTTCCGCATTGATACGCGCTTCCATGCTCCAACCAGATAATTTCACGTCCTCTTGTCTAAAGTCCAAAGGCATACCTGCTGCAACTTTGATCTGCTCTGCAACGATATCCAATCCCGTGATCATTTCGGTGACAGTGTGTTCAACCTGAATGCGTGTATTCATTTCCATAAAAAACAACTGATCGGGATCTTCCCCAATGAACTCAATAGTGCCCGTGCCTTCGTAGTCCACAGTTTGAGCAACTTTCACTGCTACATCTCCGTAATGTGCACGCTGCTTTTCATTGAGAAACACACTCGGTGCTTCTTCAAAAAGTTTTTGGTGACGCCGTTGCACACTGCATTCCCGTTCAAAAAGATGAACGCCTCTACCTTCCCTATCGCACAATATCTGGAATTCAATATGCCGAGGATTCTGCAAATAGCGTTCGCAAAACACAGCAGGATTGCCAAAAGCAGCTCCCGCTTCACGACGGCAACTCTCAAAGGATTCCTTCAAATCCTCCGACTTGTGCACAATACGCATCCCACGTCCACCGCCTCCACCTGCTGCCTTTAAAATAATGGGGAAACCAATAGTGCGGACGACTTTTTCCAACTCTTCAAGATTTTCAAGTGCGTAGTCACATCCAGGAACGGTTGCAATTCCTCTCTGCTTCATAAGTTTACGCGCACCAATCTTGTCACCCATGGCTCGTATAGCAGCAGGAGCAGGCCCTATAAATTTTGCTTTGGTATCCCGTGCAATGGCTTCCGCAAACTGCGCATTCTCTGCGAGAAAACCATAACCGGGATGAACCGCATCCGATTTGCTTTCTTTGATGCAGGCTATGAGCTTCGGTATGTTCAAATAAGTATCAATGGAATTTTGTCCATCCAGTCTCATCGCATAGTCTGCTAAAGAAACATGCAAAGAGTCTCGATCAATGTCGGAATACACCGCGACACTCTCAATTCCCATATCCCGCAAAGTGCGGATCACACGTATGGCAATCTCACCACGATTCGCAACTAGAACTCGTTTGAACAAAATGTATCCCCCTTTTTGCAATAAAATGAGAATACCTTGGCTATGGTGTTTTGGTCACTTCGTTTTTGTTGGCGCTTAATGGGGAAACTGTTATTTCATTCGGATGACATCTCTGTTGAGCCTACCCAAACGTTCTATAACTTCTGTTAAGTGAATTCTTCTATTGTCTTCTGGATGGATCATTCTTCCAATAAGATCACGCAAACGGAAAAGAATATCTTTGTTCCCTTGGAAATTCTTACGATTGGGAAACTCTTCCGCATGAAGTGCCTTGAATTTCTCAATTGCTTTTTCAACTTTTTTCTTCTCCGCTCCTTCATCGAATATAATATCGTTAACCTGTCGCGTGTTGGTCGCAAGACGGTTCTCTGTACCGAGTAAAATTTCTGCAAAACTCATTCCTAAAGAGAAAACGTCCGCTTCTTTGCCTTCCTTGAAATCATGAAACGCAACACCATCTTCGCTACTCACATAAACACACTGTTTCAAATCTATAAATCCGGAAGTTCCACACATATATTGTCCAAACTCAGAGCTTTTTCTCGATTCAGAAAGTCCGAAATCAGCGAGCACAACATGAATATTCGCATTCTCCAACCTAAAAAGGAAATTATCGGGTTTAATATCTCTATGAACATAACGTTTCCCGTGCATTTCCTTAACTGCTTTTGCCATCTGTGAAAACATATCGATCATCACATCCAAGTTCGGACGTTTGAGAACCATTGCACCAAGATCTCCGTCGAACAGTTCTTCTTCAATTGCAATAACGTGTTCATGATGTCCGTTTTCTTTTCTTTCGGTATAAACATCTGCGTCTAGGAAATTCAAAATGGATGGGATTCCCTCAAAAGCCTGTTGAATATGCAGTTCCTTAATGATGTCACGCAATTTTGTATACTTGCTTTTCTTGCGTATGGTGAGATGTGCGTGAGCTTTTTCGGAATTGTATTCTATGGAACGGGTAAAGCGTTTGAACCCGCCACTCACACTCCCTTTATCATTTTCGAACACGATGTAAATGCGTCCCGATTCATACGCCATTACCGAAGCACCCAGAGTCGATTCGGAATGCACATAAACGGAAGAGTGGGTTTCAAAATGTTTTTTCAAAGTAGGTTTCATCTTTTCTATAAAAGAAACGATCGAAATGATTTGACTAAGAGTGACTTGCAATTCTAAGGAAATAGTCTTCTTAACTAGTTCGTAAATACGAGTAGACTTGTTTTTAATTTCATCCGTTAGGGATTCTTGCGCACTTTCAGGAAACCTGTTTAAGGAATAATACGTATCTTCACTCGGAGCGGATCTGAGATGTTCCCGCATTTGTTTTTCGTTGAACGTTGCATATGTGGAACTGGTGTAGAGTGCGAATGTAAGAAGCAGCGTGAATATACTTTGCAAGCGTTTTCGTGTCATAGTTTCATCCTTTTTATTTGTGCATTGAATTTTATAAAATACAATTCATGAGAACGTGAGAAGTTCAGCTGCGTAAATTAGACGTAATACATCCTACAGTCATATCATTGATGAAATTATATAATTTTAAACTTTTAACAAAATATCCTATCAACTCTATCCCCTCAAAACTAACGCTTTTGAACATTCCGATTTATAATCACATTAAACCCCAAAATCGGAGTTTCTATGCATCCTACTATCCATGAAGATCCTATTTCTGTCTTAGTCGCAGTTGTTGCGAGTTTCGCATTCAGTTGGATATGGCACGGACCCTTGTTTGGCAAAATATGGCTCCGTCTCATGAACTTTCCAATGGACATGAAACCCGAAGCAAAAATGATGATGAAATCCATTGCTATTGGCTTGGTCGGAACTTTGTTAACAGCACATGTCTTGGTTTACTCAACGAACATATGGCGTCCATCTGTTTGGGGCATTGGAACAGACGAGAGCTGGTGCATGTATGGATTATATTCCGGGTTCTTCACCTGGCTAGGCTTCTATGTTCCTATGCTGTTGAACACCGTTGCTTGGGAAGGCAGAAGTTGGAAAATGTTTGGGTTTCAAGCTGTGTATCACTTCATTAACTTGCAAATCATTGCAATGATCATTGCCTACATGTACGCACATTAAAACAGTATACATTCTTAACTAAGTTTCTTTGATTTGCATCGCTCTTGCAAATGAGGGCCGAGAGCAAAGTGAAGCTAACCAACGCTGTATGTTTGTATATTTTTCAAACCCAGCTAGATCTTTAATTGCTAAAAATTGCCTCGCAAAAGGAAAGAGATGAATGTCAGCAAGTGTGAGTCTGTTTGCAAGCAAGAAATCTTTATTTCTGAGAGCATCATCCCACTTTGTAAAATAGGAATGAAGCCTCGCATAAAGAGATTCTCTTTCCGATTCACTGAGTTCAGACTTCTTATACTTAAACACATCGAGATCTTTTTTGAAAATTTGATCACACCAATAGGTCCAAAGTCTAATCTCCATACGCTCTACAGCATCTTCAGTCATTAGCGGAACGTCTCTATACATGTCATCTAGGTATTCCGTGATGATCGTTGACTGATAGATGACATGTTGTTTTCCATGCAAGTGGTGCACAAGAAGCGGCACTCTAGCTTCAGGATGCAGAGACTTCAGTTGCGGCGAGAGCTGTTTAAGATTCTCTTCTATAAGTTCGTAGGGAAGATTTTTTTCTTCCAAAACCATGCGAACTCTTATGGCGAAAGGGCACCTTCTGAAAGAATATAGAATGAGTTTGTCTGCTTCTGCCTGAGATTTCAGTAGATTCTTCATTGCCAGCGATCCTCTGAATGATTAGGGCTTCTTTCCCACTTTAGCACGGGACTCATGGATGGCAAGACAAGCAAAGCTAAACGCCGAACAACTAAATCGCTTGAATCTTAGACCCTCAGTGTGTACACATGGTTCGAATTTCCTCAATTAAACCGGAGACCCACAATGAAAAAATACGTATGCGTATTGCTTAGTATTCTATTCTTATCCAGCCAAGCTTTTGGACTGCCCAAAGAAATCAAAAACCATTGCAAAAAAGCTCAGTATAGCGATGAAACTTTAGAGAAGCTTTCTAAGGGAACTTTACCCAGCGACTCTTTTAAAGGGATGAGCAAAAAATCAAAATACTATTTCGGAATAGGAGCGTCCGGCACGATCTATCTGAAGGAAGTTCTTAAAGGAAAGGTGTACCGTCTCAACGCTGCAACGGAAGTTTTTGAACTTGTTTCTTCTGTCGAATGCAATTCAGAAGACATTTTGTTCTCCAATCAATTGGCAGCTCAAAGTTTGGGACACGCTGCTAGAAAGTTAGAAGACAATAGAACACTTCAGGTTCTTGCCATAGTCAGTGCACAATTCTGGAGTGAACCAGAAGAGGATTCAGAAGTAGAAGTAGAAGAAGAAACGGAATCTTCTGAACACGAAATCGAGTTCCATTTTGACTCTTCTTCCGATATTGAAGTTGAAGTTGATACTGTACCGCAAGTTCCCGTGCAGATTATTCCTGAGCCTGTTTCAAAAAACACAAGTTCTGATGCCGCAAGTTTTACATATGTCGAATCAGCGGACTACAGTTCCGATTCCGAAGAGCTCATTCCTTTTCCAGATACCGAAAATCAACCTATTCAATGCCCTTCTTTGGACGAATGGTATGGCTCGCACTCTTCTTCTAGATATCTGACTCTTGTTTTGGACACTGAAATTTGGTCAAGCGTCATTTTATCTCCTAGGAAGAAGAGCAGTAAAAGAGCACGTTGTATTGAAATAAAAGAATTTTCAGACACTAAGAAACCTAGAAAAGACGACGATCAAGACCGTAATTACTTTGATTCGCTTTTTTCTTTCTGATTAAAGTCATCTGACGAAGCTTTCATTAAAAGCCTGATCCAGCAATTTCGCACTTTTCATCAAGGTATCAAAAGTTTTAGCAAAACAAAACCGCACCAAATGTTTTGTCTTTGCTAACTCTTTATCCAAATAAAAAGAAGAAAGTGGAATACACGCAACCTTAGCATTTCGTGTTAACCAAATCGCAAAATCAACATCATCCGAATCTGAAATATCACTGTAATCCGCAATAATGAAATAAGAACCCTGTGGATGAAAGCACTTGAAACCAGCTTGTGTCAGCGCATCGAAGAGCAAATTGCGTTTCTGCAAATAGTCTCTTCTCAAGTCATAGTAATACTGTTCAGGAAGCTGCAAAGCTTTGACCACTGCCTTTTGCAAAGGACTCGCAGAACAGAATACTATATGTTCGTGAACAATACGCATCTTGCTCAGAAGATCCTCTGCACCCAACGCATAACCCACTTTCCATCCGGTCACACTGTAAGTTTTCGATGCAGATGTAATCAGCAGAGTGCGTTCTTTCATTCCTGGTATTTGAGCCATGGAAATATGTTCGTGAGTTTCAAAAACGATTTCCTCGTAAACTTCATCCGTAATCACAAGTATATCGTGTTGAATCGCTAATTTCGCAATGGATTCGAGTTCGGTTCTGCTAAAAACTTTTCCCGTAGGATTGTGAGGAGTGTTGAGAAGTATAGCTTTGGTTTTGGGTGAAATGGCTTTTTCCAAACTTTCTACATCGAAATTCCAATGCGGAGCTTGAAGAGCCACTGTTTTAAATTGTGCACCCGCAGCAAGTGCATAACCAGGATACACATCGAAGAAAGGTTCAAAAGTAATAATCTCACCTTCTCTACACAAAGACATCACTGCACAAAATAAAGCTTCGGAAGCCCCGGAAAATACGCAGACTTCCTTATCGGGATGATAGCTCAGATGCCTTCTTTTCTCGAAATGATGTGCTATTGCAAGACGCAGATCACGATGACCTCTTGAAGGAGCATACTGATTGAAACCACTTCGTAATGCTACGACCGCTTCGTCAATGATCTCCTTAGGACCATCAAAATCAGGAAAACCCTGAGCAAGGTTAATAGCCCCCGCTTTAGTTGCTTCTTCTGTCATCTTAGAAAAAATAGAAACTCCGAAATCATCCCAAGACTTCATTTTAACTCCTTCATTCAATTAAAGAGGAATGTTCCCATGCTTGCGTTTAGGTTTGTTAATCTGCTTGTTCTGCAAAGATTTTAAACCTTCAAGCAAGTACCTTCTTGTTTCCGACGGGAAAACAACAGCATCTATGTAACCCTTTGCTGCAGCAACATACGGTGTTGCAAATTTCTTAGCGTATAAATCGGTTTGACGCTTCTCTTCCGCCTGAGAATCTGCTGCTGCATCAATCTCCTTCTTGAAAATAATCTGACATGCTGCTGCTGCTCCCATCACAGCGATTTCTGCGGAAGGCCATGCTAAGTTCAAATCACCACCAATGTGTTTGGAACCCATAACAATATAAGCACCACCATACGCTTTGCGTGTAATCACTGTAAGACACGGAACCGTTGCTTCGCAAAATGCATACAGAATTTTCGCACCGTGACGTATAATTCCACTCTCCTCCTGATCTCGACCAGGATAAAAACCAGGAACATCCACCAAAGTGATAATAGGAATATTAAAGCAATCGCAGAAACGCACAAACCGTGCAGCTTTCACCGACGCATTGATGTCGATAGCACCTGCCATGTAATGCGGATTGTTTGCAACAATACCCACACTGTAAGTTCCTATAAACGCAAGACCAGTTACAATATTTTTTGCATATTCTGGTTTGAGTTCCCAAAAGCTACCGGGGTCCACAAGAGTTTGAATAAGATCTCGAACATCATACGCCTCATTCGGATTCTCAGGTACTAATCTATCGAGACGCAAAATGTTTTCTTGAATTTCCTGACGTAGAATCGGGTCTTTTTCAGGATCGGGACCACGTGGAGGAGCATCATTATTGTTGGAGGGAATATAAGTAAGTAGTTTTTTAACTGCTAAAATAGCATCTTCTTCCGAATGGAACCGACGGTCAATCACACCACTTTTTGTAGCATGAGTACGCGCACCACCGAGGTCTTCGAAACTCACTTCTTCACCCGTCACCGCTTTTACAACATTAGGCCCTGTGATGAACATGTGACTTGTGTTATCGACCATAAAAATAAAATCGGTCATTGCAGGAGAATAAACAGCACCTCCTGCACAAGGACCAAGTATTAACGAAATCTGAGGAATGACTCCACTTGCTTGACAATTCAAATAGAAAAAATCAGCATAACCTGCAAGACTTGCAACCCCTTCGTGTATACGTGCTCCACCGGAATCGTTAAGACCTATAACAGGAGCACCATTCTGAATGGCAAGGTTCACTATTTTGCATATTTTTTTCGCAACCGCTTGAGAAAGGCTTCCCCCAAAGGTTGTAAAATCCTGAGCATAAGCATAAACGATGCGCCCCTCCACAGTTCCCCAACCCGTGATCACACCATCTCCGAAAACATGTTTCTGTCCCATACCGAAATCGGAACAATCATGAATAACAAACGCATCGGTCTCAATAAAAGAATCAAGATCAAACAGCAGATTCAAACGTTCGCGTGCCGTCAGTTTACCCTTATCATGCTGTTCTTTCTTTTTCGCATCACCTCCACCCTTTGCTGCCTTTTCACGATTTGAAAGCAAGTCTTGATAAGAAGCTCTTTCCAATTCCATAAGATGTCCCCTTTCTAAATAGTAATGGGATTCTAGCATGAAGGGTATGTATTAGATAGAAAAATCAAGACCTTGTAATGCACAGCACCTTCGAAAATCGAATTTTTAAACTTAAAAAGAGAATCTATAAAAAAGCTATTTCAATTCAGTGAATTAAACCAAAACGAAGAGGCTAATCAGCGAAAAACATTAAGTTATACCCTGCACGACCGAAATTTAAGATGTGAGGAAAACTATAGTGTTAGTCGCCACAAAAAAGATTTTTCTTATCTTCAAAGCATTCCCTGTTTTCACTTTGGGAAATCTCTTCGTTTCTATTGCTTTGCTAACACTTTCACACCCCTGTTCTGCAAACAACGAAGACGATTCTAGTTTCCTGAACCACTTGCTTCGAGCAGCAAAACAAAGTCCGGAATATAGAGCTGCGGAATGGGAACTTGGAGCTTCCATTTCCGAAATCGACGCAGCATACGGTCAGAACTATCCACAAATCAACGCTCTCGGTTCCATAGGTGTCACTCGTATTTTTTCTAAAGGAGGAGGCAATTATCCTCTAGGTTCTGCATTCCTTGAGCTGAGAGAAAATATTTGGAATAAATCTTTCAATGCACAGACGCGTTTGAAAAGAGCTGAATTCGAAGAGCGCAAAGCAAACACTGCGAGTACACAAGTCACTATATTGCGTCGCTATTCCATGCTCTATGTGGATTGGATCAATGCCCAACAGTTGGAATCTATCTATAACAACCAGGTTAAACTTCTGGAAAAGATCATCGAAATGAACAAAAAACGTTTCGCTCGGGGAGATGATACGAAGCTAACCCTTCAGCAAGCAAACATGCGTCTATTGAATGCAGAATCGCAGGTCAAACTTATACACATACGAACCACCTCTCTCAAGCAACGTCTGGCAATGGAAGCTCAAGACAATGGCCCTGAAAAAGCAATGCCTGAAGAATTCGAAAATGTGTTTGATTCTCTTCTCAAAACAAAATCTAAGGAAAATTCTTATTATGGGAATGAAACCCGTCGCACACGTTTGGATGTTCAAGATGCAAACGTAGAGCTTAGCAGAAGTGCTTTTGGACCCCGTCTTGATTTTGTTGCACGTGCAGGAGCTACGAACTATGCATCCAACACTTCCTTTCAATATTCCGGTAAAACACTGATTCCTGAAGTGGATCTTGGGTTGGAACTGACGGTTCCTATTTATGATGGAAATACACATACCCACGCATTGAGAGCAGCTTTGCAAAGACGCAACGCAGTCGAAGAACACAACAAAGCAGAATTAGCAGTCACCCATGAACAGATCGTAGACTTCACTGCAAGTCAGCAGATGGGAGAGAATTCGAAATCTACACATAAGGAAGTATTGAAAATTGCAAATGAAAGAACCGTCGCACTGGAAACCCAGATGAAATACGGGATGAACACTATGTTTGAACTTTTAACAGCCTCAGAAGAACTATTACAGGCTGACCGTCAACGCGTTACGGATTTGCAAACCCATTTACAAGCGAATGTTGAACTCGCTGTAACGACGAATCGCTTAACCGTGGATGAACTTGAAAAACTCGAACGCAGCTCGGTGGAGAATCATGAATTCGAACCTTAAAAAATTCGATAAAGTTTCTCTTCTAACGGCTCTGAAATTTTCACCGACCGTAGTGATGGATATTATCCTGGGCACAATTGCATTGAACGTGCTCGCACTTGCTTTACCTCTCACACTCATGCAAGTATACGACCGCATTATTGCACAACACGCGTTAGGAACTCTGTTTGTTCTCTCGACAGCTTGCGGTCTTGCTATCTTTTTGGAAACTATTGTTCATATTGCAAGAGATCGGGTTTCAAGTTGGTGTGGTTCTCGATTTGAATTCGAAGGAGTACGTCTAGGATTCGATCATCTTCTCCACAGTCCTATTTCGAATCTTGAAGGGGAAAATACTATAGATCGTCTCGAAGAATTGAATGCTTTTTCTGCGTTGAAAAGCACGTATTTTCTCCGCTCCATTCAAACACTTATCGATGTACCTTTCGCTTTCGGTAATCTTGCACTTGCTTATTTTCTAGCACCGAAAGTTGCTTATTTTTTAGCTGCTCTGTTAATAGCAATTATTCTCATACACCTTGCACTTATGGCTGCTGTCTATTTTAGGAAAAAAAATGCGCAGTCAGCGAACATACGTCGAGACAAAAAAGTTCTCGAAACCTTCCGTTACATAAACACTATACGAGCACTGACTTTGGAAGAATCCGTATTGCGTCGTGTTGAAAAAGAACAGGAGCGAATGGCAGATTTGAATTTGAAATCCATCAACCTGACTGCCATCTCATCGAGCATTCTCCAAGTCACTCCTCAAGTTGCCATATTCGGTGTTCTTCTAGTCGGAGCAGAAGATGTTCTGACGCATTCGATCACAGTCGGTCTTCTTACCACTTGTATGATGTTAGCTGGCCGTTGCTTAGCACCCGTACTTGCTCTGGTGTCGGGCTGGTTGCACTTGGAAGAAAAAAACAAACAAGAAGTCTACGCAAACAAACTTCTAACCCTTCAATCCGACAATTGGAAAGAAGAAGAGGAATCCTTTCCACCTATTCAGGGTGAGATTAAAATTGAGAACCTTAGCTTCTCCCACAAAAAAGGCAGTGAACCAATCATTTCCGATGTTTCCTTTACGATTCCTGCGAAAGCTATGTTGGGCATCAACAGCAATTACGATTTTGCTTCGTCGATTTTCACGGATCTTCTTATGCGAAACCTCAGTCCTAGTATGGGTTCCATCTCCTTTGACACTCAAAGAATGGAAGATATTCCGGTGAAATACTTCTACCGTGATGTGCAGTGCCTAACAAATGAACCTGTGTTTTTCCGAGGAACCATCTTGGAGAATCTTGCTTCCTTTGATGTGAATCTCTACGACGAAGCGATAGAAAAATCCAAGTCGCTGGGACTGGAAGATGCTATTGCTGGTTTCGAACTCGGATATACATCCATGATGGATAGAGAAAATATTCTTGCGACATCCACCAGCCTTCTTATGCGTATGTCTATACTACGAGCTGTAATTAAGAAACCTAGAGTCCTGATTATCAATGGAGTGGATCATGGAATGGATATGGATTCGAAGAAACTCTTTACAAAGGTACTTCGCTTCTTAAAGAACAAATGCACTGTTCTTTGCATAACAAATGATCCGGCAGTTTTGAGCATGTGCGACAAGGTTCTGTATTTGAGACACGGTCAGTTCTCTGAAAATGAGGGTGTAGATTCATGATCGCTGAATTTAAAAATGAATCGCTTCTTGACCATAGCGTCATGATACGATGCATTGTCATCCTTTTATATTCGAAGGGATGGAACAGCGATTCAAAATTCCTCTATGAATTCTTTGATAAAAAGGATGATATACACTCTATACTGAATGGCCTTAGCAATATGAACTATAGGTCGCAGTGTCTACGCACGAGATTAGACAATATTGACGAACGACTCATGCCTTGCGTATTTATTCCTGATGATAACGATCCGTTTGTAGTTCTTGAAAAACAAAAGAAGAAGTCCATTCGCGTTTATATTGCGAAACTTGATTCCTACATGACTATTTCCAAATATCCAGTATGGGGAACCGCACTTTGCATCAAAGATCCTTCGGATGCAGATACAACTTTACATGATCCACAACCCTTTTGGTTTACCAGTGTTCTCGGACGCTTTAAAAAACACATTTTGTATGGGCTATTCATCTCTTTCGTATTAACTCTGCTTTCTTTATCTATGCCGTTTTTTATCAATCTTATTTTCAAAAAAATAACTACGGAACAGATACACACTGATTTTACAATACTTTGCTTCGGTTTAGTTCTCTATCTTGTTTCGTCTTACTTTCTCACACTCATACGCAATCGCGTGCAATCGATTATAAGCGTTCGTATGGGTTTTCTCGTTATCAATGAAGTCATACGTAGAATTCTCTTCCTTCCCACAACCTACACGGAAACAGCACCTATACATAGTCAGCTCGCGAGGGTTAAAGATTTTGATGGTGTGAAAGAATTCTTCTCCGGACCTGCAATGACTGCACTTTTGGATATGCCGTTTGTATTGATTTTGATTGGAGGACTTGCATGGATAGATCCTGTTCTGGCTTCCATTCCCTTATGTTCCATGGTGGCGTTTGCAATTATGGCTCTATCTATAAAAAGACTGGTTCGCACAACAAACATGAATGCTGCACAAACAACAAAAGACATGCAGGAATTCCTACTCGACACACTTGGAAATTTAAAAGCAGTGCGCAATTTAGGTTACACAGACAAATGGATCAGTCGTTTCCGAGAACTCTCATCGAACGCTATATTATCCAGTCGACAATCTTCCGACGTTACCAATCTTATTATTAACCTCGCTCAGGGTATTACATCCCTAGCGGGACTTATGACGATGGCGATTGGTGTGCTGCGTATTTTCAATGGAAGCTTACAACCCACTTCGCTAATGGCTGCTATGCTTCTTACTTGGAGAATTCTAGCTCCGATGAAAACAGGATTCAGTGTGTTTACTCAGATCGACCGTCTCCGTCGCAGTATAGAACAGATTGATCGCTTGATGGCTCTTGAAATTGAAAAACACAGTCATGCTTCTCGCAGATCCTCAGAGCAATTAGAAGGACGTTTGATCGTCTCGCAAGTATCTTTGCGTTACGGACACGAAAGCAATCCTGTTCTTCTAGGTGTAAGTTTCGATGCAAAACCAGGAGAGACCATTGTTATTTTAGGACACGGAGGTTCTGGAAAATCGACTCTACTCAAACTCGTCATGGCAATGTACACACCGCAAACAGGACACATACTCATTGATGGTAAAAATACCAAACAACTCGACCCTATTGCACTGCGAAGATCTATTGCCTATATGCCTTCTTCGAGCCATTTCCTATCCGTAAGTTTGCGTGAACATATTCGCATGATCAATCCTCGTGCAGACGCAAACACGGTAAACGAAGCACTTGCAGCAATGGGTCTTGAAGAAGAGATCAAACGTCTTCCCAGAGGACTCAACACGAGACTCACACGAGAGAACCAGCATATTTTTACACCGTCGTTCCTAAGACGTTTCAGCATTGCGCTTACTTTGATGAAAAAATCGGGACTGTGGATTCTGGATGCTCCCGGTTCGAATCTTGAAAGTTCACATGAAAAACAACTGCAAGCAACACTTATGGCTTCGAAGGGCAAAGCGACCATCATTCTTGCAACACAGAACCCAGAATATGGATCACTTGCAGATCGAGTTTTGATTTTGAATAACGGGCGTTCGGTAGCGTTTGCTGCTCCTGAATCTTTAGACGCAGCGAAACCTCCTATTTAATAAGGCTAGAGATGGCATCGAGAAAGAAAATAAGGCAAAAATGGCTCGGAGCTGCATGTCTCCTCGAAGAGCAATCTTCTCTGCCGTGGGAACGCTTTCTCATTGTTCTCATAATTTTGCTTATTCTAGGTTTCATACAATGGGCAAGCGTAACACCTCTGGATGAACTTGTTTCAACAACGGGAGAACTCGTTCCTTCCGAAAGTATAACCACTGTACAAGCAGGTATTGGAGGTATCATTCAAGAGATTTTTGTCAAAGAAGGTTCTCTAGTGAAACGAGGGGATGTTCTTGTTAAGTTTCAATTGCTAGATACACTCGAAGATATCCGTCGCTATGACATTCAACGCAAAGGGCTTAAAGACCAATTGGAATTTGTAGAAAAGGAACTTCAAGTACGCACTCTTCTTGCACAAGATGGTTTATTCCCTTCTTTGAATTTATTACAGCTTCAAGCAAAGCGCATGGAGATACTCAATAAGATTCAAGAATTGAATGAAGTGTCCAGCTTTAGATTTGGAAGCGCAGACAGTTCTAACGTTCGTGCTCCTATTTCCGGTCTCATTCAGGAACTGCGTATACCTCACACACTCGCAAGTGTTCACGCTGGTGAAGCTTTGATGAACATAGTCCCTGTAAATGTGGACGTCTATGCTGATCTCAAGATCAAACCATCCGACATTGGAAACATTCATCTCGATCAACCTGTTATTTTGCGAGTTACTACCTTCGATAGTGCACGTTTCGGAGTTATGACTGGTAAAATTATCTTTATTACACCTGCAAGTATAGTAGGACACGAAGGCATTCCTTATTTCCGCGCTCGTGTGGAACTTGCAGGTCAGTTTGTTCGATCGCTTTCAACTCACGAAAAACATCTGCTTAAAATGGGTATGATGGTCGAAGCAGAAATCAAAACAGGAACGAGAACCATTATGGAATACCTGCTCAAACCTGTCGTTTCAATTATGCAAGATTCCCTTCACGAACGTTAAATCTGGAGTTATATACGAATGAAAACTCTGATTCCTATGTTCGCTCTCCTAAGCACTTTGATGGCTTGCTCTACTCGAAAAGATGGCTCTGAAACGGCTCGTCCCAAAGCAGAACCTGAGCTGGTCCCTGAAATTCCAGGCCTCGACGATTCCAAAAACTCGAGAAGAGAAAAAGAGTTGGAACCAGAAACTCCTCCCGAGCAAAATACCTCTAATGAACGGAAGTCCCATGTAGAACCTGCAAAAGCAGAACCGGAAAAAAAGCAGGAGCACGTCACCCCTATTCCCACAGAAGAAAACAGACCCAATTGCGAGCTTAAAATGAACGAAAACCACATACCCCATGAATTGGTTTTTATAGGCGACACAGAAAAAATATTTGCCAAACTTATTCCTCAACATGGTACGCAAGAAGAAAGCATTCTTATTGAGAATTTAACCGACTCACATGACAAACCGATTGCGACACATCTTAGCAAATGGGAAATAGATCAGCTTTTGAATACAAAATTTTTTAATTGTGTAAAAAAACTCTTTCAACACACGGAACATCTCGCAAACGCGAACTTTTCAAACTTAGAAAAATTCCCCGCTAAGTCGAGAATGATGATTCGAAGTATACCTGCGCAATATCAAGGTTTTTACGCTAAAATTGCGCATCCCGAAAAAGCAAATTACTTTGTACCGAACGGTGAGACCTTTCCTTTGAATTGCTCAAAATTGTACGATGAGGATTTTGATCGCTATACTCCCCAAGTTTCTCACGCACAAAGAGACCATTTGAGAAAACAATGTGCGAGTCAGAAACTTTACTGCAAAGATTTGAAATTCGAACCTATCATGCACAAACATACTTTAAGTCTCGACAGACCTTTGCATTCGATGGATGATTGGATTCAATATAGAGAATTTGATCCCTACCAACTTTTCATAAATACAGAATGGTTTTACGTCGTAGATTTTGGCCCTCACGACACCCCCTGCACTGCAATTTTCGGTTACGAGATATCGAACGGAAAGATATTGGGCACTCCTCTTACGAACACTCAAGAAAAATTAGATCTCTTTGCAGTGAATAAAAATCATACTGTTGAATTCATTGATAGACATGATGTTGAAACCCATATTGCAAATGTTGAATGGGGATTTTCGGGCTCTCTTGTTGTCAAAGAAGGTATATTCCAAGACATGCAACTCATATCCTGGCCCAAGGAGGTAGCAGCACGTGCAGCAATAGGAATGGACAGAGATCACAATCTTATCGTTTTCGCGAGTGCTGGAGGATTCGATGTCGATAAGCTTCGGAGGTTTATGACTCAGAATCTGGATGCTTCGTACGTTATGATTCTCGATGGAGGAGGTTCTACTCACTTGCACTATAGAAACGGCTCTATCATGCATCATTTAAAAAGAAAGGACAAACAAGGTTTCCGACCTCTCCCTGCTTTGCTAAGCATTGGAACGCAAGAGCATAGCTTCGAAATACCAAAGAACTAGTAATCTCTCTTATCTTTCAATTCAATCGTTGCCTCCGTAAACATAAGCGCCCTTGGATCTACGACGGGATTCACTGTACGAGAGACAAGTATGGAATCGACATACGCAGAATCCATTTTGAACACAGGTTGACCATAGTGGAATTGCAGACGGTCAACGATGTATAGATAAGAATCTCCGTTGAAATATACTTTCGATGTGAAATCCGCACGTGTGCTTGTGCTACCAACTATTGTTACACTCTCTCCGGGAAGTATGGTTTTTCTATCCATCACAACAGTATTATCAGGATGTCCGACTATAAAACGATCGTAGACGAATTTGTGAGAAGAGGTATTAATCAGAGTAATGGTGACAGAACTGTATGCAAGAAGAGAGGATTGAATAAAAAAACTAAACAAAATACTAGATAAAAACTTCGCAAAAGACATGACGGCTCCTAACAAAATTTCTTTTATTTAGATTTGAATTTCTATTTTCGCTTCTTAGTTTTAATACTGAAAATGCTATATGGAGACTATTGAGATTGCAATCCCCATTTTGATGGGTCTGGAAAAATAAAAAATTATTTTCCTTTCAGATCAGCAGCTTTGCAGTTTTCCAAGTAAACAATAAAGTTAAGTCCATAGGAAGCACCATGTTTTATCTGCACTTTGTCTTTGAACGATGTACGGTGGTTTTCAAAAGAAAAATCAGCTCCGAGAATTTTAGGGGCTCCACATATGCTTTCGCTTAGAATCTTCTTCCCTACAGCATTGGGAAGCAAATGCATATCTATGGTTTCATCTTTGACAGTTGTGTCTGCATCAAAAACTCTCTCCCAATCGACGAGAGAACCTTGAACTGAGAACAAACGAGAGTGTATCTGTGCTTTTACATTTTTATCCTTGCTCACTTTTAACGAAGTTTTGGCTTCTACAGATTTTATGCGAGTGAGAGGAGGGGGCTTGACTGCAAAACGCAGAGAACACTCTCTTGCAAAACTCTGATTTGTAGAACGAATGGGTTTGTCACCCGAAAGCGAGTAAGAACCCATATTAAAATTCACTTCCCAACGCAGTGGATTTTTAGAGTCCTGCTGAACGTTCATTCTCAAATCTCCAAGATCGGATGCCCTTCCTCGACAGCCGGAACCCATAGCGATCCAATCCGTGATCACAGCTGTTTCTTGTGCACCTGCAAAAAGACTGCAACTTGCAAGCAGGAGTAGATAGACCCATTTTGACATTGCGCACTCCCGATTCTAAAGAAAAACTCTCCCAGGATACTCACGCCACAAACTATCAATCATCAGTGCTTGAGAAACATCTGACCACTTTGGAAATTCTGGAAAATTGCTACCATTCGTGGATAGATCCTGTTTACTGAGCAAACTTTGCCGACTGGAATTCCAAATCACATTTGCGTTTTGAGTGTCAATCAAAAGCAAACTAACACCCATCGAACGTTTGGAAATCAATAAGCCTCTATCATTCTCTTTATCCTCACGAGCAAAAGACAAAAACGGTACGAGAATGGCATCCGAATAATGCGTGCTTGCACTAAAATCAAGAAGCCACGAGCGCCATTCCTTTTTCGGTTTAACATTCCTTTCGTAGAAAGTTCCAATATCTTCGCAATTCCCACAAGATTCTCGATCAAAAATCCAATCTTTCATAAAAACATCGAGCAGATTTTTCTTATTCGATTCCGCTAGAGATTTCTCCACAGCACGAGGACTAAAGCCACGCATGAACGTTTGACTTTTGAAACTTTCAAGCACATAAGCATCCAGATTCTTGCAGAACTCCACGCGATCGGATTCCGAACCATTGCTCTGGAGACTATTCGAGAAATTTAAGTTCGAGGGCCATGCTTTGCACGACATGACCGCCGTTCGTGCTGGTATAAAGCTGCGATAATTGTTTTGTATTCCGGAAGGAAGTGTGGATGACGAAGTCGTTGTGCAAGCAGAGAAGCAAAGACTCACGAAAATCAAAATGTATTTCATGTTGAACAACCTATTCTGTAAATTCTATGTCATCTTATTCATCCTGGGCAGAGTAGTCATCTTTTTTCTCTCGCTTGCACCAGCTCTCCATGCGGAAGACATACTCGTAACAGCTCCTCGCGAATTAGAGAATTTTTCAGCCGCCACAAACACTTCTGTGCTTCCTGTTAAAAGTACCGACCGCACACTTGCAGACATATTCAACCAAAGTTCAGGAATTTACCTCAGTCAGTCCTACGGATTAAAAGAAGACACTCTTTCCATTCGAGGTTTTTCCAACGCACAACTTAAAATACTCATCGATGGAGTTCCCCTCGAACAATCCGGTTTTTCGCTCAATGAAATACCCACGGACATCGTTGATAAAATCATAGTCAGCAGAGGTCCCATGAGCAGTCTCTATGGAAATTCTGCAATGGGAGGTGTTGTGAACATACTCACGAAGAAAAACTACGAGTCTAGCAAAGTTGCTGCATCCTACGGTTCCTTTGCAAGTTGGGATCTCAAAGGGCAAACCGCTTATTCCGTGGACGCTTACCGCTATTATCTTGTCTCCTATTACAATCGCACCAATGGACGTTACAGAATACGTACCGATACCTCTCTTTATGATCCGGGAAGCAAAGATACTTTTCACATCATTGAAAACAATGCTCAGGAAAACTTCGGTGGCAAACTCGGTTTCCAATTGCAGAAACTTCACACATCTCTCACTCTCAATCAAAAAGATCGTGGAATTCCTGGTTTGATTGAGCACCCGACTCCCCATATTCATGAACGGTACAGAGATTATAGATTCGTATTGAATTTCGATGATTATAAACCCATGGAAAATCTCAGTTCCGATCTTATGCTCTTCGAAAGCGGGCAATTTACAAACTATAAAGATCCTCAAGGGGAACAAAACGGTTTTGCAAGTGAATATGCGAGTAGAATACATTCTAGGGGAGCAGCTTTTAAAATAAAATACATCTCATTTGAAAATCTTATTCCCAGTTTGCGTTTTGATTTTCTAAGAGATGATTTTGCAGATTCCTATATTCAAAAAAGTCGAGACACCTATACTGTATCTAGCAACGTAGACATCTATTGGGGGAACTTTATATTTGCTCCTTCGCTGTCTCGAACTTTTGCGAGTCAACTTCCTCAAGAGCAGAGTTACGGATTGGGCACGGTTTATATGTTCAATGCAGAATTCTCACTCAAATCGCAAGTGGGGACCAGTTTCCGCTATCCTAAGTTTGAAGAACTCTATCTTGCACGAGGTTTTATGGTAGGCAACCCGGATCTTAAACCGGAGACAAGTTACGGAGGAGATTTGGGTTTTGCATGGACTTTGACAAAGTTTCAAGGAGAGCTGAGCTACTTCGAATACAGAACACAGAATTTAATAGACTACCAATTGATTTCAGGATTTCAGTTCAAACCTTATAATTTTCGCAAAAGCAAAACACGTGGTCTTGAAATGGATGTGAAGTTGGGGAAATTTTTTGCTTTTGAATTCGCGAACGCGATCACATGGCAAGAGGTTCGCGATAACGATAAAACTAGCGCGTTCTATGGAAATTACATTCCCATGAAGCCTTGGCTTTACGGAAGAAGTTCCATCAACTATGATCTGTCTCGGCATTTCCAATTGCATTATGTGTTTGCATTTGCGAAGTCACGTTTTGTGAACCGGAGCAATACATTGAAGTTAGCAGATAACTATTCAACAGATCTGGGTCTTTCTGCAACATTGGATTCTTATCTTGCTCGTTTCGATGTTCGGAATCTTTTCGATCGCAATAATGTGGATGTTCGGGGTCTTCCTCTTCCAGGTCGATCCTATTTTTTAACACTTGAAAAGACATTTTTGTAGGGAGTCCTCATGTTTAAAAAAGTTTTGCTTCTTTCCTTTCTTCTAACATCTTGTGGTGAACCTCCAGAGGTCAAAGACACTTCGGACCCTTCGAAAAAGACGGATAAACTGCTTGTTGTGAACACTTTGGGTCAAAGCTATACGCTTGTCGATCAGCTGCATGGAAAAACGAAGCTTACACAAAACTATGCAATGTCGTTGGAAGCAGGTACAGACCTACATCCCTGCAAATCTGCGAGTCACATTTCAAGAAACGGACAGTATTTGTTTGTAACCTGTTCGCTCAGTCATGAAATACATATGGTGAACGCATCTACGCTTAAAACAGTACGTATTATTGATCTGATGGGTACACACAACCCTATGGATACAATGATAGTCAATAATGATCTTGCGTATGCAACTGCGTTTACAACGAATAAGGTGATTGCATTCAGTCCGCATCTCGATATTCAAATTGGAGAAGTACGAAGCAGAGAAGCGATTGACTTGAATAGCTTGTCTCTGGAACGTTTTACAAACACCACAGCTCGACCCAGTGCGCTTGCTAAGATTGGCAACACAGGTTTCGTAGCTCTTGCAAATCTTGATACCAATGGAATTGCGGGAGGACCTGGTTATGTACTGAGTTTCGACTTACAAACTTCCGCTATTAAAAAATTGATAAAAACACGCGGACGCAACACGACTGGTATTTACCCAGGAACACTGAAAGCAAACGCAAACTGGCTCTACATTGTCAACACGGGAACCTACAGAATGGGAACAGGTTATGTCGGAGATGGTTCTATAGATATTTACGATCTTGACAAAGATGCCATTATACAAACGATTTTAACTTCCGGTGCACCGAGCAAGTTGCAATTTGCTTCGGATGGAAAAGCTTATGTGAATAACGGAAAGGAAGCGACGATATTCTCTTT
>Ga0206941_10009_pt2 | contig 54194 bp, 57 predicted proteins | sample Alteio_BWOrgHeat_9_FD_153251 | JGI IMG/M metagenome (GOLD analysis project Ga0206941, IMG submission 153251) | Enriched cells from forest soil in Barre Woods Harvard Forest LTER site, Petersham, Massachusetts, United States -... | ecosystem: Environmental > Terrestrial > Soil > Temperate forest >...
CCGCGTGAATTGCTGTAGAAGTCACCACCACATTTGCACCTGAAACATTTTCTGCCAGATGTTGCGGATAAATTACTGCACCTAAATTTTTCAAATGCGCCACCATATTATTCTGGCTTAAATCAGAGCCGCTGATTTTATATCCCTGGTGTAGCAATACTTCAGCGATGCCACCCATGCCAGCACCACCGATGCCGATAAAGTGAATGTGTTTAACGTGTGTGAGAGGAGTTTTCATAAAAGAAATGTGAGTGGTAAGTTGAAAGGCGCCATTATAGGGATAGCGGAAAATAACTCAATGGAATTTTATATCTATTTGTAGAATACTTTCGTTATGCTAATCTTGCTCGAAATAAGACAAATTAAATTATGCCCCTCCCCAAAACCATCGTAATCACTGGCTGTTCCTCAGGCATTGGTTTGAGTACAGCCCAGTTACTATACCAAAACGGTTGGCAGGTATTTGCTACCGTGCGCAAACCTGAAGACCAAACTCATCTACAGTCCTTAGGGTTAAATGCAATCTTGATGGATCTCAATGATTCCGTGTCTATCCAAAACGCAGTCAAACAAGTGCTTGCTCAAACGAATAATCAACTCACGGCTTTATGCAATAACGCAGGCTTTGGTCAGCCGGGCGCGATTGAAGATATCAGCCGAGATGCGTTGCGTGCGCAGTTTGAAACGAATGTTTTCGGTTTGCAGGAACTCACCAATTTAGTGTTACCGGTCATGCATCAGCAAGGTTATGGCCGCATCATCAATATGAGCTCGTTATTAGGTTGGATGACGATGGGTTATCGCGGTGCATATTGCGCATCTAAATATGCGGTAGAAGCATTATCAGATGCATTGCGTTTAGAGCTACACGGCACGAATATTTTTGTTTCACTGATTGAACCTGGACCTATTGAAAGCCAGTTTAGAAACACGGCACGTGTAAATTATGAACAAAATATTTGCAGCGCTCAAAGTGTGCATCAAGAAAATTACAGCCGTTTGATTCACAATATGGAGCAGCTCAAAGCTGATTCACCTTTTACGTTATCTCCTGCAGCTGTCGCAAAAAAAATACTGCATGCCTTGCAAAGTGCTAAACCAAAAATTCGTTATTACGTTACTCTGCCGACGTATGTGTTTGCTTTTTTAAAATGGATGTTGCCTGACAGTGGGTTCGATTGGGTGATGCGAAGGATTATGAAAAGCGAGACGAAGTAGGGTGCGGTTAATGGCGTCCACTTAAGAATTTAAGATTATCTGCCGTACCCATTGCATAATCCGCCAAAATGTCTTTGGTAAATGGCAATATTTCTAATCCCAAAAACCCTGCTGTCTGCCCCTTCGCAACTGTTTGCGTAAAACTTTGAATCATCAGCTGCGCTTTTTTTCTAGCGTGTAAATATTTTTCTAACTCAACAAAATCTCCCGGGTTTTTGCCTGCAGACATAGCATCCATAATGATTTGCGCTAACACGGCTGTATCACGCAGGCTCAAATTAAACCCTTGTGCGGCTATGGGATATAACGTGTGTGCGGCATTGCCGAGTAAGACGGCGTGAGGGCGTATTTGTTCTAATGCATGTGCGCTGTGTAGTGGATAGGCTTGTCGTTTTTCTACGTTTGAAAATTTGCCTAATCGATAACCAAATACATGTTGAAATTGTGTGCAAAAATCTGCATCAGATAATTTTTTTAATTTATCAGCGAGATGGTTTGGCGCAGACCACACCATGCCAATTTCATTTTCTCCTATCGGTAAAGTCGCTAGCACGCCCTGATCTGTAAAACGTTGATAGGCGATATTGTGGTGAGAACGTGTGAGTGCAATCCGCGCAGTCAGTGCTATTTGTGTAGAGATGTCTGTTTTTTCTGCGATCCCTAATAACGTGCGTGTCACAGAATGCGCGCCATCTGCGCCGACTAATAATTTTGTGGTGAGCGTTTTCATTTCACCATGGGGGAGTTTTATTTCTACACGATAGCCTTCAGGAAAAGCTGTGATTTTTTCTACTGTGGTTGAATAAAATTTTTGAATGTCGCGATTTTCTAATACATTGTGATGTAAAGCCTGGGTCAATAAATAAGCAGGGATCACATAGCCCAATGCGTGAACATCATAATCTTTCGCTGAAAATCGTACGGCACCAAAATGACCTGCTTCTGATACGTGCACTTGTTGAATGGGAATAGTCTGCGACTGAATCTCTTGCCAGATAGATAATGTAGATAAAATTTGGTACGAAGAAAATGATAAGGTTAGCGGGCGATCATCTTGAAACGACTGAATTTTTTCGAGGGAATTTTTTTCGATGATGGCGACGTTGGCGTGTTTGGCAATCGCGAGTGCCAGGCTGTTGCCTACCAGACCTGAGCCGATGATTAGAATATCAATATCATAGTGAGTTTGCATAAAAGCTACTGATAGAAAATCAATACCGACAACGCAACCTGCAACACAATCCACGCAAACACACCTGCAAGCAAATCATCCAGCACAATACCAAATCCACCTTTCACATGTCGATCTATCCAACGAATGGGAAAAGGTTTCCACACATCAAAAATGCGAAACAAAATAAATCCGCCCAGCATCCAAAACCAGTCAACAGGTAAGGCAATCATTGTAACTAAATATCCCACAATTTCATCGATCACAATGCCTGAATGATCATGCACGCCTAAATCACGACTGGTGACTTCAGAGGCATAAATGGCAAAGGCGATAAGTATGGTGGTGATTAAGAGGTATAACCAAAGCGGGTATGATGCGATCAACAAATAGATAGGAATAGCAGCGACTGTGCCCCAGGTGCCTGGTGCTTTAGGTAATAGACCACTACCAAATCCAAATGCGAGAAAATGGATGGGGTTGCGAAAAACACTATTTAATGAGGCTGAAGTTGATTTCATAATTTTAAACACAACCCTTGAATTAATTTTGCAACAGCCATTGCCCGATGACTGATTTTATTTTTTACCTCAGTAGGTAATTCAGCTGCGCTGCAATCATAAGCAGACACATAAAATATCGGGTCGTAGCCAAATCCATTTTCTCCTCTTGGTTCAAACAGAATGCGACCTTCCCATGTGCCATGACAAATTAAAGGGCTCGGGTCGTGCGCGTGTTTTAATAACACCAACACACATTGAAAACGCGCCGTACGTTCTTCTTCAGATGTGGCAATCAAATCGCTGAGTAATTTTTTACGATTGGCTTCAGCAGTAGCTTTAGTGGCGCCACCACCTGCGTAACGCGCGGAGTGAACGCCAGGTGCACCGTTGAGAATATCTACTTCTAATCCTGAATCATCTCCTAATGCGGGCAAGCCGCTGTGTAGAGACGCAGTCCGTGCTTTTAAAATCGCATTTTCGACGAAGCTCAAGCCAGTTTCTTCTATTTCTGGCACATCTAAGTCTGATTGAGGAATGATGGATAAGTGGATATTGCCGAGGATTTCGGCGAATTCTTTTATTTTACCTGGGTTGTTGGAAGCTAATACGACAGGGGGTGGATTTTTGTGGTTCATAAAAGTAAGTGCCCGTTAGGAGTTTTGCGAGAATTTACCACGAATTGGGTATTTGACAAAAAGACTGTGACAAATAAAGGCCTGTATCCTATATTACGCCCATGAAAAAACTCTTCTCCCCCTCTGCCCGCAAATGGTGGGTACTCGCCGCAGGCAGTGCCTCGCTCGCCATGGTGTTTCTTGATCATTCTGCAGTACCGGTTGCACTCCCCAGCATCCAACGTGAACTTGGGTTAACGACTGATTTATTGCAATGGGTCATGAATGCGTATGTTTTAGCGTTAGCTGTATTGATTATTCTAGGTGGAAAACTTGGTGATAAATTTGGTCATCGACGTATATTTTTATATGGCATGATTATTTTTATTATCTCTTCTGTTTTATGTGCAGCAGCACCTGGCGGTATGTGGTTAATCGCCAGTCGTGTCTTGCAGGGTGTGGGCGGCGCGTTGATGATTCCGACTGTCAGCCCATTGATGAGAGCGACGATGGGTAATGCGGAATTCAACAAAATGGTGGGGTTTTACGTTTCTATCGCCTCTGTTTTTCTTGTGTTAGGCCCAACATTAGGTGGATTTTTAACCACATATTTAAGCTGGCGCTGGATATTTTGGATTAATTTTCCTATTGCATTAATGGCCATTCTCATCACTATTTATATTATTCCTGAAGATGTGATGTCCAAGATACGCGAAAAAGGTTTTGATTGGTTGGGATTTTTCACGTTATCTTTATCTCTCATTTGCCTGGTATTTGCCTTAATGCAAGGCGAAACACTGGGATGGGGTTCTGTGACTATCTTGGGATGCTTAGGCATCAGCCTATTAGCATTGGCCATATTTATTTCCATACAACGTCATCATCCGGCCCCTTTTGTAGATTTAAGTTTGTTCAAAAATGGCTGTATTTCTCGATGTGTTATCGTCATTGGATTAATTCAAATTGCTTATATGAGCATTATTTTCTGGGCGATGTTTTTACAATATGCTTTTATGTTATCTGCTGTGCAAGCAGGATTTTTTCTGTTAGCTGCGCAAGTGCCCGTGATTTTTTCGTCTCCTTTAGCAGGAAAAATGTTGAATCATTATGGGCCCAGAAAACCAGTGGCACTAGGCGCATTGTTGATTGCAATCAGCACTGCATGGATTGGAGTGGTTGCAGGGGAAAATAGCTCTTGGTGGTTATTACCTGCGCTGATTATTTTTGGCATAGGTTCGCCCATGGTATCGATTGGCGTGATGTCTACGGTGATTTCAGTCGCGCCAGAAGAAAAACGCGGTGTGACCACAGGCGTTGTCAGCGCAGCACGGCAAATAGGCGGCGCAGTTGGATTGGCGATTTTAGCTGCGTTAGTGTTAAGTATCAGCATGGGTGACATGTATCAGTGGTTGCAAAGTACCACGGGCGCTTTGGCGCAGTTAACGGTACATCAGCTGAATGAATTGCTAAACGGCACGCCTTTGCCTGCCAGCTTAAATTTGACTGTTGAGGAAATTGTGACAGCTAATGATATTGCCGTGAATGCTTATACGCACGGATTTAGCTATGCAATGTTTTTTGTTGCACTTGTTTCTTTTTTTGGATTTTTTATAGCAGTAAAATTGCCCAATCAACCAGTAAATACAAACTAGAGGATTTTTCATGAAAAAATATTTTGTAGGGTGGGCAAAGGCGGTCGTTTTTTTACGATCAACGTGCCCACTATTATTTTTATGTTTATTTTCAGTGGTGGGGTGGGCAGAGTCAGCTGCAGTTTTGACAGATGACGTGTCCACCAAATTGTTTCAAGACAAAACAGGTTGTTTTATTTTGTATAATTTGAACGAAAATAAAACCATCACCGAATACAATGCGCCACGTTGTGCAGAGCGCATCCCCCCTAACTCTACGTTTAAAGTCCCTTTAATGCTGATGGCATTTGATCAAAAGCTCATCGATCAACAAACTATTTTTAAATGGGATGGAAAAAAACATGAATTAGAAGCTTGGAATCATTGCCAAACACCCAAAACATGGATGAAAAATTCGGCATTATGGGTATCGCAATTGCTGACGCCACAACTGGGATTAAAGAAAATTCAGCATTACTTGAAAGTGTTTCATTATGGCAATGAAGATTTTTCTGCTGGCTTAACGACTGCCTGGTTAAGTAGAAGCCCGAAAAGTTTGAAAATTTCCGCCAACGAGCAATTAACTTTTTTAAAAGCGCTTGTGAATAACACACTCCCAGTTTCATCAGACGCAATGTCGAATACTAAAGAAAATATCTTTTTAGAAACAACAAAAAGTGGCTGGAAATTATATGGTAAAACGGGTGCCGGCTATCACAATGTTAAAGATCGAGAAAATAACGTACCTTTTGGCGATGCACCGCAAGATGGGTGGTTTATAGGCTTCATGCAAAAAAACAAACAGACGTATGTGTTTGTGCTGAATTTTTCTGACCATGCAAAACCAAATTCCACTGTGTCGGGAGGGGTGAGAGCAAAAGCGATGACGCAAGAGTTGTTAGAGAAGATGAGCATAATGTAGGGTGGGCAAAGCGTTTTGTTGCGCCTGCCCCGTACTTGATACGGGGTGCCCACCAACAATGCGTAACCCGCCAAACCCAAAAACATGTAAGTTATAAAAACATCCTTTGTACACGACAAAAAAATAAAACTTTAACGCAAAGGCGCAAAGACGCTATAAAAGCAAAGATCGCAAAAAGGCAAAATCAAAACATTTTTTAATTTTTTTTAAATCTTTTTTGCGTCTTTGCGCTTTTGCGCCTTTGCGTTGAAGCTTTTAATTTTTGATCTTTATGTGATTATATTTTTGTCATGTACAAAGAAAAACATCATTTGAGTTTACAGTAATTATCTGGCATCTCGATAAAACTTCATAAACTCTTAAATAAGGTTTCTTGTATGGATCTTTTTCATAACCCTTTTTCTCCAGGTGCAGGCAGGCCGCCACCAGAATTGGTCGGTAGAGGCGAGATCTTGCAACAAGCATTAGTCGCTTTAGGTCGTGTCAAACGAGGTCGTGCTGAAAAAAGTATTTTAATCGTAGGATTACGGGGTACGGGTAAAACAGTTCTGTTGCGTGAAATCGCAGGGTTAGCTCAACAGGAACAGTACCAGGCGATTATGATAGAAGCGCGTGAGAAAAAATCTCTGCCAGAAATATTACTGCTTGAATTACGGCAAATGCTTTTTTCTCTCGATAGAGGAGAACGAGTAAGCGCCAAAGTAAAAAGAGCTTTTAGCGTTTTTAAAAGTTTTTTATCCACAATAAAAAGAGTCAATGTAAAAATTCAAGATATAGATATTGGTATGGACATTGAAGCCGAAAAAGGGACTGCAGATAGTGGTGACTTAGAAGCTGATTTGACTCAACTGTTTATTGCACTTGGAGAAGCAGCACAAGATAAACAAACCGCAATTGCAATTATTATCGATGAGCTTCAATACTTACATCAAGAGGAATTAAGTGCGCTCATTATGGCAATTCATATCATTGTACAAAAAGCGCTTCCTATTGTGCTCATTGGTGCTGGGTTGCCACAATTGATAGGTCATGTAGGGCATGCGAAGTCTTATGCGGAACGTTTATTTAGTTATCCTAAAGTGGGACCATTAAAAACAGAAGATGCTAAAGCTGCGCTCCAAAAACCGGTTCAAAAAGAAGGTGTTATGTTTACAGAAGAAGCGTTAGATGAAATTGTTCGTGTGACGGAGGGATATCCTTATTTTTTACAGGAATGGGGCTATCAAGCTTGGAATCTTGCAAAAGACTCTTCTATAGATATTCATATTGCTAGACAAGCAACCAGTGTTTCTATTGATGTACTGGATCAGAATTTTTTCCTTGTACGTTTCGACAAATTGACACCTCGTGAAAAAGAATATTTGAGAGCATTAGCAGAATGGGATACGCAGTCTCAACGTTCAGGTGAAGTGGCTGACAAGCTTGGTATAGATGTCCAGCATGCAGCGTCCATCAGAAATAGCTTGATTAAAAAAGGCATTATTTACAGCCCAGCTTATGGAAATACTGCTTTTACGGTACCTTTGTTTGGTGGATTTATGAAACGTGTGATGCCTGATTTTGTGATTTCTAAAAAGCGTGAGTATAAGCAAGGAGGGCGTAAGCATGCGGATGATTGAAGAATGTTTTATTAAGCAAGCATTTATGTTGTTATGAGTATCCCTCACTCTTTTCCTTCCTTACTTGAAAATTCTGCCCAAGTAGTGCTTCTTGCTGGAACAGGATTATCAACTCCTCATGCGCCAATGGTGAAAGATCTAATGCCTAAGTTGAAAAAGGCAGCTCACTCTTTGGGGATTTTGGAAAAAATAGATTGTAGTGATGAGAATGATTTCTACAAAATAGCACAGGTGATATCAGATGAGCTTTTTAAGCAAGGTAAAACCAAGCTTCAGCGTGATCTCTATCTTGCTGAAGCATTTGGCATTTTTAGTGAACGTAGCTGGTTTGGAGAAATTGGTTTACCTCTATCTGGGAATACACCACGGCATAGAGTCATAGCGCGTTTTGTTGTTGACGAACGTTTTCGATCTATTGTCAGCCTTAACTGGGATGCATTATTAGAAGCTGCTTTGGAAAGCGTCGGGTTGATAAGAAAAATCAAAAAAAAAGATGATAAGGTTCATTTGCGTCGTCCTTGGAATATCACTGAATATGCAAGCATTGTTGAAAATGCTCATATGCCTCTTTTAAACGAAAAGAATGTATTTTCTGTTATAAAACCCCATGGCTGTGTTCGTGAATTGGAGCAAGCAAAGCAAGGAAATATTGAAAAACTTATTTTTCGTGTGGCGACATCAGAATTAGAAAATATATCGTGTCAACAACAACAAATTTTTGATAAAGCAGTAAGCGTTCATATATCCTCATGTCCGTTACTTGCTGTTGGATGGAGCGCAAGCGAAAAATATTTAAGAGAGACTGTCTCTGAAATTGCTTCTGAATCCCCCATTGGTAAAGCGAATGCGTTTACATTAATTTCGCTTGCATGGTCTGACAATCATGATTGTATAGCGCAAGGTTATGGTACAGATAAAGAGGCATCTTTTTTCGAAGTGCATGAGCCGCCTAATCAGCCCACATTAGATTGTTTTTTTCTTTGGTCACAAGCACGTTATGCTCTTAAAAAATTGATAGACTCAATAAGTGATCCCCCTCAACCCCATCACCAGTTATTAAAAACACGTCTTGAACAGCTTCGCTATCCTGATGGTAAAGATATATTTTTAAAATGGGTTGATTATTGGCTACACACTTGGACGAGATTATGCTGGCGTGCTGGCGTAATGCAGGGTGCTGATCCACAAACAGGATGTACAATTAAATCCTGTGAAATACCTCTAACGCCTAGAGATGCATATATTCCATTGAGTGGTATATCAAATGAACGCCACGATTTGCAAGCTGCGGCAAAACTTCTCGCTGCATTAGATGGTGTTTTGGATCGGTTTAACTTCAGCATGTTTCCTGGAGGTTTGTGGGATTCGAATAAGCTGATTCTCTATTTGCCACTTCCTGGATGGCAAGGAAATTTGCCATCTATTGATTTGGTTGGATTAAAATCACTTGTAGAAGCTTTGCGTGGTCTAGGGTATATCAGAAAAATTTATTTAATCTTGCTTGATGCAGGCATTCCACTGGATTCAATGAAAGAAAAGATTTTGCGCTCTCAGCTTGAGGCACAAGTGAAAAGGCTTATGCCACTAGCAGCATTTGCTGATAACCACGCAGATAGTGCTGTGTCTTGGGCTAATTTAGAAATTTTTCAGGAGAATATTGATGCATAATATATTGCTGAATGGTTGTGAAAATTGGTTAAAAAACCAATATCAAACTACTTTAAATACAGTGCTTGGTGGAAAAGTTGCAAAATTGCGCTGGTTTGGTATGAAGGATTTGAGATATCCCATACAAGATAAAGAAGATGCGTGTGCTTTAGCTATTGAAGATGATGAGATTGGGTGGCTTTTGTATTTGGTACCTTATGAGTCCACTTATTTGGAGCAGCAGGTTAATCAAGTGCTTGGCTTTCGCTCAGGTTTGTTGAGAGAAGCCAATTACACTGGTAATGAAAAATCAGAGGATGGGAAAAATTTAAATAGTACTTGGCGTGTAGGTATTACTTGGTTAGTTCAAAAAGCAGATTGGCCAGATTGGCAACATCGAATTTTAGAAATACGTCGTGAATCAGGAATTGCTGAGGAAATTTCTATAGATGCTGTATGTGTCGAAAACAAGATAGAACAAGCATTAGACCAGCATGGGTTACCTCGCTTATTGATGCATACTCGTGCGCTCCTCAAGCAATCAGCCGCAGATGCTGAAACATGGCTTTCAGTGAATGCCCAAATAACAGCTGAATTGAAGAATTTTTCACAACAATTCACTCATTCGCGTACGCGTACTTTTGCTCGTGAATTAGAAGAAACGATCAAAAATTTTCAACCTGAAAAAACTGCTAAACATTCTGTAAAAATAAGAGAATTTAAACATTTTAATGTTAAAAATTTTCGTAATCTAAAATCATTAGAGATTGCAGCAGAGCATAGTAATGAATTTACTGCACATGCAGTGATTTTATTTGGTCCAAATGGTACAGGTAAATCTAGCTTTGCTGAGGCACTTTCTTTGGGCGCTTTTGGTACATCACAGCGATTAGAAAAATTTTTAGAAGATAAAGATATAAAAAGTCGGAAAGCAGAAAATTATTTAAGGGAATATCTTATTTCTCTTGATTCAAAAGAAAAGCAGCCTTCTGAACCATCTTTTATTTGGAACAACTACTCAGAACAAAATTTTTCACTTAATCCTGATGCAGAAAGTAAAGGTAAAATTGATGGTGTTATTTTAAGTCAGGAAGACTCGTTAGGGTTTGCGACTTTATCGCGTGAACAACTTTCAGCTCAAGTGTTAAAGGGATATTCAGATTTGGCAGATCATCTCTTTAAGTGGATAGAAGAACAAAAAAATCGAGCCGATAAAGTCAAGCGCAGTTTTATGCAGGAGAATGGATTACACAGCTCAATTACGAATCATGCTACCGCGTATAATCGTCTTGCGCTGAATTTATTAGAAAGAGAACTGTATCGTCCATTACTAAAGTTTTTAGAATGGCTTAAATTTTTATCTGAATTATCTGGCGAAGATGGGCAACAAGCAGCTCGTCTTGTTCTAGCCTGGGTAAATCAGAAAGATAATTTTGCGTCGCAATTGGCTGGGACACTTGCAAAGTTACAGGAGGCCTCTGCCGCTGATGCCGATATCATTTTTGAAATACGAGAAAAGCTTAATGAGTTTGATAAGCTAGCTAATGAAACCAGGAATTTTCGTAAAGATTTAGAGAGCCGTATTGGAGAATTGCGAGAAAAACTTGATCAAGCGCTTACACAGATTGATGCATGGGGGGTATGGTTAGCTACACAGACAAATTCTCAGGGTGTAGATGAAATTGAAAGCCAGAAATTAAAAATTGAAATGGGGAAGCTTAGTAAAGAGCGAGCGGAGTTAGAAAAAAAGGGAAAAACTCTTCGAGGTCGACTTGATTTGCTGGGACAAGCTGAGCAATTTCTCTCTCTGCATTGGAGCGCTCAACATTCAGATACATGCCCTGTTTGTGATAGTAATGTAACTGATCGGAAAAATATTGAAACAGTGGTAGGGACTTTACAGAAGGAAACCACCGAGAATCTTCAAACTTTACGTGTAGAGTATGTAGCGCTTCAAAAAAATCAAAAAGAAATAGAGCTTAAATTTAAGATGATAGGTGTATCTATTTGTCCTGTTTCTGCAGAGGATCAGGTTAAATTAAAAAGTTGGCTTGAATGTTTTTTACCTGTAGGCGCAAATTTAGAAGATTGGCTTATTGATGATCAAAAGCGCATGAAAATAAAAAATGATTTGGCTCGTATGAAAATTTTTCCTGCTACACCTGAGCCTTATGCAGAACCTGCATTGGAATCACAACGTTTGGCAAATGAGTTTATTGTCTTGTGCAAAAATGCTGATGAAGCTTTGGATGATCCTGAAGCTATAGCTGAAATCAAAAAAATATTAGAAGAGCGAATGGAGAAAATACTCATGGAACATTTGCCTGCTACTTTGGGAAAGGTATGGAAAGAAATTACTTTGGCTTTAACCACGGCGCGATGGTTATTGCCAGCTTTGCCTATGTTGAAATTGGGGCAGCGTGGTAAGTCTCTATCAATACAGTTGGATAAAGAATTTGATAAGAAAGACAAGAAGGAACAATTTGCTCGTTATATTTACAATGCTGCGGAGCAGCATACATTAGGAATGGCTTGGTTTTTTACTTACTACTTAGCGCGTCGAAGATTTGAAGAGGCCTGGGTATTGCTTGATGATCCTGCCCAAGAAATGGATCAACCTAGTTTTCGAGAGTTAACGCGTTTTTGGGAAACATTACTTCGTCTGCATAATAAAAAAGGAGATCCTTTTACGCTAATTGTTGCTTTACATCAGGAAGAGAGAGCTTTAGATGTGGCGCGTGCTACGAATGGACGGCTTTATATTTTAGGTTGGCAAAAAACGCAGGAGGATTCAGGTAGTTCTCCAAGTGTAAAAAAAGTGGTATTGCTCGCACCTGGGTTTCATCCTTTGGAACCGGAAAAGTTATTTTTCCCTCAGGGAGTGACCTAAATTCATAAGAGACCCATAATCCTTTAGCAGATGAAATGACAGAGGTTCTGATTAAAATCAAAATATGCAGACCTGCGGTCTGGTGCGGATGAGCCGTCCGCGCTCCCAGGGGTCATTTCATGCTCGTAGCAAACTTGAAGTGGAGTAGTTTATGTTAGGTTCGGTTAAAACCTGTTCTGCAGAAGAGAGGGGAATGCTTGGGCAGTGATAAAGAACAATCAAGTCGACAACACTCTTAACAAATTCACATAATCTTCCTTCAAACTTGGTTCTGTTTCTAATAGTTCTTTTATCTTTCTGCAAGCATGTAACACAGTCGTGTGGTCGCGTCCGCCAAATGCATCGCCAATTTCTGGCAAGCTGTGGTTGGTTAATTCTTTGGCTAAAGCCATCGCCATCTGTCGTGAACGGGCTAAAAATTGCGTACGTTTTTTAGATAACAAATCCGCCATTTTAATTTTGTAATAATCCGCGACGGTTTTTTGAATGTTGTCGATAGAGACGAGTTTGGCTTGTACTGCGAGTAAATCTTTTAAAGCTTCACGTGCTAAGGCGAGTGTCACAGGTTGGCCGGTAAAATGCGCAGTGGCTGTGACGCGGCGTAGTGCGCCTTCTAATTCACGCACGTTGGATTGAATGCGTTTGCCGATAAAAAACGCGACATCGTGTGGTAAATCAACATTCAGCTGTTCAGCTTTGCTCATTAAAATCGCGACGCGTGTTTCTAAATCGGGGGGTTCTACGGCGACGGTTAATCCCCAACCAAAACGTGATTTTAAACGTTCTTCTAACCCTTCGATTTCTTTAGGATAGCGATCGCAAGTTAAAATCACCTGGTTTTGCGCATCCAATAAAGAATTAAATGTGTGAAAAAATTCTTCCTGTGAGCGATCTTTTCCCGCAAAAAATTGAATATCATCGATGAGTAACGCGTCTGCAGATCGATAATGTTTTTTAAATTCATTCATCGCATTGCGTTGTAATGCTTTGATCATGTCCGCAACAAATCTTTCTGAGTGCAAATAAACCACGCGTGCTTTGGGATTTTTTTTCAGGATCAAATTCCCAACGGCGTGCATCAAGTGTGTTTTGCCTAATCCCACGCCACCATATAAAAACAAGGGGTTGTAAGCTACGCCAGGATCTGTACCTACCTGCCAAGCTGCTGCGCGTGCGAGTTGATTGGATTTTCCTTCGACGAAGTTTTCAAAACTAAATAGTGGGTTAGGTTTGTTGGGGCGTGTGTCTTGAAATAGATGGCTTTTTTCTTCGTCTATATCTGAGACTCGAGTAGGTTCTTTTTTTTGCTCTGTTTTTTGTGGAGAGGGGGCAGCGGTGCTGCCGACTTTCAATTGTAAATCAGGTAAGTTTTCAGGGCATAATTCAGATAAATACTGTGTGATGAGATGAATAAATTTTTCGTTGATATGGTCGAGTACATAGCGATTAGGTGCGAGTAGGCATAGTTGATCGTCTTCACTGATTAAGTGCAAAGGACGTATCCAGATATTAAACTCGTCTGGTGGTAATTTATTTTGTAAACGTTCGAGGCATTGTTGCCAAAGTAGAGTTGGTTGCACGGTATTTTGTCAAAGTTTGTTTTTTATCACAGAGACACAGAGGTCACAGAGTAAACACAGAGGAAAACATTAAAATCAAAACATTTCTAGATCGACACGATGACAAAATAGTCGTTTTTTATGGTTTTGAATTTTGTTTTCTCGTCTTTTCTCTGTGTAAACTCTGTGACCACTGTGTCTCTGTGGTGAATTCAGTTTTTTCCTAAGCTTTCTCCCATTGAAAGTAAGCTTCCTGCTTTTAGCTGTTCCTCCCACGCCACAACAGAAGAAAATAAAGCAACCACCGTAGAGCCCAGTTGAAAACGCCCCGTTTCTGCGCCTTTTTCCAGTGAAATTTCATCAGCAGCATATCGCCAGTGTTGGATTTTTTTTATCCGTGAGGGCGCAATTAACCCTGCCCATACGGTTTCAATGCTGGCGACAATCATCGCGCCGACTAACACAAGCGCCATCTCACCCTGTGGTGTATCAAATAGTGCAACCACACGTTCGTTACGTGCAAATAAATTGGGAATGGATGCGGCGGATTGTGTGTTGACTGAAAATAATTCTCCCGGAATATAAATCATTTCTCGTAGTTTACCCGCCAGTGGCATGTGTACACGGTGGTAATCTTTAGGTGCTAAATAAATAGTAGCAAAGCTACCATTTGAAAAAGGTGCGGCAAGCGTTTCATCACCACCGAGTAATTGGTTCAAGCTAAAATCAAACCCTTTGGCTTGAAAAATTTTGCCTTGATGAATGTTACCCAGTTGACTGATGGCGCCATCAGCGGGGGAGATGATCACATTTTCTCCAGGTGCAATAGGGCGAATATTGGGTTTTAATGCGCGGGTGAAAAAGTCGTTAAAGGTAGGATAATTGCGTGGATTAGGTTCCGCCGCCAAACTCATATTTACCTGATAACGTTTAATAAACCATGTAATAAACGTGTTTTTAATCCAGGATATGCGAGAATGCGCGAGGACGCCGACCAGGCGGGAAAGTAGGTGATGAGGTAAGAAGTGTTGCCAAAGCATAGAAAATTCTCTTTATGAAAAAAAATCCACGAACGATTGCTACTAAAATTTTGTTACAGGTGATTCAGCATCATCACTCGCTAACGGCTGCTTTGTCGCAGACTGATTTGACGCAGACACAAGCTAATCTCGTCAAAGAATTATGTTTTGGCATGTGCCGATGGTATTTCTATCTCACAGAGGTAGCCGATAATTTATTGGGCAAACCGCTCAAAACTCGCGACCAGGATATCTATGTGCTTATTTTATTGGGACTGTACCAGATTTTGTATTTACATATACCTGAACATGCGATTGTGCAAGAAACAGTCGAAGCAGCGAAACAATTGAAAAAGCCCTGGGCGACGAAATTAATCAACGGGGTGTTACGAAATTTTTTACGTATGCGGCAGGCCGTATCTCCTTTATCAGACAATCATTCTGCCCACCCTCCCTGGATGAACGACGCCATTCTAGCCGCTTATCCAGAAGCTGGGAAGGCGATCTTGCATGCCAATAACCAACACCCGCCATTATGTTTACGGGTTAATTGCCTCCAAACCACAAGAGACGCTTATTTGAAAAACTTGTCAGACGCTGGCGTTGACGCTGTGCCTGTGCCCGATGCGCCATGGGCAATTGTGTTAGACAAGCCACAGGACGTCACAACATTGCCTGGATTTGAGAAAGGGCAGTTTTCAGTGCAGGACAGCTCGGCCCAGTTTGCAGCCATGTTATTGGATCTCAAACCGGGCCAGCGTGTACTGGATGCGTGTGCCGCGCCAGGAGGCAAGACTACGCACGTGTTAGAAACAGAGCCTGAGTTGGCATTGCTCGTTGTTTTAGATAAAGACGCCGCACGTTTGACGCGTGTGAAAGAAAACGTACAGCGGTTGGGGTTGAAGGGGAATGTTGTTTATCACGCAGCAGATGCAGTGCAGGTATCAAGTTGGTCAGATGGGAAGTTATTCGATCGAATTTTGCTCGATGCGCCTTGTTCGGGTTCAGGTGTGATTCGTCGTCATCCCGATATTAAATTACTCCGCCAATTTACCGATATTGCACAATTTGCTGAACAACAACGTGCGTTGCTGGCGGCATTATGGCCACAGCTTAAACCAGGTGGCATTTTACTGTATGCCACGTGTTCTATTTTTCCTGATGAAAATGCAGCCGTGATACGGGAATTTTTATCTACACATGCGGATGCGTCAGAGAAAGAAATAGAGGTTCCTTGGGGAATTGCAGCACATCCCGGACGGCAGATTTTAACGGGACAGGAAAATAGGGATGGGTTTTATTATGCGAGGTTGGTGAAAATCTAAATTCGCGCTACTATTTGGACAACCTGTTCGGCTTTATAAACAAAAATCAGCTGCTCCCGCTGACAAAGGCGATGGGGGGTGTCGGGGGGGAGATATGCAGTTCTTCCCCCTGACCGCGCACACGAACTTGGTTCGTGGGCAGCGCCAAAACCAGGAAGCAGTCTCCCGCTGTTTTAGAGCGGGAACTGCTGAACAAAAATGGAGGCACTATGAAAACTACCAACAAACTCAAACTACAACACAGCACGACAACACAATCAGCAAATTCTATGCTGGTGTTTACTGTTCAGAAAAATAAAAAATCCTCCCTCATTGATGTGTTAAACCAAGTGTTGGCCAGCACATTAGATCTGAAATTACAGGCTAAACAAGCGCATTGGAATTTAAAAGGACCTAATTTCATCAGCGTGCATGAATTGTTCGATAAAGTAGCCAGTGAAGTCGATGAACACGCAGATACACTGGCAGAACGAGTGATGCAGTTAGGTGGTCAGGCGCAAGGAACATCACAAGCGATTGTGCGCACTTCTATTTTACCTGTTTACCCTACCAATTTGATCAAAGCAGCAGATCATCTTGCTGCTATCGCCAATGCGATTGGTATTGTCAGCAAACTCAATTGTGATTTAGTAGAAGCAGCTGATAGTGTCAATGATGTGGTGACTGCAGATATTGGTACAGGTATTGCACGTGGGTTGGATAAGTTGCATTGGTTTGTGCGGTCGCATTTGCAGGGGTAATGTAGGGCTTTAAAAATTATATTCCTAGGGGGCTGTTAACATTTCATGACAAGAGCTTGAATAGTGTTTTTGTAGGGTGGATTAGATGATTTTTATCGTAATCCACCGAACCTAAAAAATAAAAAATTCAAAAAATTCTTTTGTTTTTCTTTTTTAGGTTTGGTGGATTACGTCGTAAAAACAACGACTAATCCACCCTACATGCTATACAAGTTTTTATCGTCGTGCCACCCTACCAGGATACAAAACACAGGCATCATATAAAATAACAAAATTACTCATCTGTTTCATATCCCATCTTAAGCGCTTGCGCTTGTGCCGATAATTTTTCTAAAGTTTTAAAGCGTGCTTTGTATTGTTTGTTTTTATATGTCAGTACGTCTTTAGTTAATACTTTTAGTTTGGTGCCAATTTTACAATGTGGTATTTTTCCTTGTTCAAGTAAAGCGCTTAAATAGGGAAGCGAAACGTGCAGGAGATCAGCTGCTTTTTTCTCATTTATGGCAGTATTAATTGAGTAATGTGTAATTTCAAATTTGTGTAACATGAATAATTTTCTTTTTAATGACACGTACGCGTTGCGTACGTGTCACTTGCGGACGAGCCGTCCGCGCTCTCAGGGAAAAACATGGGTGGATTACGATGGAGATCACATCGTGCCACCCTACGTCACTGGACATCATCCGATGTGTCTCTGAAGTGCAAATCACGCTTCCGTAATCTTAATCATATTTTCTAACGCGCGTTTGGCATTCACGATTAATTCCGCTTGTTCGCTCATTGTTAATCGCTGACGTACGCCCGTAAACTCATTCACGACGTCGCCTGGTTTGACTTGATTATAATCAGGCGTTTTACCTTGTCGCATCAAATCTAATAATGCCACTAAATGCGGTGGATCATTGCGAGACATCGTGGCGCAGCCGCATCCCATGCCTGGCAGACCGGCCAGTGGTGCATCGCCTAAATTCACCACTGTAATGCCCATCGCTTGTGCTGCGTGTTTTAAATTTTCTACCATGTGATTTTCAGTGCCTATCGCGTATTTTTGTGTGCCTGCGCGATCATGTATGACGTAATCCCATAAATAAGCGGTAGAACCTGCGGAGTCCGCAACATCGACAACTACTTTTCTACATTCAGGATGCACAGCCACGTGATAGTTTTTGCGCTTCCAGTATTCCACCATCTCAGGTTGATAATACGCATGCACGCTGCATTGGCTGCAGAATAAAATCACTTGCGCGTCATTAAAACGTTGTTGCGTTTGCGCATCTTGATCGGCTAAACAATATTGCGCGCCTGCTGTACCGCCTGGCCAGTACGCAATTTTTTCAGGGGGAATATTTAACCAGCCTGCGACATTTTCTCCCATGTGTTGATCGGGAATAAATAATATTTTTTTGTTTTTTGCCAGTGCCCACGCGAAAATTTTCTTCACGTTACTGCTGGTACACACGGCACCGCCTTGCGCGCCTGTCATGCCTTTTAAACGCCCGGAAGTATTCATGTAGCAGATCGGTAAAATATTATTTTTTCCGTAACGTTGATTTAACTCTGTAAATGCAGGCTCTACCATAAAATCTTTAGCAAACATTTCCATCGTGCAGCCAGCTTTTGGGTTGGTGATGTATACGCGTTGATGAGGTTGTGCGAGTAAGCAAATTGATTCTGCCATGAAGTGCACGGCGGATTCGACGATGATAGATTTTTCTGGACGCTTGGATGCAATGACCGAGAGTTGATAGGAATCACCGACGTAGCCACCGAATTGTTCGATGAGTTTGACGATTTCTCCACCCATGTAATAGTGCGCGAGTAGCAATAACGCATCGCCGAAATGTTGTTGCGCGCGATCCATGTAGGGACGCATCCAGTTTGTGATGGTGCTTAATTTTCGATCGGGGAGGGCGAGATATTCTTCTGCATAAGGAATAAATTCTGCCTGGTACCAGTCGTGGGGATAGTCAACCTGGCAGATGGGCATGTCAGGTGGCAAGGTAAATTGTGTTTTTGGCGGTGTGTATAAAGTAGTCGTGTTCATAAATATTCTCTAATATTCTCTAAAACTATCTAGTTGTAAAATAGTCTCCAGCTGCTGTTCAACTTTATCAGGATAATCTTCTCGATAATGCCCGCCGCGGCTTTCGCGTCGTTGTAGTGCTGAACGCACAATCAATTCTGCAACTAAAATAATATTTCTTAACTCTAACAGATCTCGTGTGATTAAGTGTTTCCAGTAATATTCTTCGATCATTTGGCTACGCGTTAAAATTAAACGGAGCAAATCTTTTAAGCCTGCTTCTGTGCGTACGATGCCAGCGTATGAGGTCATTTCTCCGCGTAAGCTGCGCCAGTGTGCGTTGATTTGGCTGGCGCGACGTAAGTCGGTGACGCCTTTGGAATCCCAATCATTTATTTTTGCTGTCAGATTTGAGAACGCAGCCGATTGTTTTTCATCCAACCATTTTACACAATCTTTTGCTGCAAATACTGCCATCACGCCTGCTTCAACCAGTGAGTTACTCGCCAATCGATTTGCACCATGCAATCCCGTAAACGCGACTTCTCCAATCGCATACAAACGTTGTTTGTCAGTGTGTCCGCATGTGTCCGTTAAAATACCGCCGCATTGATAATGTGCAGCAGGGACCACCGGAATTTTGTCTGTACTCATGTCGATACCTAGCGTTAATAATGTGCGATAGGTATTGGGGAAACGTTTTTCTAAAAATGCTTTAGGTTGATGCGTGATATCTAACTCGACGTAATTATAATCACTGCGTTCTATCTCGGTAAAAATAGCGTGCGCTACCACATCACGCGTGGCGAGTTCCATTTGTTCAGGCGCATAACGTTGCATAAAACGTTCGTCTGTTTTAGGTAATCGTAAATAAGCACCTTCGCCGCGCACTGCTTCGGAGATAAGAAAATTTCGGCATTCTGGATGATAGAGCAACGTCGGATGAAATTGGTAAAACTCTAAATTACCCACACGTACACCCGCGCGATACGCCATGGCTAAGCCATCGCCTGTGGCCACATCGGGATTGGTAGTGTAACGATAAATTTTTCCTGCACCGCCTGTTGCAAGCACTGTGACCTTAGCCAGAAACGTATCGATCAAACTTGTGCTTGTATCGAGAATATAAGCGCCAACGACTTCCCCATGATTTCCCGGTTGATGCGGTGTATGTTGCACCAATAAATTTACCGCCATGTGGGATTCAAAAATGTCGATGTGTGTGTGTTCGCGAATGCGTGCAAGTAGCGTATCTATGACTGCACGTCCTGTTTGGTCACCGGAGTGGAAAATACGACGATGTGAATGACCGCCTTCTTGTGCGAGTCCCTGATCAAACTGCACGCCGTATTGAGAAAGCTTTTCTACATAGCCTGGTGCTTCAGTCAAAATAGTATTCACAGCCTTAGTATTGCTTAATCCATCTCCTGATAGCAGTGTATCTTTTTCATGTGCTGCGATGGCATCTTCAGGACTGGAGACGGCGGCGATTCCGCCTTGTGCGTAGTAGCTGTTGGATTCAGAGAGTTGTACCTTGCTGATGAGTGCAATGCGTGTTTTAGGACGTAATTGCAGTAGTTCCAGGCAAAAACTTAAACCTGCAATGCCGCTGCCGATGACTAAGACATCAAATGCGTGGCGGGAGCCATGTTGAGAGAGTGTGTTCATGAGGTATACATCGATAAATCTACCTGTCCTGCGTTATACGTCAATTCACCCACCGACGCATAATCTACGCCAGTTTGTGCAATCGCTAAAATATTTTCCAAACGTATATTGCCAGAAGCTTCTGTTTCTACCTGTTTGTTACATAATACAACGCATGCAAACAATAAATCAGGTGGCATGTTATCTAACAACACGCGCGTGATTTTATGAGTATTTTCCAGTGCGATATGTAATTCTTCTATCGTGCGTATTTCAATAATTACCGGTAATTTGTGTGTGGTTTTATCTGGCAACGCAGCTAAGGCATTTTTCATGCCACCTAAAATATCCACATGTGTGTCTTTCACCATGATCGCATCATACAAACCCATACGATGATTCACGCCGCCGCCGCAATGCACAGCATATTTTTCTAATTCGCGCATGCCAGGTGTGGTTTTGCGCGTATCCAAAATTTTCAGTTGAGTATGTTTGATTTTTTCTACATATTTATTTGTTAAACTGGCAATAGCGGATAAATGTCGTAAAAAATTCAGTGCGACGCGTTCGCCCTTTAATAATGCTGACGCAGGTGCTTCGATAGTGAGTAAGGTTTCTTTGGGTTTTAATTGACTACCATCGGGATGATGAATAGTCATTTTGGTGTGAGGTGATAATTTTTTAAATAAGGCTTCGATGAGTGTGACTCCGCATACAGTTATTATTTCTGGGTGTTTAGAAATAATTTTTGCGTGAGATATTTTATGGTGATCGGGAAATAATAAATCTGTGGTGACGTCATGCCAGGGGAAGCCCAAGTCTTCGATGAGAGAAAGTTGAAGCAAGATGTCTGATAATGGTGAAGGAGTGGTCATGTTAGATTCAATAATTTTTCTTGGGGTTGGGATTAAAATCTTTTAAATGTTTGCGTAAATACATCATCGCTTCTTTAGGGGAGTCGGTTACAAATAACCGATCAATATCTTCTTGAGAAATGGTCTGATCTTCTAACATGGTATGTTGCAGGAAATCCATCAGTGGTTGCCAATACTCTTTTCCCATCAAAATAACAGGGAAGTGCCTTAATTTACAGGTTTGAATCAAAGTAGCAATTTCAAATAGCTCATCCATTGTGCCAAATCCACCTGGCATGACGATAAAGGCTAGCGAGTATTTGGTGAGCATGACTTTACGTACGAAAAAATAGTGCATAATAATCATGCGATCGACATAGCGGTTCGGGAATTCTGTGAGCGAAAAATTGGGAAGTTGAATATTGCAGCTAATAGAGGGACCGCCCATATCGCGAGCGCCACGATTTGCTGCCTCCATAATGCCAGGTCCACCGCCCGTCATCACAGTAAACCCATTTTTAGCTAATCTGCGCCCCATCAGGCGCGCCATGCGGTAGTAGGGATGATGTTCGGTAAAACGTGCTGAACCAAAAACAGTGATGCAGTTACGTACATTTTTAAATACATAAAATCCTCGCATGTATTCATAAAACATGCGTAACGCGCGCCATAAACCGGTAGGAAAATTTTCTCTTTCACGTAAGAACTCTTCCTCCCTTAAGTCATAGCTGGGCGCGTTCAAATAATTTTTTTTGCGGGAATTTGAGTGTTTGAGAAATCGAAGTAAATTCATGAGTTATAAAAAAATGATTTACCACAAAGACGCAGAGGCACAAAGAAAAACAAGAAAATAAAAATCTTGAAAGTAATTTTTTAATCTTTGTATGGTTTCTCTGTGTCCCTGTGCCTCTGTGGTAAATATAGACATACTGGTGTTACCATACCGCCAAATCAACTCGGAGATAATATCACTATGCCTATCGAATCTGAAAACACTCCTCGTAGACGAGGCATTTACCTCTTGCCCAATTTATTTACCCTCACTGCCTTGTTTGCGGGATTTTATGCCATTATCGCCGCCATGAAGGGACATTTTGAAATTGCAGCTATTGCGGTATTTATCGGTATGGTCATGGATACGCTGGATGGCCGGGTTGCACGCTTGACCAATACGCAAACTGAATTCGGTGCTCAATTAGATAGCTTGTCTGATATGGTGTCTTTTGGCGTCGCACCAGCAGTGATTTTATACGCTTGGGGATTAAATACGCTAGGTAAAGCAGGTTGGCTGATTACGTTCGTCTATGCTGCCTGTGTGGCTTTACGGTTGGCGCGTTTTAATGTGCAGCATGCTACTTCGGATAAACGTTATTTTGTCGGTCTGCCTTGTCCTCCCGCTGCCGCTGTCATCGCGAGTTTAATCTGGAGCGTTGATCAATATGCATTAAATATGACGGGTATTTATGTAGCCACAGCAATATTAACCGTCATCGTGAGTTTGTTAATGGTGAGCAATATTCGATATTACAGCTTTAAAGATGTTGATCTGAAAAATAAAGTCCCCTTTGTGGTGATCTTATTAATTGTATTATTTTTTGTGTTAATTTCTGTAGATCCCGCCTTGATTTTGTTAGTCAGTTCGTTAGGATTTGCGTTGTCGGGTTTAGTGATGTATGCCTGGCGTTGGCAGAAAAATTTCTTCAAAAAGGTAACTACTCGGCCATAACTGGGAAACTCACATCTTTTGGCTATTTCGGCGGGAAAAAATTTTTAAAACTGCTCAAATACTCGTGTATGTTCCGCTTTTTAAAAATTTTTTCACACCAAACTAGCCTAAAATCTGTGTGTTTGTGTCAACCGAAGTTAAAGAGTGCTGAATAGACACCCAAAAAGAAAGATAAAGTGTAAGATTTACGGTATTTTTTTGTTTTGATTTTTGGGAGACTTCGTTTTTTAATTGACGGAGACTCAAAAATGACAAATAAAAAAGCCACTGGCAATAGAACCGCTGCCCAACAAACAGGACAATTTGCAGAAGACGAAGCATGTAAATATTTATTGCAGCAAGGGATGCGTTTCATCATGCGTAATTATCGTTGTAGAATGGGGGAAATTGATTTAATTTTTCGTGATGAAACAGATGTGGTATTTGTAGAAGTACGTTATCGCAAGTCAGCGCATTTTGGTGATGGCGCAGAATCTGTGAATTATTTCAAACAACAAAAATTAATCAGAGCCGCCGCACTGTATATACAACGGTATTCAGTTGCTTTACCCTGTCGGTTTGATGTCATTAGCGTCGCGCCAGGGCTTGATAAAAAATTACATTTTGAGTGGATAAAAAGCGCATTTGAAACGGAGTGGTGAGTAATGATAAAAAGAATAGAACAACATTTCCAAGACAGCATTGAAACCAAACAACAAGCGCTCGTGATTTTGCCGCCCTTGATTGCCCAGGCAGGCGACATGATGGCGCAATGTTTGCGTGATGGGCGCAAAATTTTGAGCTGTGGTAACGGAGGTTCAGCAGCAGACGCACAGCATTTTTCCGCAGAATTATTGAATCGTTTTGAAAGAGAACGTGCGCCTTTAGCGGCGATAGCGTTAACAACGGATTCTTCTACACTCACGTCGATCGCCAACGATTATAGTTATGAAGAAATTTTTTCAAAACAAATTAGAGCTTTGGGTCAAACTGGTGATATTTTATTAGCAATCTCTACCAGTGGTCATGCCAAAAATGTCCTGCAAGCCATCACCGCCGCGCATGAAAAAAAAATGCATGTGATTGCATTAACGGGAAAAGATGGCGGAGAAATCGCAAAAATTTTAGCGCAACAAGATATAGAAATTCGTGTACCAGCAGTACGTACCATGCGCATTCAAGAAACGCATTTATTAATTATTCATTGTTTATGTGATCTAATTGATCAATCCCTATTTGGAGATCTCCCATGAAAATAAAACACTATATCCTCCCTATCGTTTTATCAATGTTTAGTTTATCAGCCTGTGTGCCAGTACTTTTGGTTGCAGCAGGCGCGACGTTAGGTGGTGCTGTGGTATACGATAAGCGTAGTGTCACAACGATGGCAGAAGATAGAGATGCCGCCAGCAGATTGTTGAAACAAATCAGTGAAGAGCCAGAATTAAAATCTCAAACGCATATTATTATCTCTACGTTCAATCATGTCTTGTTGCTAGCAGGTCAAGCCACAACGGAAGAGCAGCGCAATCGTGTGTATCAGATGGCGAGCAGCGTACCGCATCTGAAACGAATTTATAATGAAATTACGATTGAGCCTCCGACATCAGGGAGTGTGCAGGCTGAAGATAGCTGGATCACAACTAAAGTGAAAAGCAAAATGCTGGCTGAAAAAGGCTTAAGTTCTACAGAAATTAAAGTGGTGACAGAAAACAGCGTGGTGTATTTGATGGGGCTTGTAACGCATAAGCAAGCTGATTTGGCAGCGACAGTGGCTAGCTCGGTGTCGGGAGTCTCGAAGGTGGTGAGAATTTTTGAGTATGAGTGAGGTTAAATGAATTTAGCTATTTTTGGCAGAATGATTGCGAATTTTTCTGGCACGCAGTTTTTGATATCTTCCAAAAAATAGCCTTTATCATCCGCATTAAAATAAGGAAATAATACTTGAATCATATCTATGATTTGTTCTGGTGTCATAATGCGATAAGTCTTGTATTCAATTTCTCGTAGCTCTTCTTCAGTACATAGGCGCTGTAGTTCTGGCATAATTTTAGTTTCTTCATGATGTAAATGAATCAGATTCAATCCAACAAAATGCCGATAATCAAGATAAAACTGATAACCTAAATCTATCTGTGCATTTATATCTTTGCTATCCAATATAGTTGTAAGTTGGTTTTCTAAATGAGCAAATATAGAGGCATGATCAAGATGATCGGATTCGATTTCTGCCTGAATGGTTGATCCCTTGTCTCGCAAAAGCTGATGAATGCTTTTGTCCTCATGTTCAGCATGACCTTTGAGTAAGCTAAAAATATCCTCTAAGCGCTTTTTGATATCAGAGACTTCTGCATTATCTGTAAAATCAGTTTTCGCGATGGTTCTCTCTAAGTCAGATAACCATGCACTGACTAATTTATGTTCTCGATAAAATCGACGAGCAGGTGTGAGGGTTTTCATGATGTTTGCTTCTCGGCTAGTGTTTTGTTTAGTGTTGGTGCATTTTTCAAATGATTAAAGTGCGTAGTAGGCTTTGGTATTGATAATATCCAAATTGGCGCTTGGCGACTAGATAAAATATATGCGAGGATAATGTACGTGAATAACTACGCTTAACATGAGACTGTAAATGAAATTTCAATACACCATTATTATAGATTAACATGAAAGATATAAAGCCCATCCTGATTGATTTACCCATGCCAATTACAACGTGGCATTTGCTGATAAGACCACCTCACTTCAAAATCAGGACATGGTTTAATGACAGAAGCAATAAATGCGCTTACGCAATATGCATTTAGCCAGATGAAGGTAAAACGTATTGCTATTACTTGTGATGCGGATAATGTGCAGAGTCAGAAAATTCCTCTTCGACTGGGATACGTGCTTGAAGCTACTTTAAAATCTAATCGTCTCAAGCCTGTGACAGCTGAAATTGGCGATACGCTAGTATATGCCAGATACGATTTGGATAGTTTGCCACCGTGTTAAGGAAGCTTTTACCGTAAAACCAATCCGAATATTCCCTTATTGCGACGGATATGAAAAAAGCCAATAAAGAAAAAGTTTACGAAGCCTATAATGAAATCGCAGATTGGTTTGATTCTCATCGTAACAAAGAGCTTGTGTTGGAAAAAACTTATTTAGATTTTATCCAAGAGCACATGCTGGAAAATGGCACGATATTAGATGTGGGTTGTGGGACAGGAGAGCCCATTGCAAAATTTTTTATTGAGCATGGCTATAAAGTTACAGGTGTGGATGCCAGTATTAAAATGATTGAAGTATGTCGGCAACGTTTTCCAGCGCAACGTTGGATTGTGTCTGATATGCGAACCTTGAAATTGCAAGAGAAGTTTAATCTTGTGATTGCATGGCATAGTCTTTTTCATCTGCCCCATGCAGATCAAAAAAATGTATTAAAATTATTGGCTTCTTATGTTGAAAAAGGAGGTTTATTTGTTTTCACTTCTGGTTCTGAATATTCGGAAGAATGGGGTAAAAATGGCGGATATGATTTATATCATGCGTCACTTTCCATAGAAGAATACAAAAAAATTCTAGCTGAAAATAATTTTAAAATCTTGCTTCATAAAATAGATGATCCTGATTGCGGAGAAGCAACGGTTTGGATCGCTGAAAAAATAATAACATAGAAATTTCCATGTCTGATACGAATTGCGCGAGATCTAAAGGTTTTTATTTTCATTGAGTTTCTTTATGCTACTTAAATGGAGATGATTTGTTTTACTAATGATACTGCGACCAAGCTCTTTTTCGGTATCTTTTCTAGCATTACCTGCTACTTTTCCACCACGTTGCGCTACTTTTTTATTATCTTCAAAGCTGCTAGGTTTTTCTTGCGAAGAAATTTCGGTTGTTACTTTTTCTCCAAGCATGCTAAAGATGAGTTCAAGATCGGTCATGTTGTCTCGTAGATTGGCTTTAGATCTTATTGGAGCGGGTAGTTTCAACTGTCGACAAATTGTCGACAGTTCAGTTCCATCCTCATTTTTAATACGTAATTTCATCTTAAACCAGTAATCACGAGGATTCACGCTATCAGTTAATGCGGCTATGATGTCAATAATTGAAAACCACCATTCTTTCTTGTGCAAGGTTCGACGTATTGATTTCTCTTTAAATAAAACGATGGTGTGATCGTGGTTCATTGTTATCTTCCAAATTTATTTTGAAGATGATGGATTAGATGTCCAGTGCTGAGAAAAAAATCATCAGCAAGGATAGCAAACAAAGAACCCATTCTCAAACCCTGGGGACAAACTGTTTCATATGTACAATGTCCCGATGGTACATTGGTTGAGTTATGCTCGCCTATAGGCGCTTAAAAAGGGTATTTGCGATGTCTTCTAAACAAAGCACGATTGATTTCATTCTGGAACAAATAGCAGATGCAGGAATTATTTCTGCAAAGAAAATGTTTGGTGAATATGGCATTTATTGCGACGAAAAAATAGTTGCGTTTGTTTGCGATGACCAATTGTTTGTGAAGCCAACGTCAGCGGGTAAAGCCTTTATCGGAGAATTTGTAGAAGGGCTGCCTTATCCCGGTGCCAAACCTTATTTGCTTATTTCTGGTGATCAGTGGGAGGACGCAGAGTGGTTGGCGCAACTGATTAAAATTTCTGCTGCGCAGTTGCCTTTCCCAAAAACTAAAGTGCGCAGTAAGGAAAAAACCAAGAATTCATAAAGTTTGTTTCGTTAAGTAAAAATAGAGAGCGCAAAATGTACCAGTGGCTATTATCAAAATTTTACGACAGCATCATGAAAGATGCTGAAGACAGAGGCTTGCGAGATTGGCGTCGCACGTTGTTGGAAAATATATCTGGTGATGTGTTGGAATTAGGTTGTGGTACCGGCGCTAATCTTGAATTTTATTCCCCTGCAATTAAACGTTTAGTGCTCGTCGAGCCTAGCGCTCATATGCATCAAAGGCTTAAAGCAAAAATACCCCGCTATCAATTAAACAATATCGAAATTTTAAATGACAAAGCAGAATCTCTTTCATTAGCAGATGCCAGTTTTGATGCGGTCGTCTGCACATTGGTGTTGTGTTCAGTAAGTAATTTAGAAAAAGCATTGTCTGAAATCCATCGCATATTACGGCCGCAAGGTAAATTTATCTTTATTGAACATGTGGCAGCAGTGAACAATTTAAAACGCTATCAATGGCAACGTCGTTTAGAATTTTTATGGAAACGCATTGCTGCTGGATGTCATCTCACCCGTTATACTGAAGACGCGATGATTAAAGCAGGGTTTAGTATCATCGAGGTTAATCGTCAAAGTATGCGGGGTGTTCCGCCTATTGCACGCCCTAGTATTCGTGGTGTGGCGCAGAAAACTTAAATATGAAAAAAGAGACTAATTATATCGAAGCTAATCGCATTGCATGGAACGAAGTTGCACCAATTCATGCTAAGCAAACTCTAGATGAGTTGCTCACTCATTTTCAGCAGCCTGGTTATAGTTGCTTAGATCTTGTTGAAACACAATGTTTAGCAAAGCTAAATTTAGAGGGTAAAGCAGTTGCTCAGTTATGCTGTAATAATGGTCGAGAATTACTGTCAATAAAAAACAACGGTGCTGGATATTGTGTGGGATTTGATATCGCTAATAATTTTATTGTGCAGGCAGAGCAGCTGAAACATGCTGGTAATATTGATTGTGAATTTTTATGTACGGATGTTTATGACATTCCTGAACGTTATAGCAATCAATTTGATTTGGTATATATAAGTATTGGGGCTATTTGTTGGTTGCCCGATTTGCCAAAATTTTTTGCTGTTGTAACAAGATTGTTGAAGCCAAAGGGTTATTTATTTCTATACGACATGCACCCTATTTTGAGCATGTTTGATGAGAATGATCAGAAAGACCCACCAACATTAGCTTATTCTTATTTTAATAAACAAGCGAATATATGCGAAACAGGCTTAGATTATTATGGAAATGAAAAATATGTCTCAGCGCCTATGTATTGGTTTCACCACAAACTATCAGATATTATAAAGGCATGTTTAATTCATCATTTTAATATCAAAGAATTTATGGAATATGAGCATGATATTTGTAATGTGTTTGGTCATTTTCAAAAACGCAAAGCGCAATTGCCTTTATGTTATACCCTCCTGGCTCAGTTATGAAAAAACAAATCGCACAGATAAAGATGCCTAAAATACTTCTATGCTGAATACCCAACACTTCAAACTTATTCCCGCTACCCTGGCAGACTATCCCATCATCCAAAACATGGCGCGTTTTTACATCTCTTGAGGAGCGAAACATTAGGTCAACGGGTGTTCGATCGATCTTCGAAATTTTATGAACTCTTCTCTGCTTTTTCAATATCACCATGAATGCTTTCATCACTTAAATCCACTGCAGAAAATTCAACGGTATTGGGCAAGGACACTGCTACTGTGTTTAAAGACTGTAGGGAAACTTTGCCTTTAACAACGGCTATTTCTAATACATGTCCTCCTGTTGTTCTCTCCGCGTTAATAAAGTGCAGATGAAGCCCTGGTACCGCGATACCCATCCAATATTGTGGAAACCAAAACCCTATAATTGTGCCTTTTACATGATTCAGTGTGAACTCAGCTTGATCTTTTGTAGCTGCTAACAAAGGTGGATAAGGTTTTTTCTGTGCTGCCACACTACGTAGTTTTAATTCGGCAAAATCGCCATCAATGCGAATGGCATAAGGTTTATTTTTATAAGTGAAATGTTTTGAAAGCAAAGTGGTGAGTGCTTGAAAATCTTTGATATTTTCTATATCAAAATAAATATCAGGTTTAAAAAAGGTAACTTCTGCGAAAGGCGTAAAATCTTGCGGGGTAACTTCACGTAATTTTCCAGTTGAAGCAATTTGATAAAATTTCCCATCTACCGCGACCATTTCCCCATCCAAACGATTAAATGTACCTAAACCAAAGTTGCCGTGTTTAAATAATTCCACATAGGAAAAATCACCATCATACACGCCTTGCGCAAGTGCACTGATAGTAGAAACTTGAAACAATGTCCCTGACTTATTTTCTTGCGCGTTGGCAAAAACAGAAGCAGAAAAAATTAAGAGGACAAAAAATAATTGTATGGGTTTCATCATATTGTGCGAGATTTGGTTTTTATTAACGAGGGATGGTTCTATACAGATTTTGCCAAGTATCATACGAATATGTCTCAAAGGCAATTGTCCCACGAGTTGTGGGAAAGGAGCATGGCGCGTGTTTGATGAAAAGGTTAATATTTTCTTAAGCTTATACCTATAAACTGCGCACAGTTATTATCATTTAACTAAACAATCTTAACGAGAAAACCTATGGCTGCCGAACGTGAACCATTGTCTCTTTTTACACAAAGATCCCAATCAAATAAATTATTTGTTCCTCTTTCTTTAGCTCACCTAGAATGCCCCGTGCTCTACGAGCTCTTCTATGACCCGGTTACTATATTAGGGCCTCTCGATGAAAGAACAGGCACTCATTCTTGCGGCCATACTTTTTCCAGAGACGCTCTTCGTTGCCAATCTGATTGCCCAACATGCAGAGCGCTCTTTAAGGAAGAAAATCTACACTATCATACCACCTTGCAAAAAATATTAGATGATAACTGCGATTTAATAGAAAGACTCCGAGCAATTTCTAATCCAGCAGACATACCCGAAAAAGCTATTTTTTCCATTGATCTCTCTCTATTCACATCTTCGCGTACAGGAACCTTAGTTAAAAAAGCCAAACGGAGCACAAAATGCCCCCATATATTTGATGAAGACGAAATCAATCAAGCTACAGCAGAAGAAAGAATATTGACTGATAAATTCGGTACTGCCCCAAAATTTCAATGTTCTTGTTGTAAAATTTCACTGCAAGATACTCTATATATAGATCATGCATTGACCGCTATTCTTTCTGAAATTGCTTCACTTTTGGAAAAAATGGAATCTGAAGAAAGAGAAAAAAATGCATTACTCCTCACACAAAGAGCAGTGAGAGAAGCTGAAGAAAAAGCTCGAGAAGAAATAAGACAGCGTGAAGAAAGGGAGTTGCCTGCATTAACAGAGCTTCTAACAATGCTAGATGCTCTTAGAGGAACCACACCTGAGTCTGTAGCGTGTACTTTACATGCAGCTGTTCAAACACCAGAAAATCGTGAAAGATTTGTACAGTACTATGACCCTTATTGCATTGATAGTGTGACTATTAAAACATTAAGTTTTTCAGTAAACAAAGGACATTGTAGAAAGGTTCCAACATGGTGCTTTATTTTGCTCAGTGAAATTGGAACTAGGCTATTACCTACGATGATAGGAAAAAATGATAGATCTACAAATATTATTTCTCTTATTCCTGTTCAGGAATGGTTTCAATCTATCACAGAAACACAGCTAGAACCTCAACCCAAAAAGAAAGACAAACGAAGTAAAGTTGGCAAAGCAGAAAAAATTCGCCTAGCACACACAGACCCTTTCCCCGCATTGTTTTTAGCTTCCATTGAAGAAGGAATGCGACAAATTACAAGCAATGCGCGTTTTTTAGACAACATCCAAATTGAAGATTTGATTTATGTATTTTCTCGTAGCAGTGCCATACCTGAGCTCGAAGGAATGAGTTTGATTTATCAATTCTTATATAGCCCGCAGGGCAGAAATGCTTTACAAACCAATCGTAGTCTCCAATCTATCTGCCAAGCACATAGACAAAAATTAAAAGACGCATTATCAAAATCTGGAGATGTGCATAGATTGTTTTTAAACATATGCTCAACGGAAGAAGGGCAAACTTTTTTAGCAGACAATGCCTGGCTACACGACTTAATCACTCCCAGCATATTGATGAAACCTTATCCCAAAGAAGGTCGTTTTAAAGGTTTAATCTTATTGAAATGGCTAACTGCTGATTTGAAAACAAAAATTATATTGGATGTGGCGAGGGAGCCAGCTCGCGAAAGAGAACATTCAGAATTAATCAAGGCACTCGTAAAAAATGCCCTGGAAAGCGAAAGCGATGAGTTAAATCTAACTGACTTATTACCTTCAGTCGAAGGCAGAGCGTTTCTGAAAAAACTTTATGAAGCTTGGGAGAAAAAAACTGATAAGCCATTTTTAAAACCTCCTTACTTTGTTGACACCTCCTCCCCAACATTTAGAGAACTTGATGATACAAAGTGCCATACAAAAAATCTTTCACCAAAAGGATTTGAAGAGCTTCAAGAACTCTACCACAACATTTCTGAAGCAGAAGATCCTTCTCTATGGTGTAAATTAGATAAGCTACCAAAAGCTAAAAAAAAAGCGGAAGAAAAAAAACGCCCGCTGGTATTAACATGGTTAGCGGCTCCAGAATTCAGTTGTGTGGATGAGTTTTTTGAGAATAAATCGAAAAAATACTACCCCCCTGGAAAAAATGGATTATATGATCATTTAGAACCACCGCCCGCACGATATAACCGTCCACTGGATGCGCCAAGCGTTGTACACACTTATGAGAATGATAATGAACTAGCCTTTGCATTCTTGTGTGCAACAATTGCAGAAACACCCGAAAAGATATGCGCATTAATACAAAAAGCCGTGTTGAGTCTTACCGAAGTAGTGGAAGTAAAAGGTACGCATACTTGCACATTAATATTCTGGATCACAAATGGTTATTTCAGACAACATTTTTCAACCATACCGCGCTTTGTAGAATTATTATGTCTCGCGATAAATCCAACCTTATACGAAACATTCTTTCCTTCAAACACTACAACAGACGAAGCAGGGCCGCCATCACGTGATTTAGAAATTCCACCTAATATGTTTAGAGGCGCTGCATTAGTACGAAAATTGCTGGAAGACGATGAAAATATAGTAATCTTTGAAAAGATTAATGCCTATTTAATAACTTCAACCTTACAATTAAATTTAGCTTACGTTTTAACGCCAGATTTTGAAACAGAAAATAAAGAGAGATTATTAGATGTTGTAGAGAACAAAATGGCAGAACGACTAAAGAGTGCACCTTCGCCTGCGGATTTACCAGAAAGAGAATCTGAAGAAACATCAAGCGAACAGCTTTGTAAGGCTATAAACCAAAAATTAGCAGAAGCACAGACACCTCTTCCCCTTGCAGCTAGTTTAGGCGCGAGTTTAAGTGGCGTTCTAAGCACTGAAACGCACTCAACTGGTTTAGATAAAGGCAAAAGGGCTGCGTAGCTTTGATATGTAGCCTCGATACTTGCGGCTACTATTCGACAAAGCAGTGACTGCTATAGCTGCGGTCGTAGCCGAATCAGATCGCGCAAAAAATGAAACGCTTCTTCTGTTTGAATCAGGTAGTGAGGTGCTGATTTTTGCAACACTTGTACTACGCGTTTTGAATAAAACGTGGAAAAACCACACGAAAACGCCAATATAATATTGCTGCTCCGCAAACTGCACCCAAAGTCATTCCCCACCACAAACCTACTCCCCCAAACTTCAATAGGGTTGCGAGTGCATATCCGCTGGGTAATGCAATCAGCCAATAAGCAATCACGGAAGTGATGAGCGTAAATTTCGTGTCTTTCAAAGCTCTTAATGCACCAAACAGTGAAATACGCAGCGCTTCAAAAAATTGAAAAAATACGCACACAATTAAAAATTCTTTAATGAGATTTACAAGGACGAAATTTTTAGGGTTTTTTGTATCTAAATCTAACCCGATCAAAAAATCAGGGAAAAATAAATAGCCTATTGCAACGATGCACATCACGACACCTGAAAACCAAAGACCTACCATATTCACTCTTCTGGCAGCGTGAATTTCTTGAGCACCCAGCAGATGTCCCATACGCACTGTCACTGCTTGTGCAATGGAAAAAATGAATCCTCCCACAAGCGCTGTCATGTACTGTAAAGTAATTTGATTTGCTGCAAGATATTCACTTCCCAAATATCCCATAAAAAGGGAGAGCACAAAGAAAAAGCCAACCTCCATGCAGAACATCGTGCCCATTGGCAAACCGATGCGTATTAACTCTTTTATAAAACGTGTTTTTTCAAGGCGGAAGATATGTTGAAAATAAATATTGTAGTTTTTATGACGTAAAAGATACGTGCCCATGCAAACACAAGTGATCCAATTGCTGATGGTTAACCCCCAACCTGAACCGGCAATGCCTAATGCGGGTAATCCAAAAGCACCAAATATTAATCCGTAACTCCAAAAAATACTGAGTGCGATAGATAGAAGATTAAAAAATAGCATCACCTGTGTATGACCTAAACCGATCACAAATTCAAAAAGAGCAATCGTAATAAAATTAGCCAGTAAACCCCAAGCCAATGCATGTAAATACGATTGCGCAATGGGGATTAACGTAGGATCTTGGCCAAGCAACAAAAGCACAGGAGACAGGTTCCAAAATAAAATAAACGCAGGAATTGCAAGCATGATCGCTAATAAAATTCCATCGCGTATGATTTTTGCGATAACAGTATGATTCTTTGCACCATATTCGTGCGAGATTAAAACGTTGATAGAGCTGAGTATGCCAAAGAGTAGCACCACTAATGTGGCAAACAACCAACTGACTAAAGCACCTGCCGCTAAACTTTCTTCTCCTAAGCGTGCTAAAAATAACGTCTGAAAGAAAAAAACAGAAGATTGTAAGCTTCCTGTGATAATTAGCGGGATTGCAAGCTTTAACAGAGGGAACACATCCTTTTTAAAAAAATGAGCTTGCATGGTGTTCTTATTTAAATTTTCTATTTATGTTCTGTTAAACAGTACCTTTGGTTGATAGAGCAATATGCAAGCCGAACCCAACTAATACCGCTCCCATTGCTTTAACAATATAATATTGTGCTTTATTCAAGCTTGCTTTGATGCGTTGATGAGTAATCATGATGGCTAACCATCCAAACCATATGGCGTGCACCAAACCGATTTCAATACCATAGCTAAATTGTGCCAGCCAAGAAGTAGATGGATTGATGATCAACGTGAAAAATGCCAAGATAAACATGATGGCTTTTGGGTTTAATAAATTGCATAAAAATCCTTGTGTGAAAGATTGAAATGCATTTAACGGAGTGTGATTTGTTTGTGTTTGTATATGTGTGCTCGGGCGTTTTGCCATTAAACTTTTTATACCAATATAAATTAAGTAAGCGGCACCCAAATATTTGATGATGCTAAATAATAGGAGCGATTGTGAAATGATGATGGCTAATCCTAAGATGCAATAACTTGCATGAATGAGTAAACTGCAAGAAACGCCTAAGGCAGTAAAGATGCCTGATTTTCTGTTATGCATGAGCGCGTTTTTAATGACAATCGCAAAATCTGGGCCGGGAGAAATCGCAGCAAGTATGATGATTAGGGTGATGGCAAAGAATTCAGTCATAAGTTTTCTCCTGATTATTTATTTAGAGGGAGGTAAATGAAAATGATACCTTTGTTTCTTTGGGAAGGAAATGAAAAAGCTGATAAAATTTTAATACACAGTTATTTCTTTCATCTGTTGCGTCTAATCATTGCATCGATTTTTTATTTTTAAGCCCGCGTACTATGAAAAACTTGCGCGATCCCTTCAGCACCGCCACACTGAACATATTAAAATTTGGAGCAGATATGAAAATTATTAAAGGTAGTCGATCTTTGCCTAATGGTACAACTTACGATGAGATGGATTCTCCCGTGGGGATATTAACTATTGTTACTTCAGCAAAAGGACTCCATGCAATTTTGTGGGATATTGACTGTAACGGTGGAAAGTATGCAACCTTCACTCATGGTCTCGTTAAAGATCATAAGGATAAAACTATTCTACAAACGAAGGAACAGTTAGCAGAATATTTTCAAGGTAAACGAAAAATATTTGATTTACCATTGGTGCTTAATGGCACAGATTTTCAGCTTCAAGCATGGCAACAGTTGTTGAAAATACCTTATGCTAAAACCATTTCTTATGGTGAACAAGCAGAGAAAATTGGTGACAAAAACAAGGCACGAGCCGTTGGCATGGCCAATGGATGCAATCCCATCTCCATTGTTATTCCTTGTCATCGGGTCATTGGCAGCAATGGCCAGTTGGTAGGGTTTGGTGGTGGGCTTGATAAAAAAGCTTATTTATTAAACTTAGAGAAAATAAATGCAGACTAAAAAACGATCCTGAGGTGCCTATGAAAATTTATACCGTCGACGCATTTGTTGATCCAAACAAATCTTTTTCTGGTAATCCTGCTGCTGTGATGCCAGTAGATGATTTTCCTTCAGATGAGATGTGTCAAAACATCGCCAAAGAAATGAATCTTTCTGAAACAGCTTTTGTTAAACAATTAACACTAGATCATTTTCATATCCGTTGGTTTACGCCAGCTGTAGAGGTCAAACTCTGTGGTCATGCTACGTTAGCAACCGCACATATTTTGTATGAAGAAGGACTTACTCATGCGGCGAGAATATCGTTTGAATCAAAAAGTGGCTTGTTAACTGTGGTAAAAAATCAAAATGAATTTACATTAGACTTTCCCTTACAACCAACTGGCCAAGTATTAGATAAAATAACGTTTGAAAAAATATTGAACACAGAAATTATTACTGCCACACAAGCGTTAGATGATGTATTGATAGAGCTGCCAAGTGAAATGTACTTGCGAAATTTTAAACCTAATTTTGAAAAAATTGTGAACATCGATTGTCGTGGATTAATTCTCACGGCAAGAGCTGACGAAGACAGTCAGTATGATTTTGTGTCTAGATTTTTTGGTCCACGTGTGGGTGTGCCCGAAGATCCTGTGACAGGTTCTGCGCATTGCAAGCTAGCAGATTATTGGCATAAAAAATTAGGAAAGACAGAATTCGTCGCTTATCAAGCTTCACCACGGGGAGGTGAAATAAAATTAGCTGTTGAGCAGAATCGTGTGAAGTTAAAAGGACGAGCGCTAACAGTCATTCAGGGAAAATGGTTGAATGATGCTCGCCTATAGGCACTTAAAATGGGTGCTTGCGAAAAGTTGATATGAAAAAAGCCAATAAAGAAAAAGTTTACGAAGCCTATAATGAAATCGCAGATTGGTTTGATTCTCATCGCAACAAAGAGCTTGAGTTGGAAAAAACTTATTTAGATTTCATTCAAAATCACATGCTAGCAAATGGCACAATAAATAATTTTAAAATCTTGCTATCATAAAATAGATGATCCTGATTGCGGAGAAGCAACGGTTTGGGTCGCTAAAAAAATAATAGCATAGAAATTACTGTTTAAATCCAACGATAAAAATTCTTTTAAAAGGTTCGTTTAATAGGCCATAACGCAAATTTTTCAGCAGGGATTGCCAAGTCAAAGTAGACTCTTCATAAGGATTCAACTACACTTAGCCGCATTATAAATTATTAGGAGGTGCAAAATGTATACTGAAGTAGGTTCTTTTGATGCAATAGCTAATTTACCTATGCTTTTGGGCGAAGTTCAACATGGGAAGCGTTTCACAATTGTACTGAATGGTTCCCCAGTTGCTGATCTGGTGCCAAGTGAAAGTAAAAAAAAACAAGAGGTTAAGGCAGCAGTAGAAGCGATGCGTCATATACATAAAATTCAAGGTGTTTCTGATGAAATGTTACGTGAATGGATTGCTGAGGGACGACAATGAAGTTTGTATTGGATGCATCAATGGCATTAGCGTGGATTTTTGAGCGTAAAAATATAGAAGAAGCTAAATGTGCAGATCGCGCCTTGCTGGAGGTGATTGACACAGAAACATGTGTGCCAGCGCTTTGGCTACAGAAATTATAAATGCTTTGTTAGTTGGGGAGCGTCGCAAGATTATTACGGAAGCGCAAGAAATAGATTATATATCCAAATTATCAAAATTACAGATTACAACTGATAATATTGCGCTAGAAAAGCATCGTGATGTAGTGATGGCCCTTGCGCGTGAACATGGATTAACAGCTTACGATGCAACTTATTTAGATTTGGCGTTACGTACTGATGCAATATTAGCTACGTTTGATACAGCATTGGCAGATGCAATGCAGCGTGCTGGTGGAAAAGTGTTTAAATAGTGAGAGTCGATAAATAATAAGCATTTTTTGCCTATTTTAAAAGCTTCACGTACAGTTTCGCTATTCATATATTATGCTCCGCTTTCTTGCCAATTTTCTCACCAAAACCCAAAAATACCCGCGTTGACTCATAAGTAATTGTTACCGAAGACATCCTAAAAGGTTAGATACGTTGCCTCACAATTGGTGTTGCTTTGACATACTTAAAAATAGCCTTCAACTTTGTGAAGTTAAAAGGACGAGCGCTAACAGTCATTTAGAAAAAGTGGTTGATTTATAAACCGTCAATTTTTCACGAGAGATAAAATAAAAATGCGAACAGGAAGATGTCAGTGTGGTGAAATTTTCTATAGAAAGTGTAGGAGAGCCTATCGCTGTATATATTTGCCATTGCAAAGAATGTCAAAAACAATCCGCTTCGGCTTTTGGTATATCAGTGGATGTTGCACGTGTTGGTTTTCAAATCACACAAGGGACACCAAAATATTGGTATCGTATGACAGATGGTGGAAGAAAACTCAAATGCGCTTTTTGTTCAACGTGTGGTTCAAGGCTTTGGCATGAATCTGATCCAGTGTCGGAAACGATTTCGCTGAAAGGAGGATCACTTGATGAAGCTGTTGATGTATCTGATGCGATTCATGTTTGGGTTTCACGAAAACTGCCAGGCATTATCATCCCTGAAGGCACTAAACAGTTTTTGTATGACTGAAAAATGCTTGCTGAAAATAATTTTAAAAGACTACTTCATAAAATAAATGATCCTGATTGTGGAGAAGTAAGGGTTTGGGTCGCTGAAAAAGTAATAACATAGAAATTTCCACAATTTTATCTTTGCACACGATAAAAATTGGGATGCGGATTTTTGTAGGGGGGATTAGGCGATTTTTGCCGTAATCCACCAGACCCCAAAACATAAAAACAAAAAAATATTTTGCTTTTTTTCTTTTTACGTCTGGTGGATTACGGCAAAAATCGCCTAATCCACCCTACACAGCGTCCAAGAAATTTTTGTCATGTGCGAAGCAATTTTATATAAGGTTTTCTGCGCTTGTTTCCTAAATTTAGCAATAATCATCAAATAACTATTTCCTCAACAAGGTAATCTGAGTTCGGTAAATGAGACGATAGGTATGAATTATGAAAAGCAGTTAAAAAAAGTAATCGAGTTTATCGGCAAGCATCTTGACGAAAAACTGACTCTCACTCAATTGAGTGATGTTGCTTGTTTTTCAAAATATCATTTTCATCGTTTATTTACAGCTTCCACAGGATTATCTTTACAACAATATACCCAAAGCGTTTGATTTTTAGGTCTGGTGTTTTTCTCAAAAACTTGTTAAAAAGCGCAAAAGTTTTTTTTGGCTTGCAGGGAGTATTTAATCAACGCAAAGCGTTGGAATGCTTTCAATCAGAGCCGCGACCGCAAGGACATATCTTTATACATAAGTCTGAAGAGATTATACAAAAGCCTGTTGTGGGGTATGTAGGGTGGATTAGCCGTTGTTTTTACGGCGTAATCCACCAAACCCAGAAGATAAAATTCAAAAAATTGTATTGTTTTTTGTTTTTAGGTTTGGTGGATTACGGCAAAAAAGCCTAATCCATCCTACAAAATTCCGCCTTTTCGCCAATAATTTCTGATATGTCGGATTTATGTATAAGGGTATGACTGCAAGGGAGCGTTGCTCAAGCTTAAAAATGCTCAATGATGTTGAAAAGGATTTCACTATGAAAGGATTTGAATTAACGCCTGAGCAAATTATTGAATTACGAATAGCTCATCGATCAGAAAAGCATAAACAATCAGCATATAAAATTAATGCAGTTATTTTATTGGGTACAGGCTGGAAATTGAAAGAAGTAAAACAAGCATTATTATTAGATGAAGAAACATTGAGGGGTTATGTGGATCGTTTTCAAATGGGTGGAATTGCAGAATTGGTCAGCACTTTTTACAAAGGAAGGGAGACCCATTTGTCTGAACAAGAATGTGAGCAATTATGTTGCGAACTCAACTTTTCTATTTATTTGACGACACAATCTGTTATTGAGTATGTGGAAAAAACATTTGGCGTTCGTTATTCCCAGAGCGGTATGCGTGATTTATTGCATCGATTAGGTTATGAACATAAAAAGCCTAAAATTGTTCCAGGCAATCCAGATATAGAGTTGCAAGAAACATTCGTAGAAATGTATGAAGAATTCATGTTAACAAAAGCAGATGATGTGGAAGTTCTTTTTGCAGATGCGGTACACCCTGAGCATAATGCTATGGCAGCGTATGGATGGATAAAAAGGGGTGAGAAACGAACATTAAAAACAAACAGTGGTCGTCAAAGATTAAATTTACATGGTGCAATAAATGCAGAAACACATCAAATCACTTTGATTGAATCAAAAACAGTGAACGCTGAATCAACCATTGAATTATTACAAGCTGTTGAGCAAGCATACCCATTATCATCAGAAATATTCATCATTTTGGATAATGCGCGATACCATTATTCCAAAGAAGTTAAAGCCTATTTAGAAAATTCAAAAATAAAACTTGTATTTTTGCCTAGTTATTCGCCGAATCTGAATTTGATTGAAAGGATATGGAAATTTTTCAAAAAGAAAGTGCTTTACAATACTTACCATAAAAATTTAGAGGAATTCAGAAAAGCCTCGATACAATTTTTCAGAAATATTGGAAAATTTAAAGATGAGATTGCCTCATTGATGAGTCATGAGTTTGAGTTTATCTAACACCTAAAAATCAAACGCTACGGGTATATATACGATGGCTCCGCTTAAAACGAGCGGCGCACCAATTAGTTGTTGATAAAGATAAAATAATTATTGAAATTGCAATCAATGCGGGGTTTGAATCTCATGAAGCTTTTACGCGTGCATTTAAACAAGTATGTGGCAAGAGCCCTAGCGAATTTAGATCTCAATCAAGTTGGCATGCTTGGGAAAAACCGCCGTATTGTTTGCCTAATCCAAAAGGTGAAATAATGATAAATGTCACTATCAAAAACATGCCAGCCAGACGTCTGGCCGTAGTGGAGCATCGTGGTAATCCTGAAAAAGTAGGAGACAGCGTTAATAAATTAATTAATTGGGCAAAATCTCAATCAATAAGTTTGAAACCCAACGCTGGAGAAGCTTTTGGCTTTGCTTATGATGATCCCAAGACAACAGAAGCAACAGAATTTCGCTTTGATCTGGGGATTACTGTGCCAGAGAAATTGAAGCTCGAAGGTGATGTCATTGAAAAACGCTTACCCTCTGGTCGTTATGCGGTAGCAATGCATAAAGGCTCGCGGGATAATATTGGCGACACTATCTATGGTTTATGTCGTGATTGGCTGCCTAACTCTGGTGAAGAACTGGGTGATTTCCCCTGTATTTTTTGTTACTACAACTTCGATCATGAGGTTGCTGAAACAGAACTGCTTACCGAGTGTTGGTTATTGTTAAAGGATTAAAGTATCAATTGTACGCCACCTTATCTAAACAGGATAAAGATGCCTAAAATATTTCTATGCTGAATACTAAACACTTCAAACTTATTCCCGCTACTCTGGCAGACTATCCCATCATCCAAAACATGGCGCGTTTTTACACCTATGATTTAAGTGAATATATGGGATTTGAAGAAGGATGGGAAATGCCAGAAAATGGTTTGTACGAATGTTTTGATTTTAAAAAATACTGGCAAGATGAAACTGCGTTGCCTTTTTTGATTCGCTATCAAAATGAATTGGCTGGGTTCGTGATCATCGATAAAAAAGGCAGTGATTTGGAAGTGGATTTCAATATGGCGCAATTTTTTATCTTGAGGAAATTTCAACATAAAGGTGTGGGGAAATATATCGCTACGGAATGTTTCAAAAAATTCAGAGGCACATGGGAAGTAATGGTGATGCCTGTTAATGATGGGGCTTATCAATTTTGGAAATCTGTCATTGGCGATTATACAAATAATACGTTCACCGAATATTCGCGAGCTAATTTACACTTAGGGCATGATGAAGTAAGGAATATGTTTAGATTCAGTAGCAGATAAGCTTGTAAACACAAATATTCTACGGAGTATTTAAAACTGAGCAGCTATATCCAACATCATAATATATACAAAAAGATCTAAAATATTCTCAGCAGTCCCCGACCGTCTTCAGCAGGAATTGTTGAAATATTCTCGACAAAGTTGATAGATCTCTCCATAATATTTCAGTATTAAAATTTAGATATAGCTTATTATCAAGATAGAGATTAAGTTATTTCATCCAATCTCTCTTACATTGCGCCAACACAAAATCATAGAGAGCATAAAAAATTATTTATTTAGGAGTGACCCCACCATGCCTGTTAAAGTTATTTTTATAGGAGAAATGCACTCTACCACTATAGGGGTTAAGTTAACCCACAAATTAGTTCAATACATCTCTCAAAAATATCCTGCTTTACCTATGTATATATTTTGCGAACAAATGGAAAATTCCTTAATTGGGAAACCAGAATGTATAAAAGCTCTCAAAAAAGGACTCTCAAAAGAAGATAGCCCTAAAGAACAAAACACCTTGGCACTTATCGAATTATTTCACTATTTGCTCCAACAAAAAATACCTTTCTTAGGCAACGAAATGGATTATCGCACTTTAGCCATTGAACATGGCATTAATATTAATGACAAAAGAAGTTTTATGAAATTCATTATATCAGAACCAATTTTTGAACAGCGATGCAGAGTACAATGGGAAAACATCAAGAAAAAAGTAACTTCTTTGGAAGAAAATGGATTAATAATTATATTAGGAGGAAATGATCACATTACTTCTATTCAAAAATACGCGAAGGAAGAAGATTTTCCAGAAGAATCAATTCATGCTTTTCTATGCACAGATAGTAGTGCAATGGGAGGCGGTATTTTTTTTGAATTTGTATCGGACAAAAAAAATCAAAAAAAATCTCGAATATTGATTGAATCTAATGAAGAAGCAGAATTTGTAGGTGACCTGCATCAAGGAGCATTTTTATTTTCAAATAAAACAAATAGGTCAATGGCATATCCTTATCCTACTGAAGCAATTATGATGCCTGTGTGGGAATTGAAAAATTTAAATAATTTCACTCTCATAAATGAAATCACTGAAGAAATGATCTTACCTTGGGTTGAAACAAAGAATTTTTCTCTCGCAGATACTATTGAAAGCCAACAGCTCATTTTACAAAGTTTTTTTAATAGTGCACATAGGGATTTACAAAATATCGCTTCTAAAGAAACAGAGGCTAAAATAATAAAAGAGGGGTTGGAAATATTGAAGGACCTACCTCCCTTTATTCTTAAACCAATAGCCTAAATGAAACAAATCTATCACCCCAAATAACGATGCAAATGGGTCACTGCTGATCCCCCCTGTATATTCAGTGTCATGACATTGAGTAGGGCGTGCCAATTTATGACGACGCATTGAGCAAAAGCTTTGCTATATTAACAACGATAGGTTTCTGGATAGCGAAAAAATTTTCCCTCAAATCTAAAATTCTCAGAAACCATGATGCTGCATTCAGGCTTAGATAAAGCTGGCGTGTAAGTTTGGTCATTAAATTTGTCAGGGCAGAATTGTAATACAACTTTGTTAAAATTTTCTGGAATCAAAGAAATCATTTCATTCAGCTTATATTTCTTTTGGCTAAGAATATCTTTTATGTATAAGGTATCTAGCATTACTTCATAGATGATTAGCGCATTAAGATAGGGTGAAAAATATATTTTTTTGTCCAAAGTATCTAAGATAAAAATAGTTGTTTCATTGATAACACTCATCTGATTCGATAGAGGTAAATGGTCTGATAATAATCTATGAATAATTTTAAAATCATCTGGATTGTCTAAAGAAAGAGTTCTTAAATCGGTTTTTACTTTAACACTGTCATCTGCATTCACAACAAAATCATATTCAGGCAGCACAGTAAAATTATATCGTTTGTACAAATCTGGTTGATCTGTAAATAAGAGGGATGCATCAAAATTATTTTCAATATAAATAAGTGCTTCCTGCATGAGCTGTTTAAATAAGCCTTTGCCACGAAAAGATTCTTTCACACAAATGCCATGTAGTGCAGCAACACGGATACTTTTTCGATTAAGGATAATATCTAACGGAATAATGCCAAGGTGCGCGATTATTTCTCCTTTTTCTTCTATGATAAATGGTGAGGAGTTCTTGTCCCAACAGGCATGATATTTCATGCCTGTTATGGCTATTTTCTTAATGCCAGGAAAAATACTGTCTATCAGATCAATACAACGTGCAAAAAGTGTTGGGTCTACAGCATAATTAGCGAGCATGAAAAATCCTAAGGTTCAATTGGTTTGCTATTATTCTACTGCATTGAATAATTACAAACAAAAATTTCTACAGAAGTAACCGTTTTTATTGCGTTTGAGTAAAATAACTTAAGGCATATCTAATAGCTTAACCATGATTTTAGGAGAGAACGGCGATGTGAGTACATTTATTTCGCTAAATCATGATGGCTGCTTTTTCTACTAATCTCTGCAATTTTCAAAATTAATACTATACTGCTAGCAAATACTGGTTATTTAAGACAATTTTGGCGGTTGAAAGCATTTGCAAATTAGACTGTCACATAGTTTGCGGTGCAGCTTTTTGTGCTGTATTTTTTATGGGGGTATATACCGTATGGACGATAGAAATCAGATTGTTATTACTTATACAGCGCCCAAAAAAACGATGACTCCAGCAGAAAAGCATCAAGCGCTATGGAATATGGTGAGCGTTTTTTCTAGCAATAAGACTTTATTTCCTCCGCTTCATACTGGTCGCTACTATGACATTGTAAAAGAGGAAAATACCACTACCGTTACTATCAATGCGGCTAGAATAGGTGAAGAAGGAAAAGCGTGTATTTATCAAAAAATAAGAGGTTTAAGCTCAAGTTTTAAAATCGAACCGCCAGATATTGAAAAAAAATATTTAAGTGAAGCAGAAAGAAAAAAAGAGCATTTTGATACAGCACATACGATGGTAGAGACAGATGGAAAATCTCAAAAATATTACACGGCAGATGGGAAAGCGTATCGCGTTTTTGCTCGAGTAGATGAAAAACCAGGAGTGCTTCGATTGCCCGAAGTCAGTACTACACCTAAAGAGCATATGCGAATCATGTTGAGTCCCAAAGACGGAGAGAAAGATAGTGGTTATCTAAGTGTTTTTGAAGTTTTGCCCGGGGATCCTTTTTCCATTCAAGCAACTTTAAGATATTCCAAATCATTCTCACAGAACATTCATTTTATTCTCGTGCCCCACGATCAAATAAGGAATGTAGATTTAAATGATGAAAATGCCTCTCAAAAACAAAGAGTAGAGGATTTCACTGTGTTTTCAACTTCCGGGGTCACTAAAGCATGGTTAACTAATAGCCGAACGGGTGAACTATTTCAAGATAGAGCGGGTGTGTTAAATATCCACGATGAGCATTTATGTTCTGGAGAGTGGCCAGCGGAAGCTAGAGAAATAACTTTAGATGTAGGTACGTATTTCGAGATTATGAGTAAAAATGCAGACGATTTTCCTGCGATAGTTCGAGGGGTTCGTGAAAAAGAGGTGTATCCGAGAGCTTTGATGCTTGATGAGCCTGTAGAGTGCAGCGTTGCTGAAGCTGGATTTTCTGCTCCAGGTTGGTATTCGGGAAGAGATTTAACAGATCATGCTCACATGGAACTTTCTGGAGCTAGTGCAGCAGAGTCTCCTGCGCGTGGAGGTGTGGAGTCTTGGATGGCGCATTCAGCAGGTGCTCCATCGGGTGGTGAAACAGATCCTGCTCATTCATCAGGGGAAGAGCGGGGTGCATCTGGAGTGGGAAATAAAAGAAATTTCGGGGACCCTTCCCCCGACGAACCATCTCCCAAAAGACGATGCGTAAGAGATCCTCAATCTCCCGCAGTAACCACAACATCGAGTGATCATAGTGCCCCACCTCCTGCAGCAAGCACAGATGCTGAGGATCCTTCTTATCAAAGACCATCGCCGATGCATTAGTAAAAATAACTCTACGATTCTAGGCGCTATTTTAGGTGCTCTCAACGAATCTTGTGCTATTTTTTAGTTAAGCAGTTCCCCTACACCGGCACCCAGCAACACGACTAACCACGGCGGCCATTTCCAAAATGAGAGTAATAGGAATGCGCCTAACGCGAAACAAAAATCCACAACGGTATAAACAGCATTTGTCCAAACAGGATTATAAAGTGCTGCTAAAAGCAATCCCACTACGGTGGCATTAACGCCTAACATGGCTTGTTTCACCCATTGATAATGGCGAATATTTTCCCAAAATGGGAGTACGCCAATTACTAATAGAAAGGAAGGCAAGTAAATAGCCGAGAGACATATTGCTGCGCCTAATAAACCATTGGGTGGGATGTGTGAAATTGCGCCAAGATAAGCGGCAAAAGAAAATAATGGCCCAGGAACAGCTTGTGCAAGACCATACCCTGCCAGAAACAGATCATTTGAAACCATTCCGCCAGATACAGCTACTGACTCTAGCAGTGGCAAAACCACATGACCGCCGCCGAACACTAAAGAGCCAACACGATAAAAATTTTCAAAAAGATAGATTAAGCTGTTGGAAGATGCATTTATAAACATCGGTAAAAATACAAGTAAAAAAAGAAATAAAGCCAGTGCTGCTCCACCAGAAAATTTACTTGTTTTAATGGGAAAATCTGCGTGAGGGAAATCCTGTTTTTGTTTTAAAAGAAGCCAACCCATAATTCCGCCACCAACAATAGCGCTTACCTGGCCTGACACTCCGGGGAATATTGAGGTCATTAATGCAGCTATGATAGCAAAAGTAATGCGGGTACGATCAGGGCAAAGATTTTTACTCATCCCCCACACTGCTTGTGCCACAACTGCTACTGCGACAATCTTAAGTCCATGTATCCAACCCGCATTTACCACATTGCTCATTTCAGTTAAGCCATAAGCAAAAAGCACAAGAATAATAGCTGAAGGTAATGTAAATCCTATCCATGAAACAAGGGCGCCCAAATAGCCTGCACGTGCTAATCCAATAGCAATGCCAACTTGGCTGCTTGCGGGTCCAGGCAATAATTGACACAGTGCAACAAGATCAACATAAGCATGTTCACTCAGCCATTTTCGCCGCTCAACAAACTCTTGTCTGAAATATCCTAGATGCGCAATAGGGCCACCAAATGAAGTTAAACCTAATCGTAAAAAAATCAGAAAAAGGTTGGTAGCTTCCAAAAATTTGTTTGTGTGTGGTTTGTTGTCGTATTGGTTTTTCATTGGTGTGATGGTCGCAAGATGTTCCTTTTTTGATAGCAGGTTTAATAGTTTGACATTGATCTTGAGCTTAATGCTAAACTATTATTTTTCTTGAGAAAATATTTATTTTGGATAACGTCATGAAAGATTTTTTACGCAGTATTTTTTACAAATTAATTTATATTGTGCCGGTTCTTTTTTTGTATAGCTTTTTATATAGCCCTTCTGTATTTGCTGCTAATCGCACAGTTGATTTAGTCGTCGCGTATAAAACGGTGGATTTTGCAGGGAAGTCAATGCAGGCGATTGCCGTCAACAATCAGATTCCTGGTCCCACTTTACGTTTCAATGAAGGCGATCACATTACCATTAATGTGTATAACCAATTGGATAAAGGCACAACAATTCATTGGCACGGTTTGTTATTACCTTGGAAAATGGATGGGGTGGAATATGTGACACAAGAACCGATTGCGCCAGGCGAAGTTTTTCGCTATGAGTTCACACTCAATCAATCAGGCACTTATTGGTATCACGCGCATGCAGGCTTGCAAGAACAACAAGGTTTATATGGCGCATTCGTTATTGATCCACCTAGCTCACGTTTTGCTTATACCAAAGATTACACCATCGTTTTATCAGACTGGATCAACAATGCGCCTGAAAGAGTACTCGCTAATCTCAAAAAAGAAGGTGATTACTATTCGACAAAATTTCCTTTGCAGGCAAGTTTACAGCGCTTTTTAAGCGACTATGAGGCAGCAGCAACCCAACAAGCGAAAGACCAATTAAAGAGCACGTACAAAATGATGCAGGATATGCGTATGAGTATTTACGATATCAGCGATGTGGCTTACGATACTTTTTTACTCAATGGACAACCACCTACAAAACCATGGAAAGCGCCGGTAAAAGTAGGGGATACCGTGCGGTTGAGATTTATTGGTGCAGGTGCGAGTACTTTCTTTCGTGTCAAAATTCCGAATACAAAAATGCAAATGGTACATGTGCAGGGAAACGACATCGTGCCATACGAAGTAGATGATTTTACGATTGCTCCTGGTGAAACGTATGACGTGCTGGTGAAAATACAAAAAAATACGCCTTACATTATTTATGCGGAATCAGCGGATACATTAGGTGCTGCATTGGGTGCTTTAGTGACGGATATGTCGCAACCTGTAGATTTTAAAAGTGTTCCACCTTTTCCTGAACCACAACCACAAATGTCTCATGCTGGTATGGATATGCCTGGTATGAAAATGCCGATGGCATCATCTAATACGCCACGTAACGCAAATGCTCAAGCAATGTCTGGCATGGATATGCCTGGTATGAAAATGCCAATGAACTCATCTACACCAAGTAATGCAAGCACACAGACAATGCCAGGCATGGATATGTCCAGCATGCAGATGCCTTCAAAATATGCAAAATTGCGCGCAGTAGAAAAAACCAACGATCCCAATAAGCCGGTTGAAATAATCGAAATGCGGCTTAATGGTTACATGGGTCGTTACATCTGGTTCCTCAATGGGTTACCCGAATACAAAGCCAAACCTATTTTAATTCAAGCGGGTAAGCGTTATCGTTTTATATTTATCAATGAAACGATGATGCATCACCCAATGCATCTGCACGGACATTGGATGTATTTACGTAATGGAAATGGTGCATACGATCCACGTGTACATACGATTGATGTTGCGCCCAACGAAACAGTGACGGCGGATTTTGACGCAACCGAAGGAGAAGGGCATTGGTATTTCCACTGTCATAATCTGTATCACATGATGGCAGGAATGGCGCGGCCATTTTATTATGAAGGAAATTATTCGACAGCTTTACCTACATCAACCCCTATTTCTCAGAATTTCCCGGGAGCGCGGGCGGGCGGCCCGCAGACAGACCGTAGGTTTGTCTTGGATCGCTCCGCGATCCCTGCGGACGAGCCGTCCGCGCTCCCGGCACATTCAACGACTGCCCATCCTATGGGACATTATTTTATGGCCGCATTAGATCTAGGTGGTGTCGTAAATACACCCAATTCTTTCCGCACCACGTTCGAGTCATTGATCGGTAGCGATTACAACAAATTGCAGTTGTTCATGAATGATGCAGAATTTAATAATGGAAAAGTAGAAAATGCCGATTTAGATATTTTTTACTGGCGCATGATCAACGAATTTTGGGCTGTCAAAGGCGGTGTGAATTATGTCTATCGACCAACAGATACCCCATACTGGCAACCTGGTATTGGTATCGAAGGCGTGGCGCCTTATTTTATCGATACCGACGTGCGTGCGTATTGGCACAGTGGTGCAGGAAAATTAGATATTGAATTAGGGCGAGATACACAGCTGATGCGATTGTTTTTTCTCAGAACCAGTGTGCGTGGTATGGTTGCCACTAAGACAGTAGAACACGATCAAATAGGTAGTGGCTTAAATTTTATGGAATATAAAGTACGTCCTTTTTGGCAAGTGCTACCTAATTTAGCGTTTTTCGTAGAGTGGAATTACACCGACTATTATGGTGCTGCGAGAAATATATTATTGAGTAATGATGAAGCAACGAGTGAAAATGCATGGAGTATAGGTTTTTCAGTATTGTTTTAATTTTGCTGTTATATCCATCCGACTGGTACTTGTATGATTTCTTCACATAGCCACTCCATGCGTTCTCCTTGATTGATGATCATGCCAAAAGGTAGGTGATGCTCTTTCACAAATTCACGCAAGGTAATCAGCTGTTTGGGTCGTACGGTTGTACCACATTTGATTTCTATGGGGAGGGTGCCAAAAAAACCTTCCAGAATAAGGTCAATTTCTGCATCACCTCGTGTACGATAATAATAAGGCTGCCAATTCACAATGCCTTTAGCTTGTAAGCCTTTAATGATTTCTTCAATAACAAACGCTTCAAATAAATTACCTACTTGAGGATTTTCATATAGGTCATCGACATCATGAATACGCAGTAGGTAATTCAGCAGACCGCTATCGCGAATATAACCTTTTGGCATTTTAACGATAGATTTAGTTACGTTGTTTTCGTAACTGTATAGCATACGCCACAAAAATGTTCCTTCTGCAATGCTAAGATATTCACGCACGGTTTTTTCATCTACCTCAATATTACGCGCCATTTGACTTCTATTAACGATAGTGCCTGATAATTTACTCAAGATGCTCAAAAAACGTTGATAAGCAATTTTATTAAGCTTGGGAAACAATCTGGCGATGTCGCGATTGACATAACTGAGGCGATAGTCTGTCATCCATTGGTCATAGAATTTTCTGTTATTGGCAAGCACAGGTTCTGGATACCCTCCTTGCAACCAATGTTGTACGAGTTGTTGATTTTGTAGTGGTTGGGGGTATTGGCGCAATGCATCTATGTGCGATTTAGTTATTTTATTTTCAAACAATTGGTAAAAAGGACTCAGTGGTGTTTGATAGAATTCATTTGCTTTCAGTGTTCCTAATTCGAGGGTTGCAATACGTCCTGCTAATGATTCAGAAATTTTGGTGAGCAATTCAGGACTGCTAGATCCGGTTAAGATAAATCTCCCTGTTTCTTTGCGCTGCTGGTCAATGACACCTCGTAACACATTGAATATTGAAGGCAGGAGTTGTGCTTCATCTAAAACAACATGGCGGTTATGATTGGAAAAAAAGAAACCTGGGTCGTTTGCAATGAGTTCGTAATGTTCAGGACGTTCTAAATCAAAATATTCCCAGTCAGGAACTATTTGTTTTGCAAGGGTTGTTTTCCCCACTTGCCGCGCGCCAACGATGGCCACTGCGGGAAAATGTTCCAGTAGGTATTGCAAATAAGGGGTGGCACTTCTAATATCATCTGTCATTTTCGGAGGATACCCCCGATTTTGCGTGGTGTAAATAGAAAACCAATACAATATGCCTGGTTTTTTTACATAAGTCTGGATGAGAAAATGGTTATAAATATAAATCCACCTCTCTGTAAAGTGTATGAATCAACTCCTAAATATGATTTGCTTCGGGTATAGTTACGCACCAAATAGGATTCAACAGTAGCGGTTTGCTTTGGTTTTTGATTAGGATCAATCTCACCTTCTATCTTCCACCCTCATGCATGGATAATATATGCAACCTCAAAAAAGTTTTTTCCTGAAAGCAGCGCCGCTACTCCTGGTACTATTTATTGATGGTATGGGTTTAAGCCTTGTTGTGCCTGTGCTTAACGCGTTGATGTTTGATCCCAACAGTTCGTTTTTTGCGGGTACTCATATCAGTGCAGGTATGCACAACTTTATTTACGGTGCGATTATCAGTTCATTCATGTTGTGCTGGTTTTTTGGTGCGGCATGGTTAGGTGATTTATCAGACAGTTTAGGTCGAAAAAAATGTTTGATTATCTGCCTGGCTGGCGCAAGTGTGAGCTATCTTATTTCTGCAGTTGCTGTTATTTGCAGTAGTGTCACGTTGCTCATTATTGGGCGAGTTATTGCAGGTCTCACCGCAGGCAGCCAGCCTATCGCACAAGCTGCGATTATCGATATCAGTGATGAGCAACATAAAGCACGCAATATCGGTTATATTTTATTGTCTATCTCTCTGGGATTTATTTTAGGTCCCTTGTTTGGTGGATTTCTCTCTGACAATCGCATTGTCTCTTGGTTTGATTTTTCCACGCCGTTTTATTTTGCTGCGCTGATTTCTTTTTTAAATATTATTTTATTGTGTTGGACATTCAAAGAAAGTGCCGTGATTAAAACGCACAAAATCTCGTTGAATTTTTACAAAGCTATCGAGATTTTTATCTCTGCCTTTAAGCATCCAGATATCGGTCGATTATCGATTATATTTTTTATTTTTATATTCGGCTGGAGTAGTTTTTATTCTTTTATTTCGGTTTTTCTCATTAAAGTGTATGCCTTCTCGCCCTTACAGATCAGCTTGTTTATGGCAGTGATGGGATTTGGATTTGGCACGGGCACGGGTGTGCTTGTGCCATTTTTAACCAAGCGATTTGCGCTTATGCCTATTTTTAATGTAGTGACAATACTCAGTGCGTTGTTTAGTGTCATGATGGTGGTCATCCAACATGCTTGGGTGAGTTGGATCTTTGTAGCACCATTGGCTTGTTGTATTGCGATTGGTTATTCAGTGATCTTAACGATTTTTTCTAACAAGGTCAGTGCAGATAAACAAGGCTGGGTGATGGGTATTACTGGCTCGATTATGGCGCTTGATTGGGCAATCAATGGTGTGTTGGTTGGCGTGGTTGCAGCATGGAGTGCCACGTTACCTATTTGGATTGCAGCGATTGCGTTAGTGATGGTGTTGGTTTGTTACTATTTTTTATATACGCGTCGTGCAGAGCGTTGATTCAATATAGAACATGTTGCATCTATCTGATGTTTTTTTGTCATGTATCATAATTTTGTCATGTAGCATTTTTATGCCACATATTGATATAACAACTTAATGCTGAGGAGTGCAAATTATGGAATGGGAATTGCTAGGTTATAAAAGTTATCCTTTTTCTGTTAATCCAATATCCATCAATACGCTGGAATTATTTACAGGACATAGTGAAGAAATCAGAATTTGCAAAAATGTATTGACTGATAAAAACATTCGTTTAGTTATTGAAGGCGCGAGAGGGGTTGGCACAACTTCTTTTGCAAATTATCTAAAGTTTTCCTCACAGAAAAAACACCAATATTTTGCCCTCCGGGATGAAATTAGTGTTGAAAAACGCTGGAATTTAGAAAGTTTATTAACTGCTGTTATTTCAACCATTATTCGAGAATTTGAAATTAACTATGAAAAAGAAGTAAGAAAAAATAAAGTATTTCTCGAGGCAAAGTCGCTTTCTTATCGTCTATCAGAAGCTTATAACAGTTTTGGCATAACAGCTTTTTCAGTGGGCGGTAATTATGGTAAAACAAGCGCTATCACTCAACCTACTTTTGTACCCTCTACAACACTTGGTCATCATTTAAAAGATCTAGGTGCATTGGCTGTGAAGTTAGGTTTTAAAAATGGCATTCTTGTACAATTGAATAACCTTGACCTTAACGTTATTCACACTGAAGAACACTTGGAATACCTGTTTAATGCTGCACGAGATTATTTTCAGATTGAAAATATTTCTTGGCTTTTAGTTGGGGATGTTGGATTGCGATCTTTCATTGCCAGACGTGTTGATAGGTTGGATGATATTATTAGCGATGCGATTACTATTAAGTCACTTACAAAACCGCTTTATCATGAACTCATTGATAAGCGCCTTAATTATTATCAAGCTAATAAGAACACTATTTTTCCTATTGGAAAAGATGTTTTTGATTATTTATATGATTTAACGAATGGGAGATTGCGCTATATTTTTGGGCTTATTTATGCGCTGACTAATCGCCTACACATTGGCAAACTAATACAAAACATTTCGATTGAGTTGGCAAAAACGACTATTACAACGCTCGCGCAAGAAAGAATACAAAATTTTAATTTGACTAGGGGTGAAATTATATTGATTAAAGCGCTAGCAAAACAAGGCGAAGCGGATGTATCCCACTTGTCAGAATTGATGAAAAAAAATAGAACTGTTGTATCTCGAATGCTCAAAAAACTACTCACGGATAAGCTGGTGGATGTTCAACAACAAGGTAAGCAAAGAATATATTTCACTTCTCTTGACGCCAAAATTGCATTTCTTGAGTTGTGATTTGTGTGCAGTCAAAT
>Ga0206941_10011_pt1 | contig 53629 bp, 51 predicted proteins | sample Alteio_BWOrgHeat_9_FD_153251 | JGI IMG/M metagenome (GOLD analysis project Ga0206941, IMG submission 153251) | Enriched cells from forest soil in Barre Woods Harvard Forest LTER site, Petersham, Massachusetts, United States -... | ecosystem: Environmental > Terrestrial > Soil > Temperate forest >...
AGATGCCAAGAAATTTCAAATGCAACCTCCGCAAGAGACACAACTCGAGCTTTAGTGGTGATTGATCTTAATGTTTGTATTTAAAAAACGCAATATAATTGACTTCGCATAGATCGAAGTCAATTATTACCTGATAACAAGGTAAATTTTAAGGATCTTATTGTGGAGGGTGGTAGAAGGCCTCTAGAATTTATACTTGCAAGTGATATATTTATCAAGTTAGAATCTTTTCTCGAAAGTTGATGCATGGACCCCTCCCACACTCTACTTTCTATAGATCACTTTATCTTCTATAAATACGATTTCACAAATGTAATATTTATTATACCTTGATCAAGGTATAATAATTTTCCCATCAATATTCTTCAATACTGATAAATATGAACAAGTGCTCCTAATCAGCGTCGGTTGTATTACTGGTATCGTATTTGACCTTAGAATCAATAGTTCTAAGAAATCCAGAAACAGGACTAATAATATGAACTTCATGTAACAATGCTCGTATACCTTCAGTATGAAGACAAACATGACTACGTTTGAATTTTTCCTCCAGATTCTCATCGTAATTGGCAATACCATTATAGCAATGAGTACATGGCCCAACGGAATAGAAAGCATGCGTTTTCTGAATTTCTTCCGGAATATCAACATTAAAGTTACCAACTTTAATTTCGTATTCCTCCAGTTCTCTCAGTGTATCCTCTGACACTTCATCTATTGCTTTTACGCTTTTAGTAGCGAAATTAGTGTTAGGGATATGTTTGGAAGGAATTCCTATATGAACCCAGCCATAAACAGTAAATCCTTGACCATCGAAAACTACTCCTCTACAAGTTACATCAAGATTGCCGTGAAGATCAGCTTCTAAACGATAGATTCCAGGAGCGTCAACGGTGTAAGTATTCTCGGTGCTATTCATATACGAAATACGGTTCGAATGCAGGTTAAAATTAATTCAAATTAAAAAGCGATTTTAGTTCCTCCGGTTTTTATAATTCACAAAATCGCTTTTAATTTGAATCGTTGTTAGTATGAGCAAGCGAGATCGATTAATCGATAAGAATCAAGATAGTAACCCTGAGAGTACTATCAAGAATACTATCAAAAATATGACGAAAAAGATGACGAAAAAGAAATCATATAGAATTACTTTGGATCCAAGCACCGATATTGGCAATGATAATTCTTTCGATATAAAGATTCGCATAAATTCCTCTCCATCTATTATTCCAATTGTTCCAATTAATTCTGCTGTTCCTGTTAAAGATGATATTGGTTCGAAGATAGAAGTAGCTGTTAAGGGTGCAACGAAGAAAATTTTGACGATAATAGAATCTCGAGATAAGGATATTCTGAATTCAGACGGTATGCAGATCAAAATAATTAAGGCAATCGATGATTCTGGAGAGGCCTCATATATTGGAGAAGTCTTAAATGGTGAATTTCACGGATATGGAACTTTTATTCAAGACGTACACCGCTACGAAGGAGAGTATTTTCATCATTATCAACACGGTAAAGGAAAACTTACAAATGATAAGAAGTTTTACGAAGGAGAAATTAGATTCGGATTGCCTCACGGATTAGGAAAATTTATCGCTTCCAATGGAAATACGTACGAAGGTCAATTTAAAAATGGAAATCCCCATGGAAAGGGTACGGTCAATTGTAAGGGAAAATATATCGGCGAAGGAAACTTTAAAGATGGATCAATGGAGGGATTAGGAAAGCGTGTTTGGTTAAACGGAGCTATTGAAGAGGGAAATTTTTTAGACAACACATTACATGGACAAGGGAAACATATTTTTCCCAATGGAGATATTCACGAAGGTACATACAAATTAGGAGAAATTAATGGCCATTCCAAATGTACCTTTATTACCGGCAATAGTTATGAGGGAAATATACTAGAGGGAAAATGTCACGGATATGGAAAACTTCATCATGGTGAAAACTTAATCTACGAGGGAGAATTCTTTGCCGGAGAAAAGCATGGAAATGGAAAATTGCAAATTCCAGGGGAACCATTTTATGAAGGAGAATTTGTGCGAGGAAAAGCATCAGGAAAAGGTAAAGCAATATATGTCGATGGTACAATTTATGAGGGCCACTTTCTAAATGGTGATAAGCATGGAAATGGCAAAGCCATTTATTCCGATGGATGTATATACGAAGGTGAATTTAAGTATAACAGTATGAACGGACCAGGAATATATACATTTAGGGACGGAACTGTTGTTGAAGCACTATGGTCAAATGATCCTGTAAAGAAAGAATTTACAGGTTTTACGAAAGACGGAAAGAAATTAACATATTCGACACATTAGAAACCGTGAGACAAATTTATCATATAACTTGTTAGCTGACAAGTTATATAAAGTAAGAAGTAAACAATGCATGGTGGGGAATTTTTCTTTTAATGAGTTGTATGATGATTTAAAAGTTGTTGAAATCGGCGTCGAAGTGTTCTCCCTCTTTCACTTCGAGAATAGTCCATTTTCCATCCTCTTCGGAATCATACCCATCTCCCTCGTCAGAATAATCATTTAAAACTGCATAGCGATCGTGTTCCGATTTATTCTGAGCTTTTATTTTCGCGATCTCGGCTTCAGCCTTTTCCCTCGACAAAAATATCATGTTACAATTCTCGTAACTGGAGTGATGAATGATGTAGATAGTTGCCTTGGGTGCAATTGCAACTTCTTCAGATGAAATTGAAGTCACTACAATTTCGGATTGAATTGCAATCGGTTCAGTCTGCTTGTCGAGTTTATGGCTTTTCAAGTAGCGTTCGTTTCTGTAACTGACGTGCTCTCGGATGCGACCACATAACTCTTCTGATTCGAGAGTTTTCTCAAGGTCTGGAACTTGACATTCTCCGTATTTACGAGTATAACCTACTCTTGTTTCTATCTTTCCCTCCCAATAATTTTTCGGTAGCTCATCCACTAAATAATTGATTAATTCTCCGCAATTATTGGGGTCGTGTCCGCTATAGCCATCTAAATAATGAACTACTTGAGCTAAATTTTCATGATGAGTTACTTCGACGTCGGGTCCATAGATTCCACTTTCTCCTTGGCTGCATCCTGAATCGGAATCCATATAAACGTCATAAGATCCATCTTCTAGAAGGTAGACATCAGCGAAAGCGTGCGATGCACTACACGCAGTTCCATCCTGATATGTTAAGACACCTTTACGCGCGTCCTGTTCTTCTTGAGTTCTACAAGATGCAATGGGCTCACCTATTGGTATGCTGCCACGATAAGATTTTCCATCGGTTAGATTTTCATCGCACCAATGTTTAAGAGCGAGAACTACATTGGAATTATCGGTGATTTCCATTATTAATCGTCTTTCGAAAATTTCGACTTACGACCAGCGAAAAATCGAAAATTGTTTTTATCAATTTTGTTTCATAGAAGGATCTTGTAAGGAATTCTTCTTATTTATATTTTCTTATATATTATTGATAATAAAAGTTTCTATTCGTATCATATACTCTCAACTACCGTTTTGATTCTTATATGTTTTTGAGTTAGATTAATCTAACTCAAAAATCGATTCCTGCTAATCTGTCTCTAATAATTTTAATATATTAGATTTCTGTGCCCAGAATTCATCTCTAAATTTAGGCTTAATTCTTCCTACATATATATTAGCAGCCCAATTCCATGAACTGGTCATATATGTACTTTCCGATGTTAGTCTTATGGTTAATAATGTACTTTGCGATACTTCTTCTAACTCTTCTTCTAGTTGTTTGTTTCCACGTTTTTGAGCCTTTATCAAAACATTCCAATCACCCGAGAACGTTTGACTTATCAATTTAACGGAACTATAAACATTAGATTTATTACGATCATTCACGTATAAACACGAATAAACATCAGATTTACCTTCGGCCCATTCATATGGTCTAGGAAATTCCCTAATATGAAATAATTGACTGTCTCTCACATGAATATACATGTTTGTTTCTTTAACCTGTATTTGGTATAATTTTCTTCTTATTTTGATTTCTGATCGTACCTCATTAATATATACGTTTTCTATCGATTCGTAATTGTCTTCAGTTATGTCTTTTATGATTCCTACGACCATAGAATTCTCAGTGAAACTATCAGCATGAAGTTTTTGATAATCTTGATGTTCTTGTCCTACGATACGAACGTATACATCGTCTCCTATATTAAAAGCGATTTTATCTTCGCGTTGACCCCCTAATAGTAATATTCCTTGTCTCAATTGTTCTATGCTAATGTCTGATTGTTTTTCTGTCCATGAATCATAAATATGATTTAATTCTCCCCAAGTACAGCTCGCATAGGGTAATTTTCCCATGAAAACATCATTTCGAGAAATTTCCATTTCTGGTAAGGCTTTATAATCAAACATGCATGCTTGCAAGAATCTTCTTGCTTCTTCTTTTAGGGCATATTCCACATTTGATTTTTCTTGCCTGATAACTTCAAGAATGGTTTTGAGTTTCTTATTTCCATAATTGGTTTCATCTTTCTCGATTTTGACAGGAATTAAATCGACATCTATAGGATCGTTCTCCCAAGGTTGAATATACATATCCATTGAATATTTTCCTCCGTAATTCATGTATATTTCAGATCCTGATTCTATATCTGTTATTGTATAAATAGCAACCGCGGATAAATTTTCCTTCTTAAAATTTACCTTCATAGCTGCTACGTTAGCTTTATTTTTCGTATTTCTTGGATCATTGATGTATCGTGTTTTATTGCCTCTACGTAATGCATCGACAATAAAATTTTTATTTACTTCAAATGAATACGGAGTAGTATCGGCTAAATGAATATGGCGATAAATTCCTGCATAATGTCCGATAATAGTTCCAGATGGTATAAAAATATTTGTTCTCAGTCCTTGACCGGGATGACATGGATGGCCCTCTGGGACTCTAAATATTTCCAGACCTAAATGCAGATCAGGTAAGATAAATTCTCTTAACTTTCCATCTCGTTCATAGATTAATATGTTATCATTGAACAATTCTTCCATCTCGGCTTCAATTTCGTGAGATTTAAAATTTTTAATTCCCCAAGTCCAAAGAATTAAAATAATTTTTTTTTCATTATTATTTAATCGACTCTGGCACGATCTCTGATTTAATCATCAGATAAATCCCAATCTCCATGATTACTTTTATGAATTTTTCTTTCGTTATGCGTTGTATCTATATGTCTACGAAGATTCAATTTAGTATGAGAACTATATGTACAATTCTCATAATCACATTCAAAGCGTGAATTACGATTAGAGTAGAAAGACGATCTTCGTTGACTCATTTTATTCTTGAATTAGTTTATTGATTAAAATTTGTTTTCTTATTTGTTGACCATAATGACATTCTTCTTAATGATTTTCTCTTAGTTTATGCCTTTTAAGGCCCCGATTTTCAATCGAAGTGTAATTACAATCGTCATGATCGCATTTATAAGGGCGTTTCTTTTCATGTATAGTTTTCGTATGTCTCTTTAAGCTATTCTTTGACATATATTCATTTTCACACAGATCGCATTTAAATTCTTTGATTTTATCATGAACTCTTTTTACATGATTTTCTAAATCGGATTCAGCAAGGAACGATGAATCGCATCTATCACATTTATAAGAACGTTTTTCTTCATGAACTTTTTCTCTATGTTTTTTAAGTATATTTAATTCTCCAGATTTATATCCACATTTATCGCATTCATAATACCGATGCGTTTTCTTCTTATGTTCTCTAAGGCCATATTTATCGTGGAAAATTTGTTCGCATCCGTCACATTTAAAATTCCCTTGAATATGCATTCTTTCCTGATGAATTTTCATTGTATATCCCTTAGCAAATTCCTCAGGACATTGATTACATTTGAATGGCTTTAATTTTTCGTGAACCGTTTTTATATGGATTTTAAGGCTCCCATTTTGAGCAAAAGTCTGGCTACAAAATTCACATTTAAATGATTTTAATAATTTTATTTTTTCATGAATCGCCGATGTATGGTTTTTGAGAGAATCATTACTTTTGAATAAAGAATTGCATTTAAAACATTTCCATTTTCTTTGATTAGAGCCATGTAGGGAAGATTTATGTTCATTTAATGAAACTTTCCATCTGGAGTGAAAAATGCATTGATCGCATTTATAAATGCGATCACCGGTATGCATATTAAGATGATTATCACGATCCTCCTTATATGAAAATTTCGCATGACAATTTTCACATTCGTAGGGTTTTTTCATTTTCTTTTTCCTTTCATTTAATATATGCCTATAAATTTTTTCCTTATTATCGGTTCGATATTCGCAATTGGGACAAGCGTAAGGATTTTCTTTCTCGTACCACGTTTGGAGTCCTGTCCAATAGGGTTCACCATAAGAGGCAAAGATTTCTTCTCCTGGTTGAATGTCTTTCAGAGCGCAAATTTCAACCATCACGTAACCCTTGAATTTTTCAGGCGTGTAGAAGAATTTAGCGTTAGGTTCAGCGTTAGTTATTCCTTTAGGATCGTTGATGTAGCGCATGATGTTTCCGATTCTCATTCCGTCGATGTCGTATTTTCCTTTTGCTACTGGTGTAATCTGATAGGGATTCCATTCGAAAGATTCGTCTCGGTTGTTTACAATTTGTCCTCCATAGTAACCTAAGAATTCATCTTTGGCGATAAATTCTGTTGCCGTGAGTTGCTTGGCTTGTCCACGTCGGTTGAATGCGGGATGATTGCGAATTTTAATGTCTTCTACTTTGACTTTGGTGGAGACAGATTTCTTAAAAGGATATCTGCTTCCTTTAGGCAAAATTATCCCGTCGAATAGTTCTACTTCTTGTGAATTCATTGTAAATAATATGATTACTTGTTGAAAAGTTTTCGTGTAAGATTTTAATTTCTCGGAAAGAAGAGAAATTGAAATAAATTTATTTTTGGTTTATTATTTGTTCAGTTTTTCATATGTTTACATTTAGCTTATTTGTGACTTGCTTTATGATATATGAGACTGCTCAAATAAGGAAAAGAACGATCGCAATCTTCATAATCACATTCGTATATGCTCTTCTTTTGATGTTTGGCGGCGATATGCATGTCTAAACCGTTATTATCATAGGAAGTAAATTCGCAACCAGGCCAACCGCATTCATGATTACGAATCTTTTCGTGATAAGCTTCGCGATGTCGTTTTAATCCTCCTTTTTGATTAAATAAATGTCCACATTCTTCATAGTCGCATTGATAAACTATTTTAGGTTCGTGTAATTCTTTTCTATGTTTAGTGAGATCGCTTTTGCGATCAAAAATTTCTGCACATATTCTGTAAGGATTTTCACTGATTATATGATCACATTCATACTTGCGCTTATCTGTATGCTTTCTTTTTGTATGTGTTATAAAATTATCCGAACGATTAGTTTTATAAATGCAATCATCATAACTGCATATAAATTTAAACTCCTTTATATGGATGGATTTCTTGTGTTCTTTGCATGCTCGTCTGCTTGCGAATGCTTTCTTACAATCCTCATAATCACAAATAAACGGTCTCAATTTAAGATGTACTTCGTTGATATGCATTTGTAAATTAGTCTTGCTCTGAAATTGAGCTTCACATTCTTCATAATGACATTTATTAGCATATTCCACGCTATTATGAATTTTTCTCATATGAGTTTCTAATCTTCCTTTATCAGAAAAATACTTATTACATTCGAAACACTCGAATTGGGGAGGAAGATGGCTAGTTTTATGAGCTTTATATTTGTTGAGAGTTTCTGATACATGATCGCAAGTTTCACACGAATAAATCTTAGATTTGATATGCGTTTCTAAATGATTCTCTAATACATGTTTCTGTTTGAATGTTTTTCCGCAATATTCACATTCGTGGGGTTTGTCTTGCATAGTTTCGAATCTTATATGATTAGTAAGTGAATCTTTATTAGAAGTTCTAAAAGGACAATTGGGACAGGTATGGGGATTTTCCTTCTTATACCAGTTTTGAAGTCCGGTCCAATAGGGTTCTCCGTAAGAAGCGAAAATTTCTTCCTCCGGCTCGATATCTCTCAAAGTGTAAATCTCAACCATGACGTAACCCTTGAATTTCTGTCTAGAACGGTAAAACTTAACATTGGGCTCGATATTTCCTATACCTCTGGGATCATTGATGTAACGCAAAATATTACCGATCTCCATACCGTCAATGTCATATGTTTCTTTCTTGAGAGGAGTAATCTGATAAGGATTCCACTCAAATTCTTCGCTATCATTGTCGATGATTTTTCCACCATAACAACCGAGAAATTCTCCCTTAGCAATGAATTCCTTAGCTGTGAGTTGCTTAGCTTGTCCACGGCGATTAAATGCAGGATGATTACGAATTTTAATATCATCTACTCTAACTTTAGTGGATACGGTCTTCTTGAAGGAATGACGAGTCCCATCGGGTAAAACTATACCATCAAATAATTCTACATCGATTGCGTTCATCTGCGTATTATAATCCTGACGATAATTAAGATCAAAAATCTTGCAATCTGTTATTTTGATTTCTGAAAAGAATAGAAATCAAAATTATTTTTACTTTTTGTGCATCGCGCTTTTATTTATCAGGATACTTTGAAGAATCAGTATTTAGGAATTAAATTCCATGAATGTTTAGCTATAGTTACTATTGTCATATAATTCAATGCACTGAGGACGGTCTTGTCGTACTTGTGAATAAGAAGAAACATAAACATTCCTTCTCGAGCTTCTTGTATGTACTTATCCATCGTCAATTCGTTTCTTATCTCCGCTATCTTCATCTTTAACTCGTGAATATTCTTCTGGTAGTAGAGATTGCTCTCTTCGTCTAGTACTCCAATCATTAATTTATATTCAATGATTTTTCTCATCTTACTTAAGGCTTTGTTTCTTAATCGACGTGTTTTCTCCTTGATTTTGAACTCACAAATATCCCTAATGTGACAGAAATCTACATAGTCTTGCTCCTTATCATGATAGCTAATGTCGCGTTTGAGTGCGTTTAGATCTATTAGGGTGAGACGACGATTTATAGCGCGGAGAACTGATTGATGCGTGGCCAAATGTTCATTCATAACATTATCTCTAGAAATAGTAGTCTCTCGTTTGTCGTGACCCATATATTCAGTATCATTCTCGGATACCAACAATAAATTAACCTTCGTTACTATAGTTTTATCGACCTTATGCTTCTTATTCTTTTTGTCTGAGATTTGTTCAGCTTTGGGAAGATCATAATAGAACGATCGAGACATGGCTGTTATTTACTCACGCTGAAGCTATTATTACTATTTTGATATCTGAATCAGGAAACAGAAATTAAAAGTATTGTTTTTATTACTTTTATCAATACCTTAAATTATGATTTATATAGGGTTAATATTTAGGTACTGAATCCCAAACCATCTTTGCAATATCAACAAGCGTCGAATTATTCAATGTACTGAGAATGGTCTTGTTGTACTTATGAACAAGTAAAAACATTAGTACTCTTTCTCTGGTATTAATTATCAATTCATCCGCGTTTAATTCTTCATGTACAATATGTAATTCATCTTCCATAGAGGCGAATCTATCTGTCCAATACTCGATATATCCAATAGATTCGCCTCTCTGTTGCAATCGTATCATAAATTCTCTCCCTCCTTCTATAGATTTGGTAAGCTTCAATCTCCGATCGTTTAATCTTTTGGTCTTAAATTGTATCTTGTAGGCGAGAATATCTCTTTCGTGACAATAATGAAGGTATATCGACGCTATGTTGCCATTAATAAGAGTTTTAATAGCAATCTCACGTGATCGTAGCATTCTCTGATAGAAAGCCAAGTGTTCTGTTATATCCTCATCGCGAACTACGGTTTGTTGTTTATACGTGCTAATAATTCCTTGCTCGTTAGGATAATCAACTGATGTTATAACAAACTCCCAAGAATTATCATCGGACATAATGCAACTAATTTCAAAAACTTAACGAATTTTAAAATCAATCTTATCAGTTTTTCTATTATTGGTTTTTCCTGATTAATACTTAGGAACCGCATTCCAACACATTTTCGCGATATCTACAAGAGTAAAATAATTCAAAGCACTGAGGACAGTCTTATCGTACTTGTGAATAAGTAAAAACATGAGTAATCCTTGTTGTGTCGTAACTATTAACTCATCTGCATTTAGCTCCTCCCTGATAACATTCAGTTTGCCTTCTAATTTTTGGATGAGTCTGGTGTAATGACGATCGCTCTTCGCATCTAAGACTCCCAGCATATCTCTATAACAATTAATATCTTCTACGAGGAGCATGGCGTTTTCTCTCAACACCCCAGTCTTAAATTGTATATTCCATTCGTAAATCTTACATTGATGTTCGTCTATTTTAGCTATTCCATCTTTCTTCGTTCTCTGTTTCAAATTTCGAAGCCGTTTCTGATAGAATGCTAAATGACCAGTTATCTCCGAATCTAAAATCGTAGTAGATAATTTTTGAATCACAATACCACCGTTATCCTCTTTGTCTTCTTTCTCTATAGGAATATCGGTGACGATAATACGCGTCTTATCTATAGGGGATGGAGATCGTCTGCTATTTCTGTAAATTTTCTTGGTGTAGTAGAATTTCTCCGGAATGGGATCATCTTTCTTTCCATCTTTCTTTTTATACGTTTTAGTCTTATTACTCTGCATCTTAATTTTTGACACGGTTTAAATTTTAACTAAAATCGAAGAATAGAATTTTGATTTCATAGACGAAAATTAAAACGCCTAGAATATCGAAGTAGAAATGTTTAGCGACAATGAAGATGTTCTTATTATGGATGAATCCAAAAACAACAAAGAAATAGCCGAGGAAGAAACCAAGAAGAGAGAAATAGAAAAACTTCTCGAAGATAGAAAATATCGACAAGGGGATAGAGACTTTCGAGTTAAGTTAAAGGGAATTTTCGGTACTCCTGACGCAGGTACCCAATTAACTACTTTGAATTCTCTCAACTTACGTCTAGTCAATATTGAATTTGATCATAACGCATGGATTGTTCGCGGAAATCAAGAAGAAATAATCTCCGTTCTCAGAGGATTCGAGTGGGTCATTAGCATTGAAGTTTATTGCAACCATGAAGGCTTCTTGCAGGTCTATCCCTGAATTTTTATCTAATGTCAATGTATTTCACGTTAAAATTAACGTGAAATGTTTAGTTTTTTAATTAATAGATAGTTTTTTTAATTAATAGATAGTTTATGAGCGACTATATGTATTTGACTTTACCATACTATCCTATACAACTCCAACTCGGCAATAATCATGATTTTATTCCTGTTGCTTATCATATCGATGTCACAATGATAAGTTTTAAGTTCATCGCTCTCAAACAAGTCGAATCTCGCTGGCAAAGTTTCGCGCAAGAATTTTACCGTGACTAAATTCTTATCGGCAGTGAAGGATTCATCAAAAGTAGATAAATCACGTTCGATAGAATGGGCCATATATCTAGATGCAACATCAATTATTTCCCTATCATCCACATTGTCGTTATTACCTGTTTTTGAATTTTCTGTAAACATGAAATTTCTATTGATATTTTATTTATGAAAAGTGGATTCCATCATGAAAAGAATACGTCACGAAGAAGCTATAGTATCAACAGCACCAAGTCAATCTCGATTAGGAATTCATGTCCCTGCACTTTATTGGAAAACGGGAACAGAGGCTACTATTTTCCACATTCCAATCGATATAATGAGATCTATTATCAAAAAATCTATTCGTCAGTACTGGATAGACGAAAAAGGAAAAATACAACCTGATGGAAGTACCTATTTTTCTTATGAAGCTCATAGACGACCCCACAAAGTATATTTGTTAAGATGTTTCGAATGGACGTGTCTTTATTTTTACGATATTTGCCAACCCCTGATAATTTCTGCTATGAGGAAAGTTATCCCTAACATAAATCACGATATAAATCCCGTGGATATTAAAATTCTTTACACCTTGTACACTTATCAAAAAGATCACGCAGGCTATGATTACAGTACAAAAACAGCTATAAAGAGAAATTTCGGGCTCACCGATAAAGTTATCAAAGATTTAAATATGGGGAAGAATAATTTCGTGCATTTAAAAGATTTATTAGTTGCGACTATTAACTACCATCGAACAATAGAAAATTTTACAAAAAGAATAAAGACACTCAAGCAGCAAAAATTAACTACAGATAAAAAGACAAAAATAAGAAGAGAGATAAAGAAGAAGGAACTTAAAGACAAAGGAAGAGAAATACATCTTATAGCCGTTGAAAGATGTAATATGATGGATAAAATGTTAAAAAGAAGCGGATTCTTATCCTGGGATGAGACCAATAAATTTTTCAGAAATTGGTGGTCATGGGTGGTTGAAAATCTGAAACCTAATTTTGAACAGCCGACTATAGTCGAAATGGATACAGTTAATTCTTGGCGAAGCGGAATTTTAGGGGATGATAATGAAACTATAGTTATGGATATATTAAACGATTATATCTCCAAATTAAGAAGGTTATTCGTTCTTCTGGCCGACAATAAACATTGGGAACATATGGGAATGATAGCTAGTATCGAAGGAATCTATACTCATACCTTATGTTACTAAAAATCAATAGATATCAATCTATGGAGAAAATATTAAAAATGAAATGCTTCTAATTAGTATTTCATTTATGAAAAATTCAACAGTTAATTATTTTATCTCCAGCAGCAATGGACAACAAACCACTTTCGTTAGGAGAGAAAGTCCTGTATGGAGATGCGGCAAAAGTTATTGCTAAATATTTGAGTCCACGAGACATCGTTGCTTTCTGTGATTTCTATCCCAAGCATTACAAGAAGCTCTTCCCTTACTTTAAACACACGGTTATGTATGATGTCGATCATTGGTTTCGTTGTTATTTCGGAAATAAATATCAGGATTTCGTGGAGGCGATGATTCTCGATAAGGCTGTTATTTCTGGTTCTTTCATCCTGCAGATTATCCTGGGTGAGAAATGGTCGGAATCCGACATTGATATTTTCGTCCCGTGTTCTCATAGAGGCGACGTTAAAGAAATAGTCCGCGGAGATTTAACCTATACGCACATCGAAAAGTTCTTATATCGCGATTACGTCGGAGATATAGACACTGTGGCTTGGCATTTTCATTCCGAAGAACTAAGAATATACAATAATATGCGTGCGAATACGGGAAAACTAAAGGACGCAAAAAATATATATACTACCGCTTTCGGAATGCCTCTAGGAATATCTATCATTCGCGAGTATCCCATTCGTCCTAAGTTCAGACACAAAATTATCAGTAATTTTCATAATGATTCCGCATCTGAATTTAAAACGGATTGTTCTCATTTGAAGATGTTCCAAGTAGTGGAACTATATAGTGTGGATCAAACAGAAACCTTCATCGAGAAGACTTTCGACTTTGATATTTGTAAGAACTTCTTTCAATACGTCAAAAATGTTGACAACATCACGGGGAAAGAAACAGTTGAAATGAAATTAGTATTGAAACGACCAGGAGAAGTAATTCGCAAACGAGCCGGATTCAAACCCTGCGCTAATCTCGATCTGAGTCTCAAGCGTTGTCAGAAGTATATAAGTCGTGGATTTACTTTTTATGACGATCTTAATAATGCTACTCATGTTTATCATATAACGGCTCGCGACAAATTCAACGCACTTATGAATTCAATCTTAACCAAGGATAAATCAATAGATGAAAATGAGGAAGATGGTATCGGAGAAAACAAACTAGAAAAATAAAGCAAAAACAAATTTGTTACTTGCATTAATCAAGTAACAAATAAAAAATTCATCTAACAATTTTAGTCCATTCTTTACTTATTATATTTGTTTTTCTATTTGTCTTTAACATGAAAATAACCCACGATAGAGCTACATCATGGTACTTCCATTTAAAATTCGTAACAAGGGTTAAATGTCCTTGTTGCAAGAAACAAGATATCGTTATTAATGCATTAGTAGGAGATGATGAATATTGGAATGCAGCACATATTATTCATAAATTCAGACAAGGATCCGATATGGTTGAAAATGTTAGACCCACATGTGTACCATGTAATATAGCTGATGAAAATTTTAAAACCAGTTATGATTATATGGTTTCTATCGGAACAATGTTCATCGAAGAGAAAAGGCGAGAAATCAAACGTCTTCACAATTTATCAGTGAGATATAGATTGAAACCTGAAGAGAAAAATTGTATTAACTGTCTGAAAAATACAAGAGTACCATTCACAGAAAAATGCGGGAATTGTGGTTCTGTATCTGTTACAGCTTTATTAGAAGATTTCGTGGAACGAGAGATAGAAGCTGGTCGATTGAAAGATAGAGTCAAAGAAAAAGGATACGATGAAGATTTCGTTGTATCTGACGGCAAAGGAAAAGATCCTTATATTGCACCTAAGAAACATAATACTAGAAATGCAAGTAAGAAAGATCAAGAAGAGAGAAAAGCATTAGAAGAGAAAATGCGAAGAGCCAAGATGTCTAGTGAAAACAATAACTCAAACAACGACACTATCATTAATCAAGCTTCTCTCGGATCCGAGAACGAGGAAGTAACAGAAACAGATGATTCAGATACCGATTCATACCAAGAAGAAAATATCAACAATGGTAACAATAATATTGAAGCTAATAATACTGCAGTGAATGATATCGATACAACTATTATCGAATTAGTTAAAATTAGCAGCAAATTGAAATCTCTAATAAGATCTGTCAAAGACAATATCGGTAAAAGAGACACTCTTAACTGTCTAGAAGCAATTTCAGAACAAGTAGATTCTCTCATTTCTTGATCCTACAAGTTAATTAAGGGTATCAATTGAAATAAAGCAAAAACAAATTTGTTACTTATGTTAATCAAGTAACAAATCATATTTTCAATTCTTTTCCTGATTATCTCAACTACTCCTGTGTGAATGGAAGACCTAGACTTCATATCTGACTCGCACTTGAGATCCCTGGTGAAACAAGTCTTCTACGGGAATTTGCTCTCCATATTGGGGAAATATTTGACGTCGAGAGATGCCATTGCTTTATGTCACGTTTTCCCCACTAATAAACATCGTCTTTATCCTCTGATCAACAAACTAGTCACAAATGCTATTGACACCTGGTTCAGAAATTATTTTGATTTTCCTCGAGACACTAATTACTCTGAACATCCTAATATTTTCAACGATTACGCCGAATTCAAAACTAGAATGGTTTCTAGCAAAGGTGTAATTTCTGGATCTTTTGTTTTACAAATGATCTTAGGAGAAGAATGGAAAGATTCTGACATTGATATTTTTATTCCTTCCGATAACGAAAAATTCAGAACTAACTTAGACGGATTGCACTTAGCAGAACGAAATAATTATTATTCCTCTCTAGAAGAATTTTTATTTTGCGATTTGGTAACTATGGAAGGATATTGTGCTCATTTTAGAAAATATTCCTCATCAAAAGATGGTTATGATAATTTAGATCAGCTAATTGAAGATTTTGGAGGCAAAAAGTGTATCGAACGTATAAATAACTTCGACATCGACATTAAAAGGGATCTCATCTATAACAAAATACAAGTGATTGCCATCAACGAAAAAATCAAACCGGTAGATTTTGTAAAGAATACCTTCGATTTTGAAATCTGTCAGAATGTCTTTCAATACATACAGAGAAATACAGAGATCGAATACGAGCTTCACATAGAAAACCTAGAAGAAATTATAAATAAAAGAGTAGGCTTCAAGCCATCAGTTAGTTTGAAGTCTAGTGTACATAGATGTAAGAAGTATGTGGAAAGAGGTTTCAAATTTTACGACGATACAGAGCACGCAAAATTCAATCATCCTGATTCTTCTCTCACTTTCAAGAATATAAAGTATCGTCTAATCACAGCCGTACAAAGCTCGCTTTCGAGTAATTTTCATGTCATGGAAACTTTGTTTCCGACAGACGTGTTAGGATCGGCCCTGCGGGCCATGATCCTTTAAAATTAACGCCCATGAAAATTCTCACGCTCGCCGGCGCTAGACGCGCCCAATATATTCATATTTACGATAATTATGAGGATTCGAAAAATATAATCTTACTTATTAATTTATGATAAGTGAAATTTCAAAGATAAAAATTAATATAAGTGATGGAGACCTTATCGCTCGATGTATTCAAATTAATTTTGAAGGAACTCTCCTCGCAGGATATCATTAACTTAACTCTGGTTGGTCCGGATTATCATCACTTATGTCATCGTTGCGAACTCGACATACTAAATATTTGTTATCCTGAAGCTCATCATACCGAGACTCCTTGGAAACAATTTATTGCTCTTCACAACAACGTCAAAACTTATTTGGGTTACGATAGAGATGAATCTATAAATTGGTTTTATGCACCTGAAATCAGACATGTTCTAACTGGTAAAATTCTTAGTACCGATATTCATACTTATGAAAATCTTCAGGAACATTTTCCAGAAGATAGCGGTACTGAAGGGCTTATAATATTAGATGGCACTCTTCCGCAAAATTGTATTCTGTGGTATTTGATGGTTACTCAAGATGAAGATGAATCCACAACGTACAACTCACGAGAGGAATTAGCTCAAGATAGATCCAAATCTCGTTACGAACATTATCTCGATATTTTGATGGATAATTACGAAGATAGAAGTCAGGGAAAAGATCAGGAAAATTTTAATTTCCCTCTAAAGAATCGAATGAGTGATGGTCCTGAAGATATTAATATCAGAAAACTTCATCCGAGAGAAGTCGATCTCCTGACTGACGACCAGTACGAACGATATTTGAAAAATCGCGTTTCTACTGCTGAATTTATGACTCTTACTAGAAATCATCAATTTCATAATAACTTCAAAATGCCTGAAGAATTAATACCTTTTACTCGTGAGAATTTCTACCAGTGTCATATGACTTTCTGTTATATAGATAATTTTTGGAATGACGAAGGCGTTCTTATTTACAAGATAATTTTTAACGAGGAGTTTTCTAAGGGTAAGATGGAAACCAATCCCGGAGATAAAATTTTTGAAGGATGCAAGCGTGATGAATAAAAACAAATTTAACTTTAATGAATGACATGAAGTTAAAAAATTGTTACTTATCGTTTGCTTTTTAAACTATATGGAAAGTCTCGATATTAACCTATTCAAATTCGTTATTGACAACATAACAATAGAAGACATCTTAAATTTGACCTTAATTGGTCCTTTATTATATGATAAATGCCATCGATGTGTCAATTTCATCTTGGATAAATTTTATCCCAATATACATCATACAATGACTCCCTGGAAGCAATTTACAGCTCTTCACAACGGAGTCAAGACCTATCTCGATATTGATTTCGTCAAAGATCCACGTATCGACTATAGATTCAAACAAATCCTAACCGAAAAATTCGTCCTTCTAAAAGAATCAGCAACTAGACCCATCTATAATAAAAAATTCACTCATTATTGTCCTTTGAAGATTGATGGTATTCTCCCGCAGAATTGTACCTATTGGATTATGAATGATATGGAAACTGGAGATAATGTTATCTATAAAACTAGAGAAGAACTAGCTCGCGATCAAACTGATGATTAATATGAAACATATTTACATTGTATTATTAAATGGATAGAAATAAGAAGTGGAAAATCTCTCAATTTTCATTTAAGATACAACATAGATATTAAAGATGTGATCCCTGAGATAAGATCAATAAAGTCTATGACCGATAACGAATACGAACAATATGTACTGGATCGCGTTTCTAGTCCGGAATTCATAGGGCTGACAAGAATTTTTCATGGTTATAATGTTATGCGTATTCCCGAAGATTGTATACCTTTCACTAAAGAAAATTGGTACCGATGTCATATGAATTACTGGCATATTCCTAATTTCTGGAATGAAGTTGCTACTATTATCTACAAGTTAGAGTTTAACGATGAATATCCAAATGGTAAGTTAGATATCAATTCGTCCGATAAAAAATTTTAATTTAATAACAATCTTTTACTTTATTATATATTTAAAGCAAAAGCTAACTTAGAAGAATCATAACGACTAGCAAATATGAGATCTGAAATAGGCAACAAACCTACTAAATTGCATTATCCTCCCATGTTTCTCACCGGAAAACTACCTCGTACCGAACCCATTCGCACTATAACTTTCATTTTATGTTATCAATCTATGGGAATAAAATTACCCAAGGATATCGTCAAGATTATTTGGGAGATAATTCAACCGGTTGCTAAACGACAAATCAAAAGTGATGACGATTGTGAAGGAGATTTTACTTTCGTTGAAGTTACAGGAACCGATCCTTACGTTATATTCAACGATCTTCGAGTGCTTTTGAAATCTTCTAGTGTGAGTATTGAGAGTTGGCATGGACCTACTTTACCGCCATTAGAAATAGGTAAGAGAAGCTTTATTCTTACTGGAGCATCTCGAAACACTGATATTTCCTTCCACGATTGCAAAGTAGTAGAGTCGTGGAATTTGCGTCTTGTTTCTATCCGATACGCGTCTGTGGGAACTATTAAACAATATCATCCTTTGACTGTAATCTGGTCAGCATTAAATTGTACTGTCCAGTCTAACATGAATCTACAGAAAGATAGTTCTCTGATATTTGCTTATCTAAACGATTCTATTAGTATAGCTATGAATAACTTGGTGAGAATGATAAAAATATCTGGAAATGATTTTACTGCATATATAGAAGAGTGTATTAAACAGAAAGTGATAACGTTAGATATACCTAAAGAAATTAAATTTAAACTCGATAGGGCTTTTTATGATAATTCAGGTAGACCATCTCCGTTCAAATTATGGGTAGAAATGAATGGTGTCTCACAGCAAATTATAAGGGATCAAGATACTATTGCTTAAATAGTTCGCAGTAAAAATAATAATTTTACTTCTAGACTAGAAGTAAAATATAATCAGTATAAGCCATTTTAAATGGAAGAAAAGATTATAACGCCTTATGTTGGTATGAAAATTCTAGTAAATCAGAAAACATTAGAAGTCAATCTGATTGAATTGTGCAATAGATGGGATGAAATAAATCCCACCGCGTCAGTGGAAGAAGAACAAATCATCGATTTAGTTGTTTTAACATTGTTAGATTATGAAGGCGACATTAACAATGTATGTTTTACTGGAAAATGTATCCTACATACCATCTTTGAATTTAATACCATGATCGACATTCTCAATGGATTGGCATGTCGTAAAATTCGTCCGACAAGTATTAGTATTTCACTCGATAATAATTTATTGAATGATAACTCGATTAACTCCAATCCTCAAGAGCGATTCAAGAAAATAGTAGAATTCAACAGATATCTCACTGTTTGGACACTTGATTGTAGCACAGGAGAAATCTCTCGATTAATGTCGAATATTCTTAATCCGTTCCTGACTGCAAAACATATCAAACATCTTAAAATTGTTAGTTCGGACGATTCATCGAAGGATAACAAAAACACCGAGAATAACAATGGTGATTTATCAACGACAATTATTTATGCTGATATGTTGACTAAATTAGTAGAAAGTGGAATTAATTTTGAGCACGTGTCAGTAAATGTCGATATCAAATTAAATTAGTACAACAGAAACAATTAAGACCAATTAAGATCAATCAAAATAATAATTTAACTTTCAATCGCTCGAAAGTTAAAACTGCTATATCATGGATGCTTTGAAGCACGACATAACCGTAGAATTCGACGTCGAACAAAATATAAGAGAAATTCTCAGTGACGGAAAAGAATCTCCATCTATTTTCGATCGACTCCTCTTGCGCTTCGAGAATTATTCTAGTAGAGCGGCTCCTACTATTGGTGATATAAAACGTAGGGATAATAAAAGAGCTAAAGGTCTCGGTTGGGAAAAATTCTGCGTGTTTTATCTGAAGAATGTTTTGCAGTATTATCAGGTATGGATGTGGAATGAAATCCCCGACGACGTCAGAAAATATTTAAAACTGGGATCAAAAGTGGACAATGGAATTGATTTAGTAGCAAGACAATTCAACACCAACAATAATTTCGTAGCCGTACAATGTAAATACAGAAAGAAAATCGAACAAACTGTGACTTGGACTATGTTGTCGACTTTCGTTGGCTTATGTGCGCAAACTGGTCCCTGGGAGAAACATATTGTGATGACTAACTGTAAAGGAGTCTCTAGAAAGACCGGAATACCGAAAACAATCAAAGATCAAACTATAGCTTATGGTACTTTTAAGAATTTAACCCGAGCTCAATGTACGTTAAATGCTCTCGATCAACCTTCGAGTTATCAATCGTTAATCAATTCAAACGGTCAAAGCATTAATAACGGCAATAACAAAGATAGCAATAACGACAAGGAAGGCAATAAAGTGAATCCTGAAGAATTTATGGCGATGTTAAATAAGCCGAAAACAGTAGAAGAATTGCGAGCAGCTCGATTAGCCAAATTCAACCAATAAGTCAGCTCGTAAATCTCTATTAATTATTTCTTCAATTTGTTGTACATATTCAGTACAACAAATTAATTCTTTACTTTAAATGCAGGCGGAACCACGCCATGACTTTATTTGATTTCTTTACACGGGATTTTTCAACCGGTAATCCTCGCATGTCATACTTGACATTCAGTAAGTATTTTAGTTTGTCAAGAGTCAGTTGGTAGTTAAAACGATTGGTTTGTGTGAGATGAACGATTTCTGCCATTACTGAACCTAATTCTTTGTTCGTTGCTTCCTTATCCCCATAAAACAATAACGACACTAATATGTATTGAAGTTCTTCTGTTCTGTCCATGGCAGTATCATATTCTCGATATTCTTCCTGGCGTATTTCTTCCTCCAAAGAGAAATTTCCGTCATATTTGTATAGATCTTCTGCCGTATCTTCGTCGATCTTAATCACGAAGTTATTGTCATTGTTGTTAATATTACTCGTGTCGATGTTAGAAACATGATTCCAATCGCCTAACATAGAAGCCCAACTAGCGACTTTAGTGTTTCCATCGTCCCAATCTTTACTAATCGTCTCCATAACTACGAATTATTCTATTAAAAGTTTTTCTCTTCAACATCGAAGAGAAAATAATCGTTCGTTTTTTAATTATAGCTTATTCTGGATAATATAAATTTCACTGTGTTGATAGTTCTCCCTCAAGTATTTTTCCATCGTTCTCTATCATCCACTCTACAACAGTCTCCTCATGTTCAAGCTTGTAAGCGTCCGAAATTTCTTTAAAATTTAACTCTGCTAAATACTCAGGATTTATCTCGAGATAAAGAGCAAGATAGTTTTCAATGTATTTGTATATAACTGAGCTTCGACTCCAGGAACTAAATTCAATTTCTCTAGTCTCATTGTTATAAAAAGCATAATAAGTTCGACTGCTCATCTTACGCGCCGGTAATAAAATACAATCCACGTAATTTGAGGTAAATCAAAAGTAAAATATTCGAAAATTATTTTTAAATTTTTATTCATCACTATTTTCTTCTTCGTCGCTGCTATCATACCTCGACAAATAAACATAAACGTTATTACAATGTTCGACGATCCAATCTATGGATTTCCTCTGCATGGGATCAACTTGCACCATATTCACTATAATCTCAGATAAGTATTTGTCCTCTACATATTCCAGATACTTGAAAAAATCTTCTTGTGTAAGTTTAGTCATAGCTTCCTTTACCACATTCTCTTCTATTTCTCCTTTGAGAAATTTATGAATATCGAGACCTTTCTTTCTAAAGATAGAAACTGTAATCAAATATTCACAGATTAATGACAGACTTACTATTCCTAGAGACCAGATATCAGTTAAGACCGCATTCTCGAATTTCAACTCTGTGATATTGTTAAACGCGTTTAAGTCCATGTATAAATTAGTTCCGGGAGAATAATATTTCATGTTATCCTTATGAACTGCCAATCCCATATCACAGATTTTAAAGACGAAAGTATGTTTAGGCTCCAGATAATTACAGATTCTACTATAGGAGTCATTAACGTTATATCTCCCATTGGGTACTACTTTGTACAAGACATTGGTAAGAGTAATATCCATGTGAGCCCAACCTTTCCCATGCATATATTGTAATCCTAAAGCTACTGATTTTATCATATTCATCCGTTCTTTCCCCATGTAGATCAATCCACCAATATCACTGTTATACTGGGAACTGATATTAGGATTGATGGCTTGTGCTAAGGTATCGTTTTTGAGCAAATCGGATAAACATCCTTCCATGCTTTCCAATACTAAAAACGGAGCTCCTAATGGATAAAGATCAGTTATAGTTCCTCCCATCAAAGAACTCCATATAAGATGAATTATATTGGGATGATGACACTGACTGTAGACATCAATCTCCATCTTAAATAAAAATCGCAAGTTTTCATGCTTGACAGGAAGGGCTACCTTTAATGCTACTGTTATTAACTCCGACTCATCATTATTATTGCTTTCTCTATTATTTATCTCATATAATGCATTATATAGAGGATCAGAGTCAATTTTGGGATCTACTATATTGACCCTGTAAATAGTGGAACTCGCGCCATCTCCTATTTTCACCAGAGGAATATTATTGGTCCCTTCAGTGATATCTACCATAATCGAATTTATATCGTAGACGCTTCTGTTAATCGTGTCATTAGCGATGACGTTCATTTCTTGCTTCGAATTTTTAATGGAAATTAAATTACAAAAATTCACGATTAATTTTATTAACTTGATCTGCAACTATTAACACTTAACTAAGTGTTAATTCTTATAAATATACTAAACCTTACTTAGAAGTATTCGAAAGCGACGCCCCAAATTACTTTGGTCCTTGGCCGGGATTGAATCCGAGTTGTGGAAGTGCGCCTCCCAATTGTGGTGCTCCAGCATTCAAAGTCAACATTTGAGTAGGAACGATTGTCTGTTGAACTTTCTCTTGCTTCTTAAGAGCACGAGCAGCCTTCTCCTCGACGGTACGATTGGCCTTGCGAGTAACGGTCAATCCCTTCAAATGCTCGCGAACGCCCTCCAATTGAGTTGCTTGTTCAGGAGTAATAGCACGTGGTGGCAAATTGACAATGAAGAATCCGCAGATAGTGGGAATGGAATCGAACGAGAAATGTAAGACTTGTTGTCCGTCACGTTCGAGCATGCGCACCTTCTCCGATGGCTTTCTTGGCTTAGCTCCCTCCTTTGGCTTCTTGACGTTCTTTGGCTTAGCCGTCTTCAAATACTCGAAGTTAACTTCTCCGATCAAGACTTGCAAATACTGATCACGGGCAATGTACTTCTTCTCAGTAGGATGTTTCAATCCGTGAGACTCCACATACGCTACGAGAGCACTGGTGAACAAGGCACGAGTGCAAACTCCCAATCCTCCTGATACTACATCGACGGGCAAACGGTTGTTTCCGAGAACACCGGAAGCGTTCAAGAAATCGGTCATAGCCTTGGTCAAGTAGATGTGTTGTTGCAATCCTCCGTTGTGGCCCTTATTTCCGCCGGTGGTTGCGGTCTTTCTTCTTGCCAAGAGATCGCGGTATCTTGGGACGAGAGCGAGAAGGTCGTTTGCCACGCACCCATACTCATTTGCATCGCACGAATCGCGTGCCAGTTGTTCTGGATGAGCGGGACGTGCGAATGATGCGCCTAAGGCTCTGACGCTCTGGGCAATCGCACGAACAAGAATTTCGAATCTTTCTGGTGTCCAACATTTTCTACCACTCGCAATCTTCTTCTTTGGTACTGCGCCATTGGCTCCGTTTTGAACTGCTGCTTGTTGTGCTTGCATGTTTGAAATGAAAAAGAGAGTGAGTTTGGGATGAAGAAAAAAGTTTCTTGAGGGAAATTTAGACGAGTGAAGTCTTTTATTAAATGTAAAGTGAAGAGTTACAATTTCGATTTTAGCCTTCATTTCAGGGGAAATAATCGTTCGAAAATATTTCGACTTTTTGACCCTAAAAAGTTATAAAGGCTAAATTTATATCAATATTCAGTAGTAAAATATTATCCTCAGAAACTAGCAATATCTACTGATAATAGATATAAATTCACGATGTCTTCAAAATAACTATTAATATATAGTAGTTATTTATTTGTTCTTGTGCGCATTTTCTCTCCTCAATAATCCGGCAAGTGAATTTGGATCGATGTCAGATAGCGATCCTGGAATGATAATGGGATTCGCGAATCCATCAGGAGTAGAATTTTTATTGGATTCCTTAAATTTTCGTGATTTGGGTTGCTCTATTTCTGTAGTAGACATTGTCGTAGTGTCTGTTGTCTTGGGAGCAGTTATTTCTTCCAAAATCATTCCATCTATATTTACAATTTGCGCTAGAACATGTTTTTGATAATGATTATATGATGCGTAAACGAATTTCCTATTGGGTACGAATTTATCGTCTGTAATCTTAGTTATAAGAAACATTATCATATCTTGGGTTGGTTTTACAGTGTATGGTATTCTTAGAAGACTCATTTTATTTAGAACACAGAAACTATCTTTTAATCTATCACGTAAATGATTTTCTTTTAATGCGTCTTTATCGCACCACGATGTAGGTACAAAATGTTGCTCTCCATCATATTCTATACATAGATTAAAATAAGGAATATAGATGTCAAATTTTAACGATCTCTTATATTTCAATCCAGGGAAAATCTTTTCTACATCATATGTCAAATTACATGGTAGTAATATGTTATTTAGAATAGCTTTCAATTCAGTCATTCCTTTGGATTCTGTTTGTTCATCAGCACATCTAGGACAACCAGAACCACGTTTATGATTATTCGGAGTTACAGAAAATATGCCATGCTTTTTGTTCCTTTCACATTTAACTGCAATTTTATCTTTACTTCCTATATACGTTTCAGGATAACTATAATTATCTCCATGTACTAATCTCGCTTCTCTTACGAATTCATCATGGCCTTGTTTCATTTGTTCGTATCCCGCTTTATTACATTTCGGACATCCGGATTTACCTGTAACTCTCTGTAAAGGAGAAGCGAACCATACAAATGGTTCTTTTTGATCTGGATGCTTTTTACAACACCATAACAATTTTACTTTGGATCCTATGGTGACAGTATCAGGAGGAATGGTATTATATTTTGACAATTCTTTGCATAATTCAGGTCTTCTAGTGAGAAGAGAATTCCAGTAACATACTCGTTGTCCTGTACAAAATAAACATCGAGATCCACTTAGAACTCTGACAGAGGGACTTTGTTTATACGGCATTTTACAATAACTATTTGAACATCTAAACCATCTTTCGATTATAGCACATGGTGCGATATCTTCTGGGCGTACCGGATAATTAAGATCATAATCCCATTCATCCGCTGAACCATTTCCACATTCTTTATGATTGTGATGAGGACATACAGTTGGTTTGGATGAGAGACCAGTTTTCTTATTTTTATATTTGCCAAAACACGGACACACTTTTCTTACAACTTTAATACCTTGATTTCTCTTCTTGTACATCCTTGATAATTTCATCCTCGTACACGTTTTACAGTTAGAACCTCTACGTAAAGAACTTAAATTCATAGTACATTCATGTTTCAAAATAGGGCATTGAAATGTTACTTTCATTTCTCCTTGAGTACATGTTCCCTGTCTTTGATCTTTGTCACTTTTGCGAATAGAAATAAAGGTAAAGTTTCGAGATTCACACATATTCTTTGCTACGTTTTCTGCTTTATTACATCTCAAACATCCATCAACATTATAGAAGACGTACTTAAGATTGATTTGATAATCCTGATTACAATTGAAACAAGTGTGTCTACTATCGGGATCAGCAACATAAGTTCCGCATTTGATCCAAATTCCATGTTTTTCATTAAATTCGCGTTGTTCTTTAAGTTTAGTTTCCTCTTCTTCCAAACGATGACGTATAATTCTCTGTTCAGCTTCTTTAATTAGATCATCCGCTATCTGTTGTAACCATTGATCTGGAGTCAGATATGGTTGTACTGTAACTATTTCTTCGTAGGTTTCCATTATCGCTTTGGTAACAATAACTGTATCAGGAAATTCCTTAATCATACTAACTTTTCTCCTGGTAACAATATCTACATTTTGTATGATCGTCTTGGTAACTACAGTTGAGATCAATCTCATAGTAGAAACCTTAAGTTCCAATTCTTTCTGTTTTCTGCGCATCTCGTCGAAATGTTCACCTAAATGCATTAAGGGAGGTTCTGGTGGCAAATATGGTCTAAGTTTTTGTTGAGGAACAGAAATCCAATTAGTTATCGGAAATGATGGAAATTCTGCAAGAATGGTAACAGGAACATTTACTTTGACAGGTGTTTTCTTCACAACAGGTTTCCTGTTGGATCTCATTAGTCAGAAATTACTCGATTAATACAATCGACAACAAAAGTAGTAAAAATTTGATTGCGATTTTTCCGAACAAGAATTTTTACTTAATGCTTTCCCTCTTCGAAAAATTTCAATTTTTCGGGAGCAAAAATTCTCTCTCAAACGCATTTCAACAGAGTATCAAACAAGATCAAACCCAAATTAAAAGTCATAAATCAAACATAACTTTGATATCCGCGTCCCAGCAAAACAAATAGATGTCGATAGCTCCTCTGCAATTCAATTTATCTGGAGTTTCCAATAGTTCAACTCCCTCTTATCAGCCAACATCTTCATTTCAACCAATATCTTCATCGTCACCATATGTAACTGCAGTAAGATTACCTACATCACAACAATCAACAATTCCTATCATGTTGTCCCCAACAGTGTCTGGTGCCAATAGCTACTTCGTAGATAACTACTCTATCAATTCTGCTAATAATTTCTCACCAGCTCCGGTAGTCGCTACTCCAGTTATTGCTTCTTCTCCAAATATTTCTCCAAGTATGGCGAGAAAATCGACTCTACTTGGACGTCCTCCTATCGAGACGTCAAATTCAACACAATTGATTCAATTAACCCCAACAAATAGAAATTCAGTAATAACGACTCAAGTAGTATCAACATCCAACTCTCCCAATCCCAATTATTCTACGCCATCAATGTATGCTGCAACTCCCGCTTCATATCAATCTACTTCTTACCAATCTCCCTATCAAATTAATTCCTATCAAACTAATTCTTATCAAGCTTCGCCTTATGTGATTCAATCTAACACTATTGCCGATTCCGAAATAGACGAGTTAAATGACGGTCTACAAGAGAAATTATCTTTGTATCAGGCTCCAGAATATAGTGCACGTATGCCTCCCAACCAACAACGCATAACAGACATACAAAATAATCAAAATCTACAAAATAAAGAAAGAACATTACTTGGAAGACCGCCAGTTCCTACCGCAAAAGCTCCCCAGTTAAATTACGACAAACAATATGTCGCTTCGCAACAGAGAACTATACCCATTATGAATAATACGGCTCCGGTGATGGACGGAGAATGCGACGTAGGAAAAGATATGATGGGGTTTGGGATTTTCGAAATCTTAGATAAGAAATACAAAGCGGATAGAATTTTCAATCGGGCTCAGAATAAGATCGAGAGTCTCAAGAAAACTAATAGTATTACTGATGTTGGCTATTTGAAACTGACAGAAGTAGTTGATTTATATTCGGAGATGTATACTAAATTTATTTGGATGGTAACAGAAAAGAGACAGTATATTCAGAAGGCAGGAAGTAGTCCTCCTATAGATATAGTAACTCCCAAAGACTGGGGAGAGTGTATCATAGAGTTAATCAATCTCGTGTTGAATTTCGAGGCGGTGTTGAAGAGTACTATAGATGAACAAACGAGTCCGAAGGCGTTACAACGTCAATGTTCCAATATGGATCTCAAAAATTGCGATTCTCCGTGCTCTAAGACCGGGCTTATTACTAAGACATGCACTTATAAGAAATAAAGTACATGGAGCTCGCTTTCGAGTAATTTTTGCATCCTCATTTCAGGATCGGGCCTAGACGGCCGGTGATACGTTAAAACTACGAGACACAAAAATTCTCGCGCTAGCTCGCTTCGCTCGGGAGTCGCCTCCGGCTCCTAAAATTTATAACTTTGTACAAAGTTATAAAAATGATCTAATAAAACATAAATCGCGAATAATTAGAGAAAAATGGATGATCTACGAGCACAGAAATTATCTAAGGCACAAGAGATAGTGTCTAATAAAGGCTTTATCAAACTACCTGAAATTGAACAACGAAAAATAGTAGAGAGAATGTTACAGAATGGACTCCATGTTGATGATCTCCCTCTTCTTTCTCTTTCCTACAATAATCTCTTTTTTAACACCAATACTAATTCTAACATTAGATACAACAGTGTCAGCAATACTAATTCTAACATGATTCCGAGTAATGCTAGTCTGAATAAATTAGGACGTGATCCCTTATTCTCTTTAATTCGACATCTAGATTATAAAAGTATCAATGCTCTTTGTTCCACTGAAACTTATCTTTATAATTTTTGCTACAATAATCGTGCTATCATTTGGAATTACCTACTCGCGAGAGATTTCCATCTTCCTCTAAGTTTAATTCCTCCCGGCGAAACATCAACAGGAGAACTGCGCGCCAAAGATTATTACTTGAAGAGAAAAGAGGGTGGAACAGCCTATGCTACAGGAAGATTAGCCGTGTTCTTGAATAAAAATCAACTGACACGAGACGAAATAATGAACACGCAATTAGAATATTCTATAATTACCATGCTTCCGACTCCGGTTAAATTCAATCCAGAGGAAGACTTACCTCTAAAAGACAGCAAAACTAATAGAGCTATAATAGAGGAAACAAAACATAATGGATATTTAATTTTGGAAGAAAGAAGAGAATCGCATCGTAATATGGTTAAAATTTCTGCCGGGATATTCTATACCGCACTCCTAGATTCAAACGGGATAGTTTATCTCATTGCGAAACGAGGCGGTGAAGATTACAATTTAGTGTTAGAAGACGATAATATAATAGAATTATTGGCGAACAAGGTCAAGCTATTTGATTTTAGAGATAAAAATAATCGGATTAGAGCCTTGATCAAATATCCTTTTGTCGATGTGACCTGTTATGACAATAACGTAGTATTAATCAATAATCGAGGCGAGGTATTTTTCATAACTGGAAACAATATAACTGCGAATAATATAATTCCTGAAGCGGGATTATATATTTCTAGTATAGACGGCCGATACATGACTATTTTAGGAGATAATAAATTGTTAAAGACTATTTTCCCTCATAAGATAGTGAAATGTAGACTCGGAAATAATCATCAAGTATATTTGCTTAGTGATGAAAGAGTAATTGTTATGGGAAATAACTTATACGGACAATTAGGATTGGGAGACCCGTCAAACGAAGAAGGTACAAATAATCACTTAAATACCCATCCGAATCGCCAGCACAAGATGCAATTATTACCCGGAGTTAGAAATATTATTGATATCGCAGTAGCTGGTGATTCTACATTATTGCTTGATTCTAATGGAGTAGTTTATTCTTTTGGTCAAGGAAAAGAATCTAATTTAGGACATGGAAATACTGATAATGTCTACTTTCCTAAACCTATCCAATGGTTCGTAGATAATGGGATCAAAATTGTTTATATTGATATAGCCGAGCATTCTTCGGGATTTATAGATGATAAAGGACGAGTATATATGTGTGGAATATCGAAACATGGAGAACTTGGATTACCGGAAGTAAAAAATTATGCTCGGATTAGTGTTCCCACCCTCGTAACTCTTCCTAATGAAAATCTATCTTCTGAAACCCTTAAAACGATACAAATTTCATGCGCTAGATATCATACCGCAATCTTAACTACTACTGGAAGACTATTTACATTTGGATTAGCCTCACATGGAGCTCTAGGATTAGACAAAGATATCTTAGAGAAATTACAAGCTAAGAAGTTTCTAGCTCAAGAGAAGAGATTGGCACATATTAAAGAGGTAGGCGATGATCGAGTGGAGGAAATAAGGGAAAGAGTAAAACGGAATAATATTCGAAATTCTTCCATATCTGTTCCTACAGAAGTTACTATGATTTATAATAAAAATGATGATACTTTAATCCAAGTAGAAAATGTATCTTGGATTTCATGTTCTCTAGACTCCACCTTTTTCATTCAGTAGGGAGGGCTCGCTTTCGAGTAATTTTCATGTCATCATTTCAGGATCGGCCCTGGCGGGCCGTGATCCTCTAAAATTAACGCCCATGAAAATTCTCACGCTCACCACCTCGCGCAAAGCTCTCGGAAAATTGTATAAGAATGAAAGATGGTTTCAGATTGAAAAGAAATATGGCTTCTGTTTGGAAGCCACATCAAAATTTTGCGTTAATAAAACGCAATGAACATGGACAATTTACGAGCGCAGAAATTAGCCAAGGCGAGAGAAATCGTCCTTAGCAATGCTTTCCTCCAAATGTCCTTAGAAAAGAGACGTCAGATTATAAAGGGGATGTTAGCTAAGGGTCTTCATCCTGGCGATTTACCTCTAGTATTAGCGCCCAGAAACAACGATAATAACAATCTCAATAATTTTACCGTTAGTAATTCTGTCGCTGATAATAGGAGAATAACTACAGTTGTACCTGATGTTAACAAACCTATTATAGCCGGATTAACCACTATGGGACGCGACCCTCTCTTCAACATAATCAAGTATTTAGATCATAGAAGTATTAATGCATTGTGTTCTACTGATACTGCTCTTCATAATTTCTGTTACGACAATAAATTCAACATCTGGAACTATCTTGTAGCTCGAGATCTACAAATTCCTTTAACTTTGATTCCTCCGGGACTTACCTCTAAAGGAGAATCACGAGCCAAGAATTATTATCTCAAAAGAACAGAAGGAGGTACGGCTTATGTTTCAGGAGTAATAGGACTTGCATGGGAAGAACACGAGGCTAATCCGAATAACTTATATGAGCTTAGCGAATATCCGAGTGAAGTAAGAATCAAAGAAAAATCCTTCGACGCCAAGACATTCAACTTTGATAAGCCGGAGCCTAAACCAAAGATAGTAAAAATCGTTGCCGGTAGACAATATAAATTACTCTTAGATGCCAAGGGTATCGCTTATATCATTTCTAATTCCTCAGATGAAGATTACAACAAAATTCAAACCGATGACAATTTAGTCATGTTATTCGCCAATGCTCTTAAACATTTCACGGTATTCGATGTTGTCACGGGAGAACAAATATTAGGAGAATTTTCCTTACCCATAATCGACGTCTCCTGTTACAATGATCGTCTCCAATTAGTAGATACGGAAGGTAATGTTTTCGACATCTTTAAACATACTCCCGTTCCCTCTCTAAGATTTAATAACACTTATAGGTTAAATCTTTCTGATAACAAAGTATTAGTAAAACATCCGGCACTCAAAGCACTTAATTTGCCCGACAATGTCCAAATAGTGAAATCTGCAATAGGAAAAGACCATTCTATATTTTTACTTAGCGACGGACGAATTGTAGTTGCGGGAGATAATACCTTCGGACAACTAGGCTTAGGAGAATCAAGGGAAAGAACAGTACATGGAGATCCAATAACAAATCACATTTTAACTATTCTTCCTCATATCGGGAATATTGTTCAAATAGCTGCTGCTTATCATCACACATTATTACTATCGGCAGACGGAATCGTTTACTCGTTTGGCAACGGATCTGACAAAGTTTTGGGTCACGGAAATGAAGATAATATTTTTGTTCCCACTCCCATTCAATGGTTCATCGACAGGCAATTGAAAATAACTTATATTAGCACCGCGATATATTCTTCAGGATTCATCGATGAGGAAGGTAATGTTTATATGTGCGGAGGAGGACTGTTCGGAAAATTAGGACAAAGTGAAATAAGAGGACCAATGACAGAAGATCATGAATTTCCCTCCCTAGTGAAAATGTACAGTTACACTTCAGAGACAGTTGAATTACCCGTCAATAAGTTAGGGAATAATTTAAAGGCGATACAAATCTCATGCGGTAAATTTCACACCGCAATTGTGATTACTACGGGAAAACTATATACATTTGGTCTTAATGCACAGGGACAATTGGGACTAGGAGAAAGATTTAATCGACGCTTTGGTAGTACTAATCATGATATTTATCCTAACTGTTATACACCCCACGAAGTTAAAACCATTTACAATAGTTATACTAACAAATCGACTAAAGTGGAAGATGTATCTTGGGTGTCCTGCGGAGAAAACACCACCTTTTTTGTATCTTGAGTTCGCTAACAAGATTTTTCTTACTATCGTTTTATCATTGGCCCTGGCGGGCCATAATTTAAAAACTACAATCAACAAAAATCTCACGCTCACAACTCGGCCTAGACGGCCTCGCCGGCCGAAGGCCGATAAATAATAAAATCTGTCATAACACAAATTTGATCGTTATTATTTCCGGATACGTAGAAATAATAAAAACGAAAAATTAAAATTTTAAAATAATCTAAGAAACTCATTCCTAAATTTTTCTTTGATTACTATTAATTGTTGCTAATTGTATCATATAATGAATAACTTGCAGGATGAATCGTGTTTAGTCGTCGCGAGAAAGTTCGTTGCTGATGGAGTATCTCCTGCGGAAGTTCTTCATATTCTAAAGACTGATGTGAGAATACAACCATGTCTATTCTCGCGGGAATTCTTCCGCGTGCTTCTCGACGGTTTATTTGATGACTTAGAGTATAGAATGGCTCTTGATTTGAGACCCGACATCTCTAATAATTCTTCTTTATTAGCTTTCTTTACTGATCTGGTAGAGGGAAGAAAGTCCGAATACGTTATAGAATTTGATTCCGGCGATAGTAAACTATCAGATGATCATCCCGTGTCCAAGTCAGAATTTAAAAGTTATGCTGAAAAGTATAAGGAAGAGAATGAGAATTACGAAGACGATGGAGAATTCGAACATAGACAATTAGATTTCATAATGTTTCCTTTCTTTGTGCTGGGAATGATACCAGAGAAAGGAACCGTTTCTTGGATTGGAAGTTATAGTTTTCACGGTTCTCTGACTTCGAAACAAAAAGGAAAAGAATCCGTGGATATCAATAATTGATATTTTATTTTTCACCTCGTAATAAATTTATTCATGATTAATGAGATTATTACGCTCTCATGAGAGCGTAATAAGTTTTTAAAAATCATTCCATTACAAACGATCTATCTCTTCGATAGAATTATTTGAATCGACATGATTATTTAGGATAAACCATTCGAATGGAACTCCGACGTGTATCTGAAATTAAATTGAATGCTCTGGTTTCTGCGACTCTGAACACATTCCAAAGATCATTCACGGGACAGAGAAGCATTGCTGCATTAGAACTACTTTTTCGAATGTATTTAGGACAAACAGATGAAATAATGACTGGCATCGAATAAACATCATCTAATTTGAACCGAATTCTAACTCCAAATTCTGCATTGGGATTGAGAGAAGGAGATACCCAGATCCCATCAGGATAATCTTTAACAGCAAGACCTTCTACATTCTTGATACCGATAAATGATTGGTTATGTTTCAAGTATTGAAACAGTAAGTTATCATTCACGAGTGTGGCTGGAGTGGGATTGACGATTTCACTAAAATCGAATGCAGGAACATTTAAAAGGTTTCTAAAGGATTGAACTTTCGTCGAAGGCCGAATCTTTTCTGGAGACGTATTTGTTTTTTGAGATTGATTTGTTTTTGGAGACGTGATTCTTGTGGGAAGGGACTCGACCGTAACGGTTTCCTGCTTATTACGAATTTCGATTTCACGGATGCGTTTCTGAGCCTTTGCCAACGATTCCTTCGACAAAGTCAATTGCTGATCTCGAGCTCGTATGGATCGTTCAGCGATATCGCAACGTTCTTCGCGTGTCTTTAAAATATCTTCACGTAACTGTACTTCTCGTTCACGCTTATCCAGTTGAAGCTTGATCGAAGCAGCCCAATGTTCGAACTTCTCCACGTCACTAGTCCACTTTTGCAGGAGAGATTTTTGATCGGTACAGAAACTAAGTTCCGGATTTGTATCGACTTCCATAGGGATGATGTTGAAATCGCTCATATCTAGAAGGTAAAAGAAAAGGACGATAAAATATTGCCCGATTTTAAGTTATTTTAATTTAATGAAAAATTAAAATTAATTTTGCTACTGATCATATAGGTTACCTATATATCACTCTTAATTATTGAGGCTTATTTCTCTTACTATAAGCGGCTCGGTGTTTCTCTGATTCTTTAATCTCGCTAATCGCTCGTTTGAAGATTTCCTCGTAACCAGCATGAATAGGCTCGTGTTTAGATTTCTCGATACTAGAATATCTGGCTAAAGTTAAAGAGACGATAATAGCCGCGTTCATCAAATGATGATCTTCCAAAATCACCTCGAATAAGAGAACCTTTTCGAAAGGCCCTGTCAGATCACCTAATTTGACATTAGTGCCGATAGCTGCTTCTTTCCTCGTGGACCAATCAGTATATTTATATGGTCCTTTATCATCAAAATACAAGACGAAAGAATTATGTCCGAGAACTTCTAATGTTTTGTAGTAAACATCTTGCGTAGTCATAGAGGGAGTTTCAGGAAAATGAGTAATTTGTTGCCCCGAGAACTGAAGTATAATGTCTCTGGCCTCCATCGGTATCAACGACGTTAAAGTTGAAGTAAGTGGAAGAAGATAATTTTCAATCTCACGGTGTATTAATCTTTTATCATTTTTATTTGAAGTTTACATTTGTTAATTTATTCTGGGCGTCGAATTCTACTGTTAACTTTCCTTTAGGATACTCGTTACTAAAACTTAGTTTATAGACAACCAATTCTTTGTATTTTCATTGATGATTATGTATTTGTGACAATTTGTCTCGTAAAGATACTAACGGAGAAGATAATTCGCCAAAACGACTATAAATATATTTATTATAGTTATCCCGAGTGAATGAAATACATGTTTTATGAAATTCTTTCGAGAAAGGAATATAATTGAAATTTGTAATCGTGTTTTCGTTTAGGGTAACGAAAAATTCTTTTGTTTCTTTAATCTCCTGACCCGAATGAATCATCTCTCTAATAAATTCGATATAGCTAGAACAATCCATTTCATCTGTATTTCTTAAATTATCTTTTATATATGTCTCTCCTTCTAAATCTATAGGATAAGTAATAGTAGTTATGTAGGGTTGATCCATGATATAATTGATTAATTGATAGACGCCATATTCATATTGCATAGTTATCATAAGTTCTAATAATTGCTGTTCGTTTCTGTACAAAATATAATGATTATAGGTATCTATATTATAATCGCTACTAATTTCTGATATGAACCAGTAGCAACTGTTTTCAGCTATGAGACCTTTCATTACGATAGGTCTATGATCAGAAAAATTTCGGGTTTTATTTTCCATATAATAGTTGTTATAATACTTGTTAGAAGGTGAACTATTCACCTTTTCCACTAAAATTTTACCTGTCAGCATCATCATCTTATTAATATCACTTCTATTATCAGTATTATTGAGATATACATGATTGTAATTGACATCAATATAAGTTCTAACGTTGTTATGGAGAGCGACAAATTGTCTCCAAGGATTATTCGTGTAGTATGCATCAGGATAGAATTGGTTCAAGACGAAATGATCGATGTCATGTAAGCGTTCATGATACTCAGGACCAACAAGAGTTAAAGTGAAGATATCTTCCTGATTTAACTTCACGAGGATCAGCTTGAAAATATCCAACGGCAACAATTCCAAATTCATGAATCGATGCTATACAATTTTGGGTTTTTTGAAATGATATAAAATACCAATTAGTATTTTATTTTTGACTGTTATTGAAATTTTGCGCCGGTGAATTTATTCTGGGCGTCGAATTCGACTGTTAATTTCCCTTTAGGATACTTATCAGTGAAGCTCAATTTATAGACAACCAATTCGGGGTTATTACTGGAATTATATCCCAATCGAGATAATTTTTCTTGTAAGAATATTGACGGAGATAGCAAATCAAAATGCCCATTAACATATTTGCGATAATTATCTGAGGTGAATGGTATACATGTTTCGACTAGTTCTTTAATCGCGTTCTGATCTCCTTCATCCATACTAATCAAAAATTCTTTCGTTTCGGCGACCTCTTGGCCTGAAACGAAAGAATTCTTTGATATGATCCATGTAGGCAAATAGATTAAATTGATTTAGATTTCTTAAGTTGTCTTCTATGCATGTTTCTCCGCTTAGATCTGTATCCTTACAATAATCTATGATTTTTACATAGGGTTGTTTCATGATATAGTCAATTAAATCATCTACACTGTGTTCATAATGCATAGTTATTATCCCGTCCAATAATTCTTGTTCATTTCTATATAAAATATTAGAAACCATTTTCATCCATACAGGCATTATTAATGCCTGACATAAACCAATAACTGGTAGTTTCAGCTATGAGACCTTTAATCACAATAGGTTTATAGTCAGAGAATTGTCGAGCATTATTTTCAGTATAATAGCCCCATACGCCATGACGTATAGTATTTATCTTTTCCACTGATATTTTCCCTGTTAGCATTAACATTCGATCAATATTACTTTCAGCACCATACCCGTTGGTATTAATAGATACATGATGGTAACTAACATCAATATGAGTTCTTACATTATTATGGAGAGCGACAAATTGTCTCCAAGGATTATCCGTGTAATATACATAGGGATAAAATCTATCCAGAATGAAATGAATGCTCGCGTGACATCGAATATGGTACTCGGGACCAATTTCAGTCAAAGAGAAGATATCTTCCGGATTTAACTTCACCAGAATTAATTTGAATATATCTAACGGTAGTAGTTCCAAATTCATGAATAGATGTTAATATCCGTAAGTTTTAAAGTTTTGAGGCGATACGAAATACTAACTAATATTTCGTTTTTTTTTCTAATCTAAATTAGATTAGAGTTTATCTATTATTACACTACCTGAAATACTTTGTCTTCTAAGTCTGTTGTTAAGAGTCCGTTAGGATAATTGTCATTGAAAGTGAGACGATAGATAACCGTAGCGTTCCAATTGAAGAAATTGTCAATGTAGGAGTAGGTCATGAAGCATTTCTTCCAGTTGTCGCGAGTGAAAGGAATTAATTCTTCGGGAATTTTGGCTCCGTCATGAGTAGTGAATTCTTTGATTACTTCGATGAAAGAAGCAGAAGAAACAGACGAATCCGATGAGGAAGAAGAAATCATTTCCTTTGCTTTTTCTACGAATTTCTTATAGGGCATGTTGACAATATTATTTCCACTATCAGTAACAACAGTTTTTCCTTTAGAATCGTAACTAAGTACTACGTACTTAGAATCAGTATAGTAATCAATAAGAGCTTCCAAGCACGAATTATAACTACGTTCACTTTCCTTTTCGGCTAATTCTTCTCGAGTTTTATAGATTCTACAATCTCCTTCTTCGGTGCAATAAGCCATGAATAAAGTACAGTTAGTTGGAATTTCTCCTTTAATATACATGGGATCGTATTCGGTAAATTTTGATCGTCGATGTTGTATTTCATTATAGGTCATTGATTTCTTTTCAATTGATATTTTCCCGGTGAAAGCAAATCTCATGTATCTTTCACCAGGATTCTTTTCTTTAGTGGCAATATAATAAGAATCAACGTCGAAATAAGTTCTTATCTTCTCAGATGCTGGTGGATTCATCATGAATTGAAGGCAACAAAATACTTTAGGAATCCAAATGAGAAATTTTAAAAATTAATTTTTCCATGTCACGCTATAGTAGACACTAAATATCAAATATGATCTTACGATTAATGTTTAGAGATTATTGGGATACATAAGTACCTTTATGATTTCGTACCGCGATGATAATTAACGTAAAGCAAAACGTTTGAAAGAGATTGAAACTCGTACATCGTAGGTTATATTCTGATTTTAAAAACAATTTTAAATTTTGAGATCTTCGAAAAGAAAACTTCCTTCGACGCTAACGCTTCACTTCCGAATTTTTCTATTCTCGACTTTTTAGTCTCTTTTCGATATACACAATAATGTCTGATATTGATATGGTCACGTTGCAATCTGTTGATGAGCAAAAATTTCAAGTCACTATAAAATCTGCTAAGATGTCAGAAACGATTAAGAATTTACTTGAGGATGCCACAGCAGGAGAACCAATTCCCTTGCCCAATATCACAGGAAAAATTCTAGCTTTAGTAGTCCAATATTGCAATTATCATTCTGAACATCCTACAGTGGTCTCAGAAGAGAAGAAAGATGAAAAACGTACCGACGATATTATTCCCTGGGATCTTGATTTTTGCAAAGTTGACCAAGCGACCCTATTTGAGCTCGTGCTTGCAAGCAATTATTTGGATATCGCTGAGTTGTTAAATTTAACATGCAAGACAATTGCCAACATGATCAAGGGGAAAACTCCTAAGGAGATAAAACAGGCATTCGGTGTAAAACGAGATTTCACTCCTGAAGAAGAGGAGGAAGTACGAAAGGACAATAATTGGCTTGACGAGCGTTGATATTCGTCTTTCTAGAATTCATAAAAATGTTGCTATTGAATTCCAAGATAAAATATATACTCTAATTAAAAAACTTAAAATCATACGGTATATACCGTATGATTTTATTTGCGCAACAAAAACGATAATTCATAATAAGTTAATTACGACCCTTAAAATTTCTCATTCTAAATCGAACACTAGAAGTAATACAAATGACTCAAACTTTACGCTCCATTAACCTTCTTAATTCTCTATCAGTTCAATTCAAAGCCGATTATCCCGACCAAGAACTCCCAGAAGAAATTACTAATGATCCAACCTTAGTGGACACGTCACAAAAATATTTCTCTGAAGACGTAGAAAACCTTAAAGCGGAAGAGATACCTGCTGATACGGAAACTTTCGTTGTCGATACCTTTGACAACTGCAAATGGAAGCATCTGAGAATCCTTCTCGAATCAACTTCGAAAGATATTATCAAAACTTTGTATCTTGGACATGACGGCTGCATAGAAGGAGAAAAAGAAGACATAGAAGCAGTGTTAACCGGTCTCAAAAATCTCAAAGCCGTTCATTACTGTGGATATTACGCGGGATACGAAAAGGAATTACACGAACTGTGTGAAAAGCACAATATAAAATCTATTCCCATTTATTAAAATATTTAGACAAACACACGTAGACAAACAAAAAAAAATAAATCATACTGTATACAGTATGATTTAACAATAAAAGATATTCGTTTTAAATTTATTACCATCGTTCCTTCTTCTATAATCGATACTTCGGAAAACGAAAATTTAAACATAAAGATCCAGAAATAAAAATTACCAACTAATTTTGTTTGCCTGTTGCCTTTATTCTTCTTGCCTTTATTCTTATTGCCTTTCATCAATTAACACAAATCTTATAACAGGATTTCATTTGAAATATGGATTGGATGCATTTTGCCAATGAAGAAGCATCAAATGAACTACCCGTAACGATTACTACTATTACTAATATCGATATAGAAGATAATAACAAATACGAGAGTGTAGCGAATATGAGAGAGGAAATAGATGAAATAATAGAGAAAAGGAAAGAAAGAAAACGATTATCCAGAAAAAGGAGGCGTGAAAGACTCAGATTTGATAAACTTCGAGAAGAAAGAGATAAAGAAGAATTTTCTCCTGACGAGATTCTTCCTGAGACCAATATAGATATTATCTATAATCATTCTCCTATAGCAAAAAGAATTCCGAAAAGAGCTTCTAAACCCACTCGACCTTTATTAGAAGGAGAAATTGAAAAAGAGGGAGAAGTAGAAATTGAAAAGATAGAAATAGAATCTGAATTTCAAATTCCTGTGCCTGAGTCAGTTCTCTATCGTTACCTTCAGGAGCATCCTAATACTATCCTAAGATTAAAAGAAGGAAATATCGGCAAAAAGTTCCTCGTTTATAAGAAAGCTTCGCTCATTGATGAATTTAACAATGTGACGCAGATACAAGTTTTATTAGATTATGCCGGCGACGAACCTCGCAAGAATTTTCTAGTTTTAGAATTCGATGCACTCTGCAATGATGCTGGAGATTGTCCTTTAGGATATTTCGATACTATTCCTTCTAATGCTAATATTGAAATAACATTTCAAGCATGGGTTCTTATGTACGTTGGTGATACCGACAAAAATATGACTTTGAATCTACAGTCTATAGTTAGAGAAGCAGAGAATTCACAATTGCAAAAGTTTCCCGAGTTTAGTATAGCGAAGATCAATCATATTCGCTTTCCTGTACCTAAAAGAATTCAAAATACTGTCCCATTAGAACCAGAAGAAAAGAATGAAGAAAAAGATAGAGAAAAAGATAGAGAAAAAGATAGAGAAAAAGATAGAGAAGAAAAGAATGAAAGGGGAATAAATGTAATAGAAGATCCGCTGACTATCATTCGAGAAGAGGTAGAATTAATGCGGCATCGATTGAAGGATGATTTTAAGAAATTGGCGCAGGAAAAGGCGCAATTTGAAGCTTTCAAGAATTCTCATCACAATACGAATCAGATTCCATCTCATGAAATTATCGAGGAAGAATTTAATCAGTCTATATCTAACAAACAGGACGATAAGAAGAAAACTCATAATAAGAAAGCCGAAAATAATAAGAAAGCCGAAAAGAATAATACTAAAAAGGCCTCTCAGAAAAAAGCTTACCGGAATTTTTGTGATGTAGGTATCGATTTTGAACCGTTGATCGAAAAGAGATCTCGTGTCCATACAAAGAAAGATTTATCGGAGAAGATTCTTTTTGCGGAGTTTGACGATTCATCATTAGGACTTGAACCCCAGATTCAAGCACCTATTAAAAGACGTAGCAATATCAATATCGTTAGAAAAGAATTGTATGTTAATGATGATATCGAATATGAAGTCGGGGATCAGATATATGTAAACTTGACCGGATTACCAGGTAATGACAGTTTTTCGGGATGTAATATGGAAGGAACTGTCACCTCTGTCCATCAAGAAATCGATGTGAAGATTATAGATCGGATTAAAGAGCCGAAAACGGAAGCAGACGTGAAATGTGTAAATTTCTTTAATTATGACGTAAAATTTCCGGGTTTCGTTCGAGAAGAGAATTACACTGAAGATAGATTGCAACTCGTTGTTCCTTTCGATTATAGTAATCGTAAATGGATAGAGAATGAAGAAGTATTAGTTCTTGTCGTTGATAATATATCATCAACTCAATTTCGCGGATGGTGGGACGCCAATATCGTTGGTTTCGATTCTGAAATGAATAAATGGGAAGTTAAATGGCGCTATGCGTATCCGGAACATAATTTAACAGACTTTGTAAATTCTGATCGCATTCAACCCTCTTTCTATTTCTTCGACTGATTTTACCTCCAAAAATAGAAACACCTACAAAATCATACTTCAATATTAAGTATGATTTTGCTTCCGTCATCGTATTACTCGCTATCGATATTGATGAATGATCGCGCGAAAACGAAATTTAAAAGCGAGAAAATTGAAAATAAAATTTTTGTGTGCTTCCCGTCGCTTTAGTTTAACTTTCTATATCTTCGATCATGAATGAAATCGAGTCGTACGAACCGATCTTTGTGTCAAAAGAAGTTCTTTTTCGGTATTTACAAAATCATCCTGATACTAAACTGCAGTTAAAATCGGGAATTATAGCTAATAGATATGTAGTGAGAAAAATAATCCCCGTCATAAATGGGGAAAAGAATAAAGATAAAGAGGGGGAATCCCAAGTCGACACGACATGTCCTTCGTTTGAACCGCACGTCTCTATGCGAGTGTTTCTCGATTTCAACAATCAAGTCGCTGATTCTAGAAAATTAGTTCTTACTTTTAAGGCGACATATAATGATCTCGGAGAATGTCCTCTAGGATTTCAAGACACTATTCAATCGATGGCTAACAAAGAAATAATTTATGAAATGGTAGTTGCTATGTATACGGATTTTACTAATGGTAACATGTTTATGAATTTGCACTTCGTTCCTGATGTTTACGGAAACGTATTTCAAGTCTATGATCCTGATTCTATAGCAGAGGTAAACTTCGAAATAATTGATATCAATACAGCTGAGATTCATGTTGTTTCGAAATATCAACCGGATAAGAGAATTCGTAGTAGTAATAGAAGTAGCAATAGAAATAGAAGGAATACTATTCCTTTGATTAATTCTCTCGTTACCCACTCTCTCGAAATTCCATCTAACAGCAAATCGAATAGCAAGGAAGAGGATTATGTAGACGTTTCTCCTAAAATATTACCCAAGAAGATTACCAAGAGAAACGCGAAGAAAACATATAACAAGAGAACATATAACAAGAAAGCAGATACTAGGAAGAGAAATTATGAGAAAAGAAACTATGAGGATTTTCATGATGACGGTGAAATTGTTTATGATTCTTCTATGATGCCTCCTAATAAACGTTACGCTAGTGAATCTAGCACTACGTCATCATCAGTCATTTCGTTATCGATTCCCTCTTTAGAAGATCCTATAATTATGCTTCATACAGAAGCGGAAGCTATTCATCAGAGATTAAAATTGGACTATGAAATGTATGAAGCTCGTATGAAGTTAGATTTCGATCTTTTGCGAAAGGAGAAACTACGGTTAGAAGTTGAAAAGTGTACTATTGAGTCGCTCAAGAAATTCTACGAAGAGAAGATCAAAACTCATGTTGATTCTCATCAAAAACAAACGCTTAATGTTAATCCAATATCTGATGTCGCCAAGATTGATACTGGCATCGCTAAAATTAATAATGATAAAGTTAACATCGATAAAGTTAATACCGGTGAAATGACGGGTATATTATTCGAACAAAGAAAACTTTTAGATCGATCTCAATTATGTCGTCCTTTCTCTCCCTTGGAATATATGCCACCTGCTAGAGTAATTCCTCCAAGAATTGCACTTTCTTCAAATATACCTCTTTCAAATATTTCTCTTTCAAATGTCGAAAACGATAAGGGAAAAGAGGAGGCCAATGTTAATATTGCCAACATGATCATGAACGAAATAGAAGTTAAAATTCAAGAACAAGTAAAGCATCAGACGAAACAAGATAAAGCAAAAGAATATAAATGTAAGCACGAAAATTGTCCGTGTAAATTCAAGACTAGTCTGGCTCTAGCTCGTCATATGAAGAATCATCTCAGATCCACTCGCACCAGTAATGACAATAACGATATTGAAGATAAGAGGCCATATAAGAGGCCATATGAGAGAAACACGACGGTAGTGTTTACAGGTAATCGTAATTTCGAAGACTTTGTCGCCAAACACGAAGCAATAAAACAGGAAGCAATAAAACAGGAAGCAATAAAACAAGAGAGAAACATGGAAATACCGGTGAACTTTGATGCTAAATTCGACTTGTGCGATCAAGTTTATGTGCGTTTATCCGGACTTAAAAGTTGTGAGGGATATATAGGATGTTATATGGAAGGAACTGTTGTCGGCATCCATTCTTTAACCAAAAAGGGAAAGAAAAGTTATAGATACGGAGTGAGCTTTGAGAAATACATCAATAAATCGTATCTTAATCAATACGATGCCGAAGCTCAAATTTACAGCGAAGGTCGATTGTTTCCTGTCAATATCAACGACGATGATATAACAAACAGAATGGAAAAAATAGATGAAAAAGGGAAAGAAACAGAGTGGCAAGAAAATGATGAAGTAGTAGTCTTAGAGATAAATAACAATAACAGCAGTAGTAAAAATCGCGGCTGGTGGGAGGCAAAAATAGTAAGTTACGATAGTATGAGAAATCAATGGTTAGTAAAGTGGGAACATATTTATGAAGACCATGATTTGATGTCTTATGTGGATCCGGAACGCATACAGAAAGCTTTTCAACCTTTCAAGTGAATATTGGGATTTGCTTTTTAAAAACGAATTGATAGCTTTTCAGCTATCAATATAAAAGACTTCGTATAATATTCAATTGTTAGAGAAAAATCTGTCGAAGAATGAACGAGAGGATGACTGAAGCAGCTTCCATGGGAAATATACAAGAAGTGCGTCGTTGCATTGAGAACGGAGCTACTAACTGGGACGAATCCATCGAAGAAGCGTCAAAATGCGATCCTCTAGAAGAAGGACAACGAGTTATTGCTTATTTGAAATCACGAGGAGATCCAGCTCTTTATCTTCAATTGAAAACGGAGAGCGAAATGTATCACGCTTCTCATTCGAAATCTGTTGAAACTATTCAAAATTTATTAGATGCCGGTGCCACTAATGTGTGCGAATGTATGGAAGAGGCAGCAGAAGGAGGAAATATGGAAGTTTTTCATTTGCTTATGAATCCTAAGTATCACAAAGGAACATCGCAGTACAAAATGAAACTCACTCTACATAATTCGATGGATGTAGCCTATCGTGGAAGTAAGATCCCATCTAACACAAATCGAAACAACTGTCAACAACTCGTCTCGTATATTTCCCTCCTCGGAACACCAATTCCAAACTATCACTTTAGTGTTTCCGTGTGAACGAATTCATAATTATATGAAATCAACTCTGATTTATTTAACGCCATTGATATGACGTTAAATCTATTGTAGATTTTCACAGGAGACGAAGCCGACTCCTTTCGACACCTAGGACCGGAGGTCCTCCCGAGCGAAGCGAGGTTGGCAAGCGTGAGATTTTTCTTAGCTTGTAGTTATATAGGGATCGTAGGGCGAAGCCCTGATCCCAAAACGAAAATAAGAAAAATACTCTAAGCGCAGCTGCAATCTAACATGTTTGTTGGGCGAAGTCGGTACTTCCACCGCAAACATTAGTCAATAACCAGCAAGTAGGTCCTGATGACAATCCGCATTCATTACTAATTCGTACATTTCTGATTAGAAAATTAACCGAAGGGAAGGGAGGAAAAGCACCACATGTAGGATCGCATCCATAAGTTGTTCCTGTGCACAACCAAATACTTCCCGCTACTCTTGGATCAGTTCCGAAGAAAGTATTAGATGGATTTTGTACTGTTAATCCACTGAAAGTATAAGTTGGAGATCCTACACCCGCTGTTCCATAGGCGACTAAATCGAATGTAATAGATGCTCCTAAAGGACCAGCGTTCAAAATATCAAAGATAAAATTAGAAGGAGTAGGCCAAGTATCAGATGATCTTCTCACTCTGATGACAGTTGGAGTCATACAAACGCAAACTCCATTAGTACATAAAGCTCCTGATAAACATTGAGAATCGAAATTGCATGGAGTAGGCAAAGGAGGCGTATCAATATAAATATCATCGGATTGATTGTAAGCATAATCAGGATTAATGGTAGGTATAATTCCACAACAATTATTGCCGCTAATAACTATAACTCTATAAATTCCTGCCGGTACGTTAAAGAATGTATATTGGGTTGCATCAAGATAGAGTATGTTTCTGAATAAAGGCCAGGAGACGATATTATAATTATCAAGCGTTCTCACGTATAAGTAGACATTGTAATAATCAGCACGTTCGACAATATTCCAAGAAGCTATTATACTATGATCGACTACGTTTACAGTTAACATAGGGGGACTGGGAAGCAGGCATGTTTTCTCTTGGCATTGACCATCGCATCTTTTTCCACAGGGTCTGTAACCTCTCTCAGTATTACGATTATTTGGGGTTTGATTATTTGGGGTTTGATTAGTGCATTGTTGTTCCCAGGCAGCTTGTTCCTCCAAATAATACTGATCGGTAGTTAAGGGATTCACCAAAGGCAAGGTAGGATTTTGATTTATAGGAGCGAGAATAGTCGGCAACGCGTATATGGGTTGATTATATGTAGGTGGATTGTAAGGTAATTGACCACATCGTCCAGTGTTGCAACCTTCTACCTGATATTTTGATTGTTTTTGAGACTGATTTCTTACGTGAACTGCATTAGACCACTTAGAACCACGACAAGTATTAAGATTAGAATACGAATTATTATATGTGTTTTGACAGCGATCACAATTGCAATCTTCTCTACCGGTACAATTATTACGACAACTGTACTCATACAAAAGCCACACTATGATTACTACTATAATAATTATGATGACTATTCCTACTGCCGAATCATTCTTCGTCATGATTTATAATAAGTAATTATCTATTATGGAGAATGTTTTGTTTTATTTCCAATCGGGGAATAATTTTTGCTTGGAACATCATTTCCTTCGTTAAAAATAAAATTCAAATTTTCTATTATCGCCGTTTCAATAAAATACATATTCAAAATAGTTACAGGTAGTGGATAATAAAATCGAATTTGAGACATGAGCAGAAGTAATCCTCCCTTGACAGTAGGTGAAGCAAAGGCTATGATTAAAGCCCACGTAGAAAAGCGCATGGCAGAAACAAGAGAAGTTCATGAAAAGCATATTAATAAAATTCAAGGCAAAGTTCAACATAAATCACCAGCAGGAAAATCTCCTTCCATTTCTATCCCTGTTCGTAATTCTTCTAATTGGCCTAAGAAGAGACCTCTTGTTTTTGAATCACAGCAATTAGAATTGTCAAAACCATCGGGACAATCAATTAATTTCGAAGAAGAGAATGATAGTGACAACGATAATAATGAGTCTGAATTGCGAGAAGAGATTCATAGATTGAAGAAGCATTTAAAACAGAGTCAACTGGAACATGGTATAGCTGCAGAACGTGTTATTGATCTAGAAGAGGATCTTGATAATGTAAAGTACTGCAATCGACAGCTGGAAATCGAAGCTTCTAGTTTAACTGTGGCTCACGATTCCATTCTCGAAGAATTAAACGCTTTGAAAACCACTATAAGTAGTGTAGATCGTCTTCGAAATTTCAAGACCGTTGAAAAATGGGGAAATAGAACAGTGACCATTGTCGATCCAGAAGATATCAATTACGATGACATTAACAATGACGATGATATGGAAGAAATAGATGAGGATGACGAAGAGGAACAATTCAGCTTCTTAGAATAAAATCATCGTCAACGAGATTCAATAAAAAATAAAATTTTTACTCTTATTAATTAGGAGTAAAAATTTAGCAGTATAACCCTACCATGACCGACGCCGATGTTGATTGGGATAAATTATGGGAAGAACAAATCGGAGGATGTTTCGGATTAGCTATGATTTGTCCTACTTGTGATGGATCTAGTGTGTCGACCTGCGAATGTGCCAAAAAGAAATGGATTAATAGAAAGAAAGCGGAATTAGGATTGCCTCATGAGACTCCTTATACCTGTTATATGTGCAAAAAGAACGTAGTTCACGTTTTTAAACACGTCTTTCCTGTAACTTCTGACCGACCAAAAGAAATCATGGTTGATATTTGCGATGATTGTATAGAGTCCACGTAACCTAAATTCAAAATAGGCTGCGCTTAGAGTAATTTTTGCATCCTCTTGTTATATGTTGGCCCTGGCGAGCCATTACATTCTGACATTACGAGACACAAAAATTCTCACGCTGGCCACCTCGCTTCGCTCGGGAGTCGCCTCCGGCTCCTATAATTCATAAAAATCAATATATCTCTTGTAAATATTAGAGTTATATTTTTGACTATTTTCCAATCAATATAAAATTAGGACCTCTAACTTTCCAAAATTATGACTAGATTTATGTCCACCTCTGCTTCTACGATCATATTGATAATTGTCCTTATAGTTATAATTGTTATAATCGCTGCTTGGATTTCGTCTCCAACAGAATTCCATTCCTCTAAAGTAAGAGCTTTACATTCGAGACACCGAGATAAAGATTCAAATTACTTATCTGAGAGGCCTTATCAAGATAATGAAAAAGAAATTAGACCATATGTAGAGGCTAGAAATGGTACAAGTGATAATTTTTACGTAGGTGCCAGAAATTGCGAAGAACCTTGTCCCTGTATTTTACCCGGATTTACTACTTTAACCACTCAGGTACTCAATCGTAATAATATCTTAGCCGAATGGAGTCCAGTGGATGGTGCCAATTTCTATAATATTTATCTCTACGTAGCAGCGAGGGATGGTAGTAGTGGTACTACCTGGGTAGTCAGTAAAAATATTTCAAATCTAACTATGACCCGTTATATTTTCTACAGCGTTCCGGATGGGAATTATCTCGTTACAGTTTATGCAGGTTCAAAAAATTGCGGAGTTAACAATTATGTTGATCCTGCCAATCCCACCAATCAATCTTCTATCATAACCATATCGCCATTGGAAGGATGTTCAACCAATGCCGATTGTCCCTTCGGACAATTATGTATTGATGGTAATTGTACTACCACGTGCACAACAAATGCAGATTGTCCGTCAGGAAAGCCTGTTTGCAGTAATGGGACATGTATAGCAGGATGTTCAAGTAGCGCTGATTGCCCTAACGGACAAACATGTGTTAATGGACAATGTTCTGGTAGTTGTGGTCCATGTACTGGACCTCCAACTGGCGAAGCTGGAGGTATTTTAGATGGAACTTATCCAAATCCAAGTTTACGGGCAGCAGGTCCGACAACAATAGGTCCAATTGGAACTTCTACTACTATTCCCGTAATTTCGGTCGATGCTAATGGTAGGATTACATCGTTGACTAGCGTTCCTGCTGCAGGTGGCGGCGGTGGACCTCCTACAGGTGCTGCCGGAGGAGCTTTAGGAGGAACTTATCCTAATCCGATTATTACACCGGCTGGATTGCAAACTCCATTAGCTGTACTCACTGGAACAAATCCGATCACGATTCAAGCATCTTCTCCGGCTGGATCAGCTGTTACTATTGCTAGTTTTGGTCCCCTGACACCGGGACAATGGATTTTTGCTTTATTAATAGTGGGTAAAGTTCCAGGTCTATCAATCGGATGCAGTTATCGTTTTACTCTTGGAATGACTATATCGACTACTCCAACAGATGCTCCTATACTTGGAAGTCAAGAAGCAATTATTTTAGGACCTAATTCGTTTAGTCATAATCCTAGTATAACTGCATTAGCCAATCAAACTTTTGAAATAATTGCGGGAGATAGTTCCAATAATATTAATTGGAATATAGCCGGCACATATATGGCCGTGTAAATGGGGGCTCGCTTCCGAGTATTTTTCTTACTATCGTTTCCGTATCGGCCCTGAAGGGCCGTGATACAGAGAAACTACAATCAACAAAAATCTCACGCTCGCCACCTCGCGCTAGACGCGCTCGGACATTGAACGATATTATTGAACATGATCGTAGAATTTAAAACGTGACAAAAATGATTAAATTTTATTCTCTAATTTTTGGGGAATAAAATCAGTAACAAATTTTGATTACTTACTATTTGTGATAATTATGGAGATTAATAACGACAATATTCCCGAAATCCGATACAAGCCGAGAGGTCTTAGAACTCCAGTTCACATAACACCCGCCTTCAAAAAGTTTTGCGACGACAACGGATTAACATCGGTGCTTCATGATAACATTCATACTTATCCCAGCATAGAAAGCATGACCAAGGCCGTAATACAATACATTAACGACAACAAAATCTCTAAGGAGAATGGATACGATGATGCAACTCTCAATGCTCTCAACGGAGGAAAGAAATTAGAACGATATCACATAATTCCAACCATGATTCGTTCTCATGTTGTTTCCTCTATTCCTACCTTGGAAGAGGTAGAAAACTCCGAGAAGGAAATCAAGAATATGGCAGACAAAGGAGATATGAATGATAAAACCGCAATCGAAATCGATCTTTCTCCGGCAGAAATGGGAAAGACTGGGTTTTCTAATCCTGTTGTCATATCAGATGAATTTCTCGCCTTTTGCACTAGTAACGGTTTATCGGATATAATTCGCCATCCGAGTCTGGCTACTATGAATCAAGCCTTGTTAATGTATGTTGTTTTGAAAGGCTTGAAAGTAGAGAAAAATCAAGCCACCGGTAAAAATGAGTACAATGATCCAGAGCTCATCAAATTGAATAAAGGATTGGTCGTAGATAAATATGGTCTCATGAAGATTTCTAGTAAACACGTTACGAGAATTTCTAAGTATGTTGTATTGGCTACAAATTCAAAATTGGGACGATTGAATAACGTCGACGAAGCCGGTAACCTCTGTAATTTAGAAGATTCTCTACTGAAAGTTAAAACTGACTTTTGGGAATCGTCTCGAGTACAAGATTTTCTCCAGAGACTAATCAATGAACATTATCCAAGGAGTGGTGCTCCTTCATGGTTAACTGATTATCAAACATTTCAAAACTATATGGCTAATGAATTGTTCAAAGAACTGTGGGGTGAATTAGAGAGCCAGTATCCAAATTGTCCAGACTGGTTTCAATGCTGCGAATTCAAGTACGCATATGTTTCTAGAAGTATTGATAGTCGTAATGCGAGGGACGTGGATCACATGATTGATTTACCCGAGGAAATTTTTGAGGTCTACGACAATCTTAAGAAAGGTATCGTGTCAGATCCGTAAATCCGTGAAATATATATAAAAAAAAATTATCATTAGCAACTATGGCTAATGATAATATGATAGTTAGTACGATCTCGTTCGAATACTACGAATCCATCTTCCCAACAAATAGAATTCTCTTATTATAATCCATAAAGCGCACCCAGAAACTATTACTTCCACTGCTATGTCTAAAATCGATACTACTTTGGAATTATTATTGATGTCATAGTCGACGAATCGACTCAAATGCGTATAAAGCATGTTATTACTACTAATATCGTTGCTGTTACTGCTATTACCTAAAACATAACGTGAAACATAACCGAGATGAGAGGTACTAGACGATGACGATAATATATTAAATCGTATATTGGAATAGATGAGATAGATACCTATTAAAATCAGTAGTATCCACGTAGCGAAAATTTCTACTGCTAATAAAAGAATCGTTATAAGTGCCGAAAACATAGAGCTCATAAAATAAACATTATCTATTATCAGATAATTTCTTGATATTCTGAGGTATAAATCTAGAATCGACATCACTAACATCATAGTTAATAATGAAACGATAATTAAACGTCGCCTAGCCATTGTTTATTCTTTGTTATATGTTCCGATTTTTTAATTTAATAGCGGTTATTCACTATTAAATTTCGATTTTAGTTTTCCATAACTTCGTCGTTAGCGACCAGTAGGCCTACTCTCGTCCGGTTAAACTTATTGGGTTTTTATCTGGGCCTCGAGATCGATCTCCTCTTCCATTTTCTTTAGTTTCTCCACATCCGATGACAATCCCGAAATGCAACAAGCTATAATTAATCCTGCAATTACAAGTACAATTGTTTCAATTACCGAGTAAACAAATCCCGTTGCTAACGCATCGGTATAAGTTATATTCCCAGAAGATTTTCCGTCGAAGTTTGACAAATATCCTGCTCTTATAGCTTCGGCATTTAGCCAGGTCAAAATAGCCCACATTGTTATCATACTTAAGAAATATGCAATTACTAATAATGTTTCTCTAGTATGTGTTTTCAGGACAAATATGAAACCTCCCGCGTAGATTAAAATCAAGAATTCTATACCGAGATAAATGAAACCTTCTAAACATGGACCTCCTTCTCCGAAGATATTATCGACAGTAGATTTATTAGGACCTTCTATACTTGGAATCCATTTACTATTTATTAATTTGCAATGACCATGAGCTAAAAAATACATTACAATAAAACCCACTAATATGGTTAATAGAAAAATAATTCCTTGCATAGTATTGCTATCGACAATAGCATTCCAGATCCTAATTTGATCACGGGTAGTCTTTTTCCCACGCGAGAACAGATTAATTACAATCATTTAGTTTAATGTTGATCTTGTATACGGCGATTACTTTGATATTTTCTTATTCTAATTTTAAATAAGAAAATTGTAATTAACTAATTTTGTTTTCATAATATAGAGACGCTATTGATACGTAACATACCTCTATAATAAATTCTCACTACACAGTCTGGAGATAATTTAAAACCGTATTGGACGTATTCTATTATTGAAATATCGCAACGATCGATTTAAACATCGATCTCACCATATTGTTATTATTGTATTTATTGGTATAGGTTGTTTCTAACTCTTGGTAGAGATGATAGAACGATTGTCGGTTTTGATACAAATGACAGAAGAAATTCCAAAGATTGACTAAAGTGAAATATCGATATATCAATTCGTCGATGTTGTCATCGTTGATTATTGTAACATGTCTTTCTGCAGGCATCTTGGCTATAGATTTTAATTATATTGGATATGTTTTATTTAGGGTATGATTTCCCTAAATAATTTAATTGTTTTTGTATGCTATCATTAACTGTGATGTATGAGTAGTGAGGAAGATGGAATAAAGAATCTAGTTATTACATATTGGCCATTCATCATAACACGATGAAACTAAATAATCGCTGAATCCTTGAACGAATGTTTTGATTTCCGGATTTCTAGAATTGTTAGAAGCGAGTTCTAACAAAATTTCTTTAGATTGTACTTCCAATGGATCAAAGGTAGAATTGTGTTCATATCCGTAAAGACAATGTTCGACCATTTTTAAATCTCCATGTAATATAGCATATCGAAGATTTGAAGCATAATCGGGATACGAACGATCATGATAATAAATTCCACCCCAGAGACATTCAACGGCATCGATATTACCTTTTTCTATGTTAGATTCGATTTTGGAGTTATATTCGAGCCAGCTCACCTCAAATTGATTATTATTCCACCCCTCATAATCACAATTATAATAGTCTTTAATATATCTAATTAACTCTCTGAACTGTTCCTCATTATTTTCGAGATTGCTGTAATCAAATTTAAGTTGACAATGATCTGTTCCGAAACGAACCGGCTCTGCAAGTTCTTCCGACATTTCACGATATTTTCTAATCAAATTTTATATTAGAAACTTAAAATAATTAATTTTTATTACTATCACTAGATATCTTTCTATTCATCTTCGAATTGAACCCAATCCACAGCAGATCGGGACACTAAAAATTTTAAAAAATAATTTTTCTTATGTTTAATTTTTAAAATCAAATCATCTACTATCTTTTACCTTGTAATCAATGGAAGAATCACTAAAGAAAAGACATCTTTCTGATACTATTCAATCATCCGATGAAAAATTATCTCTTATTTTGAATACTCTCGAACTGCGACAGGAACATGTTATGGCAAACGCGTTGAGGAGAAAATATCAATCGATGAAGAAAATAGAATCAGCGAAACAGACAGAATCGATAGAACTAATAAACAGAATGAGTGTTATTTTCCTTCCTACGGAAGAAGCAGTAGCTAATTTAGCTACTAGCTTGAATATGAGTACAGCCGATTTAATAAACGATTGTAATTTTCAGAACGTACTAGAGAATCATATATTTCTGAAGAACACGACATCTGTTCTCAGCAACGTCAATAAAGATAACAATGATAATAAAGGTGACTTGACCTCGATCAATG
>Ga0206941_10010_pt1 | contig 52615 bp, 44 predicted proteins | sample Alteio_BWOrgHeat_9_FD_153251 | JGI IMG/M metagenome (GOLD analysis project Ga0206941, IMG submission 153251) | Enriched cells from forest soil in Barre Woods Harvard Forest LTER site, Petersham, Massachusetts, United States -... | ecosystem: Environmental > Terrestrial > Soil > Temperate forest >...
CGTTCTTCCAGCCATTTTGAAAAAATACTAACATACGTCCAACGTACTTCTTTGTTAGGAATGGCAATCCTACATAGATAACCAGAAGGTGATTTTTCTTTTTCAAGATATTTCACATATCCGCTGGCGAGCAATAAACTCCACAACGCAGTATCGTCTTTATCTAACGCATCAAATCGTACGCGCTCATCAATAATCACTGGTAACACAGGTGCAATAGACTCAGGTGAAATTAAAGATTGAAATTGTTCTTTCGCGTTTTTGCTGGCATGTAAAAGAGCAGTTTTGAGCAAATGATCTTTAGCTGTTTCAATCCAATAAGGGCCTATTTTTCCCTTATGTTTTAAGCATTGGATAATAGAATAAGGGTTATACAGTGTGACATCTTCTACGTTATACCCGTTGTACCAATTTTTAATGTGCGTTTTGTCTAACGCAAAATCTATTTCTGAAAATAACTTGTCGAGTTCTGCTTCTGTAAACCCAAAACATTCTTTATAAATTTCATCTTCCAGCGTGGTATAAATATCGATATTATTTAAATCAGACAACATACTACTGCTTGAAATACGTGTGATACCCGTCATCACACCTTTTTCTAAATAGGGGTTATCTTTCATCACGCTACCCAAAAATCCTTTTATAAAATAAGTCATTTCATCCAGGTAATAATTATAAGCAGCGGTGAGAGGCGTGTCGTACTCGTCAATGAGTACATAGGGTTTTTTGCCATGATGTTTATGTAGTAACTTACTGAGTATCAGCAACGCATTTTCAAGTGAACCTTGATCTACATTCCCTGTAAGGTAAGTGCGATAGAGTGCAATATCATCTGCATCTAGCACTTCAGATTGTTTGAGATAAGCATGCTCCATATACAATGCTTTAATCACTTCTCGAATCAAGGTAAGCGCTTTTTCAAAATTGTCGGATTTCACATCTTTAAAAGTGAGATAAATGACCGGGTACTGTCCCTGATGCCCTTTCACCCAATCAGGAAATTGCCGATAGAGTTGACAATGATCGAATAAGCCCTGCGTGCTTTCACCTACCACAGCTGGTGAAAGAAAATGGTGCAGCATGGACATGTTGAGCGTTTTTCCCCAGCGGCGAGGGCGCGTAATCAAAATAGCTTGTGATGTATCATCAAAAAGAGTTTTGATAAATAGGCTTTTATCTACAAAAAGATAATTATTTTTAATAAGCTTGGCAAAATTACTTAAGCCAGCGGGAAGCGGCTTTGACATAAAAAATCTCGCTTTTATTAACAAGGATACCCCGTGGCTTGCCATGAGATAACGCAATGGGGGATTTTTATTTAATTTTGTATATTTCAGAAGAAAAATAATTTTACGAATGCTATCACAATAAAAAATTCTCCTCCAGCGTATACAAAAAAATAGCAATCGAACATTATTTACGGGCCCCTTATATTAGGGGAAGAAAAAACGCTGGAAACAAGATGGGCATGTGATGATACAGGCCACCAAAAAATAGGACTTCTCATCGATCAGAAACCTGCCACTCTGATGTACAATTGGTACAGCGAGGCATAGCAATTTATACAGCATCTCAACACTTTAATTTCTCAGGTGATTAAATTTAACTGCAGCAGATACAGTGATTCATTATGATCCATGGTGGAACCCAGCCGTAGAACAACAAGCCACTGACCGCAGCCATCGACTTGGCCAAACAAAACATGTGTTTGTGTACAAATTTATTGCAGTGGGCACAGTAGAAGAAAAAATTGCTGAGATGCAAGAACGAAAAAAATTATTATTGGATGGATTATTTGCAGGACAAAAACAGCAAGGCAATCAGTTGACCTTGGATGATTTGAGTTATTTGTTTGGATAGATAAATACCCAAAGAAACTAAATTACTGGATGCTGCACACAAAGAAAAAGATTGGGAAAAAGTTCGCGTGTTAGCGCACAAGTTAAATGGCGGCACCAGCTCCTGCGGCGCAATGCGTTTGCGGGAAGAGATCTCTCTAGCTGAAACTTTCTTTAGTCGTCATTGCGAGGAGACCTGCTTTGGTCGACGCGGCAATCCAGAAAAAACCAAAAACAAAACTCAAAAAATTTGTATTTTTTCTGAATCACCTCATCAATTTATATAAATCTATCTTCCTACTAGCTACTATAAAAGATAATTTTATCGCAAAGAATCTCTACCACATCACTTTCTTGACTAAACTGCTAATCCTGAACGCACAAGCAAATTTAACTTGTTTCTAATATTCGTTAGATAAAAATGTACAGTGTTTTTGCTGATTTTCAAGATTTCTGCCATTTCCTCCAGATTTTTGCCTTGATGGATCTGATCGATAAATGACATCTCTCGGGAAGTAAAAGCAATATCATTATTTTTTTCACCTGTGCCAAAATCAGGTTTTTTAATAGCATCGTTTGTCATGTTTTTCTCCAATTTTTTTAGGTATGTTAAGACTGATTTAACAAATCCCAAAAATCATGCCATACAAAAAAACACAATAAAACAACTATTTTTCTCATCGAATTAAGCAGCGAATTTTAACGCTAAATATTTCTCATGAATTATTGAGGTGAAATATTTTTCAAAGATGCAGAAAATTATTTATGTTTTTTTGGCTACGCGTATGCACCCTCTAAAAAATGGTCCTTGATGAGGAAATTTTTTTTCTTTAAATCTGCTAAGACATTCAAGCAAATTTTGATCTCCCTTTGTTAAATATTTGCTGTTGGTGATTTCATCATACCTGTCTTCTTCGTGATGGAAATATTCAAAATTAACGTCTTTCATCAACTTATAAGTAAACCCGCTATGTTGCTTCAATATTTCCTCGAAGGTTTTCATCAACATTCTTAAGTCGCGCATTTCTGAAATAATACTGGGAGCATGACGAATAGCTGGCGTGCCTTCAACCATTGTGGGATAAGAAAGTGAATAATAAATTGCATCAAAATTGTTCATTGCTCCCAATTTCCAGGGATGCATGACAATAGCAGCATACTCCTTCAGCATATAAACATTTTCATATGCGTATTCTATAGTTTGGGAAGGCAACAACAGTTCGCTCGTATCTGCAGGTTTGAAACCTGGTGCTGTCCCATTTGCCATAAAAATATTGTGTATAATATTCGCGAGAATACACGGGCCTGGTTTTAAATTTTTGTTTCGTATGATTGAGGCAAAAGCTTCCCACGTTAGACTCAGCTGAACTTTGTTGTGCATATACTCTGCTTGCACCCAGCTTTTTACTAACAGGTAGTTGTGAAAACGTAGCCAGGCCAAATCGATTTTGTTTTTTTCTAACCATGGTTTGGTAAACAACAAAACTTTACACACCCACGGATTATTTTTATTACTGCGTGTACTGATAGTTTTAATGATTCCCCATTGATCCATTAATCTTTTAGGCGGTTCTATATTTACGCCATATTCTGCACGCAATTTTTTATGGCCAATGGTATCTGTGACTTTAGCCCCTAAAAATACAGATCGTGCGCCAGCAGTCACACTCCAGCAAGGTGTAAAGGAACAACCTGTCAGCGGCATAATAGATTCAAATAATCCATATAAATCACCAGGCACAAAAATATTCAACGGAATAATGCGTTCGCCAGTATTGTGTGAGGCCGTTCACATGCCTATAAATTTAGTCAACTGGAAGCACTAACCCTTTCAGGGCTGTCCCATTAAAAAAGCAGAACTACGTTCTACGTGCGTTTCGAGCCGTCCGCGCTCCCGGCACCATATTTACGTGATTGCAAATATCGAAGCTTATTTACACACGTATGGTTTGGGTTAAAAACGCTTCGCTTGGCTTAATGCCTATTTTTGGCTTAGTGGTTTCGTTCAGTGCCGGGAGCGCGGACGGCTCGTCCGCACGGAGGCCAACGGCCTCCACGTCTTAGATATTTTGAAAATAAAATAGCTGCGGCAAAAATATCGATGCAAGCTACATTTCCCCAAATTTAGTTTGTCACCTACAAAATCTAGATCACGGCGACATTTGTGAAGCAATAAGAGCATCTTAATGGGACAGCCCTGCTAACCCTTTACTATCTTCCAATAACCATCTTTGGTAGAGCCTATTCGGTCAATCATTCCTTTAGATCTCAAATGGCCAAGCTGTTTTTCAATGGCGCGTGTTGTTTTTCCAAGCTGTTCTGCCATTTCAGGAATAGTTATCTCTGGGTGTTTAGTAATAATTTCTATAATTTTTAAAGCCGTTTGCCCTAGCTCCTTCTCCGAATTTCCTCGAACTTCTCCCGAACTTCTCCCGAACTTTCCAGATCCGTAAGATTCGCCTGTTTCCTCCAGATAGTGAGTACAAACCCATCTGTCATTTGAAAGCTTGGTTCAGGCAATCCTGCCTCTTTACAGCGCTGAATCATGTCTCCTGTGCCTGTGCCCAACCGCTCGATATATCGCGTAAGATACAACGATTCTGCTAACAACGGGTTATGTGGTACTGAAGCATGTGGTTTTCGCAAACGCGCCAATGTTAATGTGGAAGGTAGTCGACCAGGATTCCAGATTTCTAAGCGATCTGTAAATGGTTTACTTACAATTTATAGAAAATATTTAAAATCCAACAGCAAGCTGAAAATTTCTCTCATTTTGTGCTGGCATAAAATAATTAGGAATCCATTTACTGACAATATTTTTTAAATCTTTAAACGACAATGGAGTAGCATAAAAATCATCAAACCCCTGTGCTTTATAAATATCCGATGCTTCAGAACCTAATCCAACAACAATACTGCGCCTACCCAAATTTTCTTCGCAAAAACGCAAATTTTTTAAAACTTCATGGGGATTTATTTTGGATGATTCAGTGTCTAAGAAAATGAGATCATAGCCACCTTTAAATACTTCTACTGCATATTTACTTTCGGTTACACCATCTAGTTCGCAGCCAAGTCTTTTTAGCATCAATGATATGGCTCGCTGTATGAGGGGGCTGCTTTCTACCAACAAAGCTTTAGCAGGTCTTTGAAACGCAACAATTTCTCTTTTACTGGCATTGGGCATTTTCATAGGTTTCTCAGATATTGCTTCAACGGTCGAAAAAAAAGCTCTTTCCTCTCAAAGACAGCAAAGAAAGAGCAGCTACCATTTTTTTATTTACGCCTTGATCTCTTCATGGATAATCGTATTCAGCCTATTTCTAACATTCGTCAGATAAAAATACACCGTGTTTTTACTAAGTTTTAGATGCTCAGCAGTCTGTATGATAGTTTTGCCTTGAGTTATTTGACTCATGCACTCAATTTCTCGCGTTGCAAAAGCAAGGCTTTTATTTTTTTCAGCGGAATCTGAAGTTTTTAAAGTGTGGTCTGACATGGTTTTCTCCTTAGCTTGTATTGTTAGTAGAATGATAAAAAACTTCCACGAGTCACTGAGACAATGCTAGTATCAACGCAGAAATTTGATTTATAGATGCACAGCCTAATAAGACAGATGAGATACAAATCAACTCCCGTATGTTTGTTTAAGCTTGCGTTAATATAAACTTTTTTATTTCACTACTAAATAGGGTAATTTCCCCTATTCTTTACATTCTCTCACTTATGTCAGAAATTATAGATGGAATGCGTTGGTACCAAGGAAAACGGTTCGTTGCCAGTGTACGTGGCTCTGATTATGCACATGCCGGCGAAGAAGAAGCGATCCACCTATGCTTTGAAAAATTTTCTAAAGATCCGCATCGATTAATTCTAGATGCAGGTTGTGGCCAAGGTGGCACAGCGCATTTTATTCAAACACAAGGCTGGGGAAAAGTTAGTGGTTTTGATATTGAAGAAAAATCCATTTTGTACGCGCAAAATAAATATCCTGATGTGAAATTTTATACAGCTGATGCACATAATCTTGCTGCAGCAGATGAAGCGCTTCACACACCGCAATTCGATTTAATCTGTTTGTTCAATGCGTTTTATGCTTTTTCCGATCAGAAAAAATCGTTGCAGAATTTACGTGCATGCGCAAAAACAGGCGCAGATTTGATGATTTTTGATTATACAGATCTTGCCGAGGAAGGGAAAAATCCATTTGTGATACAAGGAGAAACCACCAAGATTTTTTTACCTATTCGTTCAAAAAAAATGCTTCAAATGATTGCAGAAATAGGCTGGACTTGTGTAGAAATTAAAGACCTTTCCCAAGAATATAAACACTGGTATAAAAATCTTGTAGATAAAATCTTAGAAAATAAACAGCAATTAATATCAGATTTTAATGAGCACAATTATTTTAAGGCCATAGAAAAATACACCAATCTATATAATGCTTTCAAAAATAAATTACTCGGTGGATGTATTTTTTATGCACAAGCTGTCTGATATATTATCGGCTCTACTTTCCATAAATCTTTTATTAAATGTAATTTTAGTTATTCCTCCCAAACTCATAATCGCAATAAGCCCCACCACCGCTGTTATGCCTACGTATATTCCTGGCGCAGTAATAAATCCGGATGTGGAAATTAAATAAGTGCACACTAATGGAGTTGTTCCCCCAAAAATTGACATGGAAATATTATAGGAAATACCAATACCACTATACCTGTGATCTGCAGGAAAAAGACTTGTCGTAATAGCTGCTGTTGTGCCTTCTATCAGGCTAAAACAAACTGCAAACAAAATCAGCGCCAAACCTATTGCCCATATTGATCCTGTACTAATGAGCATAAACACAGGATATGCAATCAATGCAATTGACAGAGCGCTTAAAAAAGCAACACGTTCTCTACCAATATAATCGGCAAGCAATCCACACAGTGGCATTAACATAATCAACAAAACCATCATCAATGTATTTAAAAACAATGCTTTTTCTAAAGGTATAGATAAAAACATTTGCAGAAATGTCGGCATCCAAACAAAGAGCGTATAAAATGAAACTGACACAAATACATTCAATGCCAACACCTGTAACATTGCCTTTCGTGAATATTTAAATGCCTCTAACAAAGGATATTTAATTAATTTTTGTTTAGATAAAATATTTTCAAAAACCTCCGTTTCCAAAAGATAACGTCGGACAAATATCCCGAAAATAGCTAAGATTGCGCCACATAAATAAGGTATACGCCATCCGCCATTTTCTATTTGATCCTGTGTGAATAAATAATGAAGGAGGGTAATAACCAACGACCCTAATAAAACTCCAGCAGTGGAACTCCACGTAGCAAAACTGCACCAAAAAGTTTGTCTTTTTTGAGGAGAGGATTCGTACATATAAACAGCAGATCCAACAAACTCTCCTCCTGCAGAAATTCCTTGTGCCACACGCAACAACACTAATAATACAGTGGCAGCAATACCAATCTGTGAATAAGTAGGTAACATTCCCATACAAAAAGTCGCAGCACCCATCAAATACATTGATAAACGTAAGGCTTTACTACGACCATATTTATCTCCAAGTTGGCCAAATAATATACCGCCTAAGGGTCTGGCTAAGTATCCGATAGCAAAAACCGAGAATGATTGAAGCAATGAAGTTGTGGGATTATCTGAAGGGAAAAATAAAACACCGATAGTAACTGCCAAGTATCCAAAAATAGCAAAATCATACCATTCCAAAATATTGCCAATAATACCAACGATTAAGCGAGATTTTTTTGTAGACATTTAGCGTTTTAAATCCTATGTATTTTGGCAGCAAGAATCTCTACTAAAGATTGTGCATTATAGCGGCACTCTGTTTTCTCTTTTATTTTACTAAAGTGATTATCTAAAGTTTTGAGACTAATAGCGAGAAAATGACTTACCTTTTTATTAATTCTATATTTGAGCAGGGCTAATAAGCAATCCATTTCTCTAGGGGAGAAATTAAAATCTATCCCTTCCTGAAATCCTATGTGACGCATGAACCAAAAATTAGCTTTAACTTTATTTTCATAAAAATCTAAATAGAGTTCTTTGATACGCATCGCGCTTTCAATGCCAGTAGAATTAAAACTCAACGTTAAAATACCTTCCACCTTTCTGTATTTATTAAATACAGGTAATTTCAACATTGAGTGAACCACAACATATCCAGATTTGTTTAAAAAAGTTTTATAATCTAGTTGTTCTACCGGTTTTCTATTTTCGACAACAAAAAGATCTGAAGCATGGATTTCATCAGCAAAAGTATCAGACCATCCATTTTTCATCACCTCTCTTTTTAAATCGAAGACAGTTTTACCAATGATTTCTTCTTCAGACTTCATACCAAACACATCTAAATTTGCTTGATTAGAAAGCTGGTAGGTGAAATTTTTAGCTTCTTTGAAATGCGCAATTTCAGGAAAATTATAAATAAGATCGTGAAGAGAATAAGCCATGAGCTTTTTCTTGTAATTCTCTTTCACGTGGGAAGTAGCTTTAGGTTTAAGTTTAGAGGCTTTTTTGGAAGACTTCTTACCTTCTGTAAGATTTAATACACTACCTGTTAACGCTGCTAATATACTGGTTTGTTTTATTAAATTTAAATTTTGTTTCATCGGCTAATCAAATAATTCGAGTGAGGAATCGGAGCATTTCCAATATTTCAGAAAAACGACATTTCATTTAGATGGATTAATGAGCTTGTTTATTAAGCCGAGCCTGCATAGCGCACAGTCTTTCTAGCGATAACCCAGTAAAATGGGCAATTTTATCCAGAGGCAAAGCTTTCTCTTGCAAAAGTTTTTCAGCCATTTTGAGAGTGGCTTCTTCCTTACCTTTTTGTTCAATTATTTGTGCGAAAGTCATGATGTCCTCCTGTAAGTTGCGAGATAGATGAGTACGTATCCCGTTAATTAATGTCTCATAGTCAGACGGCGTCACATGCTGCATATCACGTATCAAATAAAAAAATATATCGTTACATAATAGCTTAGCACGCACGCCATCCATTTCAACCACTTCATTCATCCATGGCAGTAAAATATCAAAAAAGGCTTTTCCCGGCGGGATTTCACCGTATTTCAATGCAAATTCAATCAAGCCGGAAAATTTATGCTGTCTCAAAATTTTATCTGGCGTACGACACACATCGATCAGTTGATAAGGTTTTAGAAAAAGTGCGCGAGCCAACGTTTCTTCCGTGCCAAACAAACCATAAATATCCTTAGGTGCTGTCCAGGCTTGTTGTCCCGTATACATAAGCAAGGGATAAACCAGGGGAAGAGCTCTATCAGGATATTGTTTTCTATGCCGACTCATTAACAGGTAAGTATTTTCTAGAAATCGAAAAGCCATATCAGCATGAATACTACTTTGTTGTTCACATAATAAAAAAAGCACATTGTCTGATGTTTTTAATTTCACCTCATAAATAAAATCTGGCGCCCTATTTTCAAATAAATGAGTAATGAAGGTTTCTTTAACAGGTTGTAAAGAATTAAAATCCAGCAATAGCAGTAAATCAGCAGGAAGATGTGTTTCAAAAAACTCTCTAGCTACTAGAGGGTTCTCCATTCCTTTTTTAAAAAGTTTATCGTGTGGCTGATAAATTTGGGCTAGCGTTTCGCTTACTTGGCCAGTGGCAAATAAAAGTTCAGACATTTTTATTTTAATCTTTTGTTGGTTATAACAATTCGGACTTTCTTAGTTAAGTTCTGGAAACACCTCAACACCTAAATCTATATTTTTTAACTCTAAAAAATCATAATTTCTCTAAGGCAAAGAGCTTCCCAATCAACAAGCTTAAATTTCACACTTTATTGTGGGTATTTAACCATTTCACTTCAGGAGGATAAGCAGACAATATATCAATACAATCATTTGGTGTATAAATAGCGTAGTGAATAACATTTTGTTTTTCATGGATTCCTTGGCTTTCATTATTAAACCATGCTAAGTACTCTGAATTATGGACAACAAACAGAGACCATCCATTGACACCTGGCCCTATAGTTTGCAAATAATCTCCTTCATCAAGATTTCTATAGACAAGTGGCATATCAAAAACTATTTGCAATATCTTTTCATTGGAATTCTTTCCTTTAAAAAACAATCGAAACCCTTCACTATCCTGATGCAACTCCTTCAAATAAAGTTCATTTGGAAGATCACTTACGGGGATCCATTTTTCAAAAACAATATTGCTCATATTAGTTTCTCCATTTTTTAATAACGAATTTTAATTCTATTTTTACCTTGCTGTATTTCTAGCGTAGGTTTACTGTCACCACTACTACCTCCTCTTACTACTACCTGCCTTCCATCAGGTAAAGTACCTACTCTACCCAAACCATAGCCAGTGTTAATTTCTTTAACATTTGTTGGATTTAAAGAATCAAAGTCCTTATTGGCTTGATCCATCCCTCCAGTTTTTTCAAACTGTTTAGCACGACCAGAAGTTTCTTCACCTGGCGTTGCTCCTTTTACTAAATCTCCAACCGTTTTTCCTGCATCTCCAGTTTCCGTTGGTGATTGGCCTTTGTCAGAATTATTAAAAACCTTCTGCAATTGCGCAGGACTAATTAAATAACCTAGCAATGTCAGCTTGGTCGTAACATCTTCTTGTATATCATTTGTAAGTTTATTCAGCCCCGCTTCAATAATTTCATTGGAGCTTTTTTCTCCTTCATTTATTGCTCCTCCTATAGGAAGAAAAGTACTACTTGTCGGAAACACTGTAGCCAACAAATTATTATTCTCCATCTCAATCCTACTCGCTGCATTCGCCACCGCAGCATCTCCCCCTGCAGATGCTGTAATACCTGTAATCAAACTCGCGAGCAAGTTTTCTCTGGCTTGTTTTTCTTCAGGGGTTAAGTTGCCTGCTTTGTCTCCTGTGACACTGTCGATCAGGTTATTTAATACCACACTTGCTGATGCGCCCATCGCGCCGGATGAACAGCTTTGTCCGCTGGCTGCTGCGCCTCCGCAAGCTAATAATCCTTGCAGTGCTGTACGTGCGGTTTCTCCTGCGGCACCACCGTGCTCATCTCCAATCGTATCTGCGATTTCTTTTACTTTTTCTGCGCCTAGGCTTTGTAAATAATTTACTGCGGCGCTTTGGATAAATTGCGTGCTGCTACCTGTGATGTTTCCACTCGCTGCTGCTGTGAGTGCGGTGACGATTTGTCGGCCAGTGCCGCCCATGTCCCAGGTTTTATTGCTGTCTAGCGTTTGTTCGTATTGCGCTATTTTTTGTGGGTCTTGTTGGTCTTTGGGTTTTCCTAACTCTTCTTTCAAACCTTCTTTTGCATCAGTGGATTCTTTCGCGCGGTTGTCCATGAAGGTGCCAACTTCTCTGGTTAATCCGCTGACGATTTCAAAACCTGCTTTGATTTCTTGTTCGTTGAAAATTGGATTGAGTGCGCTTGTGGTGTCTTTGCCAGTTTCTACATCGCGATTTAAACCTGCAATAATAGAGGCTGCATCTGTTCCCGTTTGTGCTTGCTTGGTGGGATCAGTAATCGTGATTGCGCCGCTGCTGATGCCTGATCTTGTGCTGCTGCTCGCACTGTCAGAAGCATTCATAGCGACGGGTGCTGTCGCTGAAAATCCGTTGTAGCCGGGGAGCGTGGTGCCAGGTGTTTGCAATCCGCCGGGTTGTACCTGTCCTTGTTGATTCGTGCCTAAACCGGATGGGCCATTATTGTTGTCTCCGAATTGATTGCCAATCGCGTTTGCCCATCCGCCGTTGGCAGGGTCGCTGACATTGGTGCTACTTCCGCTATATCCTCCGCCGAAACTCGTGCTGCTGGCTTCATATTCTGCAACGTTTTCAATGTCACGGTAGGTTAAAGATCCTGTGGCTAATGAATTAACTGCATAAGCATTCGCAGTGCTGGAGATAATGCCGCCTATCAAATCTGTATTGCCTTTGACGTTGATTTGGAATCCGCCATCGCCTGCTTTGAAGCCGCTTTGTTCGGTGACGCTGGCGTAGTTGCTGTTCGTATTGCTGTTGCTTGAGTTAAAGCTTGCGCTGGCTGTGCCATAGCCATACACAGGAATGCTGACCGATGCGCTGTAACTGCTTTCTTCGCTCTTGTAAGTGCTGCTGTCTTGTAGGCTTTCGATGTTTAAATTTCCGCCGATGTTGGCGATGATTTGCTTGCCGTTGACGATGGCGCCTTTTAAGTTTGTGTCTCCACCTGATTCCAGTGTGAGTTTGTTACCTGCGTTAAGGTAAGTGTTTGTCCAGGTGATGTCTTCACCATCACCCTTGCCTTTTGATCCGGATACACTGGCATTGACGCTGACGCTTGCGCCACCTGAGCCGACGCCTACAGTTGCGCCTACTGAGGCACTACTGGAACTTGATTTTGTGTGTTCTTCCTGTTGATTTTTTGCGGCGAGTAAATTGATATCTCCTTCAGTTTTGAGGTAAATATTATTGCCTGCATTTACTGTGCTACCTTGAATCGTGATATGTGAATTCGATGCGTCACCTGTGGTGAGTAAATTGATATTTCTGCCTGCATTGAGTGTACTACCTGTTGCCCAGTTAGCTTTTTGTGTGGTGACACTTTCACTTTTGCTCGTGCCTAATGCCACACTGACGCTCACGCCACCTGCTGCTTTGGGATCTGCCATGACTGCATCTCCCGCATTTTTAGCAGCGAGTGCAGTTGTGGTACCTGCGAGTGCTTTCATGCGACCGCTATCCGTTTGATTGGCTGCTTTGTTCATTTGCTGCGCGGTTTTAATCGCATTACTGATGGGGCTTGATGTAGTCTTTGTGATTGAGGTTTTTTCAAACTTGGTTTCTTCGCGACTGGCGCTGGTATTTTGCGCATCTTGTATATCAATCGTTTTGGCGAGTACGTTGATGTCGCCTGTGGGTGTTAAAACATTGCTACCAATTTGTTGATAGGCGTTTGCAGCGATGAGATTGATGTTGCCAGATAAACTCCCTATCGTAGAACCAACAGCTGTCGTGTTGTTTCCCTCATATTTTTTAGTTTCTTTTTGGACGCCCACTTCAGTGATGCCATGGATAAAATCTGCAGCAAGCACGCCGCTTTTTTTAGTTGTTTTTTGATGATTTTCATTGAAGGTGTCGTAGGCTGCGTTGATGGAAAGGTTGTTGCCTGCGATAAGGTTTGTATCAAATGTAGAGACAACGTTTGAGCCGGTGATGTTGATGTTATTGCCTGCTTGAATCGTTGTTGCCTCTGCGCTGAAGTTGCTTGCGATGTTTTGGTTTTGTTGGAGAGAGTCTTTATTGGTTATAGTTTCTGAGCTTAAAAATCCGCTACGCGTGGATTTGCTGGCGCTGTCTTGGGTTTGGTAGTTTTCGCCGGTGGTAATGTTGATATTGTTAGCTGCAGCGAGCGTTAATTTACCCTCACCCCCAACCCCTCTCCCCTCGGAAATCGCTCCGAGAGAGGGGAGATTTATGGTAATACTCGCTGCTTTGGCATTGATGTCATTACCTGCAACAAGCTTGATGTCGCTAGTGGTTTGTATGACGGTGCCAACATCTACTTTTGAGGATTGTTTGAGCCAGTTGTCGGCGTCGAAGGTGTTATTTTGTTGTTGCGTCTCGACGACGGTGCCGAGGTTTATATTATTTCCTGCGGAAATAATGGTGTTCCCTGGAAGCGATGTTTTCCCTGGGAGCGCGGACGGCTCATCCGCAGGGATCGCAAGGCGATCCATCGTATTTGTATTTGAAATAAACGCGGCGTTTAAGTTTACATCTCGGCCTGCGGCGAGTGTGATTGAAGGGGACGACTTGTCGTCCCTTGCGGACGAGCCGTCCGCGCTCCCAGGGAAAAGATTTGCAGACGAGCCATCCGCGCTCCCGGCAAAACCACCCACAACAACACTTCCCACGCTATCAATATTCGTCCTACTTCCTTGTGAACTGGTGCTGCTTTGCGTCGTTGAGGCAATCGTTAAATCGCGTCCTGCTAATGCCGTTAAACTATGGATGGCTTCTAATCTGCCTCCTAAATTATTTAAATCTGTGTTGGCGTAAAGAGTAGTGTCTGTGGCGGTAATGCGTCCTTTTAAGTTTTGAATATTTTCCGCGAGCAGTGTTAATTTATTGCTGCTTGAGATTGTTCCTTTGTTAACCAAATCTCCTGTCAAAGCAAGCTGTACATTTTTGCCTGAAATTAAGGCGTTATCGCCTGTGATCTCGCCTGGTTTTACACGTGCATACAGTTGCGGGACAAGTGCTTTTTGTATCGAGCCATCTGGCATCGTGATGTCTTTTTCAACTAACCAGACGATGTCGGATGTAAGTCGCGACATTTGATCAGCAGTCAATGCAATGCCGGGAATTAAATTCCATTCTTTGGCGTACTCCAATCCACTGTCCATGAGCGCTTGAAATTGTTCTTCTTCATCGGAATAATTTTCTAAAAACTGTCTGCCAGTGAGTTGATTGATTTGTTCACGCAAGAGTTGTTGTTCGTAAAAGCCATCGCCAAGTCGCAGTTGTAACATGCCGGAATCCATATTGAGCTGGCTGAGCATGTAGTCTGATCCTAACCATTTTTTGTAGCTGGCAAATTGTGGGTCGGTTTCGACGATATAATTTTGATAGGGTTTTGGTGGGGCGGTTAGGTTGACGTCGCCGGGTTGCGCGATGGGGGTGAGATTGGGATTTGTGCCAGGTGTAGGCGCAGGTTTGATGATAAACAAACTGTTGTCGGGAAGCTTTGTGTTGACGCCGCCCGTGCGAATCACAATCGGTGGTGCAGTTGGGTCGTTGCCAATCACGCCGGGGATTTCTTGAATGGGGTCGTTGGTGTGTCCGCTGCCTTCGTGGCTAGTGTTGCCTTTGAAAGTGGCAGGTAGCAGTGTGAGGGTTTCGATTTTGTCAGCAGGCGTGTAAGCACCTTTGTCGTAAAGATTTTCATCATTTCCTTCATACCAATAAGTTTCTATCGTGCCTGTATCACGAATCGTGCGTTGTCCTTTGGCTTCGATATTATTGAGCGTGTTTATTTCGCCGATAAGATCTCCACCTGCAATGATTTGGCTTTTATCGTTGAGTAAGTTATTCGCGACGATATGCATTTTGCCGCCAGATAAAATTTTTCCGGGATCGGACTGGAGAATTTGATCTTCATGAATAGCGCGAGTAAATCTATACAAGTAAAAATCTGTGGATGTGCCGCCTGGCGTTTCTAAGTGATTAACGCCTCTGTCATTTTGGACTAAACGGATTTGGCTGCCAGCATAACGAGTGGGAGAACCTTTGAGTTGCCCTTCTAAAATATCGTTCTTCGAAATTAAAACATTTTGTGTGGCGAAGTGTTCATTGGTGTTGTTGATTTGTTGTGATGTGATGGAAAGATTGCCTTTGGCTTCGATGGTGGCGCTGTTGTTGTTTAATGTTGTGGCTGCGCCAATGATTGAAAATGCGGACGAGCCGTCCGCGCTCCCAGGGAAAACATTCTCGCTCCCAGGAAAACCATTCGCGCTCCCGGGGAAAATATTCAAACTACCGCCAATCGTCATATCTCCTGCGCTGAAAATTAAGGCGTGTTCGCGATTGGTGATGGATGTAGCGCCAATGTTGAGTTGGTGTCGTGCTGCAATGACGGCCGCAGCTGTATTGCCAGCAGTTCCCGCTGTAGTATTTTCTACGTCGTTAATGAGTGTGTTTGCGCCAAGCGATATATCATTTCCATAAATTCGTCCTGTGCCTAAATTATGTAATGTGCTGCCTGCTTGAATGAGGGTATTTGCACCGTCTACCAATCCACGATTTGTAAAGGTATCGGTGGCGTTTAACCAGGTGTTTTTGGCGATAAATGCGCCGTTGAGGGTGTTGTCAATTTGATAGGCGCGGAGGATGAGCGTGTTGCCTGCAAGGAGTTGTGCAGTGTTGACGAATTTGCCGAGCGTGACAAAAGTAAGATTGCCACTGGCGGAAATCTGGCTGCCACCGGTATGCGTATAATCTTGTGTGAGGGATATATTGATATCGCCCTGGCTTAAAAAATTGCCTTCGCTGATAAGGCTGTCGGTGTTGAGTGTGAGGCTTTTGCCGGAGAATATGGTGCCGTTGGTGTTACGTAGCGCGGGCAACATGTTTTGTGTACGCCCACCAAGTTTGCCAATAGTTAATAACAAATTTCCGCTGCTGTTAAGTGTACCATTCACATTGATGAGATGTTGAGCGACATTCACATTCATATCGCCGATGCTGGCTAACAGGCCTGCGGTATTATTCAGAGTATTTTTTACATTTAAATTAAAAGAAGCATTAGAAAAAATTTGTCCTTCTGTGTTATCTGTATTTTCTGCATTGATATTGATTTGGTTAGCGAGTATTTGTGCTTTGCGCGTAATCAAATCTTGCGCGACATCCAGCGTTAAATTTTCATCTGCAACCAATTGTGCTGTCGTGGCGTCAAGATTGCCAACGAGCGTGCGCAAGTGCATATTTTTTGCACTGGCTTTTGTGTTGATGAAATTAATGTCACTTGCTTGAGCAGTTAAATTTTGCGCGGCGACAAAAATAGCATTGTTTGCAGTGATGTTATTTCCTGCTGAAAAAATAAAATTTTGCGCGTCTAACTGCGCATCCGTTAAATCCAACCTTGCCGCGCTGTTCAATACAATATCGTTCTTTGCTGCAAATCGAATATTTTTCAATCCCAAATTTTTGGATGACACTAAATTGATCTGATTGGCGATGGCTTTGGTATTTGCAAAATCTAGGGATTGACCGCTGGCTGTTAAATTACCTGTGGCGGTGATTTCAGCATTCGTGCCAGTTAAATTTTCATCCGCAGTCAAGTCGATATTTTCTGCAACGAGTTGTGCGTTGGAAATATCTATATCGTTTGCGCGGGCGCTGATGTGTTTGGTGGCAACTAAAACAGCGTTTCGTGCGTTAAATGTTCTGGGTGTGATGGTGGAACCAAAGGTTAAATTACGCGCTTTGGTAATACTGTTATCAATATTTAATGCGCTAGACGTCCAGTATTGATCGCCACCTGAAAGATTTTTACCATTGCTCGTGATGGACTGTGTGGCGTGGAGAACAAGATCTCCACTCTCACGCAAACTACCGTCCATATTAGTACCCGCGGCTAATGATCCCTGGCTGGTGCTGGTAATTTTAGACGTCGCACCTAACGCAGACAGCGTGGTATTGCCGCTGGCAGCAAGCGTACCTGCGTTGTAAATATCTCCTTGTGTGGTCAGCAGCGCGTGTTGCTGTGCGTATACCAATCCCGTATTTTGAATGCCGGCCTGTGCGTTGATCGTGGTGTTATTTGTGGTGCTGATAAGACCATCATTTAAAAACAACTGTTGTGCAGTGAGCAGTGCGTCAATCCCCGCTACCATCACGCCATCTTTTTGATTGTTGATGTTGGCTTGTGCGTTGAGTTGTAAGTTGTGTTTGGCAGAAATCGTGCCGTTGTTTCGTATGCTATTTTTGCTGGTTAATGTGGTGTTGGTGTCGCTGGCGATCATGCCTAAGTTTTCAATTCCCGGGAGCGGGACGGCTCGAAACGCATGGATCGCATCGCGATCCCTATCGCTTGTTTCAAGAAAAATATCACCTTTGGCATAAATCGTACCGGTAGCCGTATTTTGCAACCCTGTTTTGCTAAAACTGGTTAACTGTTTTTGTGCAGCAAATATGCCTGAGTTATATAACTGCCCTGCAGTATTGAGAACAATATTTTCTGCTGCATCTACCCTACCAGTATTTTGGATATCACCTTGTGCAGTAAGCGTGCTATTACCTGTACTACTTATCGTGCCGTCGTTGATAAACGCATCTTCTGTGTTAAGTGTCGTGTGAATACTTGAGGCGATCACACCATTTTTTTGATTGTGAATTTGTTTTTTTGCCTGGAGCTGTACATTTTGTTTTGCTAACACCGTGCCGTTATTTCTCATCTGACTTTGGCTAGTTAATGTCGTGTTGTTGTCACTGGCCAGAATCCCGTCGTTTTCAATATCGTTGTTTGCTTCCAAGACAAGATCGCCTTTTGCGTATATCGTGCCTGTTGCTGTATTTTGAATTTTATTTTTGCCGGATATTTTTAAATTTTTCCCAGCAGATATTTGATTGGCATTGACGATATTGCCATCAGCAGTTAACACAAAATCATCCGTTGCGGTCATGTAACCTTGATTGCGCATGGCATCCACCACATCAGTCGAAATCGTGAGCAATACTTTGCCTACGTGCATACCGCCTTTAGAACTGACATCTACCGCAACTTCTGGTTTTGTTTCTCCTTCTTTTGGCGGCAATAAATAAATCGGCGTGCCTTCGATATTCACGGCTTGTGTACCGACGGTGATGTTTAATTGATTCGCTTGAATTGCAGCATCGATTTGGGTGGCGCGTGAAATTAAATCTGATGTGTTTGTATCTCTGCCATCAAAGCCTGCGCCTTCGATACGAATCGTGCCACTTTGTACTTGATAATTTTCTATGTTTCCCTGCCCATTGAGCACAGGTTTTCCTGTGGTTAATGTGCCACGATGTGCGTTGATAAATCCGCAGCCGTCGCAGGTAATGCCTGCGGGATTGGCGATAACAACTTGCGCACGATCTCCGGCGACTTCAATATACCCTCTCAGTTGAGAAGGTTTGCTTGAGTTCACTTCATTTAAAATAATACGTGCGGTGCCGTTTTTTAAATTGGCATTGCCTTCTATCCAACCGCCTTGTTGGGTTTGGATGTTGTTTTTAGCGTTATTTAAAATGGCACCAGGTTTGTTGACGTCGAATTGTTTGTAAACATTTCTGGAAACACCCGCTGCACTTGGCGCTTGAATGTTGACTTGTGGGATGCCATTGGCAGTTTGCGTAATATGAGGTTGGTGATGGGGAAGCGCAGTTGGATCAGCGATGATGTTAGCAAAAGCAGTGGGGATGGTGAGCATCGATATGCCGAGGAAGGCCATGACCGGTAATAATTTACGTGCAATGCGTGTAAGCCCTTCTCGTGCCTCACAGGGAAAATCTTGCTTTGCTCTTGCTCGCACGCCACTTGCGCTTTTAGCATGGCTTTTAGCGATTTCAGACACAGGAATTAAAAATCCATAGGCTTTGTTGAAAATTAAACGAAAGAGATGTTTGTTCATGGTAGAGATCCAATGAGTTGTAACTGCCCAGATATTCTTTTCTTTAGCTGTCATTGCGAGAAAGGAGCTGACTGTTTTTGTCATTGCGAGCTTTGCGTTTTTTGCAAAGCGCGGCAAGCCAGAAAAATATATACAGTCAGACTGACGAAGCAAACCAGAAAAAACTAAAAGCCAAATTCAAAAAATTTTCTTTTGTTTTGTTAGGCTGTAATAACTGGATCACCACGCTTTGTAAAAAACACAAAGCTCGTGACGGTTAAAAACAACCGTTTTTCTGGATTGCCGCGTCGTCCGCCAAAAACGCGTCCGTCTCGCAATGACGGCCAAGGGGGATATACTTGGGCAGTTACAATGAGTTTAAGTTGTGTGCAGTTTAGTGAAGTCAAGAAAAAAAGAAATACGGTACTTATTTGACATTTAATGTAAAATTCACAAGCTTTTTTTCTTTTTAGTTTTTCCTGGATTGCCGCGTCAGTCGCAATGACGGCAGAGAAGAATACCTGGGCAGTTACAATGAGAGGTAAAATGAAAATATTTAAATGGTTGGTGGGTTACGATATTGTTGGTGGGCACGCACAAAACGCTTTACCCACCCTACTCCACCTTGCGTTATTTTTATTATTTTTTATGGCACCAACGCTTATGCACGCACAAACTCATCAATCTTATTCTCCCCCTGTATTTACAGACCCAACTCGATTACAAAAAATCGAATCAGTATTTCCTGCCATCGATAAATTCTACAAAGAAGCTGCAGAAAAAAATCACTTTCCCGGCTATGCGTTTGGTATTGTGGTAGATGGAAAATTAATGCACACAGGGAGTGGTGGTTACACAGATATCGCCAATAAAATTCCCGCCACACCGCAATCATTTTTTCGTATTGCCTCGATGACTAAAAGTTTCACCGCGATGGCGATATTACAACTACGTGATGCAGGAAAATTAAATTTAGATGATCCTGTTTATCTCTACATCCCCGAATTGAAAGATCAACAACTCACGCAAGATGCACCTGCGATTACCATCAGAGATTTGCTCACGCATGCATCAGGACTGCCACAAGACGACCCATGGGGTGATAGAAAATTAAGCGAGACGGATGAACAACTTATCGCGCTAATCAAAAAGGGTTTATATTTTTCGACAACTACAGAGACAACAACCGAATACAGCAATTTAGCGTATGCCATGTTGGGACACATCATTAATAAAGTCTCCGGCATGTCTTATCAATCCTTTATCGCGGAAAATATTTGGCAACCTTTAGGTATGCAAGCTGCGTGGGAATTTGCCAAAGTGGCACCCGATAAATTAGCGCATGGTTACAAATGGGTAGACGACAACTGGCAGGAAGAAGCTTTGTTGCATGATGGTAGTTTTGGCGCGATGGGTGGAATCATCACTTCTATTGAGGCATTTAGTCGTTATGTTGCATTGCATCAATCTGCATGGCCAGCACGTGATGATGCTGACACAGGACCCATTAAACGAAGTGAGTTGCGTGAGATGCAGTATCCCTGGAGATTTTATGATTTTGTGTCAGATCACAAGAAACAAGATAAGACATGCGCATTGATCAAATCTTACGGTTACGGATTGAGATGGTATCGCGATTGCAACGCGATCACTTACGTAGGACACAGCGGTGGATTGCCTGGTTTTGGGAGTAACTGGATTATTCTGCCTGAATACGGCATCGGTGTAATCTTATTTGCCAATGTGACTTATGCACCTGCAAACGATATTAACTTAGAAGTGTTAGAGACGTTGGTGAAAGCTGCTCAACTTAAACCACGAGAATTACCTGCTTCAGAAATATTACAACAAAGAAAACAAGCATTGTTGAAATTTTTGCCTGATTGGGAGGATGCTACACACAGTCCTATTTTTGCAGAAAACTTTTTCTTAGATCATTCAGTAGAAGCATTAAAAAAACAAACCCGTGAATTATTTTTAAAAGCAGGAAAAATTGTGAGTATCAGTGAGATTGTGCCAGAAAATCAGTTACGAGGTTCTTTTGTGATGAAAGGAGAAAAAGCAGCGTTGAAAATTAAATTCACGTTGACGCCGACAAATCCACCACAGATTCAGGCTTTTGAAATCAAGCTAATTTCGTAACTGCCCAGTTATTTTTTTCTTTAGCTGTCATTGCGAGAAAGGAGCATTTTTTGCGACTGACGAAGCAAACCAGAAAAAATCAAAAGCCAAATTCAAAAAACTTTTTTTTGTTTTGTTAGTTAATAATTTTTCTGGATTGCCGCGTCGTCCGCCAAAAACGCGTCCGCCTCGCAATGACGGCCAAGGAGAAATTGTGAAGAGGTGTGGTACAGCAGATCAGATATGACGCTTATTTTATTATTTTATTAATATAGCTTTTTACTTCCATCAACTTTTCCAAATCCACCCCCGTCTCAATCCCCAATCCATTCAACATGTATAGCACCGTTTCAGTTGCCACATTCCCTGCAGCACCAGGCGCATACGGACATCCACCCAAGCCACCCACAGAACAATCAACCACCGCAATGCCCTGTTCTAACGTCGCATAAATATTTGCCAACGCCTGGCCGTAGGTATCATGAAAATGTACCGCTAAATTTTCCATCGGCACCTGCGCTGCGACTGCACGCACCATGGCTACCGCTTTTCCCGGTGTGCCTACACCAATCGTGTCACCTAACGAAATTTCATCACAACCCAATGCGAATAACTGACTCGCCATATCTACCACTGATTGCACAGGCACTTCACCTTCATATGGACAACCCAACACGCAAGACACATATCCACGCACACGTATATTATTTTGTTTGGCACGCTGAATGATTTCTGCAAAACGTAGGAGACTTGTCGCTCGCGTTGCGTGAATATTTTTTTGTGAAAACGTTTCAGATGCCGCACCAAATACCGCAATATCTTTTACACCTACAGTCATCGCATTTTCTAAGCCTTGAAGATTTGGCACCAACACTGAATATCGCACGCCCGGACGTTTTTTTATTTCACGAAACACTTCTGCATGATCCGCTAATTGGGGTACCCATTTGGGTGAGACAAAACTAGTCGCTTCAATCACGCTTAAACCGGTGTCTGCGAGTTTGTCGATGAGGGCTATTTTTGTTTCAGTGGGAATAAAATGCGGTTCGTTTTGGAGACCGTCACGGGGGGAGACTTCGACGAGTTTAACTTTGGTGGGAAGAGCCATTTTGTTAAGAACAATTTTTACCACAGAGACACAAAGACACTAGGACACAAAGTAAAGATAAAATATAAAAAAAGAATTTTAAAAAATATGTTTAATTTTTTTGTTGTCCTCTGTGTTTTTGTGACTTTGTGCCTCTGTGGTAAATTTATTTTTTTTCCTACTCTGTACCTGCGCGACAAAATCCGCAAACACTCCTTCCACATCATGCGGACCTGGGCTCCCTTCTGGATGCCCCTGGAAACTAAATGCGAGTTTTTCTGTGTGTGCAATACCTTGCAAGCTGCCATCAAACAAAGATCGATGTGTGGCTTTTACATTTTGAGGTAGCGTTTTTTCATCTACCGCAAATCCATGATTCTGGCTGCTGATCATAATCTTGTGGGTGTTTAAATCCTGCACAGGATGATTCGCGCCGTGATGACCAAATTTCATTTTGATGGTTTTTGCACCACAAGCTAATCCCAATAATTGATGCCCTAAACAAATACCTAACACTGGCATGTTTTTTTCTAAAAATATTTTTGTGGCTTCAATCGCATAATCACATGCTGACGGATCGCCGGGTCCGTTGGAAAGCACCACCCCGTCTGGTTGCATCGCAAGTACTTCTGCTGCTGGTGTTTGTGCGGGCACCACAGTCAATTTACATCCTTGATCGATTAAATAACGCAAAATATTACGTTTGACGCCAAAATCATAGACGACAAGGTGTAAGTCATTCCCTCTCACGGCACAAGCCAACCCAGAGTCCCCCTCCTTTTTAAAACATTCCCTCACCCTAACCCTCTCCCCTCGCAAAACAGCTCCGGGAGAGGGGATATTAAGATCAAAATGCTCCTGGAGAGGGGATTGTATAGAGCCCTCCAGCGAAAAAGGGAGACGCCACGTGCCTTCTGTCCATGCATACGCTTTTTTCACACTGACTTCTTTGGCTAAATCCATCCCTTTGAGACCTGCAAAACCACGCGCTGCAGCGATAGCAGCGTTCTCATCTATATTTTTACCTGCCACAATACAACCATTTTGCGCGCCTTTTTCACGTAAAATACGCGTGAGCCTACGTGTATCTATATCAGCAATCGCAACGGTTTTATGTGCGTGTAAATAATCAGGGAGGGATTGCTGCATGCGCCAATTACTGGCACGGGGTGGAATATCTCGAACGATTAGACCTGCTACCCAAACTTGTTCAGACTCTGCATCTTCATCATTCGTGCCTGTATTACCAATGTGTGGATAGGTGAGTGTGACAATTTGGCGTGCGTAAGAAGGATCAGTGAGAATTTCTTGATAGCCACTCATCGCGGTATTGAATACGACTTCACCGACAGTTTGGCCATCTACTCCTACAGAAATACCATGAAAGAGTGTGCCGTCTTCAAGTGCAAGGAGTGCTGGTATGGTTTTATTGAGCATCATGATATACCGAACAAATTGAAATCATTTAGATTTCCGCACAAAAAAGGCGGGATACCCCGCCTCTTTAGCTATAAATTTGTCACCAATTAAGAATAGCTGACGGGAAATTTATAAGAAATACCCAACAACACTACGTCTGGACTGGGTTGATATGATTCACCTACAGATTGATTGCTTTGACCGCTAAAGCGCATCCAGGATAAATCGATCGCCAGGTTAGGGATCACTTCATATTCTGCACCTACGCCAAACGCAGGACCGATATTGCTAGAGGAACTATCGCCAGCAGGAGCAGCTAAACTATTACTGAAATTACTATGTAAGTAAGATCCACCCGCTTTTGCATACAGACCAAACACATTGGTGATTGGTACTGATAATTTAGCTAACAAATCAATTGCATAGCTTTTAATGTTGAACTGAGGAACACCGGTGAACAGCGTAACGTCGGTTGTAGGAAGATAGGTATAACCCGTTTCTAACCCAATATACTGATTAAAGTCAAAACCTACATAACCACGAGCAGCGAAACCACTTGTGCTGATGTTATTTCCAGGAAAGCTACTCAAACTACCATAGGGAGAATAATCACCCCAGTGGTTATCACCATAACCACCTTGAATACCGACGACAAAACCACTGTCGCTACTGAAAGAAGGGTTGGATGGCACACCATAAGCACCATCATTAGCAATAGCTGCTGCGCTTAAACTTAAAGCAGCAATAGCAAGTACGGATTTTTTAATTAACATATTTTTTCTCCTCTTTAAGTATAAAAATCCCCGCGGCAAGCCCATGGGGAATAAATTTAATCTGTCAATGCATCACGGAACATGAATGGCGCAGAATTTACCTTATTTTTGATCGTAAAAGCAAGGTTTTTTTCAAAAGTTACATTTTCAATTCAAAATCTATGCGCTGAGAAAAATCACTCGCCTGCACTTCGCTCACAAGATCAGATCGAAAACGACATTTTATTTTAGCTTTCATATTGTTGATATAAAACTCTATGGTTCTACGCGACAATTCTAATTTTTCAGCAACTTGTGTTGTATTCAAACCACTTAACAGGTAACTCATGATTTGCGCTTCACGCTTAGTAAAATAAACATGCGGAAATTTTTCACCTAACCAATATTTTTTTGGTTCCCCATTAATTTGAGTGTGTGTTTTGGCTATTTTATCGTAAGTGTTTTTAAGTTCTTCGCTTATTTTTCCGGGCGCCGACTTAACACGACATTCTGGCAATTTCGTATATTCTCTGACATTGGTAAACGCAACAGGCTGAGTGAGATCTTTTTTGTTTAATACTTCTGCTAATACGTTACGCCAATAACTCATCTCTCACCCTATTTATTAGTCGCCGTACTCAACCCCTTCAGAATATTCAACGCTTCGTACAATGGAAAATCAGTATACAACAACGCTTGCTCTTTTTTATTAGCTGCTTTTTTAGCTGCATCTGCGTCTTTTGCAGCGTCTTCTTTGCTTTGTTTATTCACTAGATGTCTTTCCAAATCAGCTTCAGAAATAGAAATCAATGCTTCATCTGGATCAACTTCAGGTTTAGGAATTTCCATATCGGGTAGATCTATATCTGGCTCTATCCCTGTCGCTTGAATCGAGCGTCCAGACGGCGTGTAATAAAGCGCGGTCGTGAGCTTAAGCGCAGTTTTTTCATCAATACCTAAGACAGTTTGCACGGACCCTTTTCCAAACGTTTTTTGACCTACTAGCGTCGCACGATTTTGATCTTGTAACGCGCCCGCGACAATTTCTGCCGCAGATGCTGTCCCTTCATTAATCAACACGACAATCGGGATACCTTTCAACATGTCTTCGCCTGTCGCTGTGGCTTTGATATCAGAACTCGGGATGCGTCCTTTGGTATACACCACCAGACCGTTATATTTTAAATGTTTGCTGTCTAAAAATAATTCTGTGATATCAACCGCCGAATCAAGCAAACCACCTGGATTATTGCGTAAATCCAGCACAATCCCTTTCAGGGGCGTGCCCGCTTTTTTCTGCAATTGCTCAATAGCGCTCACTAAATCTGCGCGTGTAGCGCTCTGAAAAAATGACACACGAATATAACCGTAATTACCTGGATACAGTTCTGTCTTGACACTTTTTACTTTAATGTCCTCTCGTTCAATATTAAACTCTAACGGCTTTTTTGCCGCTTTGCGCAAAATCGTCAAACGCACTTTTGTGCCACTTTCGCCGCGAATCATATCGATCGCTTCGCGCAATGACATATCGCGTACCAGTTTACCGTTAATACGCACAATTAAATCACCGGCTTTAATACCTGCTTTATACGCTGGGGTATCATCAATCGGGCTGATGATTTTGATAAATCCATCACTGGGGAGAATTTCTATGCCGATGCCACCGAATTTTCCGGAGGTGGTTGTTTCCAAATCTTTCAATGCATCTTCATCCAGATAATCTGAATGCGGATCTAAACTGGCTAACATCCCAGAAATAGCGTAATTGAAGAGTTTTTTGTCATCGATGGGTTCAACATAATAACGATGCACGTGTGCTATCACTGCGGCGAATCGTTCAATATCTTCTAATGGCAGGCTGATTTGAGTTTCAGTTTGAGCAGGCGTGTCTTTGCCAACAACCAGCGTCGCGCTATTTGCTGAAAAACTGACAGATACTCCAATTAAAATAGCAGCGAAAGATAGTTTTTTGAAAGGCACAAATTTCTCCGATTTGCAGTTATAAATAAACACAGAGCCGCGACCGCAAGGGAGCGTTGCCAGCGTTCTTATACTCAATGAGTATCATGCTAATCAAACAACTCTTTGTTAAATTAAGAAGTTGTGACAAAATCCGCCGGAGTATAGAACTTCAGCTTAATTTAAGTAAAGCAAAACATAATAATAAACCCATGCCAACCATCACCCTCCCAGACGGACAACAAAAACAGTTCGCACAACCCGTTACCATCGCTGACATTGCAGCATCAATCGGCGCAGGTCTTGCCAAAGCTGCGCTCGCCGCTAAAATAAACGATCGCCTGGTCGATACTTCCTTTCTCGTCGACAAAGACGCCACCGTTGCCATCATCACCGATAAAAATCCTGAAGGGCTGGAAATCATCCGTCACTCTACTGCTCACTTACTCGCGCAAGCAATTAAACAACTCTATCCTGATGCACAAATCACCATTGGTCCTGTTATCGAAGATGGTTTTTACTACGACATTTTTTATCCGCCTGGTTTTACGTTAGAAGAGCTATCTAAGATTGAAGAAAAAATGGCTCAGATCGCCAAACAAGATCTGGTCGTCACACGTCGTGAAGTTGCTCGTGATGAAGCCATCGCTTTTTTCCGTGGCATCGGTGAAGAATACAAAGCCAAAATTATTGAATCGATTCCAGAAAACGAAACCCTCACCTTGTACACGCAAGGCGACTTTACAGATTTATGCCGAGGCCCGCATGTTCCACGTACAGGCATGCTCAAAGCATTTAAATTAACTAAACTCTCTGGTGCTTATTGGCGCGGCGATCCTAAAAACGAGATGTTACAACGGGTATATGGCACAGCGTGGCCAGACAAAAAAGCACTGGACGATTATTTACATCGTGTTGCTGAAGCTGAAAAACGCGACCATCGCAAACTCGGCAAAAAATTAGACTTATTTCACATTCAAGAAGAAGCGCCTGGCATGGTGTTCTGGCATCCCAAAGGTTGGACTATTTTCCAACAGATTGAACAATACGTTCGCGCAAAATTACGCGGGTGGGATTATCAAGAAATTCGCACCCCGCAATTACTCGATCGCAGCTTATGGGAAAAATCTGGTCACTGGGAAAAATTCGGCGATGACATGTTTTACTCCGAATCCGAATCGCATCAATATGCCGTCAAACCCATGAGCTGCCCCTGCCATGTGCAAGTATTCAAACAAGGTTTACGCAGTTATCGCGATTTACCGTTACGTCTCGCAGAATTTGGCGCTTGTCATCGCAACGAGCCATCGGGTAGTTTACACGGCTTAATGCGCGTACGTGGATTCACACAAGACGACGGGCATATTTTTTGCACTGAGCAGCAAATCGCTGCTGAAGCCGCCCACGTGATTAAAGAAATCCAAGATGTGTATGCAGATTTTGGTTTTCACGATATCCTGATTAAGCTTTCTACACGCCCACCTGTACGTATGGGTGCTGACGAAGTATGGGACAAAGCTGAACACGCACTGGAACAGGTACTCAATGCATCCGGATTACCCTGGGAATTTCAACCGGGTGAAGGCGCGTTTTACGGACCAAAAGTTGAATTTTCTCTGCGGGATTCGTTAAGACGTGTATGGCAATGCGGCACACTGCAAGTGGATTTCTTGATGCCAGAACGTTTAGGTGCACATTACATTGGGGAAGACAGCAGTAGACAAATCCCTGTCATGTTACATCGTGCGCTGGTCGGATCTTTAGAACGCTTTATTGGCATTATTCTCGAAGAGTCAGCTGGACGCTTGCCTCTGTGGCTGACACCAACCCAAGCTGTCGTGATGAATATCACCGAACATCAGCACGATTATGCGCTCAAAGTGACCGACGCATTGAAAAATTTAGGGTTTCGTGTCACTCATGACTTGAGAAATGAGAAGATTGGCTTTAAAATCCGCGACCACAGTTTGCAGTATGTCCCCTATTTGCTGGTGGTGGGGGATCGCGAAGCGGCTTCAAATACAGTTTCTGTACGTACGCAAGCAGGCAAAGATTTAGGCAGTATGTCGCTGGAAACACTAGCAGAACAGTGGCGAAACGAGATTTCGCAGCGAGGCCTCAAAAGCCTAGCTTATTAAAAATAAAGAAAAAGCTTTAACGCAAAGGCGCAAAGACGCAATAAAGGCAAAGATCGCAAAAAAGCAAAATAAAAATATTTTTTAAATCTTTTAATCTTTTTTGCGTCTTTGCGCCTTCGCGTCTTTGCGTTAAAGCTTTTAATCTTTTAACAAGAGGACTTTCCCTATTAGCACTAAACGAACCAGAACCAACCAAGACATCACCTCCCCCATTGTATTTCTAATCGGCAGTGAAGGCGAAAAAATTGGCGATACTAACATCCTTGATGCTTTACAACGTGCAAAAGCAGCCACACTGGATCTGGTGGAAATTTCACCAAATGCCTCTCCGCCTGTCTGCAGAATCATGGATTTTGGCAAATATCGCTTTGAGCAGAATAAAAAATCTGCCCAACAGAAAAAGAAACAAAAACAGGTACAGCTGAAGGAAATTAAGCTACGCCCTGTTACCGATGAAGGCGATTATCAAGTTAAATTAAGATCTGCCATACGATTTTTGGAAGAAGCCGATAAAGTTAAATTTACGGTACGCTTTAAAGGTCGCGAAATTTCTTATCAAGCACAAGGCCTCAGCGTATTAACACGCATTGAGCAGGATTTGGGTGATTTGATTACGGTAGAACAACGACCTAAATCAGAAGGGCGACAGGTGACGATGGTGGTGGGGCCAAAGAAAAAATAAACATTTTCTCTTTAGGGCTGAAAATTACCCTGTACAAATCTAAAAATCATCAGTATATTCCCCACACTGAAAATTCGGAGCATCTAATGCCTAAATTAAAAACTAATCGTGGCGCTGCAAAGCGCTTTAAACCCACAGGCGGCGGCGGAATCAAACGTAAAGCAGCTTATCGCAACCACATTTTGACTAAAAAGAAGATGAATCGAAAACGTCATCTACGCGGCGCCACCATGGTCCACGAGAGTGATTTATTGTCAGTTCGTCGATTGTTATTAATCAAGTAACATCTCTCTCTTGGCGCTTTTTGTGGCACCATCAGAGCCGCGACCGCAAGGGAGCGTTACCAATGTATCAGAGCTAAATTAAGCTTTTAAAATTAATTTAAACAATCTTACAGAGAAGACTACAATGGCCAGAGTAAAACGCGGTGTTCAAGCCAGAGCCCGTCATAAAAAAGTATTAAAACAAGCCAAAGGCTATTACGGCGCCCGCAGCCGCATTTATCGCGTCGCAAAGCAAGCTGTCATCAAAGCAGCGCAATACGCCTATCGCGATCGTCGTCAGAAAAAGCGTGAGTTTCGCGCATTGTGGATTATCCGTATCAATGCGGCTGCGCGCGAATGTGGCTTGACTTATAGCCGCTTAATGGCTGGCCTTAAAAAAGCTGCTATTGAGATAGATCGCAAAGTTCTGGCAGAATTAGCTGTTTTCGACAAAGCTGCTTTTGCTGCGATTGCTGAAAAAGCAAAATAGTACAAATAATCCCCTCTCCCGGAGCACGTCATCCCGTGTGTATTGCGTCACGGGATCCAGCAAAATAAGGGAGAGGGTCTAGGGAGGGGGAGTTTGAAATGGCTTTATTTTTCAAGAAAAAGCAAACTCTCTTCTTCTTAGCGCTTTCACTCATCTGCCAGACTATTCTGGCAGCTGACCCATCGCCACCCCCGCTCACATTTAATCTCAACGAAATACAACCTACACAACAGTTTGTCACTGCTGACAACACATTCACCGGGCCAGATGCCGTATTAGAACATGACACCAACGCCACACCAGAATCGCAGCAAACGATCAATGAACGACAAAACGCCCCACTCGGCGCTATCACAAAAAAAGCACCTGCCACACCCACCGTACACTTACCCAATAATTTAAGCGACCTTGTGATAGCCCCTCCTGCTGCAACCCCTCTGGGTATGAATGCACAAGATGCCGTTGTCCAAAACCCCTTAATAGGGGGTCTTAACATTCCTGATCTTTCTCTTTGCAAAACACTAGGCAGTCGTCAATGTCAAAATACCCAAGACCCCAACCAATACAGAACCTGCCTGATCCAACACCTGCAGCAATCTAACTGTAAAGCATTTGTCGCCTTTGCCACTGCTGCCAGCATGTCAGCGCGCGATGATATCGATTACATCAAACACTACAAAGAATTAGATCTGATTCATGTAGTGCGTTACGGCGCGAATTACCCTGGCGTGTATTACGCGTTAGGCATGGATGGCGCTTTGGTGGATTTAGTATTTGGACGCCAAACGCAAGTGCTGGATATTCGTACAGATCCACACTATTCAGAAATTGCAGAGCGATATCCCAATGCAATGCTGTTCTCCATTGTCGATAAGCTACCTCAAGTAGAGCAACCCGGACCTGACGGATCTGGCATCCGCTTGATCTTGCGCTTTCAATTATTGAATGGCTGTCATGCGTGTGAACGCGCGGGATATGCTTATGTGGCGTATGATTTTTCTGATACCGGCGCGCTGATGAATACCTCTATTGAATCGTTACAGCCTTAATCCTTACTCCTCTCAAAAAAATTCTTGATGCGCTTAATAAATCCTTAAGCCTAACCAGTTACTATCTCTTCGAAAATAAATTTTCCATTTAAACTACACTATAACGAGGTTATTTATGGCAGCTGAAACGCCAGAACAAATAAGTGAAAACAATAGAAAAGAGCATAATAGAAAATTAATCACCCAAGCTATATTCTGGACAATATCTGTTTTGTTTGTTCTGGGCGCTGTGATTCTTGGGCAATTCGCAGCAGCTAACTATGATCGTGGAGGGATATACAGTTTTTGGGTGTCTCTGTATTCTATCATATCGCCAATTATGGGAGCCCTCCTACTTGATTTCGCTAATAAAAAGAAAAAAATAGGGCCTATTTTCGCCGTTGCTTTGGGGGTTATATTTGGCGGTCTTTCTGTTATTGGCAATTTAAGTTCCTTACATGCCTTTAAAGATTATCATCATTTTTTGCTTAATCCGGCTCTTTTAAATTTAAGTATTTTAGATACCACAGTGATTTTCACTGCAGCGGCAGTTGCAATAGCCATTGTAGTAGCAATCATTGAAACCTATCGTAGTGCTCCTGCTCCTGCTCCCGCCCCTACCCCTGCTACCACACTAGAAACGCAACCATTATTACCAGGAAATGACGTGCGATTAGGAAACATGGGACCGGCTCTGGGTCCCGCTCTCGCTGTTCAACATGGCGCACAAGCAGCGCCATCAGCAACCGCACACACTTCCTGTGGTGGTGATGCTCCAGCTCAACCAGGAAGCGCTGCATCAACACAAATCACCCCACCTGGCAGCGGTTCTCCTGTAGGAGTGTTTCCTCAGCCTCAACAAATAACAGGAGCAGCAACTCCAACTGGCGCTCTTCTACACGCAGCTGCTTAAATTAAGAACTTAGGGGAGCTTTCGAGCTCCTCTTCCTTCTTTATTTGATTTTTTTGTAACTGCCCAGGCAGTATCCCCCTGGCCGTCATTGCGAGGCGGACGCGTTTTTGGCGGACGACGTGGCAATCCAGGAAAGTTATTAACTAACAAATCAAAAGAAAATTTTTTGAATTTGGCTTTTGGTTTTTTCTGGTTTGCTTCGTCAGTCGCAAAAAACGCTCCTTTCTCGCAATGACAGCTAAAGAAAAAAATACCTGGGCAGTTACATTTTTTTATCCAATCCTAATTTCTCAAACATTTCCTTAGCATTTTTATAACATCTTAGATTCTTACCTTTTCCCGCATCATCTAATGTTTTGCGTGTTGCCTTATTAGGAATTTTTGGTATCGACTTTGTTTTCACTGATCGTAGTTTGAAAAATTTTTGATTTATCGAAAGGATAACCCGCCGAGGTGCGCATCGTTGAGAGGCGTGGCAGGCATGGTTAGCAGCATTCTAACCCATCCATCCTCAATGTAAATATTGTCCGCAGACAAATTCCCATTTGATCATTTTCCCACAATAAACTACTATTCAGATAATATAGAAACATTTCTCGAAAGAGGCTGATTATGCGAACAAAAATGGTAAGACCAGATACTAAAGGGAGGGTGATGCTGGGACATCTCACTGACGGCGTGAGCAGGTTTTCTATCACAATAGGCAAAGATAATATTATTATTTTAAGACCTTTCGTTGAGATTCCTGCAGACGAAAAATGGCTCTTTGAAAATGAAACTGCATTAAAAAAAGTCAAACAAGGGTTAAAAGAAGCTAAATTAGGGCATTTGATCAGAAGAGAAAGCTTCGCCAAATACGCCAAGGATGATAGCAAATAATGTTATTTACCTTACTATACACACCTCAAGCCAATAATGACTTAGATGAGCTGAAAGAATCTCCTCATTTAAAAAAACGCTATAAAGCTGTCCGAAAATCTCTCGGTTATCTAGAAATCAATCCCCGCCATCCAGGTTTAAACACACATAAATTTAATACGCTACATGGGCCAAAAAATGAAGAAATATTCGAAGCTTACGCTGAAAACAATACGCCCGGCGCATACCGTATTTTTTGGTACTATGGCCCTGACAAAAATGAAATTACCATCATAGCAATTACTCCTCATCCTTAAACCACATGCACACCCTAGGTATCGAAACCTCCTGCGATGAAACTGCTATCGCCATTTACTCCGACGACAAAGGTTTACGTTCACACGCGCTGTACAGTCAAGTTGCGTTACATGCACAGTTTGGTGGCGTTGTCCCAGAACTCGCTTCTCGCGATCACTTAAGCAAACTCCTCCCCTTACTCAAACAAGCACTCGCAGATGCGCAATTAACGCCAAAAGACATAACGGGGATTGCCTACACCGCAGGACCAGGTCTGATGGGCGCATTACTGGTCGGTGCGGCATTCGCAAAAAGCTTAGGGTTCGCCTGGGGAATTCCCACCCTTGCCATCCATCATATGGAAGGACATTTATTAGCCCCCATGCTGGAAGAACACAAACCTGCTTTTCCCTTTTTAGCCTTGCTGGTATCAGGTGGACACACGATGTTAGTCGCGGTAAAAAATGTGGGAGAGTATGAAATTCTTGGCGAAACATTAGACGATGCTGTCGGCGAAGCCTTTGATAAAACCGCCAAATTACTCGGCCTGCCCTATCCTGGCGGCGCTGAACTTGCAGCCTTGGCTCAGAAAAGTAGATTAGCAGAATGCAGTGGATTGGGAGCGAGCGACTCGTGTGCAGGGACTGCTAAGCGTGGGACAGGGATGTCCCATGGAGCGAGAAACCAATCCACTGCATTTTCAGCATCAAAGAGCGATTCCAACAGCTTTCACTTCCCGCGCCCCATGTTAGACAGACCTGGGCTGGATTTTAGCTTCAGTGGATTAAAAACATATGCGATGAACACAATACGAGAACACGCCCCCCTCTCACAAAAAACAAAAGAAGATATCGCACGCGCGTTTGAAGATGCGGTGGTCGACACCCTCTGGAAAAAATGCGCCAGAGCGCTAAAACAAACAGGTTTTACGCGTTTAGTTGTGGCAGGTGGTGTCGGTGCAAATCGTGCATTACGACAAAAAATACAGACAGAAATCGCGAAATTAGAGGGAGAAGTATTTTTTCCTCAACCTGAATTTTGTACCGACAACGCTGCGATGATTGCCTATGCGGGATCGTTACGTTTTCAAGCAGGGCAGCAAGATGGGGATTTGGAAATTAACGTCAAGCCGCGGTGGTCGCTGGAAACGTTGAAAAAAGGATAAATTTAAATGCATTGCTCTAACAAGAAATGCAATAAATTTGTCAGCCAACACATGAAGGCTACACAAAAAATCACACATTTTTATTATTTTTCAGTTGTTCGAGACAAAACAACCCTTTACAATGCGCGCGCTTAACTAACTTATAAAGAAGACCTTTAACATTACCTTTAACCCAAGGAGACATCATCATGGCAATGGCAATAAGAGCAGCAGAAAGAGTAGTAAAACCAGGCATAGTAGGAGTGGGAAAATTAGGACTCTACATAGCAGAGCAATTCATCTCTTATCAAAAACAGCCACTTGTAGTAGGACGTACCCCTGGAAAATTAGAAAAACTTAAAGCCAGTGGCGCGCAAATTGCTGCTTCCCACACTGCATTAGTAGAAGAAACAAATGAAATTTTGATATGCACCAAACCCGGAAAAGATTTTCATCAAGCCTGCGATACATTAAATACTGCATTAGCAATGAGCCCTCATAAAGAAAACAAACTTTTTCTAAGTTGCGCTGCAGCAACTACTGTTGAAGATGTAACCAGATATTTACCTCATGCTTCTCAAACCTTTAGCGTCATGCCCGTCATAGGTCTGAATACGCCACTGTTCTTGTCTGCCCATTCAGCAGTAACATCAGAAAATCGCGAAAGAGCACTGAACGTCTGCAAATTAATTACACCACACGTATATGAATTAACCTCTTCATCTACTATACATGCTGCAACTACCATGGCTTGTTTACCAGGCTGGCTAGCTCATACCATCCATACTTTGGCTAAACAGTATAGGCACTTCGGAAGAGAAAATAATCGGAACCCTGAATGAGCTTTTAAATATTCTCAACAAGAGTCATATATCTGCCATAGATTTACGCCATGAATACAGAACATCGGCTGATCTATCTTTAATACAAGTAGATACCTCAAAAAACCTAAAAGCCTATTTTGCCTTCTTTATTCATGATGCTGTCAATGCAGCTCATGCAGCCGGAATAGGAAATACAGATGGAGAAACCACTCAAATCATTACTCAAGTTCTTTCTGGCGCTATCGGATATATGCATGCTAAAAATATGTCAGCGGCAACACTGACCGAACTCGTCGCGACTAAAGGCGGAATCACTGAAAACGGCATTACTCACGGATTAAACCAAGGCAAATCTATTGGCGAAGTCATCACAGACGGAAAAAATTTATGTGAAAAAAAAGCAAAACAATTGCATGAAACCTCCCAAGCACCTACTTTATCAAGCCCTGTGAGCAGAAACTCAAATAGCATGTTCGCCTCCCTTCCCCAGGAAGTAGCCACTCTGGCAGAAGCACAAGCAACGTATGCAGCGCTTTTAGCTGGATAGAAATGCAACCTCGACAATCAAGAATGTTCATAAAACTGTGTCAGATGTTGAGTGAAGGGCTTGTGATCAGGGACAGAACAACAAGAGCACATGGATGTGCGACCCTGAAATCGATATCTGACATAGTTTAAGGAACACTCTGCTGAATAAATACGAAAATTTCACCATGCATTGAACTTTTGAAAGCGCATGTGCTATGATCCGGTCAATTCGACGCGGGGTGGAGCAGTCTGGCAGCTCGTCGGGCTCATAACCCGAAGGTCGCAGGTTCAAATCCTGCCCCCGCTACCAATTATGTAGGGTGGATTAGGAACGCCATTTTGTTCCGTAATCCACCATGTAAAAATGGGCATTTTAGCCCATTTTTTGTTTGTGGTTTTTTTACCCTCACCCTAACCCTCTCCCCTCGCAAAATAGCTCCGGGAGAGGGGATAAAAACACGAGGTTTATGGAAAAAAACTTAGCACACTTAATCGCACCTGCACTACAGGTATTAGGATTTGAACTCGTCAATTGCACATTTGTGTCAGAATTTGGCAGGCGAACATTACGTGTACTCATCGACAGCCCCAATGGCGTCACTATTGATCAGTGTACGCAAGCCAGTCGGCAGATTAATGCGATTTTAGAGGCAGAAGCGAATATTACAACCGCATATGATTTAGAAGTTTCATCAGCAGGATTAAACAGACCACTTATCACACTCGCACATTTTCAACAGTTTATTGGTAGAGAAGCAAAAATCACCCTACACCAAGCCCTAGACGAAAGAAAAAACTTTACGGGGAAAATATTAGCTACGACAGATAAAAGCATACAAATTTTAGTAGATGACAAAACCTTTGATTTGAATTTTGACAATATTGAGAAAGCACAGTTAGTTTTTGCTACGGAAACACAGAAAAATAAAAAACTTCTTTAATTTTCATTTTTTAATTTTTAGATGATGGAGTCTTAAATTATGAGTAAAGATATCTTAATGCTGGTCGACTCTCTGGCCAACGAAAAAGGCCTGGAAAAAGACCTCGTTTTTGAAGCAGTTGAAGCAGCACTGGCTGCCGCTGCTGCCAAACAATATCGCGATGAAGAAGTCTCCATCCGCGTACACATCGACCGCAAAACCGGCGACTATGAAACGTTCCGTTTCTGGACAGTCATCGATGACCTTGAAGAAGCGGAAATTTTCCCTGGCAAATATCTATTGCTGGAAGCAGCACAAAAAGAAAATCCCGAACTCAACTTGAACGACGTCATCGAAGAACAAGCAGAATCTGTCTCTTTAGGTCGTATCGCCGCACAACAAGCTAAACAAGTGATTCTGCAAAAAGTCCGCGAAGCCGAACGCAAAAAGATCGAAGACCGTTATCAAGACCGCGTCGGCGAACTCGTCGCAGGCGTGGTTAAAAAAGTCTCGCGTGACCATATCATCGTCGATTTGGGCGATGGCGCCGAAGCTATCATCACTCGCGACGACATGATCCCACGTGAAATGGTACGCATGGGTGACCGTCTACGGGGTTACTTATACGCAGTTCGCGCTGACAAACGTGGTCCTTCTTTATTTCTCAGTCGCACTCATCCACAAATGCTCGCCGAACTCTTTAAAATTGAAGTGCCTGAAATTGGCGAACAAGTCATCGAAATTAAAGCTGTTGCTCGTGATCCTGGCTCCAGAGCCAAAATCGCAGTCAAAACCAACGATGGACGCATTGATCCTATCGGCGCCTGTGTGGGTATGCGTGGCGCACGGGTACAAGCAGTTTCCGGCGAACTCGGCGGTGAACGTGTGGATATCGTGCTGTGGGATGATAATCCTGCACAACTGGTACTCAATGCGATGGCACCTGCTGAAGTGGTTTCCATTATGGCCGACGAAACTACCAAAACGATGGACGTCGCCGTCAATCAAGATCAACTGTCTCAAGCGATTGGGCGCAACGGTCAAAACATCCGGCTTGCCAGCGAACTCACTGGCTGGAAACTTAGCGTGATGAGTGAAACTGACGCTGCTGAAAAACACACCGCTGAAACAGATCGCGCAAAAGAACAACTCATTTTGGACCTCAATCTGGATGAAGCGCTTGCACAACATTTGGTAGAAAATGGTTTCACCACACTGGATGAAATTGCTTTCGCCTCATCCCAAGAACTCCTCGTGATCCCCGGATACAACGAAGAAATGGCCAATGAACTCCGCAACCGCGTACGCGATTTGCAGCTGGCTCGCGAATTAGAAGCACAACTGAGCGCTCAAGAACCTGCACAAGACTTGTTGGATGTCCCTGGCATGACCCAAGAACTTGCATATGAGTTAGCGAATCATGGCATCTTAACGCAAGAAGATTTGGCAGAGCAGTCAGTGGATGAACTGGAAGAGATCGGCGTAGAAGCAGAGCAAGCTGCAAAATTAATTATGGCTGCACGCGCACATTGGTTTGAGTAAAAAATATAAAAGATAAAAAATTTAACGCAAAGACGCAAAGGACGCAAAAAAGATTAAAATATAAAAATCAAAATATTTTTTAAGCTTTAGCGATTTTGCCTTTTCGCGATCTTTGCCTTTATAGCGTCTTTGCGCCTTTGCGTTAAATATTTTGTTTTTTAAGGTATCACTACTATGGCAGACATGACCGTCAAAGACTTTGCAAAAACCATGGGTATCCCCGAGGAGCGTTTGCTGCTGTCTTTTAAAAAAGCAGGCATTGCTGTCACAGATGCTAATCAAACCCTCACGCAAGAACAAAAACGGGGCTTGTTAGTCTTTCTGAAAAGCGGCGGCCAAAGCCAATTATCTTCTGCTGCTAAACCCGCCACCACTGAAGCCACAACAACCACACCCGTAGCCGCACCGCCTCCCAAAAAAATCATCACGACTGAAACAAAAATCGGGGCGATACGACAACCTGGCAAAAGTACGGTCAACGTTGTTTTCCGCCGACAAAAACAAACCATCGCTGAATCTAAAGCTGAATCTACCCCCACTGTCGCTCCTATTTTTGATGCCGGTGCACCCAAACAAATTGAAAAAATTAAAACCCCTGCACAAAAAGCTGCTGACACTGCTATAGCCGCCAAAGCAGAAAAAAATAAAAAAGCATCACCCGCCACTGCACCCGCAAGTACCCCAGTTGGCACGCGTCCTCCTGCACCAAAAGACACAGAAAGTGAAGATCAAAAACGCGCTAAAAAGAAAAGAAATCGCTTGGGCGCAGCACATCACACTCACGCGATTACCCTACTGACAGATGAAGATGATGACGCAGTCAGCCACCATCCGCGTCACAGAAGGCACTCCAAAAAAACCATGGTGTTTACTCAAGCACCCACACGTGAACATGCTTTCTCTAAACCATTGGCGCCACAGATACATGAAGTCGCGATTCCCGAAAGTGTTACCGTCGCAGATCTAGCACAGAAAATGTCCGTCAAAGCCGCTGAAGTCATCAAAGTCATGATGAAAATGGGCGCGATGGCCACCATCAACCAAGTCATTGATCAAGAAACCGCTGCGATTGTCGTCGAAGAAATGGGGCACACCCCCAAACTCGTCAGCATCAACGCATTGGAAGACAGCCTCGTCACCACTGCTGACACAACTGTTTATGAAGCCAAACCCCGTGCACCTGTGGTCACCATCATGGGTCACGTCGATCACGGTAAAACTTCCTTACTCGATTATATCCGCCGAACAAAAGTCACCAGCGGGGAAGCTGGCGGCATTACCCAACATATTGGCGCGTATCAGGTGAATACCAGCAAAGGCTTGATCACGTTTTTGGATACTCCTGGTCATGAAGCGTTTACCGCCATGCGTGCACGCGGCGCAAAATGTACCGACATCGTGGTATTAGTGGTTGCTGCAGATGATGGCGTGATGCCGCAAACGATTGAAGCCATTCAACATGCCAAAGCTGCAAAAGTGCCTTTAATTGTCGCGATTAATAAAATGGATAAACCAGGCGCTGATCCTGAAAAAGTCCGTCAGATACTGTCACAACACGAAGTGATTTCTGATGAATGGGGTGGAGACGTGATGTTCCAACCTATTTCCGCTAAAACAGGCTTAGGCGTAGATGATTTGTTAGATCGCATTTTGCTGCAAGCTGATGTATTACACCTCACCGCACCGACAGATGGTCCCGCACGCGGCATTGTCATTGAATCACGACTCGACAAAGGTCGCGGTCCTGTGGCCACTATTTTAGTACAGGCAGGCACATTACAACGCAGTGACGTGTTACTCGCAGGCGGACAATACGGACGTGTACGCGCCATGATCGACGATCACGGGCACAAAATTGAAACGGTCACACCCAGCATGCCGGTAGAAATTCTCGGGTTGTCCGGTGTCGCGAGTGCGGGTGACGAAGCGGTTGTATTACCTAACGAGAAAAAAGCACGCGAAGTGGCTCTCTTCCGACAAGGAAAATACCGAGAAATCAAACTCGCCAGACAACGCGCTGCCAACCTGGAAAATATTTTTGGTCAACTAGGCACAGGCCAAGTCGCCATGTTGAATGTGGTACTCAAAGGCGACGTACAAGGATCCGTAGAAGCAATCAGCGACTCACTCACCAAGCTATCCAACGATGAAGTCAAAGTGAACATGATCGCCAGCGGCGTGGGCGGCATTACTGAATCTGATGTGAATTTAGCCATCGCCTCTTCAGCGATTCTCATGGGCTTTAACGTACGCGCGGATGCAGGTGCAAGAAAACTCGTAGAACTCGAAGGCGTAGATTTACGTTACTACAGCATCATTTACAACTTAATCGACGAAGTCAAAGCCGCATTGACGGGCTTACTCAAACCAGAATTCAAAGAAACCATCACGGGCTTAGCAGAAGTCAGGGATGTATTCCGCTCCTCAAAACTCGGTGCGATTGCAGGCTGCTTAGTGCAAGAAGGCATTATCCGCCGCCAGAGTTCCATCCGCGTATTGCGCGACAACGTCGTTGTGTTCACCGGCAAACTCGAATCGCTGCGACGTTTCAAAGATGATGTCGCAGAAGTGAAAAGCGGTACCGAATGCGGTATTGGCGTGAAAGACTACAACGACATTAAACCAGGCGATCAGATTGAAGTGTTTGAGACGACTCAAGTGGCAAGACAGCTATAAAAATCCTATGGCCCATAACCGCATGCAACGCATTGGCGACCAGATTCAACGTGAACTGGCGCAACTACTGATTCTGAAAACCCACGACCCGCGTTTCCATGAAACATCCATCACAAGCGTCGATGTCTCACCCGACATGGCAAATGCCACTATCTATGTCAGCGTCTTAAAAGAAGACCAGATAAAAGAAACGCTCGACGCATTGATCCATGCAGCAGGATTTTTCAGACGCGAACTTGCGCACTCATTAAATTTACGCGTCACACCCAAACTACATTTTGTCTACGATAAATCGGTCGCACAGGCCAATCGTTTAGATGACCTCATCAACAATCTCAATATTACGCCTGAAGAAAACAATGAGTAAACAACGCATAAAAAACAAAGGGCGACCCATCGATGGCATTTTATTGCTCGACAAACCCACAGGCTTAACCTCTAACGCTGCGTTGCAAATCGTCAAACGATTGTACGACGCGCGCAAAGCTGGACACACGGGCAGCTTAGACCCACTCGCCAGTGGCATGTTGCCGCTGTGTTTTGGTGAAGCCACCAAATTCAGCCAATTTTTATTAGAAGCCGACAAACGCTATCGCGTCACGGCAAAGCTCGGCATTAAAACAACCACAGGCGATGCAGAAGGCGAAGCCATCGCAGAAAAACCTGTCCCTGCGATTTCTGAAGAGATACTCCAATCATTATTCGAAAAGTTTACGGGAAAAATACAGCAGATTCCCTCGATGTATTCAGCGATAAAACAAAACGGCCAACCACTGTATAAACTCGCGCGACAAGGAATCGAAGTCCCACGCGAACCACGCCATATTGAAATTTTTAGCATTGAATATCTCTCTCATGATGAAAGCTCTTTCTCTTTTATCGCGCACTGCAGCAAAGGCACTTACGTACGTACTTTAGTTGAAGACATGGGAGAAATGTTGGGTTGCGGCGCACATGTACAAGCGCTGTATCGCTTAAGCGTAGGACCTTACACTGCAGAAAAAATGCACACTTTATCTGAGCTTGAAAAACTCGCAGAAAACAAACAGTATGAAACGATGGATAGTTATCTGCTCCCCGTAGATAGCGCGATTGAACACTGGCCAGTGCTCGCTGTGTCAGAAGCCGCAATGTATTATCTCAAACAAGGCCAACCGATTATTGTCCCTTATGCACCTACATCAGGCTGGGTGCGTCTTACACATAAAAATGGCAGTTTTTTAGGTGTAGGGGAAATTATGGATGATGGGAAAGTAGCGCCAAGACGATTAGTGCAGCAATAAATGTAGGGTGGGCAAAAGGCGCTGCTTGTGTGCCTGTGCCCACCACCGCTCTCTCTTTATCTTCATCAAAAAAATAATTTTCACGCTTTACTTTTTTCTTAAGAACATACCCGTAGAGTATCCATAAACTTTATCCACCATCAGCGGAAAAAAAACCATGGCAGCTTTACGAAGAGAACGAGCAGTTAAATTAAATCCCTATCCTCTTGAACTCACCTCCGTCAGCGCATTAAAAAATATGGACCTCGATACACTATTGGGGTCATTCACTGATCCTAACGCTTTAAAAAAATTAGGTAGCAAAGGTGTTCTCATCATCCTGATAAAACGAAACCAAGATATCAACGAACGTTATCACGCAGGAATATCAGCTAAAGAGCATCGACACATAGTTCAAGCTGAATTGTTTTTTTTAGACAAACTTCTGAGAAATCGTATCTTTTTCAATTTTCTTAAAGACGCCTCTAAAACGCCCATCCCCGATAAAACCCCAACAGAAACGTTAGATAACTTAATTCAGCTTTATGAAAACCTTTTAAAAAATTTACGAATAGAAGAAAGAAGAGAAGCTGCGCCATCCCCTACATATGCTACAGCAACTGTGACGAAGGGTTATTATGAATTTCTAAATGTGGCATTCAATGTAGACAGAAAAGGTAGAGGAAACCACAATAGCTCTTCTTCAGCAGATTTATCTGAGACGCAATGCCAGGTTCACACTGCCTGATTTTTACGTCGTCCACCTAGCAGCAGAACTTGCACTAGTGTGCCGCTTATAATAGCATCATAAGCGGCACACTAGCACAACACGCAAAATCCCTAGATTTATTTAAGTAAAATTTTGATAAACTTTTCACAGCAGGAACCATTGGTATGTCAAAAAAAACCAAATTAGAAGCCTTAAGTAACCCTCCTATCATCGAAGCGGTTTTTGAAATTAGCACAACAGAATTAAAAGAATCAAAAATTGAAAAATTGTCTCTTAAGGAAAAAAAATTTAGAGCCCAGTTCCCTAAAGAAGACAAAATCCAGCTATTCGAAGGAACCATGACCCCTGCAAAAAAAGAAGCTTTCTTTAATAACCATCAGGCAGGCTTTTCTTACGAATCAAAAGATGAAAAGGATATTTTACAATTTAGAACCAATGGTTTTTCTTACCACAGATTACAACCCTATTCTCATTGGGAAGATTTTATTAATACAGCACTGACTTATTGGGAAAAATATAAAAACTTACGAGATGATATAGAAGTAACAAAACTTGGATTGCGTTTTATTAATGTCATTAAGTTGAATGGTGAAAATTCCAATAAATATTTAAAAATAGACTTATCATTTCCTTCTGAAATAAAAAAACCAAAACAATTGCAATATAGATATATTTCTGAATTTCCCGACTTAGAATCTATTGCAATAGTTAATTTAATACAGACGGAAAACATTGTTTTAGATATTAATATTATCAAAAATACTAACTTAAACCAAAATGTCATCACAAAAGAACTCTTGAAAAATAGTTTCGAGCAAATGAGAGAAGCCAAAAATGTTGTATTTTTTAAGACATTAACCCCTCAAGCTTTGGAGAATTATCGATGAATGCTCATTTAAATTTAGAAAGCTGGGATGACACTAATCTTAGCACTCATACAAAAACCCAAATCGGCAATATCATTCCTTTAGATAAATATCGCCAGGCAAAATCTACTGCTATCACTATTGGCTGGAAAGAAAAAGTTGGTAGGCAACTTCAAGATTTATATGCTGAAAGCATCACCGATCATTTTGAATTTAACATCGAATCCGCACAAAAATCCGAACAATTTATTCAAGCATTACCGGAAGTGAGTATTGACACCCCTACATTGAGCGTAGAGGCTGAAGGATATATTTTGATTGAGTGGTACAAAAAATCTTTCAATGAAGACGCCACAATTTTTTCTGTAATATTGAGATCAGAAAACTATATTTACTCTCTTTTAAAAAAAGGTATTCCAACAATTTATGGTACATTAAATTATTCAGAAGATTCTTTGGAGATGCTATTAAGTCTTTTGGAAAAAAACTTTGGTATTGAAAATGCACGACTTAAAGCCACTTGATATTTTGTCTAGATTTTTATTTCATAAAAAACACATCAACCGTGATAAAGGCGTGGTCAACACGTCTGTTTTTACAGAAAAACATCCAAAAGGTTTTTCCGTTTTTAACATTACTTCGCTGCCTGAATTAAAAATATGGTGTATTGCAGAAGAATATGTGGTGCCATATTACTCACAACTATTGTTAGGTAGGTGTGAGCTTGAAACTCAGTATTACGAACAAGCCCACCTAACCATTGAAAAATCAGAACCTCCTCCTAAACATTATAATATTCATGGCATGCCTGTTGGTACAGACTATGAAGAAGCAAAAAAACTATCCCTGCGACAAATGATGGTATCGAAATCTAAGCTAATCCTTAAAATTTAAAAAAATAGGAAACATCCCTTCCTATCATCAGAAACGATTCAAGCTAATGCTTTTTTAGGTTGTGCCACGTCTCGTAACGCATCTACCCATTTGTATTTCTTTATTTCTGCTTTTTGGGACGCAGATTTTGGGCACAGCTTATCGAAGTCTGCTAACAATCGATCAATAGGTGAAACGTAGCATTTATCTCTTTTGGGAATAAGTATTTGCATGGTATTTTAGGCCGTTTATACCCATTGAATTTGAAGGAACTGGGTAGGCGTCAATGCGATTTGTATCCGGAGCATATTCACTCATATGTTTCGGAGTACAAATCGTGTTGAGAACAACCCCAGAACTTCAAAGGCGATGGGTATATTGAAACAGAGCCGTATTATGCCTAACTCCCAACTAAAACTAAAGAACGCCGAGTTTAAAGATTTATTCGACCCTTACTGGTTGCAACACCAGGATGAGCTGTTTCTTGCGCGCCTGCAGGAGCACAACCCAGAACTACCCGGTAAATTACTGAGTTACAGAAATAAAGACCCTGCGTTATCTCCTGTAGAAATCAGCGAGTTACTGATCGCTTGCGCGCCTGTGTTGGAAGCGCAGATTGCAGAATTATTCGGTATAGAAACAGCATTAGATCAAGCCGCTCAGGTAACGTTATCCAATCAGCCCGTGTTTGCATTTAAACAATTTTATGTATTGAAACAGGCAAAAAGAAGATTAATTAAACAGGAAGAAATGCCGAGTTTTGAGGAGTTGTTGGGTTGGGTGTTGGGGCAGTTGGAAGCCAATTCGAATACCCTCACCCTAAAAACATACCCTCACCCTAGCCCTCTCCCCTCGCAAAACAGCTCCGGGAGAGGGGATATAGAAGATCTTGAGCTCTCCATCGCTCTACTCGGCCAGCACTATCTCACTGACCCCGACAAATACGCACAAGAAATTGAACAACTGACACAATGGTGTATTCGCGCGATGACCACCCCAAGCGGTCAGGCATTTGTGCAAGGCTGGGTGAGTTTTCAGCTCCCACAAAAACGTGATTACGATCATCTGGTGCCACTGGAACCCGTGCCTGATGATCCCATCGGCCGCATGGAAAGCCCGCCGCATCATCATCGTCTGCGCGATGGTTTTACACTCACTGATCCACGCTTCAATGAACGCCAGGTGCTCAACGAAATTGATTACTGCGTGTATTGTCATACGCACGATGGTGATTTTTGTTCTAAAGGTTTTCCGGTGAAAAAGACAGAGCCTGAGTTGGGATTAAAAACTAACCCGCTCGGAGATATTCTGACAGGCTGTCCGCTGGAAGAAAAAATTTCTGAAATGCACGTGGTGAAAAAAGAAGCACACACCATCGGCGCACTCGCGATGGTCATGATCGATAATCCCATGTGTCCGGTGACAGGACATCGCATCTGCAACGACTGCATGAAAGCCTGCATTTATCAAAAACAAGATCCCGTGAATATTCCACAAGTGGAAACCGGCATTTTAACCGATGTGCTCGCGTTACCGTGGGGTGTGGAAATTTATGATTTACTGACGCGATGGAACCCACTGCGTCAAACACAATGCGTGATTCGTCCTTACAACGGATTGAAAGTGTTAATTATGGGCATGGGTCCTGCAGGATTTTCTCTGGCGCATCATTTACTCATGGAAGGTTGTGCGGTGGTTGGTACAGATGGATTGAAAATAGAACCGCTCCCTGAACAATTTATTAAAGAACCTATTTATCGTTACGATGATATTAAAGAATCATTGGATGAACGCATCATGGCAGGTTTTGGTGGGGTAGCAGAATATGGCATCACCGTGCGTTGGGATAAAAACTTCCTCAAATTAATTTATATCAGTTTAATGCGCAGGCCTTATTTTCAAGTGTTTGGCGGCGTACGTTTTGGTGGCACTCTCACTGTAGAAGATGCGGGGGAATTAGGTTTTGATCACTTGGCCATTGCAGTAGGCGCAGGTCTACCTAAAGCATTACCTGTAGAAAACAGCATGGCCACCGGCATGCGACAAGCGAATGATTTCTTGATGGCATTGCAACTCACGGGTGCTGCTAAAAAAACCAGTCTGGCTAATCTACAAGTGCGCCTACCTGCTGTCATCATTGGCGGTGGTTTAACCGGTATTGATACTGCTACGGAAGTACAAGCCTATTACATCGCACAGGTAGAAAAAACACGCGCTCACTATGAAACGCTTGCGGGTGTGTTAGGCGAAGCACGGTGTCGCGCGCAATTTAATGAAAATGATTTGGAAATTCTGGATGAGTTTTTAACGCATGCCCGCGCGGTTCAACAAGAACGTGAAAATGCAAAAAACGAAAATCGTGCCGTGGATTTTATTCCTTTGTTACGCAGTTGGGGTGGTGTGACTGTTGCCTATCGACGTTTACTGAAAGAATCCCCAGCGTATTTACGCAATTACGAAGAAGTGATTAAAGCATTGGAAGAAGGCATTTATTATGCGGAAGGGTTAGCGCCCAAAACTGTGCGCTTAGATAAATACGGACATGTAAGTGCATTGATCAGTGAGTCGCGTTTTTATGATGAACAAAATGCGTGGGTGATGAGTGATGAGGAGCACGTCTTACCTGCACGATCTATTTTTGTCGCAACTGGCGCGTCTCCTAATGTCGCTTATTCATTTGAACATCCAGGCACTTTTCAGAAAAAGCACGGCGTGTATGAAACGTTTAATTTGGCAGATAAATTAGAAATAACGCATCCCGAATCACACGTAAAAATGCCTGAATTTGGTGCGTTTACGAGTTATCACCTGCAAGACAAACGCGTCTCTTTGTTAGGCGATACACATCCGTTATTTCATGGGAGCGTCGTTAAAGCGATTGCATCGGCAAAACGCATTTATCCTGAAATTATAAAGTTATATGGCGATAAAATTTATACCTTAGGAGATACCACAGCTTATCGAGCATTCGCAGATCACATGCAGCAACAATTTACCGTACGCATCACGCAAGTGATTCGCCATACACCCAGTGTCATAGAACTCCAAGTACATGCACCTATGGCAGCGCGTAATTATCGCCCGGGACATTTTTATCGCATCCAAAATTTTGAAACACATGCACAACATATTTTAGGCACTTCCCTTCAAACAGAAGCAACTGCTTTGAATGCCGCTCACGTAGACAAAGCCACAGGCTTGATGTCATTTATGGTGCTTGAACACGGCGTAAGCACACGTTTATTCGCCACGTTCAAACCAGGTGATGCGCTATCAGTGATGGGGCCCACAGGTGTACGTTTGAAAATTCCACAAGATATATCTGAAACTGTGCTGATTTTAGGCGGCAGATTAAGTGCAGCCCAGCTTTTATCGGTAGGTCCTGCACTACGCGCTGCAGGTAATAAAGTACTGTACTTTGGTGGATTTAAAACAGCGGCAGAAGTTTTTTATCAAGAAGCATTAGAAGCCGCCACAGATAAAATTATTTGGGTGACAGAACACGGCGAACCCATCAAAACGAATCGCTCTCAAGATCGCAGCGTGACTGGTAACTTAATTAATGTATTAGAAGAATATGCCAAAGGAAAATTAGATACCGGTGGACCAGAAATTCCGCTCTCTCATGTAGATCGCGTATTAGTGATCGGGAAATTTCCGTTTCTACGCGCAATGAAAACTGCTAGAAATACCGTATTAAAAAATTACTTCACTAAAAATCCCGGTTGGATCGCTTCTGTGTTTGGTCCTATGCAATGCATGCTCAAAGGTGTATGCGCACAATGTTTAGTGTGGCAAGTGGATCCAGAAACAGGTAACCGCACTAAAGCTGTTTTTGCCTGTTCCTGGCAAGACGAGCCATTTGAACTCGTCGATCTACACAATTTAGAAGAACGTCTTGCGCAAAACCATATGCAAGAAACCTTAAGTAATTTATGGTTAGATCATTTGTTTAGCCAGGGGCTAATACAAAAAGTATAAACCGCTAGTGGTGCTTATCTTTATCTTCCTGCATAGTCTCCATCAAACTAATCTGCAAACGCGAATGTAGCTTCACAAACCATTTCCACAAAATAAGCGCCAATATTAAAATTACTGCAAGTGTGCTAATGACCCACTCCAAAGAAGGCAAAATATTCGCACTCAGTATAAAAACAAACATCATCAACATGAGCATGAAAAAAATTGGCACCAACTCATAAATAATTTTTCTCATCCCATCAGTGAGACGTCCCATCGTATTTCTTCTCACCATAAAACCAGCCAATATCATACTCAACGCTTGCAGCTTACGATAAATTGCAATCAAAAATGGTAGCAGCAACACCAACGCACCACCCCAAAAAATAGTTTTAATCACATCCTCAGAAACAGTTTCACCAAAAAGAAGTGGGGCTAAACTTTCTTCCAAATAAGGCAAGCCGATAAAAACAGCTATCACTAACGCCACATTTAGAAAAATGTTGATCAAACTTTTCTGCACAGCTTTGGTGATTTCTGAGGTTTGTTTATGGAGCTTTCTCCGGTGACACCAACGTGTGTAGAAATAAAATACGGCCGCAATGCGCTGAGGGATGATTTTTTTTACCCCATCCATCACAGGATCAGCATATTTGATCAGATAGGGAGTTAGTAAAGTAGTGAGCACTGACACAGCGACAGCGATAGGAAATAAAAAACTAGCCGTGAGATTCAACGACAATCCCAATGCAGCAATAATAAACGAGAACTCTCCGATTTGTGCCAATCCCATTCCCACACGAAAACCCGTTCTTGCACCTTGACCCGTGATAAAAGTACCGAAGCTACACGTGATGACCTTTCCTAACACAACAGCCATCGTGATGATCACAATGGGGAATGCGTACTCTAAAACAATACGCGGATCAAACATCAAACCAATCGCCACAAAAAACACAGCACTAAACATATCACGTAGGGGTTCAACCAAACGCTCAATGGCACGCACGTGTCTACACTCCGCAATAATGGCACCGATCGTAAAAGCACCTAACACAATACTGTAATGGAGTTTTATCACCAGCAAACAAAATCCAAAACACAAACCTAACACTGCGATAAGAAGAATTTCCTGATTTTTGAATTTGGCTACGTAAGTAAGCAAACGAGGAATAGTCAAAATACCCACGGATAACGATACCGTTAAAAACAGCAATAATTTACCGAGCGTTAATACAACATCACCCGTACTGATGGCATGACTGGTGCCAATACTGGAGAGCAGTGCAAGAATCGCAATAGCTAAAATATCTTCTACGACCAGCACACCAAAAATTAATTGCGCAAAACGGTGCTTTGTTAATCCCAGATCATTGAGTGCTTTAACGATAATCGTCGTTGAAGAAATCGCCAACATCGCACCCAGAAATAATGAGTTAATCTCCCCCCAACCAAAAAACTTACCTATTTCATATCCAATAAAAATCATCACCACAATTTCTAACACTGCGGCCACAAAAGCTGCGACACCTACTTTCATCAAGTTACGCAAACTAAATTCTAGCCCCAATGCAAACATCAAAAAGATCATGCCTAATTCAGAAAATACGGCAATGCTGTTTTCATCGCTGATCAGCTTAAATGGCGGCGTATAAGGACCAACCAATACACCAACTAAAATATATCCCAACACAATGGGTTGTTTAAATTTTTGAAACAAGACAGTGACTAACCCTGCGAGGGTCATCATGATGGCAAGATCTTGGATGAATTGGATTTCGTGCATGGGATAGTCCTTAAGTTTTATGGCTCCAAATGGTAGATATCCTACACAACTACGCACTATGGAAGCTACAAATACAATGACTATTTTTTATTTCGAACTAATCGATGGTGGTTTTCTCTCAACAAAAGAGTTCTTTCAAATCATCAACATCAAAAATACGATCTCCCAATTTTAATAACGTTTTAGAATCTGCTTTCTGAATAATTTTTTGATAGCGTATAGGCAATTTACCAAAGCGATGCTTAAGCATTCGCATTAAAAGTGTAGCTTCACCTTGTTCTATGCCTTTTTCTATGCCTTGTTCAATGCCTTGTTCAATGCCTTGCTCCATACCTTGAACAAAACCTTTTTCAATGCCCATTCGTTCTATTGTGCTGACATATGCCATTTTTTGTGCCTCCTCAAGTTTGTAAACATCGTTTTTATATTGAATTTCTAAGGTTTCAGGTAAATTAAAAAGCCAGTCAATGAATAAATATAGCCGTTTGATCTGCTCTTTTTTATAGCCCTTTTTGTATAAACGTTTAGTCAAGTTCCATTTAACTAACCAGCGTTTCTTTGCCGAGGCTTTTTTAACTGATAGCATTTCCAGATGGCTTAAAATTACACTAGCAAAAGGGTTTTGTGAAGCTTCCAGTTCAGCTTTTTTATCACGGAAATCAATCAGCTTAATAACCAAAAAATCTAAACGTAAACGAGAGGCTCCATACCCTATTTCACAATGATCAGGGCGCCAGTTGGGATTATCATCCGTCAGAATGGCACAGCTGATCACGGGTTTATCATATTTATCGTAAATTCTATAGCCATAGGTTAGCATACGCTTGGGAAATTTCTTTTGCGGATTACCTTGTACGTCTAAATGAAAGTACACCCATTGCTCTTTGCCAGATTGGAGAAACACTTTAACAAGTTTATCTACGACTCTACCCTTCAGCAAACTATCTTTAGTAATGGCATGAAGCTCTTTGTCCAGGAACGTAATAGGTCTATTCCAATCAACGCCCTGATATAAATCAGGCAGACACAATTTTATAAAATCCTGAAAAAAATATTCAAGGACATCTTTCCATGGCGTATCTAAATCTGTTTTGTTCATTTTGGTTTTTAGCATAGAATTTATCCGTATAGAGTAAAAAGAGGTCGCGACTCTACACGAAAAAATTTTTTGAAAATACCGTAAACCATTATTTTGAGAAAAACCTCTATGACACAAAAATCACTCATTCCAAATTTTATTTACGGCACTGCCTGGAAAGGCAATACCACTGCCACATTAGTAGAAACCGCTGTCAACGCGGGTTTCATAGCCATTGATACCGCCAATCAACCCAAGCACTATTCAGAAACAGGTGTGGGGGATGCGTTACTCGCATTACAAAAAACAGGCATCACAAGAAAGCAGCTTTTTTTGCAAACCAAGTTTACTTTTGTTAGCGGTCAGGATGAACGTATCCCCTACGATCCTACTGCAGATTTTAAAACACAAGTGCAGCAATCTTTTGAGTCATCGCTACAACATCTACATACAGATTATTTAGATTCGTATATTTTGCATGGTCCTTATTATGCACAAGGATTGAGCGCCGTTGATTGGGGAGCTTGGCGTGCGATTGAAGCACTGTACTCCTCAGGAAAAGTAAAACACATCGGCATCAGCAATGTGAATGTGCAACAACTAGAACTATTGATAAAAGATGCACAAATCAAACCACATTTTGTGCAAAATCGTTGTTATGCTGTGAGAGGTTGGGATAAAAAAGTGCGTGAGTTTTGCAAATTACATGACATACATTACCAAGGTTTTTCTCTGTTAACAGCAAATATGCACGTGCTGGCGCATCCATTTTTTTTAGCTCTTTCTGAAAAATATAAAAAAACGCCAGAGCAAATTATTTTTCGCTTTGCATATCAGATTGGCATGATTCCTTTAACAGGCACTACTGATAAACAACACATGAAGGAAGATTTGAATATTTTTGATATGGAGCTAACGTCAGATGAAGTTATGAATATTGAAGTGATGGGTTAAATAAAAATTGATGGGTAAAAGAATTATATTAATGCGGGCTGGCAGCCCGCGCTCCCAGGGAAAACCACCATCGCCTAGCTCACCAATAAATTCGCCATGGCGCTTACAGCCTCGATATCGCGAGGGAGCGTTACCAGCGTATCCATTTTACAAACAATGGGGCATTGCTATAACGACAACTACGCAATACACATTATCGAAGCTACAAACGCTATGACGATTTTCTATTTGCGAACTAAATGATGGTGATTTTCCCTGGGAGCGCGGACGGCTCGTCCGCATTATATAAATTTTTTATCCATAGAGAATTTATTTAAAAAATATGATCTAGCCAAAATCTCCAGTTTAAAAATTCTAATTTATCCAGGTGTTAATATCATAATTTCCAAAATTTTTCTGTTCCAAGTATGCTCTCCCAATAGCAATTCCTACAGCCGCAGCGGGCTATTGTTGAATTAGTGATTGATCAGTCTATTGAG
>Ga0206941_10013_pt1 | contig 52614 bp, 64 predicted proteins | sample Alteio_BWOrgHeat_9_FD_153251 | JGI IMG/M metagenome (GOLD analysis project Ga0206941, IMG submission 153251) | Enriched cells from forest soil in Barre Woods Harvard Forest LTER site, Petersham, Massachusetts, United States -... | ecosystem: Environmental > Terrestrial > Soil > Temperate forest >...
AGGTAAAACGGCAGGAGTGGCGAGTATGGGCGGGAATTATCGAGATTTGCAAGATTTATAGCGACGGGTAGAAGTGGTGTATTTTCAGTGTGTTCTGGCGTAAACCTAATCTTTTTATGAGCATTAGCTGCGACCGCAAAATGTGGTCGGCGGAGAGAGTGAACTTCTCGGTAGTTGCTGGACCTGGGAGGGAAGAAAGGGGAGAAGCTGGAAATTTTCGCACTTGCGTGTACAACGTGGGCTTTCTTACGATCAATCGTTAGGGTTGAAAATTCGATCTATCTACTATTTCCCGGGGAAAACCACGATCCGATGCATGTGAAAGCGCATGATGCGACCTGCGTACAGCAAGTCTCCTGCAAGTTCAGATTGTAGATCTCGTGCAGTATGGCATCGCCCGATTGAAACGAGGAATGCATTAGCTCTTCGTCATAATGGATCTTGTAGAAGAACCCTTCGAAAGCGCCTTGTCCAACTCCGGAAACGGGGGTCTCATTTGGAAGTAGGGGAGCCTGGTTTGACTCCCCTGCGTTGACGTCTCTACTGGTGAATGGCGACGCCTTGAATGTAGTTGCCGGGGTTTGCGGCAGACACATCGATCACGGTGAATGTGGAGCGGTCTGGCGCAACCTGGACGTTCAGGTTCCACCCGCAGCCTGTTCCGCAGGTTAAATTAGCGGTTCCGCTGCCATTGGCACTAAGTGACTGAATCGTAAACGAGTCACCGCTGAAGTTGCCGGTTCCGCATGCCGAATGCGAGACTCCGCTGACATTGGTGGCAACACCGCTGGCATTCAAGGTGAAAGTGTACAGGGTTGTTCCGAACCCACAGCCTGTCTCCCCAATGATGGTCATTTGCCAGTTTCCTGCCAAGTCCGCCGGAACGACGTTTCCAGTAGCAAAACCGGGCTTGCTCACTGCGAAGAGGGTTATCACCGAGAGCGCGACTGAAAAGATCAGTCGTGTCACTCGATTAGTGTGAAGTGTTGTCGTTTGCATTCGATCTCCTCTTGTTAATTCAGGGTGAAATGCAGCGTTCGGCTCTACCGATCCGCCGCACAGTTGTTGAATCGTCCAGCGGTGTGCCATTCCGTGCGCCACCGAAGGCAAACTCCGGGCATCCGCGTTGATCGGCGACCTACGGTTGCCAGAATGCACGTAGAGGTTCGACCTGAGCTTGGCGGCCACAACTATTTCCATCTGAGCCTTCAAAGCCAAGTACGCGATCCGTTGAGCAAACCCGGTTGCAGGGACACCGAGGAGGTGAGCTTGAAAGGGAGCATACTTTCGAATTGATCCCGTCGATTTCATTTGTTTTCAATTCATCTGGGTTCGGAATTGTCCCTACACTTACCAACGCGAGGAATGGAGAGAAATTTGATCACTCTGCCCGCACGTTCCGTATCCATCGGCGCGCTGCCTGGAAAGCTCGATCGCATTTTGGCCGTGGACGAGCGAAACGATTTTGCCAAGCGCACCACTATAGGGGAGCGCGGGTTGTCTTTGGAGAACCTATCGAAGTGCATCATCTGGTTGGACCGTACCTGTCCTGCACTTTTACTTTCACGGACGAGGGCCGTATCTGAGGCTGGATGAAGGCGAGCGCTGGGGCCTTTTCTGAGTGCGAGTTACACAAATGAGTCCGAAGAATATTACAGAGCTCCTACTTGACTGGAGGCGCGGCGACAACGAGGCGATGTCAGCCTTGATGTCTTTGGTCTACGATGAGCTCCGCCGCCTCGCCCGCAGCTACATGCGACGCGAACGTCCAGGCCATACCCTCGCAACCACAGGGCTTATCCACGAAGCTTTCCTGCGGTTGATCGATCAGGACGTGCAATTTAAGAGTCGGGGCCATTTCTTTGGAATTGCTGCTCAAACGATGCGTCGCGTTCTGGTCGATTACGCCAAGAGTCATCGCAGCGCGAAGCGCGGAGGGGGAGCCGTACAACTATCAGATGACGAGGCCGCCCTGTTCGCAGTGGCTCCCAATATCGATCTGCTTGCGCTCGACGAGGCTCTGGGCCGGCTTGAATTAAAGGATCCACAACGAGGCCGAATCGTAGAACTTAGGTTCTTCGGGGGACTTTCAAATGAAGAAGCCTCCGAAGTGCTTAACGTCTCAACGGCCACTGTGCAGCGCCAGTGGGCTGGGGCCCGGGCCTGGCTTTATCACGAACTCGGTCGTAAGGAGGCGCGATATGGGGACCCTACGCTGGGAAGAAGTTCAGGAAGTGTTGGACACGGTTCTCGACCTTCCGCCGCATGAACGAGACCCGTATTTGGATCAGGCCTGCCAGCAATCTACCGTCCGGCGTTACATCAAATCCCTGGTTCTTTCCTATCAGCGAGCAGGTGATTTTCTGGAGGAACCAGCCGCGGCACCCTGCATCCAGTCTGCCGACAGTGATCTAACTTGTTCGTGGCGCGGTCGGCGCGTCGGACCCTACCAAATCATCGACGAGATCGACCAAGGGGGAATGGGAGCGGTCTATCGTGCTTGCCGAGCTGACGATCATTACCAGAAGCTGGTGGCCATCAAGGTTTTGCGCAGCGGTTACGATACGAGCTTCAGACTGGCGCGATTCAAGGCCGAAAGGCAAATTCTGGCCAACCTCGAACATCCCAATATCGCGCGTTTACTGGACGGAGGGAGCACGGAGGATGCGCAGCCGTACTTCGTGATGGAGTACATTTGCGGCCGGCGGCTCGATCAATACTGTGACGATTGCGAGCTCAACGTCTCGGAAAGGCTTCGATTGTTTCTTACGGTGTGTTCGGCCGTGCAATATGCTCACCAGAATCTGGTCATCCATCGCGACATCAAACCTGGCAACATTTTGGTGACTGACGATGGCAATCCGAAGCTACTTGACTTCGGGATTGCCAAGCTGCTCGACTCTGATTCAGACGGTTCCTTGGCAGTCCGGAGCCGGACCATAATGCAGATGCTGACTCCAGAGTATGCCAGTCCAGAGCAGTTACGCGGTGAGAGGATCACCACAGCCAGCGATGTTTATTCACTTGCCGTGGTCCTGTATGAACTCCTCACCGGCCGTCGGCCCCGCCGACGGTTGAACCGAGACGCGCAAGGAGTCGGTGCTATCGTTACCGAGACCGAGCCAGAGAAACCCAGCATGGTTATCTCGAAGGATTATTCGGACTCGGACGCTCCGGACCAGGCGGCACTCATTACTGAAATCGTTAGCACCACTCGGGAAGGAAGCCGCGAAAAGTTGCGCCGTCGCCTCTCTGGAGACCTGGATAACATTATTCTCATGGCACTGCGTGAGGAGCCAGAGCGTCGGTACGCTTCGGTAGAGCAGTTTTCAGGAGATATCCGGCGCCACCTCGACGGGCTCCCCGTGATGGCTCGTCCGGACACCTTGGCATATCGCAGCACGAAGTTCATCAGGAGGCACAGGGGTGGAGTGGTCGCAGCCTTGCTTCTGGTGCTGAGCTTTATTGTTGGCGGGGCCACAACTCTTCGTGAGGCTCGCATTGCTCGGGTTCAGCGGGAGCGTGCCGAGCGGCGGTTCAATGATGGGCGGAAGCTGGCCAATTCATTGATATTCGACATTCACGACAGCATACGCGATCTGCCCGGATCGACCGTAGCTCGAAAGCTACTTGTGGACCGCGCATTACTGTATCTCGACAACCTTTCGCAGGAAACTGCTGACCGTCCAGATCTCGAGCGCGAATTAGCCGCGGCGTACGAGAGAGTCGGCGACGTCCAGGGCAATCCCCGTTATGCAAATCTCGGCGATACGGCAGGAGCCAATGCAAGTTATCGTAAGGCCCTTCGCATCAGGCTCTCATTGGCCGGTGACAATCGTGGATCCTTCGAGGATCGGGTGGCTTTGACCGCAACCTATGTGAAGCTGAGTTTCGGATTAGGGACAACGAACGATTTTGCGCAAGCCTTCGAGGTTCTCAGGCGCGCATATCCCATTGCGGAGAAGCTGCCGGCCGAAGAGAAGGACAATGAGCAAGGAAAAGAAGCGTTCGCCGCGACCTGTTTTGCGATCGGTGAGTGCCTAGCCGACATGGGTAACCTGGCCAGTTCTCTGAAGTATTACCGCAAATCAGCCTCAATCCGCGAGGCCATCGCGGGAGGTCCCCCAGCATTCAGAACGCAAGTGCAGACCAATCTTGCGGGCGTATATGACTATATGTCGGAGGCCGTGTATCTGCAAGGCGATCTGGACGCGGCACTTTCTCTCCTATACAAAGCCCACGACATCATGGCCCAGTTGGTAAAATCTGACCCAGAGAATGCCACGCTGAGACAATTCCTCTTGCAAGAGGAGTATGGAATCGGATATTACCTCTCGGAGAAGGGGCTCCCCAAGTCGGCTTTGTCTCATTACCGCGTGGCTCTCGCCGGCTACCACGCCCTTGCTTTTGCTGACCCCCACGACGTCGTGGTGATGCGCTATCTGAGCAAATGCTATATGGGCATCGGGAGGGCTCTTGCCGCTGACGGCGAGCCGTATCGAGGCATTGAAGCCGTACGCAAGGCCGTCCGTAATTTAGAGGTCTTGTCGAACGCCGATCAAGCCGATACTTACTACAAGGCCCCGGAGTTTGCGTACGCCCGTTCCGCGCTGGGAGAAACCTACGCGCGGTTGGCTGCACGGCCCGGCTTACCGATGACGACGAAAATTGCGAGTCTGCGCGAAGCCAGATCGTGGTATCAAAGGAGCCTTGACACATGGCTGCATCTGAAAGGAAAGGCGCCGCTCGCGCGATGGGATGCGACACAACCGGAAAAGATCGCCGGCGAAATCGCAAAATGCGACGCAGTCCTCGCAGAGTTGAACTTCCGTAATTGATGGGCAAGTCACGTGAACAGCCTGAATACGAATTCTTCTCTGTCCGCCGCAAATTGTCATCAAAGCATCCGCTCAAGGAGACAATCAGACCGAAGTGGACCGCGGAAGCGCACTGGAACGGAACGTCAGCGGCCGCACCGATTTCCGGCTGTAGTCGAGTGTCAGAACGAACAACCGCGTGCGACGGTACTTGCCCGTGTCGGGATCGCGTACCATCGGACCAGTCCCGTAGTCCACCTGGCACGCTCCACCTGGCTGAGTCTGGATGATGGCACGCGGCTCAGCAGATCCTGTTCCGCGCAGCTTGCGCACATAGCGCTTCACGCTCTGATAGCCGCCCGGGAACCCCCGCGCATCGACCAGGTCTTGCCATATGCCCATGGCGTTGCGGCCGCGTCCGAACTCCAGTTCGATCAGTTCGCGATAGAGATCAGTCACACTCGAAATAGTCCTGCATTTTTATTGCGCATCACTGTGTCGAAGAACTCCGGAGCTCCGGAGTGTCGTAATAAGCGATTCGAAACTGGCATTCTGCCTGCGGCACCAATTGGTTCCGGGAAAGGAGGAGTGCTGAGGATTCTGACTGGACGTCTGTTTCAGTCAGCCAAGTAAACCACTCAGATGTAAGTCGCCATGTCGTACACCTGCCCACCAGAGCAACGCTGGGAGCCAACGTTTCAGGTTAGGCGGGTTTTCGTGAGCGCTATGCGAACCGCATCTCGTCCGGTGCTGCGTTACGGAGCACAGTTGTGAGATGAGACCGGGGACCACAGAGGTAAGGACTAAGTTGCGTGAGTTGGGAATGAAAGGAAGACATGCCCTTCTTTCGCTGAATCAGTGAAGGCGCGTTCCGGACGTCACCCGGAACCAACCCACAATGTCCGGGATCGCTTCGTAACACTCCTGTCCGTCTCGTTACCTTTAACTCACCAGAGTGGGCGCCTGGTCCATACGCTGAGGTCATGAAGACACTTGTTAGCAGACATGCCCTGAAGAGAATGGCGCTCTCGGTATGCTTCCTGTCAGCACTTCCGATTGCCCAAGCCGCCGAACCGATCACGATCGCCATGACGGCTGACCACTGGCAGACTAAGGAGAACGCGGAGTTCCTTCGCCAGCTGGGCTTCTTTCACGGATTGATGCGACTCAACAGCGGCGATGCGGTACTCAAAGGCATAACGTTCAGCGATGGAACCATCGAGTTCGATGTCAATACGATCGGGCGTGGCGCTCCCGGAATAGCCTTTCGTCAGCAAGACGAAGGTAATTTCGAGCTCTTATACCTTAGGCCCGATCCGAGCTGTCCCGCCTTCCGCGCCTGCATCCAATATGCGCCGCAGACTCATGGTGTTCTGCTATGGGACCTCTTTCCCCAGTATGAAACGCGGGCGCCGCTCCGGGAGAACGGGTGGAACCACATCAAGATGGTCGTATCCGGCCTCCGGATGAATATTTTTGTGAACGATGCCCCTTCGCCCACGCTCGAGGTCGGCAGGTTAGAGGGGGACACGATGAAAGGCGGCCTGCGACTGCAGGGGCCAGGCACTTTCGCAAACATGGTGATAACTCCCGATGCAGTGGACGGTCTTTCTCCGGAGCCGGCCAGAGATCCGCTGGATGGGGACCGCGGCCTGGTCCGGAATTGGGGTCTCTCAGCGTTTTCCGCGCTACCGAATGGCAAGGACCCCCTGTATAACGAAATGCCCGGCGCTTCGCAGGAATGGAAGACTATCAGCACGGAGCGGAACGGTCTGGTAAATCTCAGCCGCGAGTACGGCTTGCCTGTGCCTGGACCTAACCGGGCCGTAGCATGGTTGAAGACGACGATCACTTCAGACCGGAAGCAGACCAAGAAGGTAGATATTGGATGGACGCGCGAACTGTGGGTATTCGTGAACGGGAAGCTGGTGTATGCCGACAAGAACCTGTTTGATTCGGAAGAAGCGAGGAAATTTCCCGACGGCCGATGTTCGCTGGAGAACGGCGCCTTCACGTTGCCTCTGGAAGCGGGCGACAACGAGGTCACGGTGGCGCTCGCAAACAACTTCTTCGGATGGGGACTGATGCTGCGCCTGGCTGATCCCGAAGGGGTTCATCTCGCAGCAAAGTGACAAACCGTATGATGGCTGGCAAACAATGGATGAAGACCCGTCCGGGCCACGTTGCTCGCATCTCACAACTGTGCTCCGTAAACAGCACCGGACAAGATGCGGTTCACACAGCGCTCACCCACTGTTTACGTTCTTCAAAGACCAGCTCGAGCGCTTTAACCGTTGCTTCGGCGGGAGCTCATATTTGCCGGAGCGTGTTTCGTGGTCGGGTCTGTGAGCACCGTTTCTGACATCTTCCAATCGTCAGTTTATTTAAGTCGGCGTTTAGCTGCGCACTTGGGTCGACGAGCCGCAACAGGTTTCTGAGTCATTTGTCCGAGCAGCAGGTTTTTCGGCCAAGTGGTGCGAACACATTTTGTAAACACAGCTCGACGTCGGTACCTAGCTTCACTCGGGATCGACCTTGCCCTGTCACGGCCTCTTCGGATTCGATTGCTTCGTGGTCGACGGTTGGATTGCGACTTCCTTGAAGAATCGTTCGAGCTTTTCCTTGCGATCTACATGTTGAGCCGCCAAGACAACTTGGATCGCAGCAGCGGCGAAATCAATGTCTTCTGCTTCACCGCTCACCTCATCCCTCTGGTTGTGGTGTCGACCCGCCATCGTGCGTTTCCTGCTTCAGCAGGCACGATTGGCCGCTCATGGCGATTCAGCTTCAACTGACTTTCTGGCCAGATTGGTTCCGAATCATCGGCGATCCAGCGGGGAATGCGTTGACTGAAGGTCCGGCAGATCGGTCCTCTTCTCGACAATACGAGCTTTCGCGCCAGCCGTTCGAACCTTGGGTGTGTCTGGGGGGTGTTCGAAAGTGGTCAGATATGCGTCGACCAAATGAATGAGTTCTTGCTTCAACTCGAAAGATTCCAGGGTTCCCCTCCGGGCGGCATCGTGAACCACCCCCCCGATTGCCGAAGAGAGCACTTGCGCTCTGACTTCACTGCGCGGATTCGTGCCAGAACATCCGCTCGCCGCGATCAACCGCGTGTAGAGGTTCGAGTATTCGCTCTCGAACTTCTGATGTACCGATTTTGAGATTCCACCGCGTGGAACGTCTTCGAGAAGCACACGATGAAGCGAGGGATGAATGGAGTGTGCCGCGATCACTCCCGAGATCAGCCCTTCAATGCGTTCGCCGCGCGAGCTGTGTTCGTTCGCTTTCCGCAGCGCAGTCAGCACATCGTCAAAATGACGGCGCAGGATTGCCTCTACCAATGCCGCCTTGTTGGGAAAATACTGGTACAGGGACCCGATGCTCACGCCGGCGGTATCGGCAACGGCATTCGTAGTGAATCGCCCCCAACCTTGACGGTCGAGAATGCGAGCCCCGGCCTCCAGTATTGCTTCGACGGTTGCGCGGGCGCGCTCTTGGTGCGGCTCTTTTCTCATCTATCCGCGCGCGGTCAATGTGCGAGTAGTCAAAAGTGCACCTCCGCGAAAATATGAATATAACGCTCGCATTTACTGGGATTCATGTCAAGAGCCGCGGCGAACGAAATCTCCCGTTCAGGAGAATCCATGTTCAGTATCCGAATGACCGCGTCAAGGATGGCATCGACGGTCTGGCGCGCGCGTCACTGCTTCGGAGGTCTTCGAATCAAACGTGGAGCTTTGCTGGAACCCAGGATTGACAATCGTAGCTCACAATGTGAGCTGCTTTCGTATTTGTCAGGAGGATCTCAATATAGATGTGCAACTTCAAAGGCGAGTAGACAAGGAACATGTCCGTTAGTAACCTGATGCACACAGTGTGAGCCAATATGCATAAAAACAACGTTGATTCGGATTCTACACAAGGTCGCTTCACTTGGACCTGGACGTGGCTCGAGTCGCTACTTCGCGATTTGAGCTACAGTATCCGCGCCTTGGCCCGTACGCCCGTTTTCGCCGCGATTGCCATCTTTGTGATGGCACTGGGCATTGGTGCGAACGTTGCCCTTTTCACCATAGTCCGTTCCGTCCTAGTCAAGCCGCTGCCGTTCCCAGATGCGGACCGGCTGATCAGGCTCTACGAGCGGACTCCCGACGATCAGTATCAATGGAACGACTGTGCACCGGGGGTCTTTGCCGAGTGGAAGAGGCTCAATAAAAGCTTCACCGACCTCGCCCTCTGGGGCGATGCTGGATATAACCTGTCGGGTGCCGGAGAGCAATTGCCGGAGAGCGTGCGGGCGGCGACGTTCTCATGGAACATGCTTCCTACGCTTGGCGTCCAGCCTGCACTGGGGCGCAACTTCTCGCCGGATGAGGATAGCCCGTCGGCCAATCCAACAGTTCTTCTCAGCTGGGGGCTGTGGAAGCGGCGCTATGGCGGCAATCCCTTGATCGTGAATCAGAGCATTCTGCTCGATGGAAAGTCGTACACCGTGATCGGCGTGATGCCAGTATGGTTTGCCTACCCCGACGCAGCGATCCAGCTTTGGACGCCAACTTTTTACAAGAAATCTGCGCGTGAGATGGAGAGTTTGGATTTGCACGAATTCAGAGTTATTGGACGGCTCAAACCTGGGGTTACCCTGACCCAGGCGGTTACCGAGCTTTCGCTGATCACCTGGCGTCTTCACGACCAGCATCGGGACTTAATCTTTGTGAGCAAAGGCGCAAACGGCCGTTCCCTGTTGGATTCGATTGTGGGTAATGTAAGAGCGCAGCTCTACGCGCTGCTGGCGGCAACGGGCTGCGTGCTCCTAATTGCATGCTTGAACGTGTCCAATCTGCTGGTGGCGCGCGCAGTTCAGCGCAACAAGGAACTGGCCATCAGGATGGCGCTGGGCGGGAGCCGTTTGCGCCTGTTGCGCCAACACCTGATGGAAAGCCTGCTTTTGTCGGGAGCCGCAGGCACGGCTGGGTTTCCGTTGGCCTATTGCGCGTTGCGGTGGGTGGTGAATGCGCGTCATGACATGGCACGGATCGAAGCAATACAAATGGAAGGCGCGGCGGTGGTTTTCACACTGGGGCTAATCCTAATCTGCGCAACATTTGCCGGCCTGATCTCGTCCATCTCCGTGCACCGCGATAAGGTACTTTCTTCCCTCCAGGAAGCGTCGCGCGGCAACAGCATTGGGAATGACCGCGCCCGACTGCGCGGCCTGCTGCTCTCGCTCGAAATCGGATTGACAGTAGTACTGCTGATTGGAGCGGGATTGATGTTCAAGAGCTTCTCCAAATTAAGCTCGACCAACCTCGGCTGTATCACGCGGAACGTAATCAAATTCGACCTCGATCTGCCACAAGCACGGTATAGCCAGCCGGCTCAACGTGCAGAGTTTTTCGATTCGCTGCTCGCGCGCGTACGCACCCTGCACGGCGTTCAGGCTGCAGGACTGGTCTCCCCAGTAGTGCCAGGAGACGGATATGGCGGAGATAGCGGTTTTGTCGTTGTCGAACATCCCAAGCCACCTGCGGGCCAGCGCCTCGATGCAATTCACAGGTGGGTTGATCCGGGCTATTTCGCAGCGATCGGAATTCCACTTTTACGCGGGAGTACTTTTGACGACAATCAACGACCCGGCCACGCGACCGAGGTCATTATCTCCGAATCATTTTCCAAGCAAATCTTTCCGGAAGAAAATCCGGTCGGCAAGTATTTGCGGACCTTAGGCGATCGCCCATACGAAATTGCTGGTATAGTCGGCGATACGCGATTCAGTGTCGGAGAGCCCCCGCAACCGATGATGTACTTCGCTCTCGATGCGGATTCAGAAATGAATGGAGCTGCGCTCATGGTTCGCTCAGACCAGGACGTAACCGCACTGGCGTTGCCCGTTCAGCGTACAGTGGCGCAATTAGACCGGGATTTGCCCGTATCGGACGTGCTTACCATGGATCAGGTGGTGGGCAGAAATACGATGGATGCCAGTTTCGATGCAACACTGCTGTTCGTGTTTTCTGGTCTTTCGCTGCTGCTCGCCGCGGTCGGACTATTTGGCGTGCTTTCTTATGTCGTAGCCCAACGCACCGGAGAAATTGGAATTCGCATCGCACTGGGCGCGCAACGAGAGCAGGTGCTGCGCAAGATATTGATTGACGGTCTCCGGCCTGCGATACTCGGACTCTTCCTGGGACTCTTAACGAGTGCCGCCGTAGTGCGTCTGATTAGCTCTATTCTCTATGAAACCGCGCCGCTCGATCCAGCTGTCTTCGCTGCAGTGGCAGGAACGCTGCTTCTTGTTGCGGTGATTGCCTGCGTGCTTCCCGCGTGGCGCGCCTCCCGCCTCGATCCCGTGCAGGCCCTGAGAACATAGTAGATAGGGGTCTCGATTTACTGTGCTTGACGTTGAATGGATGCCTTCGTCTTTCCCTTCTCGTAATTCGCACGCATGGCAGGCAACAGCTTTACTGGACCTTCTGGCCGAGACGGCCGTGAAGGAAACCAAGAAAAATGGCTTGTTCGTGATTCCCGGCATCGGCCGGCTGGTGAAGGCGGAGCGTAAGGCGCGCGTGGGCCGCAACTCCGCAACTGGTGAGCAGATCAAGATCAAGGCCAAGGCCGTGGTGAAGTTCCGCGTGGCGAAGGCCGCCAAGGATGTGATCGCACCGGTCAAAAAGCCTGCCGCCAAGTAAAGTATCCAACGGAGGCAAACCATGAGGGGGAGAAGCCTGGTGCTTCTCCCCCATTCTTTTGGTGCTCAGTTGGGGCGGCTTGAGGCTCGCGCGCGCTGCGGCCGAACCGCCATCTGGGCACGAAGCCGTTCGAGCCTCTCGCTCGTGCTGAATGCACCTAATTCTGCCACCGAGTACAGTTATCGAAGCCTTCCGAGGCCAAATCGTAAATCTGATCGAGTTCGTTTGAAGCCCACATCAAGTTTCAATTGAAGTTTCTGCGCTCAGTCCACAGACGCTACGTCGTAGGACACTAGATCTCAAGAACCGTTTTCCAATAGAGTAGACAAGATTCGATATAGTCGCCTATAGTTAATACGTTGACGTTGATCAGTAGCCGACAAACATCCGAATCAATGCCGTAACGAGGAGACTGGAATGAAATTCACATCAGGAAAGCAGTTCGCGTTCGTATTGGGTCTTGCCGCGGTGACGTCTTGCTGTGCGGCCCAGGAGAGCAAATACCTAGGCGTGTGGAACTACGCTCAGCCGAATGGCAGAACATCTGAAAATATCGCCCAACTTCAATGCCCGGCCCCGAAGGGATCACCGGAAGGCATGCATGGCTTCGGCATGATGATTCCGCAAATCGGCAATCTCACCATTACAAATGCAGCCGATGGTCATCTCAAAGGTGTAACGGACCAGGGATGTTCCTGGACCTTTAAGGTTGGATCGAGTTCCGCAGAACTCGAACCAGCATCACAAACCTGCTTCAACAAAGTAATCGGTTCCAGCTACACGATCACCCAATGGTCGATCCGAGTCGATGGCAATCAAGAGTCTGAAACGTTGAGGGCGAAGAGCCATCACCAGATGGGCGACTGCGACTTTGTAATGCAGAATGGCAAGCGCGCCAAAGCAGAAGATATTGACTCCTCCAGTTTGTTTGTCGGCGACTGGCGGTATGACACCTTGGATCCTGGAACCCGAATCAATGTCGCACAGAAGATCTGCGGAGAAGAATCAGCCAAACCTACGTTTGTTCCAATATCGGGCACGGTCACCATATCGAAGGTGTCGGATGGTGTGCTACAGGCTGTCACTTCCGATGGATGTTCATGGAGGCTAAAGGTGCAAGGAAATACCGCAATCCTCGACTCGCCACAGAGTTGCGAAAAGGATGGGAAGGCGTCGAAGCTGAACTCCTGGACAATCGCCAGTGATGGGCAGCATCAGCTTTCCAACATGAACAGCGAGCGGCAAACCGGGGACGAGAGCTGCACGACTTCCCTGGGAACTGGAAGCCTGACCAGAGCATCATCAAACTAGCTGACCACGATGAATCCGGGATTGAACGAGAAACAGCACGTAAAGTGAGAGGACCGAGGTGGGTTCGCTTACTCCAGAAAGATCAGGCGAAGGAGCGAGTCTGCTCAACTGACGAAGTTCCAATGGCGTATCGCGATATGAATATCTCACTCTTGGTGCTGTTTGCCCGAACGTCTCTCTCGTATCTTTGCCGACCAAGAATGCTCAGGTCGCAACGGGCTCAATGAACGTGCATTGGAATATGGGCGCTCCAAAGATAACGACCAGACATTCATTCTTACACCTCGGTCAACTTGTACAGCCTTGGAGCTTATCGCGCCGAACCGTCGCAACCGTGCAAGACGCAGGACCGAAGCAAGCGCCGCGGAGCGCACAGTCTTGCGATCCCCAAACATGTGCGTTGAGAGCGATTCAATTGAATCATATTTTCTCCGTATCATTTTGAAGCGCCCTTCGTTTTGGCCTTTCTCTTGGGAGAATCAGGTGCAGACGATTTTGGTCGAATTAGCAATTCCGAGACCAAGACATTCCCGAGCCAATCTTCATATTCCTGTGGCGACCAACCTCGTTGTCGCACCAGCATGGCGTATAGCTCTCGACTGGTGAAGGCCCAGAGGATATCTCTCGCTTTGCCGGGATTGGTGGAGGGGCTCAGCCAGCCGCTCTGACTGATAAAGTCCACCATCGACTTCTGGCTATCGTAGCGATGGCATTCGCGTTCTTTGATGAGATCTGCAAGTTCAGGAGTGACCAGACTCACGCCCTGCAGCAAGTCGATTGTTTCAGTCTGCGAATCAAAGATGTGCCTTGCGATTCGCGCAGCAAAGCGCAGCCGATCAGGCGGGAACTCTTTCTCCCTAGCCCGCCGGACGAGGTCCTGATAGCCCGCCCCGAAAGAGGTCCTGTCCAATAGTTCCGCGAGGATTCCGGCTTTTGATCGGAAAACGGCATAGACCGTCTGGGGCGACACTTCGGCCCGCTGTGCGATCGCGTCGATGGTCATTCCCTCGTAGCGCTTCTCGAGCAGTAATTGATATGCGGCATCGGCAATCCTCTCCCGCGTGTCTCCCGCGTGTCTTTGACGGGCAACGGATCGATAGGCGCGTTTTTTCTTGGTTATCATATGAATATTGTATGATATATCGAAATCCATGAGACACTAATAATTATACAGTACTATATCTAACTTCGAGGAGATGGAAATGAAGCTTTTTTTTGCTCGGTGCAACAGGAAAGGCAAGGACTGCCTTTCTGGTGCAGGCGTTGGAACGGGGACACCTCGTGACCGCCTCTGTCCGGACACCAGCCAAAATCCTGGTTCGTCACCCTAACCTCGCGGTTGTGCGGGGTGATGCACTGGACATCGACGCTTTGAATGTTCATTTGCCTGGTCCCGATGCAGTCCTCTCTGCCCTGAGCCCGGGCACTCTGAAGCATTCGACCCCGCAGAGGAGATTCATGGAGACCGTGACGGCCGCCATGGCCAATCGCGGGGTGAAGCGTTTGCTAGCGCTTTCGGTCGCGTTCCTGTTCAACGACGGAGACCTCCTTGCTGCGGTCCTTGGAAACCATCTCTCGAAATATCAGAATAGGTTCGCAAGAGATGGAAGGAGTGGTTCAGAGCTCAGGTTTGGCTTGGACGATTATTCGCCTACCACAGTGCTCCACCACTCGAGTTGGTCCGGCCCATCCCGGCACTGTGCGCCCGCGTCAGGGCGTTTGGAATCGCCGCTATTCTGTTGTCGAGACTGTCGGCAACCAGGAGGTCGCTGGTTTCGCGGTCAAATGCTACCCCGGTCAGACCGATCACCATCACCGCAGGGTCTGTGCGCTCGGGAAAATCGGATGCAATGACCACACTTTCGATCAGATGAGGTGAACCGCTCTCGGGTACAGCGAATACCAATCGGGCAACGGTACCGCCATTAACCGTATTTCCGTTTGCCGCGACTGTACCATTGAGGACGTTGGTCACAAACAGCACAAACGCATCTTCGTCCTCGACCGCGGTCATATCCCAGGGGCCGTTAATGTTATGCCCCGAGATGGTCTCGACTCTCTGCCAATGCGGTCGGCGGATCATCGATTTCGATCAGCCCCGACGGTCAGACCCTCGCCGTGGTGGAGCGTCTCACCAACAATATCGATACGTTCCATATCAACCCGAACGGTACATTAGGCCCCCTTGTTATCAATCCCAGCGCTGGGGCTGGAGCCTTCTCAGGACGGTTCGCTCCCGATGGAAAGCTGATTGTTTCTGAGACCGGTTCTACCATCTCTGCAATCTCTTCCTACACAGTGCCTTCCGATGGAAAGCTTTCCGCTGTCACGCAGAGCTTGACGACCAACGGCGACGCCAACTGCTGGAGTGCAATCACTCCGGATGGCGCTTTTGTCTACGCATCGAATGCCGGTAGCTCAAACATCTCCGGATTTTCGATCGGCCAGAGCGGCGCCTTGACTGCGCTCACCTCGTCCTCTGTCGTCGCAAGCAACCCGGCACACGCCACAAACCTCGACATCACGGTCAGCGGCGATGGCAAGTTCGTCTACTCGCTCAACGCGGCAGTCGGTACCGTGGGTGTCTTTGCCATCCAGTCCAACGGAACGCTGACGGAAGTGGACGAAATTCCCGGCTTCACCGCTGCGGTGGGCTTCAACGGTATCGCTGCACTGTAGTTGCGATGGGCTCAGGTCCATTGCCGGCCCACGCGGGTAATCCTTGTCGCCCGCGTGGGTAGCATCTCCTCAACGAGTCTCTCCCTTGACATTTCTATAGCGCGCAGGCTCTACGGCACCAATCAGCGCTCATGAAGAAATATGTATCCAGCCTGACAGCTTTGCTGTCTCCTACTCAGTCCATCGCGAAGGAGTGTACATGTGGCGCGGCCCGAATCGAGCCAGAGCAAACACAGCGATATTCGTTGCAGCCGCACTATGCGGAGGCACGAGCGTCGAAAAGGTGCGTAGGCGCGATGAATATCGTCTCGGGAACACTCTCTTCGTATAAGGGACACGTCATCGTCCTATCTAACAACTTCCTCGACGGTTCATGACGAGGTAATCCCGGCGCGCGGCTCTTTCCCCCATCAGTTAAATGGTTGTCGCATCAGTCACTGTAACCTTTTACCGGATCTCAACTCTAACGGTTGAGATCGGATTCGCGTCCGCTCGATTTCGGTCGCGCTCGATCGATCGCGATCTAACTAACGACCCCGTGCGCTGAAACTGAGGCGCGCAGCTTAACGTGTGTTTTCGGCAAGCCAGCGTAATCAGGAGAGCTGGACTTAATTCTTGGCGGCTTTGCCGGGACGGCGCTTGGGTGAGAGCATTCGGTTGACGTTTTCCACCGAAAAGTCCTGGGGATCGAAGCCATCGCTTATCCATTCGCTGATTTCTTCGTGCCGATCATGTTCAGGGTCAGCGAGGGCCTCGATAAGTTCGTAGTATCCGGGGATGCCTCCGCAGTCGTCCGGCGGGCACGCAAGCTTTCCGTCGATGCAGATTGGATACTCGAGATCGAGACTGAGTTGAGCGGGAAGCAGCCTCTCCAAGACGACGGCGTGTTCCCAGTTGTCACCGAAATCGTAGGTGTATATAAGCTTGGTGCCTGCGCTCCGGAGCACACTGCTGAGCCTGATACTACGTTCGTTTTCTACTTGCATTCCCATACTTCGGTCTTCAGGGTCGGGTATCCCGAAGTGTCGATCAGCAGTGCGGAATTCGTGCATGTGACCGCCCGCCCAGCCCATCGCGGTTTGCAGAACATCGTGCAGCTTCGCCAGAGTCATTGATGCAGGAACAAGCAGCCGGCGCCAGATTGGCGGTTTGGTGCCAAGCAGAGTGACCTTGATTTGATAGATGTTCTGAGAACTCGCGATCTTCTTAATTGCCATATCAGCCCTTTTCCGATGTTAAGATACGGCGCACCGTAGTGCGGCCGATGTTGAGACGGCGGGCGATCTCGGATTTGCTGAGGCCGGAGCGGCAGAGTTTCTGCCGGGCATGGGCCAGTCCAGCCCGCACGCGCTCGCCAAGGATTTCGCGCCCTCCGCATTAGCGGCGAACACGGCCAGCAGTGCGGCCATTGCGCGACCTGCCGGTGTGGTCAGGTCCAGCGCCTCGGTCAGTGATACGAAGCCAACACCAAGATGTTCCAGTTCCTGCAGCGTGGCAAGCAGGTCGGTGACCGATCTTCCCCAGCGGTCCAGCTGCCACACCACAACCACGTCGATCTCCCTACGCCGTGCCGCTTCCATCACTCCCTCGCGGCGTTGCCGTTGTGCTGCGCCGGATCCGACCTCCTTCACCTGCATGGTGATGGTCCAGCCGCGCCGGGCAGCATACTCGCGCATGGCGCGGTTTTGCATAGGCAAGGTCTGCTGATCCTGAGTGGAAACGCGGGCATAGAGTCCCGCTCGGATCGTTTTGGCGGCTTTTTGCCCCTGGCCGAAAACCCTCCCAGATTTCCTGATGCCGAACCCTCGTTTTACGGGCACTTCACGATGCTCCCTGACTATGGCCGCATACTATCCTTTTCGGCCATGCGCGATTCATCATAACTTTCCCGCATCGGGGAGAGGCACGCTTCGCCCCAGAGTCTCACGATAGTTCCACGGCATCCATTCCGTGGGACAGGCGGCCAGTTCCCGGGCGTGGCGCTGCAGCTCGACCAGGTAGTCGAAGGAGTTCGCGCCACATAACTGGCAGGTGTGGATCAGGCTCATGAACAGATCGCCGACCTGGGCGCCATGCAGTGTGCGATAGAACAGTGCGTTCTTTCGATGTAAAATTGCCCGTTTCAAGGCCCTTTCTGCGATGTTATTGTCCAACGGGGCCGCAGCCTTCCTTAGGAACAACGTCAGGGGCTTCCAGTGCCGAAGCAGATATCCAATCGCCTGGCCCAGCCCGGAATTCGGCTCCGTCTTGCGCTCGACTAACTGCGCCTCCAGCCACGCGTGCAATTTGTCCATCACCGGCTGGCTGCGTTCCTGATGAAGCCGCAGCCGTTCGTCCGGCGTTAGGCCGCGCTCACCTGCTTCGGCATCGTGGACATACACCTGACCCAGCATCTCCAGCACATAGCGGCATTCGTCCGGGAAGTTCTCCGCCACATCCACGAACTGCCGTCTTCCGTGCGCCGTATCCAGAGCTCTTGATACGGCGCATTATCTCGAGAGAGGATTTATCTGGAGTAGTTGTTGATGGAATGGGCTCAAGCCGCTTGAAGTGTGGCTCTCTTCGTCTTTAGCTCCAGATAATCAACGTCAGAGTTTTTCTAGGAAGGCAAGAAGCTTTGGCGACGGATGCCAAGGCCGACCTGATGCAGCATTAAGGCCAGCGTGGTTCCAAAAAGCGTTGAGCACGTCGCGTTTCATTTTGAGGTTCGTAGTGATATAGCGGCTCGTCGTTGCGATTGACGCATGTCCAAGATAGTCCCTGATGACGGAGACATCGACGCCGGCCTGCAACAGAGCGACAGCACAACTGTGACGCATGACGTGGGGAGTAACGTGGAGCGTACGCAGGTGGGGCAGCGCTTCAGAAGCTTTGCGTGCATACTTGCCAAGCAAGTAGGCAACGCCATCGCGAGTCAGAGGAACCCCGCGGGCATTTCGGAAAACGGGTTCGTCACCCGAGTCTGGCTTGATGATTTGGCGCAGCGCCGAGGCTGTTTCCGGCCACAGAGGGCAGAGACGCTCTTTACGTCCTTTGCCATGGAGCCGCACTTGCCGCGGACGATCGAGGTGAAGCTCACGAAGATGAACGGCCAAGGCTTCGCTCACTCGCGCTCCGGTGTTGTATAGAAAGAGCAAGAGCGCCCGATCACGTGCCCCGGAAGAGGATTGCGAATCTACAGCGGCTATGACCGCGCGAGCCTCCTCTGGTTCGAGATATGTTGCTACGTGGAGAGTCGCCCGCTTTGAAGGGAGAGAGAGGATTCTGCCATACTGTTCAGCTCGGGTCAGATCGTAGCGTAGCAAATGTCGTGCAAAACTCCGGAGAACGGTCAGGCGACAGTTGCGGGTGGCTACGGAGTTGCCCCGCTGAGATTGCACATGGTCCAAAAAGGCAAGCACGGCATCTGCCCGGAAATCATCCAGCGTCAGATTTGCAGCGGATCCGCCGCGGCGCTGAGCCAGGAACAGGAAGAAGAGCCTGAGCGTGTCACGATACGCACGGATTGTGTGACGGCTGGCTCCACGCATACCTTCGAGGTAGTTGCGGAAGAAGCTCTGGACCAACGTCAGGAGGTCATTCTGCCTCTCTCGCCTCATGATTCGCAGTCCTCCGCTGTCGGTGACTTCAGATATCGGTTCCGTAACCGGTTGCCCGCAAGTTCGAGAAGTTCCGGCGTGGCTGTTAAATAGGTTTCAGTTCCCAGGATGTCGTCGTGGCCCATGTAAGCGGACAACCATGGAAGCCGGGCATGAAGGTCCACCCCCTGGCGATACCATCGACTCAACCGATGCACCGCGAAGGTGTGCCGGACATCATACGGACGCGGTCCTACGCGACCTTGCATTGGCTTGAGACCGGCTTTCTGAAACAGCTTTCGCAGTGTTGCTGCCGCAATGCCGACAGGTAGAGTCTTACGATTGATTCCAACGAAAAGACGGTCGTCTGGTCTGGCAATCGTGGCCGTAAACACCTGCCGAGCAATGAGGTATTTATCCATTTCGCGCCCCAGGGAGCGATGAAAGGGTACCCATCTCGCTTTCCCTTTGAACGTCTGCACGAACAGCACGCTGGCACGAGTGTTAACGTCTTCCAGGCGAAGTTGAAGTGCTTCACCGAACCGAAGACCGGTGCAATACAGAAGCAAGAGAAGTGCCCGGTATAGAGGAGCCCGAAAAGATGGCCGCGTTAGTGTCTTGGCGAGTTCGAGCAATCGCTTTATGTCGCCTTCCGATAGCACATAAGGCGTAAACGCGGGTTCGCGGCGCAACTGAGGCCACAGCGGCTCATTGACAAGTGGGCAGGCGGGACGCCGTCGCAGGTAGCAGCAAAACTGCCGCAGTACAGCAGCGTCCGCGGAAACACTCGCGGCCTTGCGTTTGGGCTTACTGCCAAGCCAGGTCACTATCGCTTGGTCGAGGCGCCATTTTCGATGCCGCGCCACATATTTCTCGACGAACCTATCGAACTCCAACAGCGTGAACTCGGGCCTGGCATAGTGATATCCCAAGCTATGCTTAAACTGAAGGAATTTCTGCAAATCGTTGGACAGAGGACTATGGAAGAGCGTTTTCATTTTGGCACCGGAAGTGTTACTCCCCGGAGACGCCGCAGCGCTACGCGAACGTACACCGAAGTGGAAGAAGGCCGGCGGTGACCCAGAATGTCGCTGACGACTTTCAGGTTGGCGCCTGCATCGATCTGCCTACTGGCGTGTGTATGCCGAAAAGCATGCGCACCAATCACCTTTGCTGTGACTCCAGCCTTGCGTGCATATTCTCGAATCCGGTACCGGATTGCACCGCTGGTCAACGGCCTGTACGGTATCATCGTGCTCACGAATATCCGCCGCGTTCCCATGCAGGGAGGACGTTCGCTCTTCAGATACGCCGTGAGCGCTCTTGCGATAGGAGCCAGCAAAGGCAATTCAATCTGCATGCCGGTCTTTGGGCGGCGCACCGAGATGACCCCGGATTGCCAGTTCACGTCCTCAAGTTGCAACGCCAGAACCTCTGCTGCGCCCAGTCCATAAAGAGCCATCATCAGAAGCATGGCCAAGTCGCGTTTCCCGGGTGACTGCGCCACTGGAATAGAACCCAGTATTCGCTTCACGTCTTTCCATGGAAGAGCACGTGGCGGCCGCTCGGCGAAGCGAATGCGAGGAGCTATGACGCAAGCAGCTAAGTCATGACGAACGCGACCCGTGCTGCGGAGGAAGCGTAAGAAAGATCTCAACGCAGTGCAAGCTCTGGCGACAGTTCGCCTTCCGACTTGCTCTGACTGTTGTGCAACGAAAGCATCGATATCGGCAACTGCCACCCGGCTAACCGATTTTCCTCGGCTCCGCAGTAGCGACAGAAAAGCCCCGACAGCTTGAGCATCGTGTCGAAGGGTTGCCTCTGCGACGCCGCGATGGCAACGACGGAATTCGAAGTATTCCCTCAAAAGAGGAGACGGCGGAGCATGGGAGTGTTTCGGTTTCCATTCGGGAAGCGATATCCCAAGAACACCCAATGCAAATGCCCATGCGTGAAGCGCGTTTTTAGCAACGAGACAGCTGCTGGCGCGGACAGGGCCCTTCTTTCTGCGCCCTACATATGAGAGAGCAAACCGCATTGCTCCCTCCAGAGTCAATTCTGCTGTCTCGTCGAGGCCAAGCAGGCGACAGTATGCACAAAAGCGTCGAACCCAATCCAGATAAGTTCGTGCCGATCCCAGAGAAATGTCCCCATTCTGCCACAGACGAACGACTTCCTTCTCACGTCTATCCAGATGGGCAATCTGCTGAATCACAACTCGACTGACGCTGTATATGGCGCAGCCGCTTGCCATTAATATCCGGAGTCAGTTACTCATTCGGTTCCTACTGACACCATTCCTGCGAAGCTACTCCAGATAAATCCTCTCTCGAGATAATGCGCCATGCAGTTGGCCAGCAAGATCTCCACCCCCGCGGGCAACTTTGGAACATTGCGCGACAACGCATCGCACATTTGAATCGGACTCGGCAGTTCGGCGCTCCGCTGCTTCAACACCTCAGCGAGGTTCTCGCCGGCATGTCGGCCGCCGGTGAAGTAGAGCGCGATCTTGTGCCCCTCACCGACAGACACGATACCGCTGGTAAACACACCCGTGCGCTCATCGGATGGATCGCGCTTCAGCATCAGCACGCGCATGCCAGTGTCATCGTTGTGGACCACCGTGCCCTGTGCCGCCTGCCGGATCAACTCATCCCGCGCCGGCTTGATCACCTGCGCTTCTTCCTCGACGATCTCCCACTGCGTGGCCGCCGGCAACGGGATACCTAACTGGCTTTCCAGTTGTTCCAGCCGGTTGAACGGAGTTCCGGCGCCATACTTGAGTTGAGCGATCATCGCCGCCGCCGTTTCATCGTACTTATCCGTTCCCACCCCATCCGGCTCCTGTGCCGTGAACACCTGCCCGCAGGCGCCACAGCGCAACCGTTCGAGCGAGTAAACCGTAGCCGAGAGCGGCGCCTGACCGACGATGCGCACCAGCACCTTCGGCTCCTTCTGCCCGTACACGTTGCCTTTTCCGCACTCCGGACAGCGATCGCCGTGCGTCAACTTCTGGTGCTTGATGTCAACCTTCCGCGCACCACCAAATGCCTCTGCTCCATTGCGGCCGTGCCCAGGGGGCGGTGTCGCGTTGTCGTCCGCCTGCGTCCCGGCTTCCGAGCCTTCCGGTTTCCCGATCATCTTCTCCGTATTGCGCGTCCGCACCAACAACTCAGCCAGTGCGTGCAGCGCGTCTCTGAGCTTGCCGTGATCAGACTCGCTCAACGGCGCTTCCCGCGCTCCGTCCAGCACCCGGTCCAGCTCCTCCAGGTTCACGTCGATGCGGCGCCTGGCCTTCTTCATGCCGCTCCCCCCAGCAGTTCACGAAAATGCTTCGTCAACGGATAACCCAGAACCTCCTTGATCGACCGGTTCGGAACATAGCTGTTGGATTGTTTGCCTCGACCCGTCGTCCTTCCCATCAGCACCCAGTTGGCCGCACGGTAACAAGTTCCACGGAATCGCTCCGGATCGATGAACGTCTCGAGGAAGTAAATCGGATGCCCATACATCTGTTGCCAGTCATCGGAGATCCGCGCCGCCATCCGACCCAGGATATGCGACGCAAGATGGTCGACCCGTAGCCAGGGCAGGATCAGGAAGCGCGAGTTGTAGGCGATGAAGCGGATGCGGCTGCGCCGCGCTGCGGCATCCCAGCCGATGTAGCGATCGCGGCTGCCAAGGTGACGCGCAGCCGAGGACCAGGCCAGGCACGCGATGGGACGGCCTTCACCGGGGTCCCCGGCGACAGGTCCTCGTCGTTGGGGTGGTTGAGCCCACACCAAAAACTTCAGGTGCTCTCCCACCCCCTGCTCGTAGCCAAGGTAGTGATGCTCCTCCATCAGGCTGTTGAACAGCGGCTCCTGCGCGGTACGCCGCACCTGCTCGAACTCGAGCGGCTGCAGTTTGCACAACGGATCTTCGATGGGACTCTTATCGATCAGCACAGGTTCCGGCCGGGCTCGCATGGACAGCGGATTATGCCGCACGTAACTGACCGGCGGCAACGCGATCTGCCCTGCCCGCTCCAGCATCAGCAGCAGGCCGCGGCATACCATGTCGCGCAACGCACCATTCGCCTGGCGCCACTGCCAGGCTTCACATACTCTGACCGACAGCTTGCGCCGGCTCTCCTTCGGGTACCGCTCGATCAGCGTGCGTATATATATGATGTCTTCCTGATGGATCTCCCGGCCGCGATATCGGAACTCAGCCATTGACCAGCAGTATGAAACAGTCTTTTTTGGAACGCAAGGGAAAAATACGTGCGTGTTGCGATCTTTACTTCAGCACGCTGACTCGCCGCCACATCGGGGCAGCACGGACTCGCGACACATCCCCAGCCACCATCAGCAACTGAGCTTCGTAAGCCTCCAGCGGTTTGGCCGCCGAGGTCGACGTCGGCCACCATGTGAACCGTCCCTTGGAAAGCCGCTTTTGCGCAAGCCAATATCCCTGGCCATCATATGCCAAGATCAAAATCGACTTCGCGCTTCGGTTACGAAAGAAGAAAACACAGCCAGAAAAAGGGTCTTCACCGAGCTGGGCCTGGCAGACGCGAACCAATGAATCTATCCGCTTTCGTCCATCGACCGGCTCGATCGCCACTAGCACCCGCATCTGCGCCGTGACATGGATCATCACTCCGCTTCCCGCCAGGCGCGAAGCAGGCTTGCCCAATCAGGTCCAGAGCTATTCTTCCAGTGAATGCGCATCTTGCCTCCAGCCGAGGACTCGAACTCGATCACGCAATCCACCATCGACGCTGGATGCGCAGCGACCAGTTCAACGAATGCCGGCTTGGCCGCCTTCTTTTGCGAATCCGGAACTCCGTCGAGCCGCTTCTTCAGCCCCACATAGTCCAACCGCAGCGGATGGGCAACCGAATACAGACCGTATTGCCGGGCCAGCTCCACCGCAGCCTGCCAAAGCGTCTCCGGCAACTTCCTCCGATGCGGCTGCGTGCTGCGAAACTCATCTAACTGCCGTTGCAACTGCTCGATTGGACCAGGAATGGGCAATGCGATTTTGCTATTCAAATCAGCCGACCTCGACGGCTGATTGAACTTAGCAAGGCAATCTAAATCCCGTCACGCACCCTTGCCGAAAAGTCACAGCTTAACCAATCGCGAGGGAAAACTCAGATGAATAAAGTTGGTATTTTGGCAACATTGCAGGCACGTACAGGTAAGGAGGCAGATGTCGAACAATTTCTTAGTTCGGCGACTCCTCTCGTAGCAGCTGAGGTTGGTACAACGGCTTGGTTCGCATTCAAGATTGGGCCGGTAACGTTTGGCATCTTTGACACCTTCAAGGATGACGAAGGACGTAACGCACATGTAACCGGTGAGGTGGCAAAAGCTCTCTTTGCTCGTGCCGAAGAGCTATTCGTCTCTCAGCCGCAGATTCAGATGGTCGACATCCTCGCGGAAAAGCTCTGAATCAGGATCTAAGTCTTTGGTTAGTGTGAGGACATCACTAGGTGACAAAAGGAGATTGTGCCGTCTTTGAAATGATCGCTCACGCGACGCACCTTTTCGAAGATGTGGTATGCTTTTGCGTCGCGCTTCTTACAAATTCGCCTTCATGTCGCTCCAGAGTTAAGGACAGCCGATCTCGATCTCTGGGCCGACTCGTCCGACGACGCGCTCATAAGTCACACCGTTCTCCAGCCAGCTTCCGCCTTGGTTGCTCAGGTTCAGCAGGACCAGCATGCATCGGTCGATGGCTTTTGCGAAACGCGCTTTCGAAGTTCCGCCCCCATCAAACTCTTTCCATAACGTGATCAGCCAATTGGCCACTTTAATGGATCGATATCACAGATTCGCTCGACGGCGCGAAGCTCAGCAACCTTCCGGTCTTCCCAACCACCTGCGCGAAGAACAAATTTATCTCCCGCGTCGCATTCCGATCGGCTTCGATGGCAGCCTTTCTCCAATGCCACGCTCGACGCAGCGCGAGATCAGGGGAAGCCTGTCTTTGTCGATTTCACCGCGGCATGGTGCCTTTCCTGCCAGGTGAATGTGCCCTATGTGCGCCCCAGGAAAAGAAAGGCTGCGAGAGGGGCTCACTCAGTGCAGACCCACAAACAGCTATTTGGAGGAGAGGTGCTCCTCCGCCTCTTGCGCAGACAACCGATCGCCGTGCGAGTGGCTGATTTTCTCGAAGACGATTATGCCCTTCTTGTCGACGACGAACGTCGACGGATACGCCGTTTCATGAGACGCGTCCCAGCGGAGCCTGTACTGATTGGTTACCGTATAGTCCGGATCCGTCACGAGAAAGACGTTCGATGGCAACTCTGCCTGCTTGACCAGGAATTCCTTCGCATGCTGGTCGAGATCGGCCGGAGGCCCAGGGTAGACGAGAAGGATCCTGGCGTTCTTCGCCTTGAACTCCGAGGCGTGGTCGATGAAGTCATGTACCTGCCGCACGCAGTAGGGGCATTGATAACCGGGAAATCCCCTCAAGACAACGAGAACAAGGTCGTATCCCCGCTGTACACTTGACATCCGGACGGCTCCGCCTGTCGGGGTCGAAAGTGTGAAGTCAGGAGCCTTGGCGCCTACCGGGGGAGTTTCCGCGAACGCAGGCGCCCCAATAGATAAAGCGCAAATAGCGCCGAGAACAAATCGCGCGGTTTTGCTGAGTTGAAGTCTGGCAATCCTGTGGACCTTGTGGGATCTGAAACATGACACTTCCATGGAGAGATACTCCTGGTATGAGATGCACGTGTGATCCACGGATGCAGCGAAAGGTTACAGTACTGTTCACACTGAATTCCGGCTCTTCTCAGATCAGCGAAACGACCAGACGTTCGGACCCTGCTTACGGACTGTCTGAATTAATCCTAATCGAGCTGCTCGGCGGCATTGCCGCACTGATTCGTGCCTTCTTCTTCCTCGCAAGTGTACCGATGGCAGCTGTTTTACTCGTCGCGATGTTTAGTGTATTGACAATACGTGCTTCAGTTCTATTGAGCTGATCGCCATCACTACGAAAGGTACTAACTTCGGTCCGCCTGGATACGAATGTGACGCGCTCTATCTGGTTTGCCTTATTGCGCTTATGTTCGGAGGGTCCGGACCGCTGTCGGTTGAGCGTCTTCTGTCAAAGACAGCGACGGCTTCGGCGACGACGTGGCCGCCTTAGTTTCTCAATTACGCAAGCATCCGTCATCGCAAGGCTCTGTCGCATCAAGGTTGCTGCATAAGACGCTTCCAAGAAAGTGCGATCGCGTCGTGAAGAATCCAAGCGATTGCCAGTTCAACGTGCGGGTCGGAGTTGGTAAGCCGGCGTGCGCTTCAATTGGCCCACGAGCAATACGGTCTTTTCTTACTTCATGGTGTTGATTTGAGGTGAATTTGTTTCTTTTTTCAGTCGATCTGTAACTCTTTGACATTTGACGATTCATATAAGCGCGCGTTCACCGAAACATCACCCCCCTCAGGCTCCGAACACGTTCCATGAACGCGCGATTTCATATCACCCATTTCATTGAAGGAGGATTGAATGCGAATCTACGTTTCCCAATCGTCAACGCCAGCGCCCTGGAGATCTTCTTCGGCAAGAGTCTCTTTTTTGTCTCTCTGCGTAAAGAGCTTGTTTGTGCTGAGTCTCACGGCAACACTCGGAATTGCACAAACTCCCAACCCCCCTAAAAAGCCGCTTTCTCCTGAGGTGATGGCGGTCCATCAACTCGCGAAACGACCCACTGCCACACCTACGGTGACGGTACAAACAGATGCAACTTCACAGGTCGACTCCTCTTTCAACTCAGCACAAGGTCCTGGACCTGGCCCACGTGGATCGGGACCTGGATGCGATCTCTTTCCTGCGCCAGCTTCCACCGGTACTGCCGTTGGTCTGTCGTACTTTGGACCGCCTCCTTCCACCGTTAATCCGAGTTTGGTTGGGCCAGTTTAGCTTCTGAACACGGGACAGGTCGACGCCTTGAACGGGACGATTACGCTACCGCTGTACAAGGGAACGCTCAAAGGAACCAAAAAGAACATTTGGTACATTCTCACGGATGTTTCCGATCAGGGAATCGCCAACGAGCTTGGGTTGAACTTCTCAGCCAAGTTGGGCTTTGCCGAGAATGCAGCCAGAACAGGTACGCTCGATCTCAATGGCAATATCGTGTTCGACAAAGGGAAGGTAGATTTCAGTCCGACGCGCAACATCGTTCCCGGGCCTGCCGGACAGGAGTTTCCACCGAAGTCATTTGCTCCTGGAGCGGTGGGAGACCAGTACTATTCTCCCTATGTGACTATCACCAACGCTGGCAACGTCGTCTACAACGCTCCAATGATCGCGTTTAATGTGGACGCTAGCCAGATCAACTTTCCGAACGGAAATGTGGACTATTCCAAGGTTCATGATCAGGTAGTTGCCATCGATACCACCAACATGACTGTAACGATCAATCTGATTAACGGATTCAGCTTTGGCCGTCCGGTCTGGTACATCTCGATGGACGCAAGCATTCCTCTTGCGGCAGCGATCGAACATAACACTTATGCTCCTTTGATGGATAGCCTCCATCTGGGCGGCGACGACACCTTTTCAAGTCCGATCGAGCGCATCTTTATCGCAACCAACGGCCCGGAGGAGGGTAGCTGCGACAATCCTCTGCGCCAGGGTCTCTCGGCAGATCTGGCCGATGGATCCCGGCCGAACAACACCCTCGGCGGCATTCCCACCATCGCCTTGGACTACAGCCCGGCATGGGATGCCAATCTGTACACGTGGACGGATGACGCAATCAACAAGGGCTATCGCGGCCAGCTTCGCGAGGAGTTCCAGATTCTGACGTTCGTGCAAGACGGGCTCCTCACTGGCCCGGGCGGAGCGGCGTTCGGAAGCTCGGGCTTCTCCATCAATTGTCCAATCGTTCAACGTCTCGACTAACCGCAACAATCGACATGGCTCGGCTGCGGGCGGAAACGATGGCGGCAGCCGAGCTAAATCATGTGACTCTCATGAAAGGGAAATGGATGTTCCTTCGACTCTCTGTTACGATCCGACCTTAGCGTGAGCGAATGATCGTCACTGACGGTAAGCGATCCTTGGGACTCCAACGGATCACTGACTCCCCCGCTGCTTGCCTCGTCCACCGGAAGCCGGCAGGGCATAAGCCAGGAGGCCGGGATCGTGGCATTCATTGCTAGCAAAGCAAGAGACATGTTGCGGACGCTGAATATCATCAAGAAGCTCCTTTTCAGATTGTGGCTGCGCGACGAGGAAGGAAGATCTGCCTTTCCGTTCGGCGCCCCAATTTGAATAGTGATCAGAACAAACGGTTACATAGCGCCAACGGTTTCTTATCTACTACCTCAACACAACGGCCGGTTTTGAGCGTTGGCGATTATAGTGGATGCATCACGTTCGAATTGTGACGGTTCGAGAGGTGGAAGCCCGAAGGGGCGCCTTCTACTACAACAACGTGTTGCCGGATGCGGCTGCTATGACTTTGGGAGCGTCCAAGGCAATTTCTGAACCGCATGGTTACAGGATGCATTGAATGGCGATGGCGCGTCAGTCTCGCGCTTCCTCAAACTGTTCATTGAACGCGGCATGTATCCTGCGTTGCTCTGAGACAGGCCAACTCGGCGCCGATTACGTGAAAATAGAGAATCCGGTGTAACCGATTTGGAATTGGTCCATCTCATTAACAAAAGCGCAAAGCTGTCGGACAGGGTCCGCGACCAACAACGCCCAATTTCAAATTACGCAGTCCGATTTAGACAACGAGGAGTCATCGTCGCCGCTGTTCAGGCAGGAGATCCGATGCCTTTGTCAGCAACCTCGATCTGTACTGCCGGGACCGATGACAGCGTGGCTCTCGGCATTGCTGGCAACCACCAGGATGTCGAGGACATGCTTCATGAAGCTTCGATGAGGCTTTAGGTTTTCAAGCATGTATTTAGGTGCATTCCATTCCTAGGGAGGTTTCCATGCGATCCGATTTGATTTTTGGAGCGACGGCCCACGTGTCCAATCGCTATCTGCTTTCAAAGCTCGTCGCGAAGGCAGTTCGAGAAATGCATAAACCTGGAATCCGCGTAGAGGAGACTATCAATGATGTCTTCATGCACTTGAGGCGCGCCAACCCAATGGCAAAGGTACAGAAGGGATCAGCGTTGTCTCTTCCTTATTTGTACTCCGGCGATCATAGAGCCGCCGCATAGTTCTTGACGGGCCTCTCACCTTGCTCGACTACTTCCATTTGACAGTACGACAACGCTTTGTCGTCTGCGGCCTCGATGATGTTTGGAGCGTCTCAAGTGGAGGCTTTCGAACTTCATGACGCGTTCCACACCGCATTTACGTTCTTTCCATTCGGCTCTATCGGTCATTCTGTCTTTGCATTCGGGGGTCAAACCAATTTCATGAAGCGCGCAGCCAGCGAGTCCTTTGCAATAGCGTAGTCGGTGGGTTCACAAGTCCGTCAGCTGCCCGTTGGACGCGTCAGGTTTTCCTGCGCGGGTCCGGGATGGACCATCCCGGAACAGGTTAGCTGGAAAATTAGCCTGTTTCGCTGTAACCTTTCTAGAATTGGTCTATCTGAACAACAAGAGTGGTACTTCATCGGAAGGGGTCTGTTAACGGCAATGCCTCATTCCCCGAATACGCCGTCACATTTAGACAACGAGGAGTCCATCGTCGCTGCCGCCCAGGCAGGAGATTCTGATGCATTCATCAGCCTCCTGAATCTGTACGGCCGACGCGTTTACCGAGTTGCTCTCAACATGACAGGCAACCACCAGGATGCCGAGGACGTGTTGCAGGAAGCTTCGATGAACGCCTACCAGGCCATCACAGGGTTTCAAGGGAAGTCGCGTTTCTACTCCTGGCTTGTGCGCATCACGATCAATGTTGCTTTAAGCAAGATGAGGAAGCGTGCCACGTGGAAAGAGTCCTCACTCGATGAGGCGAAGGAGGGAGAGGATGGCAGCTACCTCCCGTTGGAGATCGAATGCTGGTGCGACGACCCGGAAAAGGCTTGCCTGAATGTTGAGCTGCATCAGATATTGGCGGATGTTATCCAGAAGCTGGATCCAAAGTCTCGGCTAGTCTTTACCTTGCGCGATGTGGAGAAGTTTTCGACAGAGGAAACAGCCGATGTGCTCGGCATCAGCATCCCGCTTGTGAAGACACGCCTTTTTCGTGCGCGGCTCAATTTGCGCGATCAACTGACTGATTATTTCGGAAAGGATAGACGCAATGCGATGCAGACAAGTCGTCGATAAGATATCCGAGTACATCGACGGCGAACTTGATCCCGAATTGGTGCTGGAAGTGGAGCGCCACATGGAGCATTGCGAGGACTGTCGCATTGTCGTGGACACGACGCGAAAAACCGTCGAAATCTTCTGCCATACGGACCCCGCACCCCTTCCGGACGACGTGCTCGAACGGCTGAATCGGATGTTCGCACTGCAGTTCCGAACTGGGGAGCGCTAGAGTGCTCTCCTCAGCCTGCTCCAGCCTACGAGGCAGGTTGGAGCGCTATTCGAAGTCAGGCGTAAGGCCGAGCCCGGCTGAGAATCGGTTGGCGCATGCGTAGAGCGAGGTAATAAGGACTGCATCGAAAATGTCGGCATCAGTCCAACCGAACTCCCGCAAATGATCAAGGTCGGCGCGTTGCATTTCGCTGGGGCGGATAGAGAGCTTCTCGCAGAATTTCAATAGCTCCATGACATTCGGTTCAAGAGGCGCCAACTTGTAATCAATCGACAGCTTGCGGCATAGAGATTTGTCCATGCCCATGCGGCCGAGAATCTCCAGATGTGCTGGGAGACAGTAGCTGGACATGTTAATTGCACTGACCACAGTAGCAATCTGCTCCTTGATGAGCTTGGGAAGACCACGTTCGACAAACATGGCATTCGTAAATAGGTTGACCTGGTCTTGAAGGAGTTGGTTATCGTGGCCCAGCGCCTCGAAATAGTTTGGAAGGAAGCCCCAACGGCTGAGGACATATTCGTAAATGCCTCTCACCTCTGTACTGGCTTCTTCTTGCGGCATAGTGGGGAGGAAGGTCATTGTGGCACCTCACTGACGGACGGTTCTCACACCGTCTGGCCGGTAAACTGAGGATACACGATGGCCCAGGACAAACGCAGATATGGAGAAGCGTAAAGACGCGGCGGCAGCCGGAAATAGGCATGTGGCTCTCCTGTACCCGCAGCCGAGGCGCCTAATAAAGATGATCGGCATTTCCCTGATCGTTTTGTCGCTGGGTGCATGCGATCATCCTGCGAAAGAACCCGTGACGCTGACTTTCCTCGATCCAGAGTGGTCGCACGACCTGACAGAACGCAATGTGCTCCCAGACGAAAGATTGCAAGAGTTCACGCGGCAAACAGGAATTAGGGTCAAGCACCTGCCGGCTCCGGAGACCGCTCTTGACCAGCTAGGCATGGCCCAGGAGCTATTACGAAAAGGATCCTCCAGTCCGGATGTGTCTGGCGTCGATGTGATCTGGCCCGGAACCCTGAGTGAGGATTTGATCGACCTCAAACCATATTTCGTGAAAGAACTCTCTTCGGCAGACCCTGATGTGGTCGCGAGCTACACGGTCAAGGGGAAGCTAGTCGCCGTGCCATACGTTGCCGATGTAGGAGTCTTGTTTTATCGAAAGGATATTCTTCGAGAGTATGGGTACGGGACGCCACCCAGGACATGGGACCAACTCGAGAAAATGGCCGCCAGGATCCAGCAGGGGGAGCGTGCCAAAGGACAAAAAGATTTTTGGGGGTTTGTATGGCCAGGTGCGGCGGGCGAAGGTTTGACCTGCAATGCGCTTGAATGGCAGGTCGCGGAGGGTGGCGGGCGTATCGTCGAAGATGACAGCACGATCAGCGTGAACAATCCTGACGCCATCCGCAGCTGGCAACGCGCTGCGCGCTGGATCGGTCGGATCTCATCTCCCAGCGTGATCTCCTATGAGGAATGGGACGCCATCAACGCCTTTTACTTAGGAAAGGCAGCTTTTTATCGTGGGTGGGCTCGGTCTTACTTTCTGAGCGTCGACGATAAGTGCGGGCCTGCATCGACGAGCAGGCGAATCTGCGGGCCGGCGGTTCGAGACAGGATTGGTATCAGCAGTGTCCCCGATGGTAAGGCGGCACAGGTCTCTGCGTTGGGAGGATTTGGTCTCGGAGTTTCCCGATCGGCAGCTCATCCTGCTGAAGCGTTGGAGCTGGTCCGATTCCTTGTCCGCAGAGAGATGCAGTTCGAGGTGGTTCGCTCGCATTCCGAATCACCGCTTGAGCAGTTGGAGTGGCCCGCCATTTTAAAGACTCACTCTGGTTCTGCTGACATTGGGCAGCACCAACTGGGGGCTGGCGTGGTGAGTCGACCCACTACAGTTTCCAGAGAGAAATATGAAGACGTGAGTCACGCTTATATCGGGGCAGTGCATTCGGTTTTGATGGGCAAAACGAGCGCGAAGCAAGCTGCGGCGGGGTTGGAAAAAGAACTCGCTGGGATCACTGGTTTCAAGACGGGACCGCCAAGCCGGATTCGTGGCCCCAAGGATTAAGAGTGCGGAACAAGTTCGCTGGCGCGCAATCGGCAATCCCTTCGATGAAGGGAGTCCGTGCTGTTTGCACTGCAGCTAGAGGTAATGCATGACTCGTACCAACAGTCCGAGTGGATCTGCTGGATGGCTGAGGCATGCGAGTGCGAGCGGTCCATTCCTCAACCGTCTCAACATCCATCGCCGCCTGACACTCTGCTTTATCTTCATCATTGTGCTGATGCTAATTGGCAATGGCGTCCTCCTTTGGCAGTTGCACTTGATCAGTGCCCAAGTGGAACGATTGAACGGTGTGAACGAAGAGCTGATCGAAGTGCTGCGCGTACACACCGGCCTCCTTTCAGCTTATGAGAGGCTCGGTGCTGCGGCACAGTCGGAAGACTCTGGCCGGCTGCTGAAGGAGTCAGAGACACTTCGAGCGGGGCTAGTTGAAGACGCTCAGCGCACCCAGGCTGCCTTCAGCCACTTGCCTCCCCAAGTGAACGCTGATCAGACAGTTCTGCCAACTCTCGAATCAATCGAGCGTGCGCTGCCGTCACACCTGGATGCGATCAGAGCGTTGGCCGCATCGGGAGAGTGGGAGGCTGTGCGTATCCGGATCGAGGTACAAGTCCAACCGCTAGAATCCCTGAGTTCCGAGCTGGTCAAAGATGTCGCCCGCGAGGTTGAAGAGCAGCGCGCCCAAGCCACTTTAAACATTTCGCGTGCAGAACGTCGAATCTTTCTCGCTGTGCCAATCACAGGATTCGTCACGCTCCTGATTGCCGCTGGCCTCGGGGTAGCAATCACGCGCAGTATCACGGAGCCACTGGGGCGGTTAGTAGAGGGGTCCAAAGCCTTGGCACGAGGTGAATTTCAACATCAAGTTTCCGTGATCGGCCAGGATGAGCTAGCTCAACTTGGTCAGGTTTTCAACGCTACGGCCGGGAGATTACAGAATCTCTATGAGAACTTGCGCAAAAGCGAAGCTAATCTCGCCGAGGCCCAAAGGCTTAGTCATACAGGAAGTTGGGATTGGGATGTTGCCGGCAAGCGGATATTCTGGTCGGCCGAAATGTTTAACATTTTTGGCTTCGACCCAAAAACCACAACCCCCACCCCGGAAAACTACTTGCAGAGCATACATCCGGATGACCATGCCTCTATCGACGCCGCCGCAAGTGAGCTCTACAAAGGGAACGATGCAGAATACAACTATCGCATCGTTCTTCCAGATAATTCCATAAGATATGTTCGCACCATTGCCCACGCCATCACCAACGACTCCGGCCAGGTGATTGAATTTGTCGGCACCGTTATCGACGTAACGGAACAGCGGAACGCCAGGAAAGCTCTGGAAAAGGCCTTCGAGGAAATCAAGACCTTGAAGGATCAGCTCTACAAGGAGAACATTGCGCTGCGCGAAGAAATCGACAAGGTATCCATGTTCGAGGACATCGTCGGGACTTCTCCCGCACTGCAAGCAGTACTTTCTCGTTTATCCAAGGTCGCTCCCACCGATTCTACAGTTCTAGTTACAGGGGAAACCGGCACAGGAAAAGAACTGATTGCTCGCGCCATACACAAGCACTCGGAACGTTCCGGCCAGGCGTTCATAAGCGTAAACTGTGCGTCGATTCCTTCCTCCTTGATCGCTTCGGAGCTGTTTGGCCACGAGAAAGGCGCCTTTACCGGCGCGGTGCAGCGCCGCCAGGGCCGCTTTGAGCTGGCACATTCTGGTACGATTTTTCTAGACGAGGTCGGCGAGCTTCCCGCTGAGACCCAGATTGCATTGCTCCGCGTACTCCAGGAGCGGCAGTTCGAACGAGTGGGAGGTAACCGAATTCTTTCCACCGACGTTCGCGTCATAGCTGCAACCAACCGTGATTTGACGGCAGCCATTGCCGCGGGAACATTTCGATCCGACTTGTTTTACAGGCTCAATGTTTTCCCGATCGAGGTACCTCCTCTGCGCAAGCGGAAGGAGGATATTCCGATGCTGGTTGAGTACTTCGTTAAGCGATATGCAGAGAAATCGGGCAAGCGAATTCGCAAAATTGACCTGAATACGCTTGAACGGTGCCAATCATATCCTTGGCCGGGAAATATCCGTGAACTCCAAAACATCGTTGAGAGATCGGTAATCCTGAGCAGCGGCGACACTTTTTGGATCGAAGAGACCTGGCTGACCAGCCCGCTGGGAGCCCGGCAAGAATTTCCAGGCCCTTTGCCAGAGACTCTCCAGAATCAGGAGAGAGAAATTATTGAAGCCGCATTGGCTGAGTGCAAGGGGAAAGTCGCCGGCCCAAGAGGTGCGGCAGCGAAACTCGGAATTCCCCGATCGACGCTGGACGGAAAAATCAAGCAGCTAATGATCAAGAAACACAAGTTTATCTCTGAATAGTTGTAGGTCTCCTTCTCCTCAACTCCCCAAAACCCGGCACTTGCCGAGATCTAGTCATCTGAGCGATGCCTCCATCCGAGTGTTTTCAATAGCTTGCAAGTGGCCTCTGGATTGCAGTTTTACTTACGTCAATGGCTGGATGGAGGCAATGCAAAGCATCGCAGCGACAACCGATGACCTTGAGAATCGAGAGATCAGCGCGTCAAAGATTCACGGTGTTTTCCCTAAGTGGCCGAATGAAAGCAGAGCAGGTCGCGGAGCTGAAGAAGCTCTTTGATCGCGACTACCGAAACATCATTCTGGATTTGCGCGACGTGACGCTGGCGGATCGCGATGCAGTGAGGTTTCTAAGGGGTTGCGAGGCGAATGGCATGAAGATTGAGAACTGTCCGGCGTACGTCCGAGAGTGGATGGACAGAGAAAGAGATTGAGAGCGCGATGTTCCATTTGGACTATCTTTCTTGTTTCTTCACCGTGCTGGCGACAATACTGCTCGCACGAAAATCGTGGATCGGACTCCTTGTCGCAATTGTCAACAACTTGATCGTCTGCGCAATTGGATTGCGAACGTCACAGCTTGGCTTTATTCCCGCAAACCTGTTTTGCGTTTGCATATACGCGTTCAGCATGCGGTCGTGGCTCAAGGAACACACACCCACAAATCGAGATCAGGCGCAGCCACAGGATAGTGGTTCGGTCGCGGATGGTCCTCGGATGAGCCCTATGCACCATCGTACCGCTACTGGTACAACCACGGGCGCTATGGATTAAGGGCCCAAAAAGCGCCCACCAAAGTACCTTCGCAACTCTTGAAGGGATTATTGTGCGTCGATACTTCGCTCTTGCTCTCGTTCTCCTGGGACATTCTGGCGTTGCTCAAGAATGTCCCGCGCCACAACCGGCAACTCCCCCCGTCATCCACGTGACGAGGGAGGAATACCCCATCGCCTCTCTTAAATCGCACCTTATCCGCCTACTCGCGGATTCCCTCATTGACGAGGGCCGTGGCCTCGTGGATGTCGCACGTGAACGCCAAATCCAAAAACTGATGAAACAGCTCAAAGAGGAATCACTCTATGACCCTCATGGTCCACACGCGAACGACGACACTGATGACACGCGACGCGCTCGCGCAGATTCTTCCGCCCGAACCGACGGACCGAAGGCGCCCAATTGTCAAACTGAAATGCAGAGAACCGCTATCCGTTAGCTGTCGGCTCCCAAACGGAGTCTTTGTCTTGACGAAGGCGCGTTTCGTCGGCTGTCTTCACCGCCATTAATTGGATCACGAGGAGGAGCAGTGAGAACACACCTTAGGAGGCCAGAGATGTCAGACAGGGGCAATATTCTCACGTTTGATAAGGGTCTTAGTTCTGATGTGCGAAACGAGCTGAAGCGGTGTGAACAAGGCCGACGGCTGGAGGCCGAAGGGATGGCAGCGATTGGCATGATGGCATGCTCGATATCCCACGATATGCGCCACTCGCTTTCCGTGATCTATGCGAACGCCGAATTCCTCGAACGCCACGATAGATGTGGGAGCACGCGGAATGATCTGCTGCTCGAAATTCAAGAAGCAGTGCTCGCGATGACGGAGCGCATCGATTCACTACTGAAATTCGGTAGTGGCGGAAAGAACAACCCGCTTGTCCCTGAGCGCGTTTCCTTGATTCTTGAGAAGGCGATTGCGGCAGTGAAGCTGCATCCAGACGGGCGGAACGTGTCCATCTCAGTCGGCAAGGTCCCGCCGGTGGAAGCAGACGTCGATGCGAGGAATCTTGAAAGTGCCATATGCAACCTGCTGCTCAATGCTTGCCAAGCTGCGACTTGCTCAAGTCACGTGTCTGAGGTGAAGGTCCACCTTATGGAAGTCGATGAAAGGATCTGCGTCACAATCTCGGACAATGGTCCCGGCATACCTGCCTCTATTCGAAGAACGTTATTCGATCCGTTCGTGACCGCAGGAAAGCGCAACGGAACAGGCTTGGGGCTCACCCTCGCTCGTCGGACAGCTGAAGAGCACGGTGGGAGCGTTTGCCTTGTGGAATCGAATCCGGGGAGAACCGTATTCACGCTGAGTCTGAGAAAGAACAGATCGTCATCTTTAGAAGACCTAAAGGGTCGTGCAGCCGGCTTTGAGATCTGCGGCAATGGATCGGCGAACCGCAACGTATAGGCATCTGTGTCAAACGCTGGATGAGAGCGGCACCAGTAGTGGCGTTCTCAGTGTTTGAAAGCCCGACGCTGAATTGTTTCCGACTCTGGAAAGTTCTGCGCGGCGGATCCCTATCCTTTTCTGTTTGCTTCTCTGATGGTTCTAATCTTCGGGGCGGGGTTCTCTTTGGAGTCGATACTCCCGTCGCCAAGCGACTGAAAGCTGGTGAGTAGTGAAGGTTCCTCAAATCTCAGTTCGCGCAGAGGCGGAGATGATCGCCGCCATTCTCGGGGGGCAGATTCAGCTATTCCATGAGCTCATCCGTCGCTACGAGCGAAGCGTCTACGTCATGGCTCTGTCCTATCTGAAGAACGAGACCGATGCAGAGGATGTTACACAAGATGCATTCATCAGAGCGTTTCGAAAGCTCTCTTCATTTCGTGCCGAATCCAAATTCAGCACGTGGCTTATCAGCATCACGATCAACGAGGCGAGAACCCGTCTACGCAGGCAGGCTCTGGTCCGGATGGAACCCCTCGAGCAACTGCCGGATGAGGCTAAGGGCATTTCACCAGCGCTGCTACGCGACTGGCGGGAAATACCGTCAGCCGCTTTAGAGCGCGAAGAAATCTGGAACCTGATTCAACGTGCAGTCGAACAGTTACCGGACATTTGTCAACAGGTTTTTCTTCTGCGAGATGTTGAAGAATTGACAACTAGCGAGACAGCAGAGGCATTGAATATCAGTATACCCAGCGTTAAGGTCCGTTTGCATCGTGCTCGCATGATGCTCCAAAAGCAACTTGCCCCTAACATAAGATCGAAATCGACTTGAAACAGCTGACGGGAGTTGATAACGCGGGACGCGATCTTCTCGCGGCCATTCATCGGGCAGGAGCCTGCCTCGTTGGCGAAGGCGTGTGGATGATGACTGCGCTCATCGGGGATCTCGCTTCTCAGCCTTGAGTCCATAACGCAGTTGTCGAGCACCAGGCTTCCGCGCAGGCCAAAACCCCGACAACAGGAGAGTAAAAAATGAAGATCAATTCCGCTCTGAAACTGAAGCAGGTGGCATGGGTATTAGGGGCTCTTGTCGCAGTCATCGTGTTCATTGCAGTAGCTCATTCGAGCGCCAAGGTCTCCGTACAGCTTTCGCGGCTAAATTGGATTCTGCGGTCCCTTGATTCTCTTGATCTCGCTCCGAAGCCATGCATGCGCGGCATCGGTGTTCGAGGGCCCGATTCCTAAAGAAGCGGCATTTGATCTGGCTCTGCATGTAGATTCGAACATTCAAGGACCGCTTCACCTGGCCGAAAAATCTTCCGTTCAGTCCCGACTATGACGTCTCTAAAAATTACATTTGGGTGACGCGGCGATGACAAGCGTTAGGAGACGCATACGTAGATTGTGCTAGACGCAGCCTATTGCGTACTCATTTAAGTGAGTCAAAGGAGAGGAAATGGCATCGATCAAAAACTCGTTTAGGAACTCCACGAATCGGCGAGCATTTCTCAAAACCGGGATTGCGGCAAGTGCAGCGACCATGGGCACCGGATTGCTCGACGGCGGGCTCTCTGCCTTCGGTCAGGAGCCAGACGATAACATTATCACCAAAGGCGACATTGCAATTCTCAAATTCCTAAATGCCTTGGAACAGATAGAAGCCGATCTATGGATTCAATATTCCGAGCTTGGAGGGACGCAGGACAATGAAGTCTCGGGCGTTGGAGGAGGCAATCCGCTTTACACGGCTGCCCTTACAATTCTCGATGGCGATATGCCCCAGTACATCCATGACAATACCGACGATGAAATCAGCCATGCCGCATTCTTGAAAGCATATCTCGAGTCGAAAGGTTCGGAGGCGGTTGACCTCAGCCCCTTCGCGACAATCCCAGGCAGCACGGCAACGGGTTCTACTGGGAAGCTTCGGCTCACGAACCTCACGAAACTCACAATTGATACAAGCTTCTGGTCACGGTACCGCAGCATTACCAACCCCGACTTCGACCCGAATGCCCCGTTCTCCCAAGCCGTTCCTAGCTTGAACGTGGGGCAGCACACTGCCATTCCAAGAACGGATGCCGACACTGCCGGCAGTTCCACCAGTGATAACCTCCCCGCCAGCATCTCCACTCATCTTCAAGCAATCGCCTTCACCGCCGGATTCCATTTCGCTTTTATCGAACAGGGTGGCACAAGTCTCTATCCCACGTTGGCGCAGAATGTAACGAGCTCGGAAGTTCTGCGCGTCCTGCTCAGTATCGGCCCGAGTGAAACGATGCATTTTCAAACTTGGCAGGACAAGGCGGGCAATGCTCTTCCTTTAACCGACGTGGACAATGGGCCCGGTGGCACAGGCGCGACGGTTACTTTCTCAACACTCGCTGACGCTCAGGGCGAGACCAATCCGGAGTCGCTCAAAGGCGACACCCTGCAGGCAAACCTGATCATGCCTGAGCCAACCCATTTCCTTAGTCGCGCCTTCCCTCCGGTGGCAATCATTCGTCCAACGTCCACGAAAAATAGCGGTGCAATGGCCGCACTTCAGAGCCTTGTCAATGATGGTTTGTTCATCGGACAGAAGAATCCAGAGTTTCTGAAGGTGTTGACTAGTCTGGCAGAAGAAGCGGATAGTGCGACACGTCGCCTCTAGGCGACTCATTCCACTTTAGCCTAAACAATGTCGTTAGCGGGCAACTCTGGGATAGAGCTGTGCTTTAGATCGCCGCTCTATCCCAGACTGATCAATCTTCAGCCATATTAGATATAGTCACTTTCCCCGCATAAGACAAGCTTGCGATAGCGTCCTCTGTCGTGAAAAACCGCTGATATCGAACTTTTGCCGCAGCGTGTTTCGCGGTCTGGTCTGTGACCACCGTTTCTGACAGCTTCTAATCGCCAGCTCTTTAGTTGGCGCTCAAGAACCCCTTCGATGGGAAATCCCGAGCCGACATGGCTCATTTGCCAAATCATTCACTACTTGGGTGGACAGGCCGCAACAGGTTTTCGAAGTCATTTGTCCGAGCAGTCGTTGATACGTCCGGGATGCCTATTCGTATTTCCAATTTCGAGGATAGGCCGAGGCGCAGACTCACCCTCAGCAAGGACAAACTTCAGTGGTCCCTTTTCCGTCCTCGGCAACTGACAAGGGTGTCACCGGGCCGTGCTTCATTAACATCTCGATCGAGAGACCGCAGTTACCCCTCCCCGAAAGCCATTCCGTGGCGGAATCGGAGTGAAACGTGTGGCGGGATGGCGGTGAATCGCCAATCACTCCAGTGGCGGTATCACCTTGCACTGGGTGGCCGTATAACCGTTGATCCGCGAATCGAAAACTGGGCGTGCAGAATCCAATAGTGGGTACTTAGACCCAGGGGGTTCTTGTGACCACGCTAGAGGCTGGTTTCCTGCTTAGTCAACTGGAGGAACGCAAGCACCGGCTGGAAATTGCGGTTGCCTCCGCGCCGCGAAACTCTGAACTGGTGGGCCTGTTGCGCGAAGTAGATTCAGCGCTGGACCGCATGGTGGAAGGCAACTACGGTCTGTGTTTGGAGTGCCACGAATCGGTGGAACGGAACCGCTTGCTCGCGGACCCGTTGGTGCGCTATTGCCTGGACCATCTAACCCAACATGAACGGGCCGCGCTACAGCGAGACCTCGACCTGGCTTCCCAGGTGCTGCGCAACCTATTACCGCAAAATGGCCTTGGCGTTGGCGGCTGGGAGACGAGCTACCATTTCGCGCCTGTCGGCGCCGTCAGCGGCGACTACTGTGACTTGATCCCCTCCGATGGGCAGCTCCTCTTCCTTTTGGGGGACGTCTCCGGTAAAGGTGTGGCCGCTTCGATGATGATGGCTCAGCTTCACGCCTTGTTCCGCAGCCTGACCTGCATGTCCCTGCCGCTCAGCCAAATTGTCACCCACTTCAACCGCGTCTTGTGTGAAAGTGCGCTGGCAGGACAGTACGCCACGTTGGTGTGCGGGCTGGCGAAGCCAACCGGGTAGGTAGAAATTCATAACGCCAGCCACTGCCCCGCAATCGTGGTTGGGCGCGGCGGTGTGTTTTGCATTGAATCTACCGGTTTGCCGCTGGGGATGTTCCTCGAAACGAAGTCTTCCGCCACGTGCGTGCAACGGGAGTCCGGTGACACGCTCTTCCTTTACACGGACGGTCTTTCGGAAGCCCGCAACGAGAGCGACGAGTACGGCGTGGACCGCATCATGACATCGGTGCGCGAGCAGGCTGCGCGGCAACCTGCGGAGCTGATCGCCGCTTGCGTTGACGACTTGCGGGCGTTTGTCAGCGGCGGCCAGAGTTTCGACGACATGACTGTTTTGGCCGTCCGGAGCTCCGCCTAGGCGGGCAGCGGTTCTTCACGGACCCGATGTGCGCATGACCTCAAGGCTGCTCTCCTGTGTTGCGAGGGCAGCAAGGAGTCTTCTTCTGGGCAAACCGCGATGGACAGAGGCACCGGCTTCTAGGAGGCGTAATGTCACTGCAGGATTCATGAGGGGCGTAAGCCCAGGACTGTCTTTATAAACCAGATGTGCGTCCGGGCGACAAGCGACGAGAACGCAGGTGATTGAGGCCGTGACGCTGAGTACATGGCGAAGTGCTCCGATTGTTCCTCGCTCCGTGCCGGTTTGCGGGGACAGTCTTTGACGGCCTTGCGGAGTGGCGTTCCCTGTTTACTGGATCAAGCCAAAGACGGCAACCCCATTCGGAACGCCCACATAGACTTTGCCATTCACAATCATTGGTGTGATGAACTTGTTAGCACTGCCGAAGTGATCCCGGCCGTTTGCCGCCTGGTTGCTGTTGTACAGCTCCTGCAAGCTCGTTGCGTCAAAGGCAGGCAAGACCGCCGGCGACGAGTTCTCCACCGCCCACACAATGCCGTTCGTAGTCCCGTTTGCGCTTACTGCCGGCAATGTTCCCGGGTAAGGAAAGCTGTTGGCAGTTTGAAATCCTGGGGCGGCGGCAAGACGGGCATTGGTAATGGGAAAAGCCTTGAGCGCATCGCTTAGCGCTCCGTAATTCACCGTGTTGTTGAAATAGACAGGCATCGACCACACTCCACGTATCTCTCCAGTGATCTGCTGGTAGATCGCACTATCGTTCGCCGCGTTGAATTTTCCCATCGAGTCACGATCGACCACGGTTCGTACTGGGCGGCTACAGACCAACCACTACTCGACCGCATCGAGGCTCATGACGCTGCTCCGGTTGTTGTGCCGGGAGTCTCGCCAGCGGAAGCGCACCAGGCCGTTGTCGAGGCTGAGGAGTCTTCCGTTGGAGATGGCGACTCGGTGTGTAGCGGGCCAGATACTTCAGCACATGTTCGGGTCCTTCGAACGGAGGCTTGGAGTAGACCACCCACTCCCTTCGGCGCAAGGTACCGAGCAGGGTGTGAAATGCACGCGGTGTTGATAGCTCAGCCAGCTTGCCGGCAAAGCATAGTTCGTTGCGCCGGCAGCTCTGCTTGAGGAAAGGGGTTCACCAGTGTGCTGATTCGTCAAGAACATTCAGACTCATCAGGATTCGAGGCCGAGAATCGGTGTGTCCAGCGCCTTGGCAGCGCGCACCGGATCAAAATATTCCCTCAGGAACGCGATCTTGCCGTCCGCAACTCGCAGGAAGACCACATAATCCTGGCGATACATGCGGCCGGTAGACTTAATGAGCCCCTCCCCCTTGACCTCGGCGACTGCACCTTGCACATCGGTTAGGGCATAGATAGTGAGGTCGAAGAAGCGGAAGTTCTCCACAGCACCAACGAACCAGGTTGCGTGACGGACCGCTTCCTTCCGCCCCGCCAGTTGCGCCGGATGGCCAAGCGAAGGCGCATAGGCGAGTTCCCACAAAATGTCATCGGCGATCAGCGTCTGCCATCGCGCATTGTCGTCAACCAGCGTCTGGATATGTTGCTGCAATAGGTCAGAAGCGATTGTCATCTCATTGTTCTCGTAGTTGAACAGGCGGCACTCCATGATACTTCTTGTGGGGTATCCGGCTGGAGCGCGGGTGAAGTTGGATTCGGATTCGCGAAGGTGGCATCATACATTACTGTCATTAATGCTCAAGTCACGTGTTTGGATAGAATCGCCCAAAGGCCGTATCATGCCGATCGCACGGGTCGAATGATTTGGCAAGGTGTAGCATGGATGCGAGTTGATCCTTTCAGAATCCTTTGTACGGGGCCGCCTGGCAATGAGTAAAGTCAGCGACCATTTCGCCGCCGAAGGGTACGTTGGCAGGCGCTATCTCTTGCTAGTGCTTGGTGGTCGGGTCGTCCTCATCCCAGTGGCTCTTGCATTCGGCAATGGGCTTCTCTCTCCACGAGCACTCGTTTCGGTCATGATCGCCTACGCCGCATGCGTCGCGTTGCGGTCTTCGCGGAAAAGGCCGAACCGACCGTCGAGTTGGCGTTTCTCAACTATTTTCTACATCACACGCGCATTCCGACTCTTTGTTTTGTGATGTCTCCCTCTTAATATCTATCGCTGGAAGCGGATCTGCTCGCAGCGTCCCGTGGGTGGGAGCCCCGCATGCAGGGCACGATTCAGACTTTTTTGATGTAATCTCGGCTCCGCAGCATCCACAAAACGCCGCCATGTATCAGCCTCCGCAATTTACCTTGTTTGATGAATTCTGCGCGACCGACGATTCTCGAGAATACCGGGCCGATCGCACCCGGAGCCAGGTCGGGGAAGGATCGCCCACAACACTCCCGTGATCCTCAAAAAGGGCGGGTTGCTTGCAGGATTTCAGGTGGCGGAAGGAATGATCGGCATCGGCCGAAAGTGCCGTAGTGGCTGTCGGGATACTCTTCGGACTAGCTCCGGCGAAGTCTGGCGGCACCGTCTGGATTATCTTGATGGGATGCTGATTTGAATGATCGGTACTTTCTTCTGAACGGCGGGCAAGACGGCATCCGGCCGTGGGTCGGGAGACTCAAGATGCTCCCGGAACGCTAGGGGTAAAAATGTGTCGCCACGATTGGCCATTCCCTATCAAAGTTCTTAAATGCTGAGGATGCGGTGCTTTTATGGCTGAAGGCAATACTACTGCCGGGGGCCATCAAGATTGGCGGTTTGATACAGCAGGTGGTGGGTTCCAAGAGCGGAAGAGGACACCCCGACATATAACGCGGAAACAAGAGATCACAGGAGGAAGTAGCCACGAGCACATCGTCCCTGCGCACAATCGCGAAAGAGTCAAGTTGGGTGGTCGATCGGGCTTAGTGTCTTGATGCTTCTTGCCGGCGTTCTGGCCATCGTGATGCCGCCAGCGGCGGGAATTGCGGTGCTTGTAGGCGTTACCTGGCTACTTATGTTCAGTGGCGCGGCCCATGGAGTGTTCGCCTGGCATACGCGAACGGCGGGCGGAATGGTTTGGGAGCTCCTGCTCGGCATTCTCTACATTTTCGTTGGCATTTATGCTTTGCTTCACCCCGTGGCAGGCTTAGCATCCATCACGCTTTTTCTAGCGATTTACCTGTTTGTGGAAGGGGTGCTGGAATTGGTCTTGTCGTTCCGTCTCCGTCCGATGCCTGGATCGAACTGGCTGTTGTTCGATGGGATCATCACTTTGATCCTTGGGATCCTGATTTGGCGGAGTTGGCCATCGAACACCGAATGGGTGATCGGCACCCTGGTGGGGATCAGTATGCTTTTCAGCGGCGCCTCGCGTTTGTCATTGTCTCTCGCCGCCCGCCGCGTCCTTGCCAAGTTGGCTTGAACAGGGTAGAACGGCACGAGGGCTCGAAACTCAGGACACGCTCGGCTCGGCCCAGGGCCGTACTGAGTAGCGGGCAGTGGAGAAGACTCACGGTGGGAACTGTAGTCCCTTTATCGGACGCATCGCGACGCCCCAGACATTTCCCCGTTATCACGGCATTGATCATTGTCATCAATGTGGCTGCGTTTGTAGCCGAATTGATGCAGGGGGATGCGTTCGTCTTGAAATGGTCGGTCGTCCCCGCGGACATCGTTGCCGGTCATCACTGGATCACAATTCTGACGGCCATGTTCCTGCATAGCAGCTGGTCGCACATTATTGGCAACATGGTGTTCTTGTGGGCTTTCGGCCCAGAAATCGAAGACGCCATGAACCCGCTGCGCTTCTTGGGTTTCTATCTTGCCGGCGGGCTCGTGGCTATGCTGGCGCAGGTTGTAGCCAGCCCGAGTGCCACCGTGCCTAACCTGGGCGCAAGCGGCGCGATTGCCGCAGTGATGGGTGCGTTTCTGGTGACCTACCCTCGTGATCGGATGCGCTCACTTCTGGTCATCTTTATTTTTGTGCGTGTCACCTTTATCCCGGCTGCACTTTTGATCGTAGTTTGGTTTCTGACTCAGCTTCTAAATGCTGGAGCCGTAGCCAAGGTGCAGACAGGCGGCGTTGCTTACCTGGCGCACATTGGCGGCTGCATATTCGGGGCTGTGACTGCGAGATGGTTTGAGGATCCCCAACGGATTGCCGAGCAACGATGGAGCGAATGACGTTCTGACCGCGACCGGACGAGGCTAACAAGCCCAATGGCTACCTTCTCGGCTCATACCGCATCGCCACTGCCCCCGAGCCAAACTCCAGCCGGCTCACGAGCCTCAAGTCGACATGCTTGGATAGCCCCGCGAACACCTCGGCCCGTGGCCCGCTAGCCTGGGCTGCACCACGAACTCGTACTCATCGATCAATCCCATCTCCGCCAACGCCAGCGGGAGCTTCACGCCTCCCACGAGCAGTCCCTTACCCGACTCCCGCTTGAGCTGCTGAACGGCCTTCCTTAGATCCCCGCGCAGGAGCTCCGCGTTCCAATCGACCCGGTCCAGGGTGCTCGACACCACGTACTTATTTGCCGCGTCGATCGTCCGGGCGAAGGGCTCCATCCAACGGAGTTGTCTCGGCGATCCTGTTGACCCCGTTACGCGGGCACGCTGGCACAGGCCGTCCCTCGTTCTTGGTCTCGGGGTACATCTCAACATACCTTGCCCAGCGAGTATTCCTAGACCCGAGCGAATCGAGAGCGCGACACGAGAGCCTTGCGCGCGGCGGACGTCGATTCCTACTACCTGCACCAAACGATCCAGGCTCACAATCCACTGGCATTTTTGCTAGATGACGGTTTGAATCTCCTGAATTTGAATTGTCTGAACTAGAAGTTGGTGGGTGGTCGGTGGTTGACGTTGGGGACTGGGATGGCGATGGCTTTGACGACTTTGCCGCACGGTACTTCTGCCCTGTGTGTTGACGCATGCAAGCCCGATCCTCAGGGGTGCCGCGTGTTCGTGTTCTCGGGTGCGACGGGCGCAAGGTCTCTGCAACTTTGTTTGGGCACCCACAACATTCCTCTTTACGGAATGAACGAGGTCGCTCCGTAGCGACAGCTTCAAATGTTTGGATTCAACACCCTAGTCGGGTGAGATTGGGTCCCACAGAGTTAGACGGAGACTGTTTGACTCCATCCTCAATTTCGGTTCTCGTGGTCGATGATTTTGAACCCTTTCGACAATTTCTGTCCTCAAGCCTGCGGAACACGTCTAACGGCTTCGTTTGTTGGGAAGCATCGGATGGGTTGGAGGCGGTTCATAAGGCCGAAGAACTGCAACCAGACTTGATCCTTCTGGACATCGGTCTTCCCAAGCTGAATGGAATCAGAGCCGCTCGGCAAATAGCTAAGGTTTCGCCCGGATCCAAAATACTATTCGTGAGCCAGGAATCGTCTGCTGATGTGGTGCAAGAAGCCTTTCGCGCAGGCGGATTGGGCTATATCGTCAAGACCGACGCGGTATGTCAGCTACTGACTGCTGTAAACGCCGTTCTTCGCGGTGGAAGTTTTGTCGGTAGCAGATTTGATGGCCATGAGTTCACCGGAGCTTCCCATGTGCGCGTCTCTGATGGCGCGCGGCAAAAAATGCAGAGCGCCCGACGTCATGAGGCGCAATTCTATTCTGATGATGAGGGTTTTCTCGAAAGCTTTACCCGGTTCATTGACTCCGCTCTCAGGGCCGGGAATGCGGTCATTGTTCTCGCCACAGAGTCACACCGGAACAAGCTTCTACTTAGATTGCAGGGGCGTGGCCTGGATGTTGCCGCCGCCATTGAGCAGGGTAGATATGTCTCGCTGGAAGCTGCCGGCACCCTCGCGACAGTGATGGTCAACGATCGTCTTGATCGTCCTCGATTCTTGAAGCTCACAGGCGAAATCGTTGCAAAAGCAGCCCGGGCCTTGAAGGGAGAAAATGGCCGCGTTGCCGCTTGCGGAGAATGTGCGTCTCTCCTGTGGGCGCAAGGTAACGCAGAGGCCGCGGTTCTGCTTGAACATCTCTGGGATGAGTTCGCTCAATTACACGGCTTGGATGTTCTCTGCGGGTATGTGTTGAACAGCTTTCAGCGTGAACAGGAAAACTCCATCTATGAAAGAATCTGTGCGGAGCACTCCGCCGTTTCTTCTCAGTAACGGTGCGCGAGTTCCGGCCGATCATTAGGAATTTCGCGACGCCGCGGTTGTAATCACGTCCGGCCCTTCTGAATCGCTCCTGGAACTGAACGGCACGCGAGCGTGGATCGTGGTGCCGCTGTCGGGCTGCGACTCGATGGAAATCTGGCCGCCCGCCAAGTGCAGTCTCTCCCGCATGCTGATGAGCCCCAGGCCGTGACGGTTGATGGCGTCGCGTGGATCAAACCCCACTCCCTGGTCGCTTACGGTGAGTTGAATCTCCGCCTCTGTATCGCGCAGCTCCACTGCAAACTGCCGCACGCCACTGTGCTTCACCGCATTCTGCAAAGCTTCCTGTAACACCCGGAACAAACAGAGCGAGATTTCCTTGGGCACACCGTCCGGTATGTTTGTGTGGCTGAATTCGATCTCGACCTTTTGTTGCTCGGACAACTCTCTGCAGAAGCCCTTGGCTGCCGCAACAATGCCCAGATATTCGAGTTTTGAAGAATGGAGGCGGTGCGACAGGCCCTGAACGTCCTTGGCCAAGTCCAAAAGACGCTGCCGCACCTGGCTAATGTGATCGTGGAATTCAACTGCCGAATCGGGGAGTTGTTTGTCCAACCGTTCCAGGTCGATCGTCAGCAGCGCGATTCGCTGATTGACATCGTCGTGCAGTTCTCTTGCTATCCAGGTGCGCTCTTCTTCATGGGCTTCAATCAATCTACGCCCAATGCCGGCAAGAGCTTCCTCGGCCAGCTTGCGCTCAGTAATGTCCACTGCCATGCCCAGCATCCGCTCGGGGTCGCCATTCTTTGTGTAATAGAATGCCCCCGTGGTAGTGACCCATCGCACGGCTCCGTCGGCGCGGACGATTCGAAATTCTGCCATATACGGGTTTCGGCTGTGTCCGGCTTCAGCAACGGCTTTCCGGACGCGTTCCCGGTCTTCCGGGTATACGAAGCGGTAAAAGTCTTCGGCGCGCCCGGAGTAGTTGTCCGCTTGGATTCCGAACATCGTTTGCAGGTCACCGAACCACTGGTCCCGCCCGCTTCGAACGTCCCACTCCCAGCCCACCGACTTCCCGGCTTCCAGTGCCAGGCGAAGCTGGTCGTTGGTAACGACCAGATTGGCTTCCACCTTTTTTCGTCTGGCTCGCTGCCACAACAACTCGCCAATCAGCAACGCCTCCAAAAAGATCAGAGAAGTGCCGCCAATGATGTATCCCTTGTAAGACTCCCAGACCGTAGGCTGCCTGTTGATGATAATACTGCCAGAAGGAATCTCGCTCTCTTTGAGGCCCCAGCGCTTCACCGCTCGCCAATCGAACATGTAGGTGTTTACGCCTTTTACTCTGGGGATGTCCTGCGGCTTTTCTCCCCGGAGTATTCTCAGCGCCATGCTTCCGGCCGCCTTGCCTTGCTCGTCGAGGTTTGAAAGATAGCCCCCCACTTCTCCGTGATTCAGATGAACATCGTACAAGGTAAAAACCGGCGCATTCGCCGCAGCGGCAACCAGCAGACCTATTTCATTAGACTTGAACTGGGTTCCTCCCGCACCCCTCTCAAAAGAGAGGAGGAGGACGAGAGTGTGACGCGGCAGGCGCCTCAGATGCTTGAGCAGCTCAGGCACAGCCAAATCCGTCACATACGTGATGTCGAGATGGTCGGTGAACCCTTTGAGCTGCTGCCTGACGAGGGTTTGCTCCTGTTTGTCCCAATCCGATACGCCCCCTACCACTACCACGTGCTCTGTGCCGTGCTGGAGCCGCAACGCTGTTTTCAGAGTCTCGGCCGGGGTCATATCACTTTCGACTCCGGTAAAGTCGGAACCTGATCCGGGGTCACTCGGCACATTTCGGACAGGCAGACAGAAAACAATGGGAACGCCGGGAAAGGCTCTCTTGTGCTCCTCTTCCATAAATTTGAGCGGGGATAGCCCGACCGTGATAATCACATCCGGTTGACGATTCCGATATTTTCGAATGTAGAAATCGCGAAACTCCTGCTGGACGGCGGGATCGGGAAACAACACAGTATCCAGGTACTCGGCATAGAACTGAAGGCGATAGGGCGAATTGGACAACGCAGCTTGGATTCCCTGATTGATGATGAAGTCTGCGGGATAGGAAGGGTTTGTTTCGTTCAGAATCAAAATCCGTCGAATGGGTTGGATTTGCGCGGTAGCCACGCCCTGGATCAGGAGAAAGGATAGAACAAGAACGAAAACGGCAAGGGCGCACGGCCATACTCTACCTTGGTCCCGGATGCCCTCTCCGAAAGGACGTTGAACAGCTCGACACGGATCTTCCACTCCGCAGAAAGCAAACGACATGCGACGATTCTGCCCCCTCCGGCAGACAACCACTTGTCGGGAGCAGCGACAGAGATTAGAATCGCGACGCTGCTGCCTGAGAGCTTACCCCAGAGGATTGCCATCGCGCCAGCGGTTACAATCCACGAGTGATGCCCTCGTTTGTGAGGCTGGGGCCCTGAATGTCATTAGTTTCAAGGTGTGGTCCACCATGCCACTGCCTCGCCGTTGGAACTTTCTCAGACTGGTCGCCCTGAGCCTGGCGCTTGCCGGCGCGGCCCACGGCCAGACAGCCTCCACCGGAGCGCTGACAGGCACGACTCTGGACCCCTCCGGAGCGGTTCTCACGGGCGTCATTCTTCACCTCACAAACGTGGATGGTTCTGAAGCGAAGTCCGCCACCTCGGACAACAACGGCCGATTCGCATTCTTCCTGCTGCCCCCTGGGACTTATGACGTCCAGGCAAGGAAGGTTGACTTCAAACCAGCGAGTCAACGGGATATTCATGTTCACGTAACCGAGACACTTCGGCTGGAACTTCATCTTGAGATTGCGACGCAACTTGAGCATGTGCAAGTGTCCTCGAACCCTCAGATGGTTCAACTCGACACGTCAGCACTGGGAAGAGTAGTGGACAAAGACACAGTGAGCCGTTTGCCATTGGCCACAAGAAACTTCACGCAGATAGCCGGGCTTTCACCCGGTGTGGCGGTCGGAGTCAACAACGCCGGGGAGCTTGGGACGGGGGCAACAGCACAGTCACAAATTGGGAAGTCCAACGATGGAATCTTCGTGCACGGAGCAAGATCCTATGACAATAACTGGCAAGTGGACGGAATCAGCGTGAGTGACGTGCAAGGTTCGGGCCCCATAAGCGGCGGATTTCCGATTCCGAATCCCGACACTCTGGAAGAGTTCAAGGTGCAGACGGGAATTTACGATGCGGCATTCGGGCGTGCTGCGGGGGCCAACGTCAGCGTGATTACGAAGGCAGGTACAAATCACTACCATGGGACGATGTTCGAGTATTGGCGCAACAATGTTCTCAATGCGAACGACTTCTTTTTGAACAAAACGGGCCAGCAGCGGCCGAACCTAAAACAGAACCAGTTCGGACTTGTGCTCGGAGGACCAATCAGGAAGGACAAGTTGTTTTTTTTGGGATCGTATCAGGGGACCCGGCAGATTAATGGAACAGCCGCTGGTCAAGCCCGGGTTGCCTGCACCGTCACCTTGAGCGAACCACCACTCACCAATGACAGATCGCTCACAGCCCTTGGGATGCAATTCGCAGGCTTGAAAGGTGCCATGGGGGGAGTCGCGATTGATCCTGACGGATCGAACATCAACCCCGTTGCTCTGGCTCTCTTGAATCTCAAACTGCCCGACGGCAGTTTTTTGATCGCGACGCCTCAAACGGTTGACCCCTCGAAGCCATTTACCAGCAGCGGCTTTTCAGCCTTCACACAACCCTGCAACTTCACGGAAGATCAGGGGCTGGGAAACGTCGATACCGTTATTTCGGAGAAGAGCCAACTCGCAGCGCGATTCTTTGTCGCGGCCATAGATCAGTTGGTTACTTTCCCGGGCGGCGCCTTGAACCCAGCGGGTAACATTCGTGGGTTCGACAGCCCAGGTGATTCCGATTTCGTTGTTTTCTCTCTTGCCCATACCTACGTGTTTAGTAATGCCTGGCTCAATCAGGCCAGGATTGGATTCGTGCGCACAAATACGAAGATGGCGGCAAATGCCCCGTTTAAGTGGTCCGATGTCGGTGTATCCGAAGGGGAGATGAACGAGAGTAACGAACTTCCGAGCCTGAATATTGCAGGTTCCATCAGTATGGCTACGACAGTTCCTCGAACCTACACGCAAAACTCCTTCGTCTTCAACGATGTTCTTAGTTTTCTCAAGGGTTGCCACGCCATGAAATTCGGAGGGTCGCTTACGCGATTGGAAGACAATCTTGACTTCACCGGGGTTGGTTCATTTGTACAGTTCCTCAGCTGGCCGGATTTTCTACTCGGCCTCGATGGAAACAGCAACGGCACTGGGACGGTCAGCAATGTCTTCGCATCAGCGGACGTCTTTGGTCTGCTGAATCGTGAGTTCAGAGTGTGGGAGGGCTCGGGATTTGTGCAGGACGACTATCGCATCAGGCCGTCGTTGACCCTGAATTTGGGGGTACGTTATGAACGATTGGGGCACTTCGGCGACAAGCTGGGGAGGAACTCAAGCTTCGACGTCAGCAAGGCCGATGCCAGCCCACCACCGAACGGAAGTCTCGACGGCTATATCGTAGCCTCCAATTTTCCGGGCGCTCTCCCGTCCGGAGTGACACGTGCAAGCAACACATTTGCAAATTACGGCGAGGGGCAAAACACGTTCGCTCCCCGATTAGGTTTTGCCTGGCAGGTTTTGCCGATGACAGCCTGGCTGGTGCTGCGAGGGGGGTACGGCATGTACTACTCTCGGTCAACCGGCCAGTCCGCCGATCAATCCGTGCTCGCTGCGCCATTTTCCCTAACCCGAATCATCACCGGACTGGCGAACGCGGCCGCGACATTTCAAACACCCTTTGCACAGCCATTTCCTGCGCCGGCCTCATTTCCAATGTTTGTGCCCTATTCCTCAACCACGAAGTCCTCGGTCAACGCTCAAGCTCCCAATTTTCGGCCGGCAATCGTCCAACAGT
>Ga0206941_10016_pt1 | contig 51092 bp, 31 predicted proteins | sample Alteio_BWOrgHeat_9_FD_153251 | JGI IMG/M metagenome (GOLD analysis project Ga0206941, IMG submission 153251) | Enriched cells from forest soil in Barre Woods Harvard Forest LTER site, Petersham, Massachusetts, United States -... | ecosystem: Environmental > Terrestrial > Soil > Temperate forest >...
AGTCAAATTGTTATTATAGAAGAGGAAAGAATGTAATGGTGTCGGGGATTTGATTGACAACTTTCACTTGAAATTCTCCGTTATACTTACTATAGTAATTCTTTTGAGCTCGTTGAGCCAAAAACGACTTCAACGGAAAATAATATTTCTTGTAATAGCGACTGAATACATCTATAAGGCTAATGATGTGATTTTTATATTTGCTAGGCATGGGAATCATATTAGTAGCTCGTGTATCAAGAATAGTCAAAGCATTACTAAGTCTGATGCAATCTCTTATCCCTTCAATAATAGTTGCTAATTCTTCTAATTTTCCTGTATAATAATTCATTTGTTGTAAAGCAGTCACATCGTCCAGTATCAACAGTGAAGTAGATTTGATAGCATAAGGAGAGGGTGCAAATTGCATTGCCGGATACTGTTTAGATTCGATCCAGACAGTAATGGCTTTTATCCGATCGTAAATAATGCGATTGAGAATTTGAGCAAATTCATCGTAAGTATATTCACTGACAATTATCTTCAACGTTTCGTCTAGTTTCTCGTTTAGTAGGGCGACGTATTGGCTTTTGTCGACGGGCTTCTCGGGATTCTTAGACGTTCTAAAGAAGAGAAGAGAGTTAGTGACATCGAGGACGTGGTAAGCAATGTTAATAGATTTAATATCCTTGTTTTTGTTTATATTATTCATGCTAGATTTTTCTGTGATGAGAGCACTAGCTTCTCCGTCGGGATCAGAAAGCATAATATTAGCGAAAGTAGCACAAGCGTTCAAACATCGTTCGTCGCATTCCAAAATTGGATACTTGTACTTAATCGGTGCATTGTTATTATAGTAATTATTACCACTTACGTCTTGCAAGATTTCATTGTAGATTTGAGGATTAATAATTTGACGGGCAGTATCGAGGAAATCTTCGAAGACGATAGTTCCTCGTAGTATATGATCAACCTGATCGTTAGTTAGCACGAAAAATCTTTCTCGGTCTAAATTTATCATATCGTATTTGCTTTCCGGAGTAGGAAAGGTACCAAGAAGATACGGTTTCACGGTCGCGATATACATATCAGAGATCATTACTTTCAATTGTTGTAATGTAGCATGATTAGTGTTACTGCCAGTTTTAGTAATTTTATGTGCTATAAATCCTAAGAAGGTTGACATATCTTTAATGTTGCCTGCTCCCCGTGTCAGTATGGGGCTCCCTGCAGCAAAACTAAGTCCGAATCTAGTCTCGACAATAGCGTTATTACTATTGATGTTGTTAGTGGCGAGGGGGAGATATATTTCCGAGATACCGTAATCAATAATCGTAGCCACGTATCTTGTATAAACCACATAGATCTTCTCTTCGACTGCGATAACATCTCCTATCTTATTTTTAACTTTATTTGTAACATGATATTTTATACCGTGAGTTCCATTAAGAGGCTTGAGGATAATATTCTTGGTATGAAGATCTTGATGAGAATAACTGTTACCTTTTTCTTTTGCTACGCGTAGAGCCAGATACACTTGAAGAATAATAGCTAATAATTCTCGAGCGTTCTCAACGAATTGCTGCAGTGTGATTTTTGGATTGTTAATATAGATATCGATAAAATCGAACAAGGATATTCCTGTTATATGTTCGTAGATGATATACGGGACTTGAAGTTTACCATCGCAAATAGAATAAGTAGTGGTGTTAGGAGAACCGCACATAAATCCACCGTAGACGAAAGCAAAATTAGGACAGTGACTTCGCAAATGGTTCAGAGTAGAAATTCCTATAAATGCCTCATGGATAGAAATTTCAGCCGTGCTAGGATTAAATTGAGTTTTGATGATGAATTTTAGGTCGGAGCCGCCTTTTCTAGCTAGAAATACTGCGCCTTCTATACCAGAATTTAAAGTCTTCTCCACGTGAAAATAATCCTTGGTTTCCGGTACTGCATCGAAATATTTATTCTTATCAGATGAACGAGTTATAAGAAGATTAGTATAAAGGCAAGTGATAATGTTCATCAAGTGATAATCATAGAAGCGTTGATCTAAATCTTCATTGACACGATATTCATTGATTCGATCTAAGAGTATTTCTTTGTCTTCTCCTATCATATCTTCTACGATTGTCTGCGGACACAACTGCGCCTTTCGTAGATATTCGGCTTCGTAATTCGCTACATCCTTCGCAATATACTCCTTAGTATGGTTTCCACCCATAGTTTGTCTTTCTTTTTAACTGCGAGTAGGAGAAATCGCAGAAAATTGAAAAATTTGTTTTTGTTTTTTGGAAAACAAAATCTGTATCACGTCTTATAACGCTTAGTCGTCTTAGTAGAAATTTTTAATCCGTAGAGAAATGTCAGGAACCGTAGTAGCACAAAACACTAAACAAGTAGTAAATAATGAAAATAATAATCAAGTAGTAGAAAAGAAAAATGAAGAAAAAGAGGTGAAGAAGCAGGAAAAGAAGAGCGAGACACGAGGGGCATTTGGAGTGTTAGAGAAATTTCCATTACGAGCTTTGTTCTTGAAAAATAGTCAAGGATTGATCTCACGCTTAGCCACCGTAAAAGCTGTCTATGGAATCAAGACAGAACGTGTCGATCTCAAAGACGACATAGTTACAGTTGGAAGTCGCACCATCAAATTCAAGTACTTCGAGATCCCAATCGGTAATAAAAATCAGAATGAAGATGGATCGATGGTTATGGGGCGAGTTTACACGTTCCTGTTGCAAGACGAAGATCAAGCTCAAAAGTATGCTAAAGATATCTTCGAGCTAGCCGCCATCAAGAAACAGTCTATGATCTTGTACATTGATCCTTACGTGATCAATCTTTTCAGTTCCCGTAAATTGGAAATTGGCCGTTTTCAACATTTCTTGCCTATCATCTGGCACACAGTAGAAGAAGCAGAGAAATACATTCGTAACAAGTGTATCTTTGATGATGAGACCGAGATTCTTTACTTTCTACTTCAGAAACAAAAATATCAAACAACAAAGATCACTAGTGCTAGTGAACGACGCGCAGTTCAAAATCAAACACAACAAACTCTCGTTCAACAGACATTAGCATTGCAATCAGAAGTACCAATAGAAGAGAAGAAGGAAAGAGGAAATGGAAATGAGAATCGTCGAGGAAGAAAATCATCCAAGAAATCCTCGTCCCCAGTGATGGAAGTCAAAGCCATTCAAAAGAAGCCCATCACGGAAACATCCTCTCAAGCACCAACAGAAGATAATAAAAGAGAAGAGAAAAAGGAAGAACGCGTATCGGCATGGGGTGTTAAATCTTCTATTATTAAGGAGGCTCCTGTGACTTTAGCTAAACTTCCAGAAGCAAAGAAGATTGAAATCAAACCCCTCGAGAAAAAGAAAGAGGGGGAGAAAATGGAAGTCGAAAGAGTTAAGGAAGAAAGAGTTAAGGACGAGAAAAAGGCTATGTCGCGAAAGGAAGGTGGTTGGATTCTTCCTGCCGAAGATGAAGACGAAGAAGATACTCCTTTATATATTCCTTCTCAACCTGTCGAGACCGAATTCGACGATTTAGAAGCTCAATATTCTTCAGCATCATCATCCCCCATCAACTCCTCTTCCAATTCTGCTACTTCCACATTTTCTCAGGCATCAATTCAACAACCAATGGAACCCAGTGAATCCATTCATCAATATACACCAGCGGAGATTCAATACTTGCAGCAACAATATCAACTCATGAATCAAGCCCATCAATATCAATTAAATCAACAACAAACAAATCAACAACAGATCCCTCAACATCCCAATCAACATTTCGTACCACAGCAACATCAACCTCCTTCTTTGTTTCAGCCTATTCCTACTCATCAACCTATCCCACCTCATATGTATCAGCAAATGTTGAATCAAGCTCAAGTGCAACAGATCATGGAACAACAAATGCGATTATTACCTCATCCTCCACCATCTCACGTATCTCTTCATCCAAATCAAAACCAACAAGTAACGGTTACGCTTACTCCAGAATTAGCTGCATATCTCTTGTCGTTCTCGTCTACAGGCAAGTAATTGAAATTCTCGCACAAGCGATTTTAAAAAACTCAACAATGCTATAATAAAGAAACTATATAAAACCTCACAAGAGGTTTTATAAAAAGAAACAAACACTGATAAAGGAATAATGACAACAAGGATAATTCTGATAACAGTAATAGTAATTATAATCATGCTCTTGATAATTTACATAATTCATGGCATGAGTATTCGTTTCGCTCTGAGTTCCTATCGCAATCGAAGCAAACAATCCAGCAAATCAAAGAAATCGACAAATAATCACAGAAATAAAGTGAATAATGAGAATAAAAAGAAAAATAAAGTGAATAATAAAAATATTGATCCGGAGGAAGAATTGAGTCCTCCTGATGAAAACGGAAACGTCACCGTAGAGAAGATTAAATATCAGGATACATATATCGTCACCGTCGGCAAGAAAACTGCCGATAATAAATTCCATGGAACCGGCAGCGAAAACTGTTTCTATATTAATGGAGTCGAAGCTCCTAAAGTAATGATGCAACGAAATGTATACTACCGCTTCGAAAACAAGACCGAGGAACCTTTTTACTTTACTACTAGTGTCGAGGGAGGATTAAACGAAGAAGGCACCGAAGGTAAAGATAATCTTTCCAAGAACGTTAAGAATTTTAAAGGATTCGCCAATGGTACTATTTACTTTATGGTGAGCGATGATCTTCCAGATAATTTCTACTATCAAAGCAGCTCAAACCTATACATGGGCTCCGTCATAATCCTCCTCAGTTAGCGCTTGGTTGGAGCTCGCTTTCGAGTATTTTTCTTATTCTCACTTCCTGGAAATTTACTTCCGGTTAACGCATAAAGGCGCTCGGAAGTTGTCGTAGAAATTTAACACTATACATATAATGTTAAATTTTAACCAATAGCTTTGCTCTCAAACCGTCGAAGACGAGAGAGAAGCGAATTCCGCTTAAGGAGCGATGGGGATGTCAAGGATCTGGGCGATGATAACTTCTACGGAAGTTGGTACAGTAGAAGTAGGACCAGAAACGAGAGAAGGAGTTGATATCAATCTCACCCCCGTATCGGCGCTACCCGCAAATTGGAATTTGAGAACATCGCCAGCCGCAAAGCTTCGCGCATAGTTTCTAGCGATAAATTCGGTCTCTCCACCCACAAGAGTAAGTGTTCCTTGACTGCCACTGACTTCAGTGAAGCTAGCAGTATTTGGACCTGTTAGAGCTCTCACCATAGCTAAGGTTGTGACACCTATACCTCCGGCCTCCATAGAAGTAGAAAAGAAAATGCTGTATACCCCAGCAATAACACATGTGAAAACTGTTGATAATGATGGTGCGGTCCCAGTAGTAACTGCAGTCCATCCGTTCAAAATGGAAGCGTTGCTGAATCCTATGTCTTGCCAAAGAGCCGGATCTACAATGACCTGATATGGACCTGCTTCTCCTACTGTATAGTAAGCAAATACTCCTGGTTTGTCAGTGGCTGGACAAACGGGACATACTCCCGGTGTACCTGGAGGTCCTGTATCACCCTTGGCACCTGTGGCTCCCGTTTGTCCGGTGGCTCCTGTAGCACCAGTCGCACCAGTAGCGCCTGTTGGTCCAGCGGGTCCCGTTGCACCTGTGGCTCCCGGTGGTCCCGGAGGACCAGTTCTACCAGGTGGTCCAGGAGGACAAGTACATCTGCTATCGGGAGAATCACACGAACTACTTCCTGCAGACTTGTTGCACGGACAATTCCTATTACTCTTCTTATGGTGTTGGAAACGAGGAGCCTCTGTAATGAAAGCTTGCGTGTAATACTTCTCCGAGGTCTCTTCGCCTACTGATTGGTACTCAACGTCGTGAGCGTTTTTAGCTAAGAATCTTCTCATGATGAAATGTTTCTTAAAATGTTGGGGCGATAAAAAATTGTTGCCGACTAATTTTTATTGTGCTCGTGATTTATTGTGTTTGCGATTTTTTTTACGTTCGCATCGAAATTTCGATGCGAACCATATTTATTCGTAACCCAGCTAGACGCAATCGAACAGGAACTCGAAGTTCCTGATAGGTTGCGATGAAATCTAGCCTTCCTAAGGAATGATGGGATTGTCGACGATTCTAGCGATGATAATTTCCACGGAAGTCGGCACAGTAGAAGTAGGACCAGAGGAGAGACTAGCTCCTGATACTATTCTGACTCCAGCGATATCACTGGCGAATTGAAATTTGATAGCATCGCCAGTCAGAAAACTCTGGGCAAAGTTTCTGAAAATGAATTCAGTCTGACCTGGTTCGATAGTCATAGAACCTTGACTACCACTAATTTCATTAACAGGGGTAACAGATCCCGTTAATGCTCGTACCATAGCATTAGCCTCAGTTACGCCTCCAACATTCATAGAAGCGGAAAAGAAAATACTATATACCCCAGGAGTAACACATGTGAAAACCGTTGATTGTGGCGCCGGTATTATACCTGTAGTAACCGCAGTCCATCCATTCAAAATGTCGGAGTTACTAAATGCTATATCTTTCCAAAGAGTAGTATCGTCAATGGCTTGAAATGGTGCTCCAGTCTGATAAGCAAATACACCTGGTTTGTTAACGGTAGGACAACCGGGACATATTCCTGGTGAACCTTGATCTCCGGTGGCACCCTTGGCACCTGTGGCTCCTGTTTGTCCGGGAGCTCCAGTAGCACCGGTCGCACCAGTGGCTCCTGGAGGACCAGCTGCTCCAGTGGCTCCCGGTGGTCCCCGAGGACCAGGCTGTCCAGTTCTACCAGGTGGTCCAGGAGGACAAGTACATCTGCTATCGGGAGAATCACACGAACTACTTCCTGCCGACTTATTACACGGACAATTCCTATTACTCTTCTTGTGGTGCTGGAAACGAGGAGCTTGAGTAATAAAAGTTTCACTATAAAATTTCTCTTCTACGATTTCCCCATCCACTGATTGGTACTCAACATCGTGAGCATTTTTAGCTAAGAATCTTCTCATACTTCGGCGACCTTTGAAATATAAAAATAGTGAAAATTTGTTGCTGCGCGATTTTTATTGGACGGGATGATTTTTGCGTTTACATTTGAAATTCAAATGTAAACTATTAAATTATACCTCGCCGGATCATAAAAAGTGGCGAGAGAAGCTTGACTCCCTACCGTTTAGGTGGGCCTTATTATGCATTGACAATTCTGGTGATTACGAGGGAAGCAGTCGCTTCTTCATATTTCGCTCCAACTGCAGTAGGGTTAAATGTCGAAGCTATGAAACCAACTTGATTTGGCCCTAGGCTTAATCCGGCAACTGTCGATTGTACAACATTATTGATATAATAAGCAGCTGTCCATTGTAATGATAATTGTTGTTTAGCTGTATAATAAACCAATATGGTATTAGAGATACTATACATATGATTAGTATCAGGAGCTTGAGCAGTACTACCCGATCCTTTAATTGGAGAATCATCTAAGAGTAATGAAGCGGCAGCACGAGTATGATCAAAATTCGATGAAGAATTAGTTCTAATGTCAAGTTTGTAGGTCATTAGATACCAACCAGAATCGTTACTGTACCAACGATTATTGTTGACGGGGAACCAACTGGTACTGGGACTAATTTGAGCCTGTTCGAAAGCGGTTTCTTGGAATAGATTAGATTGACCAGTTCTGAGTTGACTAACATTGCTCCACAGGAAGGTTGATGCTAACGCTGCGTTTTGACCTGCAGGTCCCTGAGGACCTTGTGGCCCAGTAGCACCGGTAGCCCCTGTTTGACCGGGAAGACCCTGTGCTCCGGTTTGACCTGGTGGACCCTGAATTCCAGGAGCTCCATTAGTACCGTTTGTTCCTGGTAATCCTTGAGCACCGGTAGCTCCAGTGTCTCCCTTAGTTCCAGGTAATCCTTGTGCTCCGGTAGCTCCAGTGTCTCCCTTAGTTCCAGGTAATCCTTGTGCTCCGGTAGCTCCAGTTTGACCGGGAAGACCTTGTGCTCCGGTAGCTCCAGTTTGACCGGGAAGACCTTGTGCTCCGGTAGCTCCAGTGTCTCCCTTAATTCCAGGAAGTCCTGGAGCACCGGTTTGTCCTGGAGGGCCTTGTATTCCCGGAGCACCATCAGTTCCATTTTGACCAGGAACTCCTTGTGCTCCCGGCTGACCGGTTTGACCTGGTATGCCTTGTTGTCCTGGTAATCCTTGAGCTCCCTGTTGGCCAGGAGCACCATCAATTCCATTGGTGCCATTTTGTCCAGGCAAACCTTGAATGCCTTGTTGTCCTGGTAATCCTTGAGCTCCCTGTTGGCCAGGAGCACCATCAATTCCATTGGTACCGTTAGTACCATTCGTACCCGGCAAACCTTGAGCACCGGGTAATCCTTGTGCGCCTGTTTGTCCTGGAGGTCCTCCAGGACCTTGAATTCCAGGAATACCTTGAGCACCAGGATCACCTTTAGCGCCATTTTGACCTGGAAGTCCTTGTGCTCCTGTTTGCCCTGCCGGACCTTGTTGACCTGGAACACCTTGCGTTCCAGGTTGCCCGTTTTGACCTGGAACTCCTTGAGGGCCTGGTGGACCTGGTGGACCTGGTGGGCAACATGTACATCTACTCCCTGATGAGCAACGATTACGGGAACAATTTCTATTGTTATCTCTATGTCTTCCGCGAAATGAATTTCGATAACTTTCATAGTTAGTTAAACCTTGTTTCCTTCCATCAGCGCGCCTATCAATAAATTCACTCTTGTTAGTACTTCTATGGTCAGTATCATTGCGACCGTTAACTCCTCGAAGATTATTATCAGCACTACCAAAAGTAACGAGTATCGACGGCTGTTCGCTTGTCACTCGACAAGCTCCATTTCTGTTGCCTTCATTTCTGCTTTTCTCATTTTTGTTACTCTGATTTCTGCTACCCCCATTTCTGCTATTTCCAACTATGATTCTATCTTCAGAGATGCCTCCACGAGATAGTTCTTTCAATGCTAAAACGTGTGATTCGGGTAGGCGAATGTTAACTCCTCCAGGATTACCGACGAAATGATGACTTTCTATTTCGGCATAGTCTAATGTCACTAATGATGATTTAGAATTATTGTTAGGATGATGGTTCTTATACTGTGATATCAATGTTTTAGAAACAGAATCGCTAGTAATATTAGAGGTTACCGTTTGGCGTCCATTTTTGGTCTGAAATTTTTTCTGAGAATTCTTCATGCCCTCTAAAATATTTTAGACGCCTTCCTATTTTTATATTGTACCCGATTTTCATTTCAACCAATCGCATAATTTCGCGAGACAATCTTTACATTTTCTCTAATAACTTCAATTGATTTGAAGTTATTATATGTTTTAACGAGCCCGCAGGGCGAGTAGGCGAGCATGAGATTTATTGCAGTGACCGCAGGCCACTACTTCGATCGAAAGCAAGCCACACATTTACCTCCGACGGAGAGTGGTGACGACGTTATTGACTTGATTTTGAGTAGCTATTGCGCGTTGAGTACTGGAAGGGGTAGGTGTGGTAGTTGTAGGACGAGTAATAGTACTTCTCGTAACATTAGTTCCATTAGCCCCAATAGTTCGAGTAGCTTCAGCTGATCCTGGTCCTCCAGCAACACAAACATTATTAACACATGTATTCCCTTTAGTAGCGCAGTCCTTGGTAGATGTACACTGTTGTCCTTCCGTTTTTACTGCTTGTTTCTTTTGAGCTGCTCTAGCTGCCACTCCAGCTAAGACTATAATTATAATGGCAACAACAATTGCCATCACTACTGCACTAGATGTTCCAGCTTGCGCAGTGGCTGTTCCTTCCTGTTGTAATTGCACTCTCATTCGTCCTGCATTTTCCATAACACAGTCAGCAGTGGCATTACCGTTTTGAACGAATCCAATATTACCAACGGTAGAATTAGTAGCATAAATAGTAGTATCAGAAGTAACTTGCTGTACATCAGCGGTACATAAGTTATTCATAATTTGAGTCAATTGGTTAGTTATATCTTGAACAGAAGTAGAGGTAGAAACATTAAGTGAGGTTCCAGGAAATAAAGAAGGCGTAGCATTAGTGGCAGCAGTCGCCTTCTGGACGGCTACCACTGCACTATCTAAAGCATTTTGCATATAGCAACTAGCATTAGCTGTACATTCTTGATTGAAAGTAATATTTCCTGCGGTAGTATTATTTAAGACAATGGTGGTTCCACTATTAAGTTGAGAACAACTGGCAGTACATGAATTGTTAGCTTCCTGATAGGTTGTATCTCGAGCATTATTTACAGTAGTTGAGGTTGATACCGATGCTGTTATCCCCATTTGTTATATATTTATCTTGTCTTCTGTTTTTTCTCTATCTTCTATTTTTATTAGCGGAATCAGAAAATTCCGTAAAATGCAGTTCGCGTCACGATTGGATTTTGAATGCGATCGGAATTTTTCCTGAGATGAAAGGCGACTTCATGTTCAATATCATGTAATTTATCGAAGTTAGTACTCACAAAAGAAGTTATTTTTCCGGAGTAGGCGTTGCTATGGAGAAAATGTTGAAAATTTAAGGTAGTGATTCCGAATAAGTATACTCCTATCTCACAACCATATTCTACAGAATTCTTGTTTATGATGCAACAACTTTTGTAGGTGTAATTGAGACTGGCTATGAAATTGGTGATCATACGCATGTCGGATTCGCTCAATCCTAAGGACGTAGCAATGATTTCTAACGAGGTGCTAGGCAAAAAAGAGATTAATTTACTTCGAGGTACGATCTTCGATGATTGATTCTCCTTCTCTGAATAGTATGTGGTCTCGTTCAACACTAGTGGAAGCTGAATTTTTGTGGATCGAGTGTGATATAAATTGAGACAGGGAGTAGTACCACGTAGAGCTCCATCTTCTGTTAAATCAATAGAATAAATACATAAACCATGGAGGTCAATCGTATCTTCGATTTTCTCCAGAGTGTAATTGTCATTAGGGAAGAGGCTTCGATGAAAATCAAGATAGGAGTGTAGGGCAAAGTCACTGTTGTAATCTCCTGTTGAATCTTTGTTAAACAGCTGTCTATTAGATTGGTAGATATCGTCTCGAGTAGTAAATCCATAAAAGTAAAACTCCCATTGCATGGATCCGTTGTTATTTTTACAACTCCAAACAATCTTTCCTTCTCCATATTTATCTTGAAATTTACAAGCGATAGACATTACTTCGGGAGCCAATTCTAAAGTTAAGTTCAATAAATCACTACTACATAAATTCCCTTCAGCAACAATGCCAGGTAGACTTTTGTAAACGTTATACATGAACTTCTGCCTAAAGGGTCGTAATTTATATCCCTCCAACGAATAGGGATATATATTATCGGATTCGCTAGGAGGATATAATGTAACTTCTTTGTAACCGTCGACAACCGATAACAATCCATCTTCATCGTCGTAATGCAATCCAGTATCTATATCACCGAAATTCATCCAGAAGTTAGAAGTAACTTTACTTACCTCAAATATATCATTTTCATCATTTATATTGTCGATTATAAACTGAGGGACTTTGAAATCATCCTTCAATACATCAACTATGGTGTGATTATTCTTCTGATCGAGTTCGTAGTCGGATAGAGTTATCAAGTATGCGAACACATTTGCATTAAGAATATTACCGCTATTGCGTTTGGCATATAACTCTAGGAACATTTTGAACGTGATAGGTTTGTTAAAATTACTCTCTTTTAACCAGAGCCAAACTCCATTAGGCAAAGCTTCATCTATTTTCTCCTGCAGGTAACGATTCGTCCAACGAGATATAGCTGGCCAATCTTTCACACATCCTTGTAACACCCGAGGCTGTTTATTTTCATCTTCTTCTATTTCATCTTCTTTATTTTTTCTGTTCGATTTGGCGTTGAACCACATCGATATAGCTATACATCTTTTCTCTTTTTCTTCTAATGAATAGGGATGATCAACTTTGGATTCTACCCAGTGCCACCATCCCTTAGGAATAAAAAGTGAATCTCCCCGATAGACGATGAATTTCAAAGCTTTAGTTTGAGCTTGAGCGAATTTCGGGAATAGATGTTGATTAGTTTTAGTAATACGACTAAAATGAGCATATTTACTAGCTTTTCCTAGATGTCCGGCACCATTGGTCGCATTTGACACAATCTCATTTCGAATAGCTTCGGCAGTTACAACTTTTTCAGCTTCAGCTTTCTTAGACTTCCTCGTATATCTCTTCATGGTTATATTATTTAAATAATATAACTATTTTAATTATAGTCATATAATCTCTTATATGATTGCATATTATCAATTGTTAATTTACTATAGAGTGTTAATGTAGGCCTTATGCAACAACGGAAATTGCTGTGCCAACGATCTAGTGATTCTATTATTCCAACGGATAGGTTTCTTACTTTCTTTATTTGAGTTACTTGGTCCTAGTTTTTGCCAGACGTAGAGGGCTCCTGGTGCATCTTGCGTTCCCCTTCCGGAAAAAGTTATAATTCCTTCCCAACTTGCTCCAGGAAGAAAATCTTCAATAAACAATTGCATAGGTCCTACCATATCGCAATTTCTAATGTTAGCAATATTAATTGCTAAATATCCTCCATCTTTCAAATTAGTCCAGGCTGTATTTAAGCTCTTGAATAAGAACTTAACCATCCAGGTGATGAATTCAGGATAACTTTCGGTCGATTGTCCTTCTCCATTGTATCTCTCTATAATGTAAAAAGGTGGTGAAGTTAAACAGATATCGAATAAACCGTTAGTTTTGACGTCGTCGGCGATTATTTGTGCGGTTTTATCGGTTTCGAAAGGCATATAATGAATTTTATGTTTTCGAGAATCGCCTACTTTACGAATAATTTCACTATGTCCGAATTCGAGATGCTGATTGGGATCAAATCCTAGATAATCTAGTCCTAAAGCACAGGCAGTGAAAACTCGATCTCCCCATCCAGCAGAAATATCAAGCCATCTCATGTTTTTACCATCTAGACCAATGAAATCGTCCGCTACACTAGATCCTGTTTCATCGTTAAGTAAAATTCTTTGTAAGAATGCTTTAGTCTTAGTGACTCGAAATAATGCCAACTCACGACCAACATAAAACATTCCATTTCTAAGATTTTCACAGTTGACGATCCCCTTAGTTTCGCAATGTTTTATAGCTTTTATTAATTCATTATCGTTATACCAGTCTTGTTCCATACTATTAGCATATTCTTTCTTGGCTCTAACACGTTCGTATTCGGTAAAATAGTCAATTACAACATCTATTTGCCACCAATCATTCTTACGAGTAACAACTTGGGTTCCTTTACCGCGAAATTGACTAGGTAACCACCATGTTGCGGGATGACCTTTCAATTCGTGATGAGATCGATTCAACCAATCTGGTTTGTATTCTTTTAGTTTATTAAAAGCGGTTTGAACGATATCCTTCTTGCAAAAGTGTCTAAACAGCGGGAAAGGCAAGTTCAATTTTCTTATTTCGTTCAGAATTAGCATACATTCTTGGTTGTTCTTCTTGACGAATTTTCTCTCGTATTCGAAATTAGGATAGATTATATATCCTCCTAATAATTCGGGAGTCGGAGGCTTATTAGAGCCATCAGAAGAATGTTTATGCAAAGAGCCTCCGTGAAAAGAACCATTATTAAAAGATCCGCTAAGAGATTCATCATCGGTATTAGAATGTTCTACGGGTAAAAAGAGATCACCATCTCCAGAGGAATCGGTATCGTCACCATCGAATCTTTCGCTTTTGGCGTCCATTTCAATTAGCGACAGATTCTAAACTAATTTAAATTTTTATTTCCCGAAGACAAATTCTTAAAATATCAATTTTAAATCGTCACGAGTACGATTGAAAGCTTTCAGATAAAGTTATTACATGTCTACTGTATTTTATTCTTTACTTTTGATTGTGTTTTAATCGACCTTTTTCTTAGGTAGACTAGAATCAACAGATCGTATAATTTCAACGAGATCGTTACCCCAGATGACTGGTTTGTTAATTTCTGCGTACGCAGAAAGACATCGTGTAAATCGACAATAAACAGCATTGTACCATTCATTGCTATCAATCTCCTCGTCGATAAAGATCCGAATGAAAATGTTACGTTGTTGTCGTTTCAACAAAACGGGACGATAACCGTTTATATTATCACGAACTTGTTCTAACATAATTTTAATGGATTGTGATCCATATTTGCAGACATAGTTGATATAAACAGTACTACCAAAACAGAGATGATTAAGAGCGAAATTTACTCGCTCTTCGTCGCGGTCCAACCATTCTAGACGCATCTTATCTACCATACGCATGTGATCAACTCTGAGTTTAATCATATCGGTTGCGACTACGGCACTAGTCACTCCGAATACGAAACACGATCCTACTAGTATTGCTTTCATAGTTCAGTAAATTTAATCGTAACAATTTTGACTATTAATTAATAGTTAAAATATTTTAATATTTTTCTTTATTTAGATTAGGAAATGATTAGTCGCCCCAGTACGATCCTGTAGTTTTGATTCCACATCGATCACAGCGCAATCTGCAATAAATGACAATCCCATCGTGGGCCATATCTAAAGGAAGTTTGACGTGTGCAGTGTCAAAGGAATTACATTCGGCACTACATTCCCATACAGGAGAATCATAAGGAATAGAAGTTTCATTATCTTTCTCTTCTTCCAACCCTATCTCTTTCGCAAATGATTCTTCGCTTTTGAGATTAACGTCATAGTAGCTAGTTCTATTTTGCCTAATAGCAAGAAATTTATCGATATGAATTTTAAACAACTCCGACGTCCACTTCCAGGAGTATAATTGCGTGTTTAATACTCGTTCTACTGTCATCAGGGGATATTTATAAGTCAGAGTTTCTACATCTCTGTCTATATAATTACCATCATGGTCTTCGTCTTTGATGACTTGTATCCCTAAAGTTACCTCAGGCTTACAATCGATACATATAAAAGAGCGACAGTTACACGAATCACACCAGATCATAGGCTGAGTAATGTAATCGCTGTATTGAAAGAACTCTTCTGGATCTTGCGTACGATGATAGATTCCTTTTGAATCGTAGTTGTCTCGATCAGACTTTCCACTAATCAAATCGCTTTCGAAGTAGGCTCCGCAGGGGCATGTAGCAGATAGAATCCAACGATAGGCTTCATTTAAAGAGACGAATTTTTCGTAGTGACATGCATGAGCTATATTGTCTTTGGTTAAACTAAGATTATTGTTATGTATGATAGGACAAGAAGCTACTCCAGGAATTGGCTTGATGCTATCGAGTAAAACTCTTTCTGGTGCGAAGAAGAGATTATTTTCATTCAGAAAATTCTTAATGGGATCTCCTTCTTCGTTATCGTCTTTAATGGTAGTAAAAGTTACGCACCGTAAAGAATCCATCCTACTATGCGTAATTGTAACTCTGGTAGAATTTTAGGTAATTACATTTGTGGTAAAATGTAATTTTCAATTTTTAGATAGGAATTTCTGTCATCTCCGGTGTGACGAATTTATACACTTCATCACAATATTTGAATAATAATGTTTGAAAGTTCCTTTTATTGAGAGGAGTTAGTTCGCGGCGAAATAGAAATTCTTTTAACACCGGATAACGAAGAACAGCATCCTCTTTAGTGAATATTTCTACGGGAGTAGAATTGTTAGTAACAGACATCAAAGCCATTTTCTGTCCTAACTGAAACGCGATCATTTTCCAATTGTTTGTCTCCTCTACTGTAATTCTCACGTCACCAAAATTAATCAATTGGAAGAATTGTGTTTGGAGGCCTATATAACGTACCTTATTAAGAGCAGAGACAATAGCAGCGACCTTAAATTCGCATGAAGCAATGTTTTCTACGGATGTCAACTGAGGATATTTATCCAAGACTTCTCTCACAAATAATTTGGATTCGTCGTAGATCGTCCAAAACACAGTCAAATGTTCATCTATAACATTTTCATTGGTATGTTCCTTATTGGTAATAATAGTCTCGGTAAGGCTTTTATTGAAGTTGCTGAATTGTTTACGTAAATGCCGTTGTTTATTAGCAATTTGTGTCTCGACCACCGCGAAGTTAATGGTTTGAATGTCCCAGATGCGGAAGATATTAGCCAAGAATCGAGTTAATAACTTATCTCCCAAATTCAGTACCATAGGAAGTTTCAAGACTCGCGCTAATAACTTTCTTGTTTCCGCTTCATTATCGTTAATAAATTCCATGTGAGTCAGGGCAGCCAGAATTCTTCTACTTGATGCTAAGATATTTTGAATAATATCGTCATTGGTACGAGGCATCAAAGTATTAATAGGGCAAATACATTTGTGGATGAAAATTCTCCGTAGTAAGATAGGAATTCCATGCTTGAGCTAAAGTTCCTACTTGACACCAAAGTAATTTATTGGGAAAATTCAAATCCCAATAGGCTAGACAGCTGTTCACTGTTTTAGTTTGATCTTTCTTGTAGATAATCTTGTCGAGTTCTAAGCATAAAGGCCTGTGCATATAGGTATGGCGAGTTAATTCTAACGGGATCCAAACAACGACATCTAAATCAGTACTAGATAACGATCCAAAAACAATATAGAATAGCTTAGACGTGATAATTTCCACGGCCTCAGAGACAGTGATTTTCTTCATGATAGTAGTTAGTTCAATATCGGCCTCCATTTTTCCTTCTAATTTTATCCTCGATTTATTTCGTAGAATTAATTTTTAATTTTATGATATCTCTTCGTCAGTAGAAGTATGATCTCTACTAATTTATTGCTTATTATTTACTACCTATTTCTTGACAGTTTTTTGCTCGACATTGATATCCTTAGAATTTAGATTAATCATCTGCACTTATCTTAACAAGATTGTTCTTGATTTTTAATACTGTTTATCAGTATCAAAATATTTATTGTTTTTAAATGAATCTTATACGTCGACATCGGGACTAACGTCCAATTGCAATCTGACGCCGGCGGCCATCAAGAGATTCCTCTGGTACGAGAATACATAAGGAATAGAGATCTTAGTAGCGTGAGAACTATCTCTACACATAGGACAAATAATCGCTCCTCCACCTTCCTTCGACTTCTTATAACAGATTTCTTTACAAGAAGTACAGACATAGACATCGGTCTTACCGCTAGAATCTAACATACGATCGGCGACAAACGCCGATGCTCCCGATTTGATAACCGCTAAAGCATCCATGAAATTAAATCGCAAACCACCACCTTTAGTTCTGCCTTGTACTGGCTGTCTTGTTAATGCGTTTGCTTTTCCCGTACCACGAGCTTGCATCTTACCCTTAACTTTATGTTTCAATCCCATGTAATAACTGAATCCCGACACAATTAATCCGTTTATGGGTTGGCCTGTAATTCCGTTAATATACTGTCTGCTTCCATTTTTCTCGTAGCCCATCAATTCTAACTCTTGCATAGCATCGTTAATATCGTCTCCAATTTTGAAAACAGTAGCAGTCCGTAAAGAATTCAATCGATCGCGACGATTGAGATAAATATCACGAGGATTTATCGGTAAATCGATAACATTCCTCTGTGGAACAATAATTCTAGAGTAGGCGTCATTCCATAACGATTTCAAAGTAGTAACGAAGTAAACCATCTCAGTCTTCCATTCTCCTGTCTCTAACACTACTATCTTGTTTCCCTTATTATCGAAGACGTATCTTTCTTCCTCTTGCAAATATTTAACCTTGCTACTTAAATTATCACTGTATTTCTTCAAGTCGGAGTATTTGAACCCGAGAGCTGGTGATGGCAGAGCTACATCAATAGGTTGAAAATTCTTGCCGAAAAGTGCAAACACGGGATTAAGAACATCATCGCGTTTAAAAGTGTCTTGAATGCGACTCGCGATGGATTTAGCAATCGCAGCCGGAATCAAATTCGCCTCTTGTTTATTAGCCTCCTGTTTATTCGCCTCCGCATAGTATTTAGTTAGCTTTTGAATGTTATCAGTTAATGTTGCGAGTATTTTACCCAATTCTTTCTCTTCCTCATCCAATTTGACTCCTAAATTTAATTTGATCAGATTCTCGAGTTTGTTGCGGCGTAGGATGGCTTCGTACATAACATTCATAATATTGATAACTTCTTCAGGAATAACAATAACATCTTTTATGATTTGTGTTTCCGGTTGTTCTTTGTAGGGTAAAACAAAGTCGAAATACATTTCACGAAGATTGCCAGGTTTGAAAAATTCAGATTTGTAAGCGACAATCAATTGATCGGCAACAGGAGTAGTAACATTTCCTCTCACATACATTTCACGATAATCAATAGAATTTGCATCATCTGAAGTATTGGTTGTCGCTTTGCTGGGAATATTAGAAACACGAATGGCAGTTAATGGATTAATTCGTTCGTCATCTTCACTGAACTCGATATCAAACCACAAACCGTTTACGATTTCGACATCAAGGGAAACGAAACCTCCAGCGATAAGCTCTTTCGCTTTAGTAGGAATATAATTGGTCCCTGAAACGTAATCTTCAATACTTTCTCCACCGTTACCATTTAATACTGTGATGTAATTGACTCTCGTCGTGGGTTCTATGTCGTGCAACATGCTCTCGCTACTTCGAGGCACATTTACATTATTTGTATTCTCGTTGCTGTCGGCTTCTTCTTTGCCTTTGTCATTACCAATCGCGGCGATCATCTCTCTTCGTGACAAAGTCTTTGGTTGAACTTCAAAGGCTTTCGACTTACGAATGGTACTTTGATAAATCTTGAGTCCCCATAGACCATTTCTCAATCCGACTCCCGTTTCAATAGCTCGAATAACAATAATATCATTGGCCTTAGCGAAATCCATCTCTGCTTGATCATTAATTTCAGAAGAAGAAACAAGAATGTAATCGTCAATGTTATCAGGACGAATAATAGGAGCAGTACTAACACTCACATCAGGACGGTTTTCAGTCGGAGTAGATGTTGCGATGGTTGTTTGTTCGTTATCAAAGTTAGACAAGAGATCATTCATAATTTCAGCCGCTGTTCTGGTGTCTTCTTTCACCTTAGCATCTTCTGCATTTATCTCGCATTCGTTATTATTCTCGCTGTCTTTGACGTAATCGGGATGATCACTGCGAGTTTCGTCCCAATCGTGCTTATGAGTTCGACGTTGAAATTGATACCACAACTTCTTTTCCAATACGAACAAGCGTTCCAGAGGAGCGAAAATATCCAAACCTCTATTCACATATAACATATAGACGTTCTTGTTGCGATCAGGAGAAACATACGCATTACTCACTAATACTTCTGCCATTTGACCGATAGTCATGCGTGACGGTAAACCTTGAGGATTGATGATCAAATCTGGAGTTTTTCCAGTAATAGGATCGAAAGGCATATCAACATCTCGTGCTACTCTAGCGATGACACCTTTCTGAGCATAACGAGAAGCGATCTTATCCCCGATATACAAATCGTCTGGCCACCGAATAATCACCGACAAAATCTTGGTATCTTTAGCACCCTTGTTCCACATAATTCTATCTACGATTCCGGGTCGCAAGGAGTCAAAAATCAAATCGTCATATTCTTGGTTATTGTTCTTGAACCACGTCTTACGAGCCAAAATTTCATGTGGTTGAACGATAACTGGTTCTTCGATGATATAACTAGTCATAACATCGTTTCCTTCGGCATCTTTAATCGTATTTCCATTCTCATCTCTAGCAGTTCTCTTTTTCACCACCTTGCGTTTGACACGAATTACTCCTCTTCCATATCGATCAGGTTCAGGAATGGTACCCTTCTCAAAGAATTCCTGTCCGAAATTTAGTTCTTCTTTAGTGTTGCTTCCTTCGTCGACTACCATAGTAAAAGCGCTATATTTAGTGGATTCTAATCCTCCCATATTGATGAATTTTTCGTTGATGACAATACCATCCTCCTCACCAAACATATCGGGAGCAATAAGAATGTCGACATTAACACCAAAAGGATCGTCAGCAAGAATGTGATTATACATTTCAGTAATTACTAGAGGCATTTGTGGTTCATGTAATTTAGCAATAGCAGAGACAGCTCTTTCTGAAAAGGTAGACATAGGAACATCAACAGGTTGTTTAACCATGGCAGTAAAATAGGAGTTACGAACGATGGGATTCATATTAGCAAAAGGCATGACATTGGCTGATGAACCCAAAAGAAAAGCAGGATTAAGCATGATATGATCGAAACGCTCTGGCAATCCACTCTGAATAGAACGCAAATAGACGTCCACTGATGGTGCCAGATCCAAAAACTCCAATTCCGCCGAGTCGATAAATTCGATCATACCTTCTGCAATGAAGTCCTCGATTGTTTTCCCCGCGTCGTTATTTTTCCCTCCACTAATATTTCCTCCGGTGCTTTGTTGATTGAGTACCAGTTGTCTGAGGAAGCGCATGGTTTTAACAGGATCTTCAGCCACGATTAAAGGTTGCACTATTCTTCCTCCCGTAGTGTCAATTTTCAAACGACGGACCACTCCTACTTTAGTTGCTCTCTGCGTAAAATGAATACCAGTGTGAGGATGAATAGTTCCTGCTCGTCTCATATTGATCAAAATACGTTTGAAACTGAGGCCTCGTACCCAACCGATGTACTTTCCATTCAGGTATAATATACAATCCATAACGGCACTACGAGTATTACTAATTTGCGGAGCGAGATAAGTACCTCTAAGTTCAGATGCCATCGATTGCAATTTCGTAATTTCACCTCCAACAACAGCATTATTGTTATTGTCATTTGTGATATCTCTCCTCCTCGATGTTTTGAGCTTATAGAGTTTGTAAGCCAACGTGTCTTTATCGAAGGATTCGTTTGTGATGTAAGCAGCAGAGGCTAGATGTTCTACGTTACCGCATTGTTTACCCTCAGGAGTTTCGGCAGGGCAAATTGCTCCCGGTTGCAACCCACTAATTTCTCTGGAAGAAGTATCATCACTGTGAGCACTACCCTGAGCTGACATTCTTCTCAAATAAGAAATACGAGCAATGGGGACTGTAGGTGGCATCATATCAGTAACTCCATTTCTCTCTTTCTTTACTCCCTTGTCATTCCATTTACCGGTACTGAAAGCAGAATTGAACTCCTTAGCCATAATTGATCTTCCTAATCCTTCTATCGCACTACGAATAGATTCTGTCTTGGGTCGAGGCTTGTTAGAAAATTGCTTCTGAATGGCTTTGGCTGCTTTTCTAAACAATCCAGCAAAACGGCTCATCATCAGTAATCCTGGATGTTCATATCGTTGTACAGCTGGACTATCTCGATTATCATAGGTATCAAATCCAAGTTCCACTGATAACACTTTTAAAGTCATAATAGTGAGCAAATTCAAACGAGAATTCATATCGCGTTCGATAGATCGAAATTCACTGTAAGCAAAAGTAACATAGGGATAAAGTTTAGCCATATCGGAATCAGGAACGTACACTGCTACTCCTCTTCTATTAAACAAATGGCTTAGGTAAGCAGTTCTCATATTGATGCTTTCCGGACCATCCAATTCACTCAAAATTCTACTCAGCCATTTCATGCTGATATTGATCTCTCTGTTGATAGTATTGGTATCTGCGTTGAGAATATCGTCGGGAATAGCAGGAATGTCATTTTGGGGACTGGCAGCTATGTCGGCGGCCAAAAGAGGATATTGAGCTGTTGCGGTTCTCAAACGCGCGTCATGTTGCAAAATATGCACTCGATGCATTTCATGAATTTCACCTTTAATACTTCTCTCGTTTCTCCCTTGAGGAGCATTTCTTAGAGATTTCAAATATCGAACTTGAATTGGTAATGTTTTCTCCGAACAATGAGGCAAGAATTTCTCTGCGAACAATTCCAAAATAGGAGCTCCCTTTTCTTCCACGGTCAATGTCGGTCCAGATACCGCCGCAGGTGCATTTTTCTCCACGATATGTTTCCAAAAAGTAAGTTCATCCGCTTCCGTCGACGCCTCATTAACGGTATCGGTAACATAATCGACGATCTTAGCCCAAAATTTTTCTCCCGCGTTCATGCGAATCATTTCCTCGAATTTCTTACGTGCAGCAGCATAGGTAGCAAGAGGATTACCTCTAAATCCAGCCGGAATAGTTCTAGTTCTACGTTCATCTACTCCTTTCATTCCCCCAATAAGATAACTATCATCTTCTGCTAAGGGATTGATCGTATGTAAATAAATCACCGCTAAACGAAAAATGGAAATGATATTGAATCCAACGAAGGCTTCTCCTGCATCGAAGATGTTCTTCTTGATGAATGACATATGCACGTAAATACGCTTATCAGAATTTCTAAGTTTATTGTTACTAGCAGACATAATGAATACTTTAACTGGCGATATTGTCCAATCTGCTCCTTTAGACATAATTTCACATACCGGTTTGCTATCGGTACTAGATATAGTTTTAGCGGTTCCTTTGAGAGGAATACAAATAGGAGCATTGTTAATTCTATAGACTTGAGTAATGAGATTCTTCTCGTAGCCGTTGACGATGAAATAGCCGACAAAATCTTTGGGATCCTCTCCCTTCAATTTCAAATCTTCTACATTTCTAATTATTTCGTGATTGGTAAGGTTATCAAATTTAGATCCCAACATCACGTGAAGTTTTCCAAAGGGAATTCCGGCACCAATGAGTTCTACGAGTTTACCAGTAGTATTATAATTTGCATCTAAAATTAATTCTACGTCAATGCTGAATGCTCCCCAATAGTTGACTCCGCCCAAACGAGCGTCTTGAGGCCACATCAAATCTGCAGAAGTTTCTCCTCGATCCCCTTTTCCTAATTCATCTCGTCGTGGACGATCTAATCTAAAATCAGTAACCTTGAGAATACCTACTTGAGGAATAACTATTTCTTTGTTCTCGAAGAAGGTTCGTAAGCCTTGAGTAGCAAACCAGTTGTAACTGTCGATAAGATACATATTGAGATAGTGAAATCTAAGGATAGGTTCGGATTCTTGACGGGAGATATCGAACAAAGACCACGAAATTACATCCATCAGTTTTCGAATGGCTAAGATTTCATTGTCCTTGATAGTGGTTAACCGTTCCAATTCTTCTAATGGACTCGAAGTTTCATCAGGATTAACTTGTCCGCTTGGATTAAGTGGAGTTAATTCTTGTCCGACTTCTTCCATTTTCGATCTCACAGTGTCTAAGCTCAATTAAAAGTTCACTTAGACTGGCACTTTTAATTTTCCATTTTTCCTTTTTATTTTTCAATTTTATATATAACGGCTCGCTTCCGAGTATTTTTATCATTCTCGTTTCGTCTTGGGCCCTGGCGGGCCCTAATGACCTAAAACTACAACCGATAAAAATCTCACGCTCGCCTCCTCGCGCAAGGCGCTCGGAAAAACATGCATATCTATATATTATTGATAAATTATCAAAAAGATCAAAGAAAAATATTATACACGCTCGCGCTCGGCCTAGACGGCCTCGCAATTGTTCATTATCTACGTCATATTGACGAATAATTATAAGATTTATCGATTAAATAATACTCGATAAATTGTTTAAGATGGACTCGGAAGTGAGCTAATTTGTTATTTGTAATATTTGGTGACGTCTGCTGAAACGGCTAATATACTATCCTTGCTCACTTTCGAGACCTCGAAGTAATACTCTTCGTTGAAAAAAGTGTTGTCCGCGAGGCCTCGATCAATTAATATCTTCCCCTGTTCGGAAATATAGTAATATAATAATCCCGCAGCTAAGGTTTCATACTTAGCTGAATTGAACAAAGGACTTACTTTCTTGCATACTTCATAAATAGTGAGAATATCATTTAGACAGGATTCTTGAAGGTCTAATTGGTGAATTAGAGAACGTAAAACGTCTCTAATTCCAATCAGGGGTAAATTGGAGGGATCTATACTATCAGTATTGTTATGAGTAATATTATTAGAGTTATTATTGAAACTGTTGGAACTGTCGATATTGACTATGATTGCGTTCGACTGAGGATTTAAATATCGATTGATTTTAGATTCTACATCTTTGGTAGCTTTATTGATATCTTTGAGCTTTAAATTAAGAGAGTTTTGAATCTCAGTCTTATCAAAGACTAAATCTTTTTTCTTACATATTGCTACTACACAACAGTAGATAATTCCTCTTCGAGGAGCATTACGTTTTATTTTCCCTTCTACCACTACCGTATATAGTTTACTTATTTCAGATTTAGCATCATCGGGCAAACGAAAATGAATTATTTCTGGTAAAACTGCCAAATCTTTAGTCTTGCCCAAACTTGTACCGTTGGAATTGGTGTAATTATTGATAGCGTGAGAATCATCGTGTTCGTTTGCTACTCGTAGTTTTTCTAATTCTTCTCCTATGTCGTAATTCATTCTTCAGGCGTCGTATATTTGAATAGTCTTCAATGTACCGATAGTTTTGATTTTAAAGCTTTGTATAAAGCTTTAAATCCCTTTTAAAGTAATAAAAGCTCTTAAACAAAACCTCTTATCCAATTGAATACTATTAAATCGTCTGTCGAATTTGAAGATGAATCATACGCGAAATGCCGTCAACGCTGATAGTAAATCAACACGATTGTATTACCATTACGATTCTCTACAGTACGTAACTAACGGTAACGTTACTCCTATGAATATTTCTGTTCCTCGTGATGGAAAATATCATTTACGATTAACAAACGTCTACGTAATCTATAGTAATAATTATACGGCTGATTTTTATGCAGGATTCGTGGCAGTATCTGGATTCGGTATGTCTCAAATCGGATCGGTTAATATTGCTCCTATTATTAAAAGACCAGCTAATACTATTTTGTTTCCAACGAAAGATCCTACTGCTGGAGGAGGTAACACAGAAATTATAAACGATATTCAACTAACATCCAGAGATCAATTAATAATCGAGTTTCTTGATAGCAATTGTGTTACTGTCCCTACCGACCGTATCATCTGCACCCTCAAAATAACATCCACTGATTAGAGTGTGGGGCTCGCTTTCGAGTATTTTTATCATTCTCGTTTTAGAATGGGGCCTGGCGGCCCCTGATTCTAAGTCAACTATGGACAATAAAAATCTCACGCTCGCCAACCTCGCTTCGCTCGGGAGGACCGCAGGTCCTTTCAGTCGAAGGGAGTCGGCTTCGCCTCCTATAATATCGCGCGCGTACGTGGAGATACAAAATATTTAACATCTGTTATAGGATGTTAAATTTACTCGGAAGCGAGCCGACTTCTTAGAGATTGCAGCCGTCGGCATTGCATGATCTGGTAGATGTAGAGGAAGATTTTTCGCAGATATCGCATGACGAGCTAGAGGTTGAACAACTTGAGTTGCTGGATGACGAGGATGAACACGACCTCGAATGACTGCGAGGCTTATGCGGCTTGAAATTCTTGCACTTGCAAAATTGCGAAGCTGAAATTTTTCCTATTTCCACTGGAGACAAAGAGCGATTGTAGATCGTCACTTCGTCGATATCTCCCGGAAAGGAATAATTGTTAGTGAGATCGTTTACGCAACCAGTGTATCTTCCGATAGTAAGATCATTATTAGTAGGAAGATTATAGTTAATAGGCAAGGAATAATTGGTAGTAGCTACTAAAACTCCATCCACGTATAATTTAATTGCTACTCCGTCGTAGGTACCAATAACATTGTGCCAAGTATTATTCCAAATTCCAGGTACATTAGCCGATGCTAATCCCACTGTATTTCCATCATAAACTATAAAACGGACATTGTCCACGACAGGACCCGCATATAATCCGTAACTGGCAGAAAGACATGCGTTAGCTCCTTTAGCAACGATCCATTTATAATCGTTAGGTTGAAAAGATTTAACCCAGGCGCTGACACTAATTCTACTTGATTCCAATTTATAAAAATTAGGTAAACTTTCATCGACCGTTACTACATCGTCACCTCCTTGAATTGCAAAAGCTTCTCCTGATACTCCAACAGTATAATCTCCATGATAAATTCCATTGTTTCCGTTAACCGAATCACGTGCATTGTTATCAGCATTCCACCAACCTACCATGCCGTTCAATGGAGGGAGACAAACTACGTCCGCATCGCATCCACATGCTTTAATTATTGGGCCATGATATTCTTCGTAATCCTCTTGATTCTGCAATCTGTTGTTCTGAACCAGCTCTCTCCCATACTGAAGATTTTCATAACTGGTATTATTGTAATTGGAGATGGAAACACACGTTAATACTTCAGGATTATCTCCAGTACAAATAAACTGTTGCACATTGGATTTAGATTTTCCTTGCTCGTTCATCTTACAGATTGATTACTTGTTTTGCACAATATTGTTATTATTTTAATTAGACGTTCACACTAAAGTTTTGTTTAGTGTGAATTTGCGCGGCGCATAATTCGAGCTCGAATTAGAGTTTTTTAGTTTAGTATACGTACGTTTGTTTTTTAATTGTTATGTTTGATGTTTTTTAAAAGTATTTAGGTTAACTAACTCAAACGATTAATCGTCGGAGTCACTTGAGCCATTATCATTGTCATAACCATCATCTTCCTCATCATCAGAATCCTCAGCAACAGTTCCAGGTGGTGGTATTACGAATGGAGTCAAAGCTGCAGTGGAATTGGTTATGGTTCCTCCCAATGTTCCGAGTCCAGCTAATTGATTGCCACCCAATGCTGTTTGAAGTCCCGTATTGATTTGAGGTTGAGAAGTCAATTTCAATCCGGTGTTTGGTTGAGCTTGAAAAGGTGCCAATGTTCCGCCTAATTGATTTCCTCCCAAAGGTGCTGTCTTTCCTAAGACATCAGCCAATGCAGGAGCAGTAGTATTAGGTTGAATTAAAGCAGGATTATTAGTTTGGTTTAGGAATTGCTGTTGGGGATTCTGTAAGACGCCGAATCCGGTATTTTGAGGAGCGGTAGCAGTCAACAAACTATTCAGTTGCATTTGAGAGTTAGCAGGTTGAATTCCGGTGCCTTGTAATTGAAAGGTTGACGTTTGTGCGGTAGGCATATTCAAGGCTCCCAAACCTGGCAACACAGTTTGAACGACTCCGTTAGCTACTCTTCCGCTAGATGTTTGTTGGATAAATCCATTGTTTTGTTGAATTGGTTGCGTGGGTCCGTTCAATGTTGACAATCCTCCTAAACCGCCTAGTCCTCCTAATCCAGTTGTTGTAACTGCGCCTCCCATTTGCTGTTGTTGAGAAGCAACTCCGCCCCAGCCAGCAGTATTTCCTCCGGAAGTGGCTCCTGCTTGCATTGGTTGAATTGGTCCATATTTTCTCTCAGAAGCTTGAAAGGCGGCTAAAGCTCCTTTAGCTTGCGTTCCTCCGACACGTTTATCATGCTTGTCTCCGGCACGCATAAATGGAGTATCTACTTTCATATAAGAGGGACCAGGAGCAGCAAACCAATAAGGATATTTTCCTTTAGCATCGAAAGCGATTGGTCGTGGTCCACCTGGAACTTGATAAGCTCTATTAACGCTAACTTGTCCAGATGTCAAATCTAAGATCTCCATTTCAACGGAACCAGCAGGAATAGCGTTGGCATCAATAGGACGAGGAACAGAATTGGTCTTCTTGGTGGATGATGTTTTCTTAGCAGCGGTAGCAGGATAGAATGTGGTAGTTTGTGTGGGACCGTTAGGAATAGTAAGACCTCCTAATCCACTACCTAAAACAGTGAGTTGATTTCCACCAGGACCTTGTCCGACGCCTGTCATCAATCCTTCGAAGCCTTCGTTCGACATCGATGTCAAATTATCCAAACCACCTAGACCTCCCAAAGCGCCGGTCTGTTGGAATCCGGTAGCTTGAAATTGTTGCTGTTGAATAGGAGTAGAATAAACACGATTCTTTCCAGCTTCTACGGCAATATCTTTTCCCGATGATTGTACACCATAAACCAGAGCGCCTTTTGCATCACGTTCCAATTCTCCTTCAGCGTTCTTATTGGGCTTAGCAACGAAAACTTTGAATCTTTCTGCTAAAACTCCCATGGGCTCCACTCCGTTGGAAAGGCCTCTAGGAATCATCTTAGAACTGGGATCTCTGATGGAAGTCTTATTTTGGTTGTGAATGACAGATTTTTGCGGATTGTATTCCTTTCCGTGGGTATTAGGTCCAAATACAGTCTCTACAATCTCAGTGGGAATATCTCCAGCAGTGAGAAATAATTCAAAACTAAGATCCCCGAGATCTTCATCACTGATTCTGAAGACTACGACACGAGATTTATCGCTGGGTTTTAATCCACGAACAACAACAGTGGCATAAGGTAATTCTACTTTTGGTGCAAGATTCATATTTGTATTATTTATTGTAGCTTAGGCCGCGCGAATTTACAGAGCAAGATTTTTAATTAGAGGAAAGTTTAGGTTTTTCGTGAGATTTATCGAATTCAAGTTTTGAATTCGAATTTATCACAAGACGGTGTTGTGCGAGTGTTATAGATGCGAAAAAGACGAAAGAATTATCGTCAAGATTGCGAACAGTAACGTTTTCTTTTGAAAATTAAAAATTTAAAAAATTATTTTTCTGTAGTCTACTCTATGTACAGGTAGATATTGAAGTTCAGTTTGAACGAATAATAGATAGTATATGGAAACGAAAAATTACACCAAGTCTGTTATTCTTACTTTTTAAATAACTTTAAATTTATAACGAATTTTTCGTTATAAATCAGACGTATTCTGTATGTCAAATTTTATTTATTGCTTGTTAACGTTTTGCTGAGCAGTTAAGATTATGATGTACTCTTTGAGGATTTTGACGATGATATCTCCGTGACAGGGGACATCAATTCCTTTCTTAATTTTCTCCGCTTTCTTACACCAACATCCCAAACTAAGCGATCTACCTGTAGTTATCAGTTGATATAATCGCGGTCCCCATAAGGCTTGATTATTAACTATTTCTTGCCTTAGATAAGCTTCGTAATTTATTAAGCATTGTGCTCGTTCTTGTTCGGTTTTGCAGGGAAAAGGATTAGCCCACACAGAAGCATCTAAGTTCCAAATTGACATTGTCATGCGTCTCCCGATATAGACGTCGCATCCCTGAACAATCGTTCCGTCTTTCTTCCCTTTCAGACACACGACATGAGGCAAGATATATTGTTGCATTTTATTTTAATCTCAAGGAACTGAGATTAAAAATTAATTCGTTTTTCATTTGCCGTTGACATGTCGTAAGAGTTTTCCGAGTTCTTTTCTCTTCTCAGCGCTAGATATAGTCGTACCTCTGTTAATTTGCCAAAAGGAAGCAATTACTTCTTTGAGACTAGTGCCAGTATAAGGCAGATATGGATCTCTTTTGAGTGGCGTACGAAATCCATGAGAACAAGTATTTATGTCAACACATTCGCAAGTTTTAGAGTTATCATCGGAGTCACTATTGCTATTATCTTCGTTATTATTGCAACTATTAGAATTATTATTGGAGTTATTGTTTTCAGTAGGAATGAATTGTCCGTTGACATATTGATTATCTTCAACTACTTCCATTCTTGGCTATTATGTTGTAGCGATAATTTTTAATCCCTTTCAAAGCAAGATTAAAAATTATTTTCGTTTTCTTAATCGCCGAAAGCGAGCCCACTACTGATGAGAAATGTCATTACATGCTCCTTGCGTCTCTCGGCCGACGATAACTTCATATTTAGGCTTGGAACATTGGTAACACCACATCTGGCTGCTCATTTCTGTCGGCTTAGTTAATTCAACTGGCACGGATGAAATTTGAATAACGGGCTCATCAGGATCAGTAACAGTAGTTGGAGTATTTGCATTTGATGTTTTTTGAACTGGGAATTCGAATCCTGACTTGTATTCTACTTTTTGCGTTGGAATTTGTCCAGGAATATAATCATTAATATGATTGGATTGATTCAAAGCGGAAGTATCAGATGTCACAATTCCTGCTGAAATAGCAGTTACATTTTCTTCTCCGATTGTAGTTGTCTTAGTTGTCGTTAGATACTGCCCCATATTTGTTTTTATTTTCGAAAATTGTGACGATGAAATGTTGGCGCCCGATTTTATTATTATTATGTTTTAATTGTTCATCCCTATAAATAATCGATTCTCTGATGCAAAAGGAATAAGAAACAATCAAAGATGACACATGAACCGGGCTCATCAATGGAAGAAGCAATGCTTTATGATCCAGAAATAGTGAGACATATAGACGCGAGAATGAAATATTGGTTTAATACAGGATTTCAAGCCAATGATGTAACTCTTGGTAATTTATTCATCACTAATAATATAATCTCATCAACTTTACTAAACGAAGATATAATTATACAACCCAACGGTACAGGTCAATTATTAGCAAAAAATGACCCTATAAGTTCTATGGGAGTCGCTACCAAGCACTATGTTGATCAATTAACTATAGACCACTCCATTACTACGGATAATATTCCTAATTTTACGCAAGATGTCGACGATCAAATCGGAACTCAAAAGGGAACCCCTAATGGTTTAGCTACCTTAAATTCCGACGGTAAAATTCCTGCTGATCAATTATCTATATCTAGTATTACTTATCGAGGTACTTGGAATGCTTCTTCTAATACGCCTACCATTGTTTCTAGTATCGGAATCCCAGGAAATTATTATATTGTAGCAACGACAGGAACTACTTCTATTGATGGTGTAGCAGTATGGAACGTAGGAGATTGGATTTTGTTTAATGGATCTGTTTGGGAAAGATGTCCGCAAGTAGTTTCTGTAACTTCAGTGGCTGGTAAAACTGGCAGCGTCATTCTCACTACCGCGGATATTGCTTCAGGAACTTTTCCTGACGCTCGTATCGCTCAATCTTCAATTTTGCAGTATCAATCAGCATTAGATATCAGAGGTTTAATGAATGCTCCTACTGGAAATATCGTCGGTCATAATGATCTCCAAACCCTCTCTAATAAAACCATCAATGCTAGTAATAACACAATTACAGAACTAACTAATTCTAATTTAGCTAACAATGCCGCTATTGCATTGACAAAAATAGGAAACGGCGATGTCTCTGCCGCACAATTATCTTACTTAAACACCATAACCAGTAACGTGCAGACGCAACTCGATAATAAAGCAGCTATTATTCACATTCATGATGCCGGAGATATTACCTCTGGACAATTCGCAGCAGCGAGAATTTCTTCTACATCAGTGTTACAATATCAAGCAGGTATTAATATTAATAGTTTAACTGGTGCGCCTAGCTCACTCGTTGTAGGCTCTACCGATCTCCAAACTCTCACCAATAAAACGTTAGATGCCGTCAATAACACCATCCGTAACATTGGTAACAATGAATTGAAACCCAATGTTAATGTGAATTTCTTGGCCGACGGTTCTGTAACTAACGCTGAATTTCAATATTTACATAATCTAACTGCTCCTATTCAATACCAACTGGATGGTAAATCAGCTAGCATTCACACACATTTAAGTTCCGATATTACCGATTTGTCGACGGTGTTACCTAAAGCGAATTATAACGCTGTTGTTTCTCCAACTTCATCTGATGATAATTCGTTAGGATACACTGTGGGATCTCGCTGGATTAACACTGATAGTCTTCGAGAATACGTTTGTGTTGATAGCAGTATCGGAACTGCGGTATGGTCTGATACTACTGTGGCGGATGATGTTCAAATTGGGATGATTATTCAGCAGAATACGGTTACCATTGCTGGAGGTCCTCATACCACGTTAGATTTTCGTGCTCCTAACGGTGGAGCAACTATTCTTAACGCTAATAATCACGTAGCGAGAATAACTATTGATGCTACTGTAAATGATACCGATGCCAATCTGAAAAATCGTGCCAATCATACTGGAACTCAATTAGCCTCTACCATCTCCGATTTCACTACAGCCAGTCTCAATATTATTAATGCACAAAGAGGCGGAGCAAATGGCATAGCAAGCTTAGATCCTTCAGGAAAAATTCCCATGAATCAACTATCAATTTCATCTACTAATTATCAAGGAACATGGAATGCTTCTACTAATACTCCTACTATTATCTCTAGTACTGGCACTAACAATTACTATTATATTGTTAATACGGCAGGGACGACAACCATTAATGGAATATCAAACTGGGGTGTAGGAGATTGGATCATTTTTGACGATGGTGTAATTAGTAATCGATCCGCACGATGGGAAAGAATTGCTAATAGTCAATCTGTAACTTCCGTAAACGGAAAACAAGGTACAGTGATACTAGTTGCTCCCGATATTACTTCGGGTTTTTTTGGCGACGCTAGAATTTCTCAATCGTCAGTTATTCAACATCAAAGTGCAATCAACATATCTACATTAGTAGGAGCACCAACATCCACCGTGGTTGGCATCACCGATGCGCAAACTTTAATTAACAAGACTATTAATGCTGCTAACAATATTGTAAGTAATATAATCGATAGTTGCATTAGTAACAATGCTGGTATCAACGCACTAAAAATCGCTGACGGTTCTATTTCCAATGCGGAATTCCAATACTTAAACAACGTTTCTTCCAATATTCAGACGCAGTTAGATGGTAAAGCATTAAGTGTTCATACTCATGTTGCTACTGATATTACTTCAGGACAACTTCCTATTTCCACTATTTCTCAAGCTGCTGTACTTCAACATCAAGGAGCAATTAACATCAATAGTTTGTCTGGAGCACCGACATCAGCAGTGATCGGCGCCACCGACAATCAAACTCTAACCAACAAAACTTTGAATGCTGTCAACAATACTATCCGTAACATCGGTAATAATGAATTATCTTCGAACGTAAATGTAAATTTCTTAGCTGACGGTTCCGTGACCGACGCGGAATATCAATACTTACACGGTGTTACTTCGGCGCTTCAGACGCAATTGAATAACAAATCTACTGTGGGTCATAGTCATGTTCCATCTGATATCACGGGTTTAGGAACAATTTTACCTAAATCTAATTATGATGGACGAGTAGCTCCCGTTAATACTGATGATATAGGACAGGGATATGCAATTGGATCCCGTTGGATAGATGTGGTGCAACAGAAAGAATACGTTTGTATTGATGCTACATATGCGAATGCCATATGGACCGCTACTACACTTGACCCTAACAATCAACTAGCAAATATAGGGGTAAAGTATCAAAACGATAATGTTGGCTCGGGATCTTTCTCTACTTTGAATTTTTACTCCGGAGTTACCGGTAATTCCGGAGCCGTTTCTGTTTCCGATCTCGGAAACAACACCGCTAAAGTTGTTATTTTAGCTACTGTGAACGATACCGACGCCAATCTGAAAAATCGTGCCAATCATACTGGAACCCAAACAGCCTCCACTATCAGCAATTTTGACACCGCAATTAATAACTCCTCTCATGCTTTGAATCACAATAATCCTCATTTAGTTACGGCAGCTCAGATAGGGCTCTCTAATTTAACTAATCGTTTGGATAATTATAATGCTAATTCTATTCCTGATATAACTAATGATTCTACACAAGGATATTTATTAGGATCGAATTGGTTTGATGTTTCTTCGTCTCGTTTATATGTTTGTACTGATTCTACTATCAATAACGCGAAATGGATAGAGGTAGTAACGCAGGCTCTAGGAGGAGATTCTACTATCATTACTAGTATCGGAACTAACGATAATACTCCTATCAATTTGGTTTCCATTCCTACTTTGAATGATACAGCTTATTTAATAGAGGCCTCTATTGTAGCTCGACGAACTGATATTGTCAATAATGTGATTCCTTCAGAAGTAGGAGCCTACAAGATGAATTGCCTTTACAAAAATGACGGAGGAGTATTAAGTGAAGTACTAAGCAATAGTGTTAAGTTATTGGATGATCAAGATTGGATTGTCATTGCCTCCATTTCTAATAATTTGATCACTATTGTGGCTCAAGGCGAAGTCAACAAATCCATATCCTGGAAGTCATCCTTCAAAGTTCTTAGCGTGTAGCTCGCTTCCGAGTATTTTTCTTATTTTCATTGAATCGTGGGGCCTCTGGCCCCTAACGATTTAACAACTACAGGCTAACAAAAATCTCACGCTCGCCTCCTCGCGCTGGACGCGCTCGGAAATTATTATATGGGACGCAATTTAATATGCATATTTAGTATATTAAAGAAAAGAGGAAGTTTATAAAATAGGGAATCCATTTACCGTTTAATTTGAGGATAAGATGTCGATCATTGAAGTAGCTGGGATTCAGAATCCGGTTTCGATCATCGATGGGAATGATCCTACGAAAAGAATTCAATTTGTTACCAGCGGGATAACAACGGGTAACACGAGGTTAATAACTATACCTGATGCCAATGTTACCATTGTCGATCCCACTCTAGTAGCGACTTTGACTAACAAGACTATTGCTGCTGGATCTAATACAATAACTGGAATAGCCGATGCTAATATTGCTTCTGGAGCTGCCATTGCATTATCCAAGATAGGAAACGGAGATGTTTCTGCCGCACAATTATCTTACTTAAACAGTGTTACTAGTAACGTACAAACACAGTTAGGAGGAAAGGCGGCTACGTCCCATACACATACAGCTTCTGCTGTTACCGATTTCACTGCCGCTGTAAATACTATTATTTCATCTAAATCTGGGGCCAACAACGGATTAGCGACTTTAGATTCCACGGGTAAAATTCCTGCCAGTCAATTGGCACTTAATAGTGTTACTTATCAAGGTGCTTGGAATGCATCTACAAATACACCAACTCTTCAGAATGGTGTTGGTATGCAAGGGTATTATTATGTTGTTTCAGTAGCTGGAAATACAGTTCTAGACGGAGATACTGGATGGCAAGTTGGAGACTGGGCCATTTTTAACTCAACTGAATGGGATCGAGTTCCTATTTCTTCTGCTGTTACCTCAGTGGCTGGAAAAACAGGAATAGTGACATTAGCTACCTCTGATATATCTTCAGGGACTTTTGCCGATGCTAGAATTGCTTTATCCAATGTTTCTCAGTATGTAGGATCTTTAAACATTCAGAGTTTGGCTAATGCGCCCACTGGAACAGTAGTAGGAACCTCTGATGCTATGACTCTTACTAACAAGTCACTAGTAAATGCTACTACTAGTTTTGTAGATGGAACAGATCCCACTAAGAAAATCAACTTTGTTTCCGCTTTGGCTACTACTGGTACAACTTTAAGTATCGCCTCTCAACAAACTACTTCTCAAACCCTATCCATTCCCAATTTGATTTCATCTGATACGTTAGTAACATTAACATCAACTCAAACTCTTACCAACAAGACGTTAACTAATCCTACTATTGCTACGATTACTAATGGAGGCCAGAGCTTAACTTTGCCTACTTTCAGTGATACTTTGACTGGTCGCAATACCACCGATACTCTTACCAACAAAACTTTCCTTAACAATACTACGTTATTTGCTGATTCTACCGATACTACTAAAAGAATTCGATTCCAATCTAGTGCAGCCACGACTGGTACTACTTTGATTCTGGGTTCGCAACAATCAACTTCTCAGACCTTGAATTTTCCTAGCGTGGCGGCTAATGATACTGTTATGACCACAGGAAGCAATCAAACTATTACCGGAGCTAAAAGTTTTCTTGCTGTATCAAATTTGTTTGGACTTTCAACTGGATATGCGGTAGGAACTGTCAGTCAATCTACAACTACTGTTACGGGAGTAGGAACTACTTTTACCACCAATATGGTGGGAGGAGTGATACTGTATACTAGCGGAGGACAAGCGTTTGTTACCGGATTCAATTCTCCCACTTCCTTGACCGTAAAACAATCAGCGACAGTTGCCTCTACATCTTATACTCTATATTATGGTACCTATCAACAGGATAGTACGGGAAACACATCTGCGGTCGGTTTAAATTTGTCCTCTCTGACTGCGAGCTTACCAGTACAAACCGATGCCAACAAAAATCTTATTTCCTCTGCGGTAAATCTGGCCAGTAATCAAGTGACAGGCGTCACTTCTGTAGCTAATGGTGGATCCGGAGCAGCTTCATTTTCTGCTGGTTATTTCTTACAGGGCAATGGAACTAGTGCTTTTTCTACTACTAAAACTATTCCCGCTGGTTTGGTAGTTGGTGATTCCGATAATCAAACTCTAACCAATAAATCTTTCTCTAATGCTTCTTGTTTGTTTGTCGATGCTACTACTACCAGCAAAGCTATTGGATTTAACTCTTCTTCTGCTACTGCAGCTACTACTTTGACTATCGCCTCTCAACAAACCACTTCCCAAACTTTATTAGCGCCAAATATTTCTGCCACCGATACTATAGTTACTCTTAATTCTCAGCAAACAATCAGCGGTAACAAAACTCTTACTGCCGTGAACGCATTGATGACTTCTTCTACTTATACTGTTGGTACTGTAAGTCAAACAACAACTACTGTCACTGGTTCAGGTACTACCTTTAACAATTCTATGGTAGGAGGAGTAATGGTTTTTGCTAATGGGTCTCAGGCTTACGTAACCGGATTCAATTCTACTACTACCTTAACTGTATCTCAATCTGCTACCGTAACCTCCCAAACCTATGTTTTGTATTTTGGAGGGTATCAACATGATAATTTAGGTAACGTAGGAGTAGCAAAATTGAATGTTAATTCCTTAAGTGGTAGCTTACCAGTACAAACCGATGCCAACAAAAATCTTGTTTCAGCGGCAATCAATTTATCCTCACAGATTACTAATACTTTGGGAGTATCTAACGGAGGAACTGGAACCACTACATTAGCTTCTGGATATTTGTTGCAAGGAAATGGTACTGGAGCTATTCAAGCCACGAAAGTTTGTCCAGTAGGAACTATTGTTGGCGATACTGACGCTATCACTCTCAGCAATAAAACTCTCGATGCTAATTCCAACACTATCAGCAATATAGCTAATGGCAACATCGCAGCTAATGCTTCTATTGCGGCTACTAAGATAGGAAACGGAGATGTATCCAACACGCAATTATCCTACTTAAACAGTGTTACTAGTAATGTTCAAACTCAAATTAATGCTTGTGCTCCGGCATCAACATCTGCTTGGACGCAAACTAATCCCCTTACTACTACAACTTCGTCTACGACAACTCTGGCCACCATCGCAACTGCCTCTAATACTACTTATGTTTTAACAGTAATTGTTGGTGCGAGAAGAACTGACTCGGGATCGGAATCAGCAGCTTATACTTTTACCTGTCTTTTCCGTAATAACGGAGGAGTGTTGACATCCGTGGGACAAAACAGAGTAGTGATAGAAGATGTTACTGCTTGGGGGACTACGGTATCGGTTTCCGGAACTAATATTGTTATTAGTGTCGTCGGAGCCAATGGATCCACTGTCAACTGGGTCGCATCCTACAAAAATTTAGCAGTTTAACTCGCTTTCGAGTATTTTTCTTATTCTTGTAGTTGAATTGGCCCTGGCGGGCCATAATCCCAATTCAACTACAAGCTAACAAAATCTCACACTCGACCTAGCATGTAAACATGCAGTCGGCGACGGCCTCGCTATTGTACGGAGATATGTGAAATATTTAACATTTGTTGAAATGTTAAATATAGATGATTTATGGTTAGATTTAAATAGATAGTGACGTAATAAAACGTGCTGTGAAGAGAAAGAATGTCGACCACTATGACTATTGGGAATATCATAGGAGCGACTATTAGTGATGCTGCCGATGAAAGTAAAAAATTCTCTTTCCAATCTAGTGGAGCTTCTATCGGTACCACTTTAACTCTTATCAGTCAACAGACAACATCACAGAATCTAACTATACCTAATTTAATAGCTTCGGATAATTTAATAACTTCAACTGCCTTTCAAGCTCTTAACAACAAAAGTATAATCTCTAATAACTGCTTTCTGGTGGATCTTATCGATATCACCAAGAAAATATCTTTCAGTGTCAATGGTGCTGTTACAGGAACCACTTTAACTATAGCCTCTCAACAAGCAACATCACAAATATTATCTATCCCCAATCTAACTGCAGCCGACACTTTAGTAACTTTAGCTTCAATTCAAACTCTAACCAATAAAACTTTAACTTCTGCTACTCTTACTAATCCTATTATTTCTACCATAATAAATTCTAATTCCGTGTTGACTCTACCGACTTCGACTGATACTCTACTCGGTCGTAATACTACCGACACTCTAACTAATAAATCTCTATCTACTGTTAATTGTGTTTTCGTCGATTCCACTGTTCCCACCAAGAAAATAGCATTTAATAGTAGTAGTGCTTTAGCTGCCACTACCTTAACCATAGCTTCTTCTCAAACGACAACACAAACCTTATCCATTCCTGATATCACTATTGCGGATACCATGGTTACACTTAACTCTGCTCAATCTTTAGTTAATAAAACTTTTACTGATGCTAGTAATAATATTATGGCTAGAGGATTATGGGTTAATAATGGTTCTACAGTGCTTACTACCGTAGCTGCAACAACACCATCTGTAGGACAAGTTCCAGTTGTAGGTGCCAATAATACTATAAGTTTTCAAACTATAGGAGGATTGACATGGAGAAATGTTTGGAGTGCTGTTACAGCTTATGCTATTAATGATGTTATTTCTAGCGGAGGATCATGCTGGGTTTGTATTGCTTCTAATCTTAACAATGTTCCTCCTAATGCTACTTATTGGAACGAAATGATCAATGGTATTTCTTGGAAGGGTGCTTGGAGTAGTATCATCGCATATATTTTAAATGATGTTGTTTCCTCTTCCGGATCCACTTATATTTGTATCTTAGGACACACTAACTATGTTCCACCTAATACCACCTACTGGAACATTTTTGTCTCTACTTCTCCTGCCGGATCTACTTCTCAGGTTCAATATAATAATAATGGAGCATTAACAGGAACTGCAAATCTAACTGTTGATGCGAGTGATTATTATCCTGTAATAGGGGATTTGGTGGGATCTACTCCTGCAGCTCCTAATTCCGGAATTAAAGTTTTTTCTCGATTTCGTTCGGGAAGAAAAACTTTAGCCCAATCTTCTTCCACCGGAGATTATTCTTTTCAACCATGTTTGTGGGCTAATAAAATAAGTTGGTATTCAGCTCAAGGAAATGGAACCACAGTCTCTGTGGTAAATTTTGGAAATACTATTACTGGTACTGCTACAACTCGAAATGTAGCAACCACCAACATTTTAGTTAGCACTAGAAGATGCGGTCATGTTAGTGCTGCTACTGCAGGATCCAGTGCTGGAACTCGACATGGATTTCAGCAGTTTTTCATGAGTAATGTTGCTGGTGCAGGGGGATTTTTCTACGTGGTAAGATTCGGTTTATCGAGTGCATCTACGGTAGCTAATCAGCGTTCATTCGTGGGATTAATAGCATCGACAGTTGCTTTAGGAAATGTCGAACCATCATCCAACACTAACATAATCGGTTTTGGAGTGGATTCGATTGACTCCACGTGGAGTTTTATGCATAATAATGCGGGATGCGTTGTTACCGGATCAATTTTGCTTAACCTTTTAACCGTGACCATAGTCACTAGTGGATTAGTTGCCATAGGAAGAGTATTAAGTGGATCGGGAGTAGCTGCAGGAACAATGATCACAGGATTTGTATTAGGTAATGGCGGTACAGGAACGTACACTCTTAATATTTCTCAAACCGTAGTTTTAACTAGTATTACTATGAACACTATCAAAGATACTTTAACGGGAACTTTTCCTCCCCGAGATTTATCTGTCTCTTTGTTAGAGGCTCGTATTTTCTGTGCTTCTAATTCATCTACCGTTTATTATTCCTTGGAGGTAGTAGGCGGAGGATCTCTATTTGAAGGATCAACATCGACTATATTACCCGCGGTGGGAACTCTCTTATCACCGCAAATTTGGACCAATAATGGAACTACCGCTCTCGCATGCGGAATTGATGTCCTATCCCAATACCTCGAGACAGATAACTGACTCGCTTTCGAGTATTTTTATCATTCTCGCCACCTCGCTTCGCTCGGGAGTCGCCCTGCGGGCTTTTAAAATTTCGATATCAATCGCATGCGATTTAAATCTTGAATGAGATTTAAATCAATAAACGTGTTACAATAAAACAATTCTAAATATCAATAGGAAAAATATCATGAGCTATACGTTTAGTACGAGTAGTGGATTTGCGACTGATGTTAATTTGGGAGTGATAAGAGGGTTAATAATGGCGCAAATTACTCGACGGGGATTAGTGAGTGTTACTGCCGTTGGAGATTCAATTGATATTGTCTTTGACGGGGATTTGAATTCAGGAGAGTTATTGTTATTGGGTGGAATTATATCGGGATTGGATAATGCTGCGTCGCCCCAACTATCATTAGGTTATATCGATCCTGCTACTAACACTTTAATTCATATGATAAATGGACAACCGCAGAAGTTTCTCGGTTCCCAAGTGAACGAAATTATCATTAGTAAAACTAGTCAAAAACATTTCCCTACCGTGAAGGCAGCTATTTTAGCCAACAACACTCCTAACAATATTTTTGTAGTTTATCCTGGTACTTACGTTGAAGACAATCCTATTACTTTGCCCGCAGGAACTTTCCTGAAAGGAGCTGGAACCGCTCAAAATTGCATCATTGTGGCTGCTAATCCTAATTATGATATTATTAAATTAGGTGCAGGAGCTGGAACCTACAATTTGTCTTTCTTTAATGCTTATGGAGTTGATCCTTCTACCGGACAAAAAGCACGAGGAATCTATCTCGATGGAAGCCAGACTCCAGATCAGTCTAATTTCTCCGCTGTATTACAGTGTTTCTTTGTAGATTGTAATATTGGATTAGAGTCCGACGGAAAGAATCTTTCCACTGTAGCTAATATCGATACTTTATTCTGTGATAAGATTGTATGCAAAGCAAGAATGAGAAACTGCGAATCGGCAGTCGTTGTTCGTAACGGAGGACAAATGATTTGTACCTCCTTACAGGTCATGGGAACAATGGCTATACCTAACATTTCTCTCCAATACACTTTCAATCGAGCTATATATTTCTCCGATCCTTTCACCAAACTCACTCTCATCACTAGTTCTATTTGGATCAGCAATATAGGGTTATATGCTAATAATGGAGGAGCATTACAAGTAATGCTCCTTATGATGACTAATTGTAACACAGGAATTCAAGTTGGTCCCAATGTTCCTCTAGATCCCACTGACAATACTAACATGCGTCTTATGAACACTGCTATTTTCGGTTCTAATCTTAATGTTCTAAATTCGGAGAATTACGACATGGTAGTGGAATCGACTTCTAGTAATATTAATTTTGATTCTGATATGTTAGACGATACTAAGTTTCTCAATCCTAATAACGTAGTCCTAAACATTAAATACAATTCAATAGTTTTTAACGAGTACATTCAGACCATTTCCGGAAATGTTCGTTTTGGTAGTTTGTTATCGCCAACAAAAGCCACTTTTGGACAAGGAGAATATTTGAGTACAGGATCGATAGTGTTATCCAATACAGATTTCGAAACTGGAACCTGGATTAACAACACTTTAATCGCCACTAACATAGAAGGAGAGTTCGAAATCTTTCCTGGAACAGGAGTCGGTAATTGTTGCTACATCGGAGGACCCCAATTTATTCCAGGAATAAAAATCATGATTACTACTCCCGTTGTTTCTCAAACCATTTTAGAAGACTATATTTGGGAATATTGGAACGGTAACAATTGGATTTGGTTTAATATCATGCAGACTGATAGCAGTCCTGCTCATTATACTTATCGAAATTCTTGTATGAATAAAGCTGATACCTTTGATGTTCGTTTCGGATTAACGTCTGCTACACCCTTCGCATTGAAAACTCTTTTTAGCTTTAGTAGATACTGGATTCGGATTAGAATTATCAATGCTATTGCTAGTAAACCCTTGGCACAATACGTGAGAATCCACGTCAATACTAAAGCTATTAACAATGATGGCTTCACGGAATTGTTCGGTGATGCTCGAGTTTTGAAGACCGTAGCTACTGGTTTAGAAACTTCTTATCCATCTAATTCGGTATTAGGAACACAGGAATTATTTTTAGCTCAAAAATTGAGCTTCTCTCGAACTAACGGCTTATTTGTAAGGGGAAATACGTGCCGATTAGGATACAGAACTATTTTGCCTTTTGATATCGATATTTCTTTCCCTTTGAAATTGGAATTCGTATTTGTAGGAGACAATTCGATGGCGGGAAATGTATCTTGGTGTCTGCGATATAGTTATACTCTTCCCGGAAGTAAAATTTATCATAATGTTATTGATGCGCCAGAAGAATTACCATCAACTAACATAATAACTATGATAAGCATCGTAAGTCAACAAGATACAGATAACAGAATGATATTTAAAATTCCTGTTTCGTGTATTGATAGTAATCCTAAAAATAATATGGCTAATGTTTTGTGGATCTCGTTAGAAAGAAACTCGTCCACTTCTAACACTGTTGATACTTACTTGGGGAACGTGGCTATGGTTTTTAACAAAGCTTCCTATATAAGTTGGTGTACATCAGGAAACCACTTACTCAGTTATTGAAGATATTTCCTATCGAAAATATTGATAAATTGAGAAATTAATCAAAAACAAAAATCTAACGATGCAAATTATAATCGTTAAAATATTTTAGCTTAGCACCAGCTAACAAATAACCGCCGTATTATTCGTTGAATGTTGACTAACACCGCTTCTACCGTCTACTTCATCTCCAAGGACAGTTATGAAAAATACGTCAAAGAGGATCCCAAAGCAGAATTAACCGCAAAATTATTTAACATAAATGAGGAAGATATCTGGCGTTCTTATATCGATCCCGAAATTTATTACTCTATCACAGGAGATATCGTAAAGCCTCTCCCCACGTCCAAAGTCAATCTCTCAGATTCTTCCGACAAATCTAATTGTGATTATTCTAACGGTGTTAAGGAATACGTCACCTTAAGAAGAAAAGACATCCCTCCTCCGACAATAGAATCCATTACGGATTCGGTTCTTAATTGTCCTATCGCACGGTATCAATTCGACGATGGACCTCAGGAGAACGATGACATCACAGTTTATAAGTTTCCTGAGCTGTCAGTCCATCAGGTCGATTACCTCCGCGATCTGATGCAAATTATCAAAGACGAGATTTATGATTATGAATCAGATTTCAAAAATGCGAATTTCCTTCAACGACAAGTAGTAGAAATCGGTCTCGAAGAATATGGTAATCTTCCCGAAGACAATCCTCATTACAAACCAGGAACTTATTATTTAACAGTCGTTTCTAGGATTATGGACGACTTTGAAGGATTAGAAGAATATTCTCTACTTCCTGATACTATTGATATTGATTATACAGTAGAAATGGACGCAGACGAAGAAGACGAAACTTTAACTATTGAAAACGACGAAGGTTTACACCGAGAAATCAAGTTCGAATTTACCCTCAAGAAAAAGACCCCACATCATTCAAGCTTCTAAGCTCGTTTCCAAGAATTTTCTTGCTATCGTTTCATCATTGGCCCTGCGGGCCATAATTTAAAAACTACAACCAACAAAATATTTAACGTCTATCACATGACGTTAAATAGGAAATAGATTAGAATTGATTTAACGTCATGTGATAGACGTTAAATATTTTGTAGAAGTGACATGTCACAGGAGCCGGAGGCGACTCTCGAGTGCTTTGAGCGAGCCCTCAACTAGCGATGTAGGGGATGTTGATGGAATCAACGGAATTGGAAACGCCGCAAGGAGATTCTATATGTAACGTAATTCTTAAAGTTGCAGTGGCTCCTAAACTTTGAATTTGCGGTGGAGTTAATTCATTCAAGAAGAATGTTAACACTCCTAAATTTTCGGTGTCTCGTTTGGTGAGCAAAAGATTATTATTGGTGAGATCGGTAATAGTATAAACTGCGGTAGTCTGATTAGGAGGACCTCGCAAAGTTTGTTGAAAAATATAAGTACCGAGAATCATATAGGGATTATAGAAATAAGGAGTGATGTTAGTTATTATTGGGGCTACTGGATTACAACAAATTAAACTTCCTCCAAAAGTAGTACATGTTCCTCCTGGACCACATTGAGCATCCATAGTACACTCCTGACATATAATATCACTTTGCAAACATGTTTTACATGTTCCGTGGTAGCATTTTGGAAGATTAGGATTCAGACAACTGAGAGCTGTGCATATACATCCAGGAGTACCAAAGGTAAAATTAGGAGTTTGACTAATCCCGATAAAGAAAGGATCCGAGTAAGCACTTTGATTTCCTGGCCATTTTGCTCTCACTTGAACCTTATAATTTACCGCAGGATTATTATAAGGTGGATCACGAAATATACGTCCGCTTCCCCAATTTATCATATCGTCAGGATCGAAATTTATAGAAGCTAAAGTTCCATCGAATTTTCCTGTTGGTAAATTAGCATTGAGAATACTTGCAGATTTAGTTCCTGGAAAAAAAGTATCAGTATAAGTTATAAGAATATCATAAGTGGAGATACATGTAACAGGAGTCCATGTGAATTTTGCTTTGTAGTCGCTTAAACTGCATGAATATTGTCCGTCTACGGTTGCTGAAAGTACATCAATGGTAGGGATAGGAATTGTTACACCAACATGAGCAGATATAAGTGTTACTCCGCAAGGAGAAGAAATTCTAACTGCTACTTTGACCACATCACCAGGATATCTTAATCCGCACAATTCAGTACCAGCAATAAAAATAGTTCCAAGAGCACTTGATGCCGGTTGAGTGTATATTAATATATCGGGATCAGAAGGAGTGGCTCCAGGTTTATAGACAGTAGTGATACTAGTAGCATTTACTATGGATTGCACAAAAGTATAACTTCCGGTGATGGTGTAAGGAAATCCAGGATTATAAGAGATAGCAACATTAGAAGGTGCTGTATTTATGCAGCAAACGTTATTGATACAGGTTCCACCGTTACCACCATTAGCTATAGAGCAATCGGGATTAGAAAGACATGCCACGCAAGTATTACCAGAAGGATTACATTTTCCAAGAGGTAAAGAACAATTACTATCAGATAGACAATTAACACACATTCCTGTACCTACTTGACAGACTCTATTTCCCAAGCAATCAGAATTAGCGGTACATTTGGCTCCAGTGACAGTCCCGTTGTCAGGAGTAGTTTTCTTTTGTCTACTTCGTATTATCAAATAAATTATTATAGCGATGACGATAATTATAAAGAGTACTATCAAGAATATTATCAGGCCTCGTTGAGATTTCTTAGGTGGAGTAAGAGCATAACTCGGAGTCGCATTCTGAGTTTCCACCGCATTCACCTGAACAAGCTCGGAATTCACAGTACGCCTTCCATACATCTATATGATATTTTATGTTCGCTTTCGAGAATTTTTCTTGTCCTCATTTATCCAAATCACGTTCAACAAAAATCTCACGCTCACACCTGGAAGTTTACTCCCGAACAACGTGTAAGGCGCCTTCGGCTCCTGTAATATTTAAAAATTTGCGGTGACATTTATCGTTGAAATTTCAACGATAAATAATATTAAGCGAGCCGCAGGCGAGCAAGAGCGAAGCGACTTCCGGCCGTCGTCGGCTGCATGTAAACATGCTAGGCCGGTCTTTACGATTGCTTAATTGTCGCACTCGTCGTCGGAGTGGGCGCTGAGACGAACCTTGACTGGTTGGTTGCGAATACGAACCTTTTTCTCAACTGGGGAATGCCATGATTGCTTTCCTAAGACACGGCAATCATCATAAGTTTCCTGTCTCGGTAAATCGCAACTTCTGCTTCGATTTCTATGTCCACCGCATCCGCCACAATTACGTCTTCCGCAGTTATTGCAACCTCCACTCCAGCTGTTCCAACTTCCGCCGCGACCGCATTGATCTCTCCACCACCAAATAAGGAGCAAAATGACAATAATTACAATGATGAGGGCAACAACGCCACGTGCATCGTGATCTTGATTTCTTCTGGAAGACATTGCTAAAAATTACTAGAATTGAATTTTATTGGGGCTTCGAAAATTTTTAACTATTTTTATTTGGAAGACACAAATAAAATCACGACACGAATATTTCGGGGCAAAATAAAAATACAGAATCAAAATATCGACATTCATGTCAGAATACGGATCATTACATCCAGCAGGATCTGCTAGACACGCAGACGACGGAATTGTTGATGTCAGTTACGGGCGCTATGCCGTCAATAGTTCGAATGCAAATCATAATTCTAACGTCAATTATAACAATGTCGACTCTGAGAAAATTGTGGACGTTAGAAATCACTCTCGTCGCGGTGCATCACACGACGGAGAACAACAAACAGTAATTGTAAACGGAATTAACACTCAAGTTAGATTTGCTAATACTATTGAGACTAATGTTGTGGCTCCCGAAAATCGTACTCCTAACACTCAAGACCGTAAATATTGGAAATCGAATGCGGTTGTTCAAGCTGATGGACAACCCTTCAATTACAATGCTGTTTTTCCTCACAAGAACAATGATACTAATGGAAAGAACGGTCGTCAAAACAAACATGCCAATCGTTCTACTTTGTTGGATGCTCAAGCTGATCAAAATCGTCACTATTATCGAGGACGCACAGTTGTAGCCAGCGTTAACGGTGTCCAAACCGAAGTTACATTTGAAGACGAGCCAGATAACGAACAAAACAATGAGCGAGAGGAAAATATCGTTGATGTGAGAACTATAGTGCGAAGTGAAAATATGGTGCATGCTCCTAACGCTCCATACGGTGCTGTTATTCCTCGTCAGGTAGTTCCTCAAGTTGATCCTCGTGCACGTAACGGAGATCGTGTTACATGGAAATCAACCAACACTGTATACGCTAACAATCAACCAGCACGGTTTGGGCTCGATCCTCGTCGTACTTACAAGAGACCAGATGAAGGAGTTCTCAATCAAGAAGGTATTGATTATTTAAAGGGAAGAACTGTAGTGCAAGGAATGACTAACAATGCTCAAGGTGGAAACACCAATGCTGGAGGAAATTTAGGACATCATCCTTATGGCGACAATCAAAATCCAGGACTCGATAGAGCCGCTCGCGATCAGATGTTGGCACGCATGAATCAATTGCGAGAGCAACGCGATCAACTACCTGGACAGCATTTATTGGCTCATCAAAGCCAAGGAAATGTAACAACTACTGCTGGTGAGACTCAATTCAGTTTAGCTAATATCGATTGGACTAAGCTCGACTACTCCAAACTTAAGTTGAATCCTTTGAACATTCATCAGGCACCAACAGTGGTCCAAGCAGCTCAACAACAAACTCCATCGGTACAAGCATCGTCCGTAGAATCTCGAGGAACTCAAATTTTCGCCCAAAATTACAACGGTTCATCTAACGATGGTTCCTCCCCTAAGACTTTGGTTCAAGCAGGAGGAGTGCAACACGTCAAGGTGCAACAAAAGCCAAACTCGGTTCAAATGCAACAATCTCAACAGGCTCAACAAATTCAAGCTCCACAAACAAATGTGAGAGTTAATTTACCTGGTCGCAGCTTCGCCCCTAAGAACAACTGAACAGTTTGACAACGTTTGTGACTCAACTAATAATATCAATCGAAAATTGCTTCTAAAAAAAATGCTTCTAAAAAATACTTCTAAAAATTACTTCTAAAAATCAAGAAGTAATTAGTGTGCTACTCGTGAAATGAGGAAAAACGAAGAATTAGAAAATGATTTTCGAAAATTAAAAAATTCCTCAAGTCAGTCGTATCCTGTAATACGTAGGTCAAATGTCGAGACCTTTAGATGTCTATGCCGCTAAACGTTATAATGCACAGATTAATTTACTACGCATATTGAAGAAACAAGGAATAGTACCACCTTTTGATTATCCTCCAAGTAACGAATATCCTGATCCTCTCAATAATCCTTATAATCTCAATATGCATCCTCAGAATGTAGAACAATACAAACAAATGTGGAAATTAGAAATTAACGCCTCTAATAGAACAGCAATATTTAAACGCGACGCTCTTCCTATCTTCTGGGTCCACCAGAAACCACTAGCTATATTGGACATCAATCAATCGGTGAATGTAAATAGTGGTGAGCCGGCGCAGATCAAAATCCTGATCTTGTTCTTACATGCGGAATCAAAATCAGAAAGCATCACTGAGAAACATCTTAACACCACTCTGAAACCGTTATTACTACAATTAAATATAGAGAGAAATCCTACTGATCCTGTTCGTTCGCGAGTAAACAATGATGTACAAGTATTTCTCATGACAGACGGTCCATTAGCAGGCGCGGCTAGAAATCAACTTATAGAATTCAATATGATTATGTTACGAGGAATAAGACATTTTACTACCGACGAATTACAATTTGATCCAACCGATCACATTACTCAACCTTTTACTATCAAAGTAGCTAGTCCCGAAACGATTAACGCCTTTATTAATTCACAAAGAGATTTGTTAATTGGTAATAGACGTTTAGCTCCAGATTTGAACGATCAGTTGGAAAACGCCGAAGACGATGAAGAACGAGTGAAAATCATTCAAAATGCTAATATCGAGATCCTGAGTAAATTACCTACATTGAATTCTACCGATCCTCTGGTAAAATGGAATGGATTCCGCGTGGGAGATATAGTAGAAATTGTTCGTCGCAATGGAAAGTCCCGTTTCGCCTACAAACGTATCATCCTCGACCTCACTCACGTGTAGGATGTGGCTCGCTTCCGAGTATTTTTATCGGTTGTAGTTTTTACGTATCACGGGGCAGAGCCCCGATACCGAAACGAGAATGATAAAAATCTCACGCTCGCCTACTCGCCCTGCGGGCTCGTGAATTGATGTCTCGTTGGGAATAATTTTAAAAAACTTCGTTACATGTTGATTATTCTAACATGTAATACAATTAAGAAAACAAAAGCTTATAAGTAAAATAATAAAGTGACGGTCGATTGAAATATAAGTGAAATAACAATGTATACTATGAACTTATCCGATTTGAATCAACCTGCGGGAACGAATAGCGTTGTTGACGGGGAAAATAGTCCTCCCATCCTCAAATTGCAAGTAGATTCTAAACCAACGGTTGGGGGATTTTCAAATGGTGAATCCTTTAACATGGGATTGGCTCCGGGTGGAAGTATGAAAGATGCTCTTGCTGCTTTCAATTCTCAATCTTCAACGACCCCTCAAACTTTACTAACTTCTCAACTATCACTAAATCCTCAACTAGGAAGTGAAATCATCTTGAAACGTCCTAGTAATCCTGCTGAATTACCTAAAGCTAACGGAATTAACATTATTAGTTCTAACTCTACCGATCTTGATATTGATTCTATTATGAAGAACCTAAAAAGTATGGGAATTGAAACTAAAGCTATTATGTATATGCGCTATCCAGAAGGATTAAGAGGACTATTTTTACATGCTGTCACTATTCACGGGCAATATGTTTTTATTGAATTACCCTTAGGAATCGTAATAAGATTTGGCGATTTGGAATTGGAACCGCAACGAGTGGGAATTGTTACTACTTCTCTTCAAGATACTTTTAAAGAGGAATTGAAAGATATCCATACCGGATACGTATTTCTTACTATAGGCGGATTACAATACATCAAAAGCAAGAAGCATTCTGGTACCGGAGGATACAGTAATTCAAATGGTTCAAATAATTCATCACAGGAACAGATTATCTATGATTACGGAGACAATAACTTGGCTGAATCTCTGTTCCAACTTAAGAAGTATCAATTTCTCATTATTCCTGCTGTTCATTATAGTCATCTTATAGAACCAGCTCGTTTGAACACTATCGAAGCTTATTTAGATTTACAGTTGGAAAATGGGAACAGCGTCGCTAAAGAACTAGTATTGAAAACGGGATTGGCTACTCTGTTGACTATGAAAGGTCCCTTTACTGTCTTTCTTCCCAACGAAAAGCTTTTGAATGCTTTGCTGAAATTACCTCTGGAAAAAGCTCGTTCGGTGTTACTGGCTCATATCGTCCAGGGAAGAATAGAATCCGAAACTTTTTCATCTTCTTCACAGTCTTCTAAGTTGACGACATTGGCTCATAACGAGATTCACATTACGAATGGAGTAGTTAGCTCGGGGAAACACAAATCGAAAATCGACGTAACCAAAGCAGTAAAGAAATACAACGGTATCGTTTATACTATTGATACCGTCTTTGTTCCTCTTAACGAGAATTTCAAGTTACCGGAGAAGAGTGATTTTGATGATGTAGTGACTATATTCGATATTAGTAGAAGTACAATGGAGATAAGAAAAGCTGAATATGCTATTAATCGTCATAATCACGAGCAATTTTTAACTGTGTTAGGTTTCATAGGAGATCTCTCTACTAAATTATTTAATGTTATTAATGAACGATCTGACGGAAGAGAATTGTTAGATGACTCAAATGCATTAATGGAGATGTTCTATGCTCAAGAAGTTCCTTGCAAAGTCGAATTCGCGAAAGTAGAAGCAGTTAAAGAAAAGAATGACGTTAAATGGAGTGAGAAAAGTGTTAAAAAAGAGAAAGGAGGTTGTGCGGAGATGGACGTTTTAGCGAAGAAAGTACGTCAGGAAAATCTCGACTTTGAGAATTTATTGCGAGTGTCAAACGCTTTAGGTGCTCTTAAAGTTCCTATCGAACGTATTTATCAGAAAATTCAACGTATAGATCAACAACTTAACGTGAAGAAGATTATTAATGTGGGCCAAGGAGTCATTCCACAAGCAGATGATGAAGATAATTCAAGCGACGAAGAATAAATTAGTATTAGGTTCGCTTTCGAGTATTTTTCTTAACCTTGAATTAGAATCGGCCCTAGACGGGCCGTGATTCGAAAATCCATCGTTCAACAAAAATCTCACGCTCACCGCCTCGCTGCGCTCGGGAGTCGCCTTCGGCTCCTGTAATATCGTCTCAATATACGCACATACATGATATTTAACGACTGTAACAGTCGTTAAATTAATTCCAATCTGTTTCTC